>MTLC01001708.1_pt1 | contig 13251 bp, 23 predicted proteins | sample 1982451 | NCBI WGS metagenome assembly MTLC01 (sample SAMN05710165, study PRJNA340218) | biofilm metagenome | isolation source: sample SPH anode biofilm adapted to +100 mV | place: USA | collected 2012-02-03 | reverse complement strand
TGCAGGAACTCTCCGGCGGCCGGGTCACCGTCATTCCCCATCTTGCCGACATACAGCTGAAGACCTATTATCACCCGGTCACGCCTGCATTCCTGAGGACTGGCGGAGCCTTCCATTCACCATACTTTGCCTACCGTACCCCTCTAAGTCCTGCTCAATGTCTCATTTCGACAGCAAAGGCGGGTTCGCAGAGAATGGAAGGACTGTTGATGATACTGGCCATCCTCCCCAAGGAGACCGCTACATATGTTCCGATTGGGGATGCAGCCTTGGCCGAACGGATGACAGAGGTGATAAACGAGAGGCTGGCTCGTACCGGCAAGGGGGTTACCTGCCATGTCGGTCCGGTTGAGACTTACGGTGAGCTGATGGAAATAGGTCCCCCCGCATGATCCGCACATATGGCCGCCATCTATGGACGACGAAAGGGCGGCCAGAGGTGCTAGTGCAAGGCTGACTGCCTTAGGGCAAGAAAACAAGTTGCCCAATGTTCACGAAAGATATGTATTCACAAAAAATGAACATTGATTTTAGGTGAACGAGATGCCCCTCGATATGCCCCTTACCGACGCCAGGAACATATCGTTCAACTTGTCCGGGAGGATTAGCCCGTACGTTGTGGAAGTACTGTGGGGGGTAGGCCGGGAAGCGTCGTCTCTGGGCATTCTGTTTTTTCCCACTTGAACGTGGTTGCACTTAGTGGTATAAAAAACTATGATCCTCAAAAACCGGGAGTTCCACAAGTGGGCGAAAAAGGCAGGGTTGGCGGATTTAGCGCTCTGTCGAGCCGTGGACGAAATGAAGGCTGGCCTTGTGGATGCGGATCTCGGCGGCGGGGTTTTTAAAAAGCGCGTGGCACTGCCAGGGCGGGGAAAAAGTGGGAGCGTTAGGACTCTGTTGGCGACCAACCGCGATGATCGATGGTTTTTCGTGCTCGGATTCGAGAAGAATGAGCGGGCGAACATAACAGATAGAGAGCTGATAGGTCTCCGAATCATCGCTGACGACTTGCTGTCGATGACCGAAAAGCAAATTCAGGCTGCGTTCAAGGACGGGTCCTTGGTGGAGGTAAAAGATGAAAAAAACAAGTAGAATTCTCGATATGGTACACGAGACGGCCAGTGATCTTCACCGCTTAGGCGTTATCGACAAACGCAAGATGGAAAACTATAACGCTCTCTGCATTCCTCCGGTTCCCGAGTACACCCCGGATGCGATCAGATCATTGCGGGAGCGTTATCATATCAGCCAAGCAGTTTTGGCTTCCGTGTTGAATACGAGTTTGTCCACAGTCCAGAAATGGGAGGTTGGAGACAAACATCCTGGCGGGCCTTCTCAGAAGCTACTCAACATCCTCGATCGCAAAGGTCTTGAGGTGATGGTTTAACAGATTTCCATGACTGACGATGCGGGAAAAGGCCCTGATTCTGGCGAGATGGGCCTTTCTTTTTCCTGATTAGCACTAATCTTCCGCAAGCCCGAGCCTGAGCCATGCCTCTGGACGCTTGCCTGATCTGGCGGCAGAACGCACCAACCTGGTGAGCATTCCGGCCAGATCGAAGCGCCGGTTGAAGCGGTACTGGTACTCGCCCAAATAACGATGGGCGTACTTGTCGAAGTCAAATGCGTGGTAGGTCCCGGCAATCGCAGTCTTGAGGTTGCCTAGGATAGTGTTGACCCAAGTGAAGCACTCCATGTCGGTGCTTTTATTGCCACGGCCAACGACCTCGCGTTGATGGTGACAACGACCGGCAGTGGCCACCGAACGAAAGCACCAAAGGCCATCGGACACAACCTTGGTCCCGGAAATCAGTGAACGGCCAGCCCAGGCGGCCACCTCCTCGTTGCTGAACGCCTGGACCTTGGAAAAGACGGCGTATTGCGGATGGCCTTTCTCGTTAGTCTGGACCGCAGCGATGAACGGGATCTTGTTCTCGGAACCGCGGCCTGCCTTGCCTCCGGGGTTCTCACCCCCAAGGTAGGCATCGTCGACCTCCACACGGCCTGACAGTCTGGTTTCCTGCTCCCGTTCGACCATGACCTGCATCAGCTTGTGCTTCATCCGCCATGCTGCGGGATAACTGACGCCGATCATCCGACGGAGCTCCAGCGTTGACAAGTTGTTCTTGTTCTGGGTCAAAAGGTACATTGCCTGAAACCAGATCGTAAGCGGCAGTTTCGACGAGTGAAAGATGGTTCCCTCGGTCAGGGTTACCTGCTTCCGACAACTGCGGCACTGAAGTACCAGCGTACCACCACGCCGATATCTGAGATGATCAGTGCCGGAGCAGACATGGCAAGAGTACCCACTGGGCCAACGGTACTTTTCCACGGCAGCCTCGCATTGATTCTCGGTGCCGTAGTCGTTTAGGAACTGGTTCAGGCTGATACCCTTCTGAAACTGAATCCGGTTGATCCCCATCGTGAAACCTCCTCATCTGGTTTCCGGTGAGGATAGATGTTAGACGCGACAAAATATGTCACACATCCGCACTTGCGGAAGATTCGTGCTAATCAGGTTCTTTTTTAAAAACACAGTGAAACTCCCTTGAAAAGACAAAACTGAGTGGCTCAGAGGCCACGTTCCAGAGCCTCTACGCGGTACCGCGGCGACATGTTCGAGAGAGGCGTCATCACTGCCTTCCGCAAACTGAGTTGGGATTCCTGGTGCGACAGAGTCTGGATGGGAGCTCACTTACCCGGAGGTTTGAAAAATGTTCAAGGAAGACCTTCTGGCCGCTCTTCAGGAGTTGCTGGAGGCATCGAGTGTCATGACCAGCGGACAGCTACCCACCGCGAGCCAGTTGGAAAGATATGAGCGGGCCAAGGAGTGGGCTCAAAGACTCCTTGATCGCGAGGAGAAGGAGAAATAAAAAAGGCGGCCACATGGGCCGCCTCTATCCAGGTCGGACTGCATCATCCAACCTGAAGACTGTAGCAGGGCCTTGCCCCCGTGAAAATGGAAATTACCTCGATCTGACCGTTGGAAACTTCGTTCCTCAACACGGCCCTCTCGAATTCCTCCCACGAAAGCGAATATTCCCTGCCGTTTATCCTTGCTTTGACTGTCATGGCCCTCTCCCCCTGGTGATTTGTTAGGCGCCCAAAAGGGCTCCCCGCAACCACCGTGGAAACGGTGACTCCGGGGAACCCTCTTGGGTGGGGGGGAGAGGGTAGGGGAGGGCGCTTAAGGCACCGCTCCCCTTATCTAAAAAGTGTGGACTATGCCATCTTTTTAACCCGTTACTTCAGGTCCGTCTGAGGCGGGTCCGGTTGCGACCGTTCCGGGGACGAGTCCTTTTTGCGTTCGTCATCGCGCTGCTGCACTTTTTCCCGAAGCTCATCTTCAGGGTCGGTCATGGCCCTGCCGGCGCTGGCGGTCATATGGACCACCGTGGCGACGGGATTCAACCAGGAAGCACCTTGGGTCGCAAGTTCTACGCTGGCCCACTGACTGTGACTGCACCCGCTCAGGGTCGAGACCGCGACTGCCAGAATAATCATCCTTCTCATTTTCGTACTCCTCTCTGTTGGGATATGGTTTCCTCGATGATCGAAAGGACCTCCGGGCTGAAAAGCTCGCCCAGGTTCCCCCGCTTGGCCAGTAGCCTTGTGACATCGGGTATCTTTTTTGCCATGTACGCGACCCCGTTTTCCAGCCGCTCAAGGCGGTGGAGATTCAGCATCATGGCATTCATTTCTACGCCGGACTGCTTCAAAAAGTCGAAGCCGGACATGGTGATGAGGTCTTCCGTTTTGCCGCCGTTCTTGTAGAAAAAATCGGGGTCCTGGCCTTCAGGGAAGACGAATACGCGGGCCTTCAGCTCTTCCTTTACCGCCAGCAGGATGCCTTTCTGGAGAGCCTTTCTGCCCGCGTCGTCCCCATCGAACATCAGGTCCAGACGACGGACATAGCGCTTCAGAATGGCCGCGTGCTCCCTGGTAAACGCCGTCCCGCAAGTAGCGACGACGTTGTTGATACCGAAGGCATGCATCTGAATGAGGTCGGTGTAGCCTTCGACCACATGGACCTCGCCTTTTATCGTCATAGCCTCGATGGCGCCGTCCAGTCCGAAGAGGGTTGCCGACTTCCTGAAAAGCGGCGTCTCCGGACTGTTGATGTATTTGAATCGCGATTTGGTTGAACTGATCGTTCGGCCGGCAAAGGCGATGATGTATCCCGCTTTATCCCTGATGGGGAACATCACGCGCCCCCGAAAATAGTCCCGGTAGTCGCCCGCAGTGTCCTTCCTTATCAGCCCGGCCTTTTCCGCAACATCTAACGGGAGCCTTTCCTTGTTGAGGTACTCCAAAAGGGATTTCCCTCCGACCGGTGCGAAGCCGATGCCGAACTGGCTGACCATGGCTTCCGTCATCCGGGAGCCAACATATGCCTTTGCACCGTTCTGATTTTGCAGCAGGCTGTTGTGGTAGAACCGCTGCGCCTTCTCCAGGACACTCAGCATGCCTCTGCGTTCCCTTTCCTCCTTGATGTCGCCATGCGGGATATCGATTCCTCCCTTTCTGGCAAGAAGTTCGAGGGCCGCAGGGAAGGAAATGCCGTCAAATTTCATCAGAAACTTGGCGACATCTCCTCCTTCGGAGCAGGCACCGAAACAGTGCCATGACCTTCGGGCCGGATCCACGGTAAAAGACGGAGTCTTCTCTTGGTGGAAGGGGCAGCAGGCGGTATATGCTCGTGCGGATTTCTTGAGAGGGACGTATCCGTCGATTATGGAGACGATATTGTCCGCTCCATAGGCGAGGATATCCCTCTTGATATTGTCAGGTACCATTCTCATGGGGCTACTACCTCCATGGCGTTTGCTTCGGCAAACTCCTCGTTCTCGATCAGGCTGTTCAAGTCGGCACCCGTCTCCAGATGCTTCAATATGAGCCTGATCGCCGATGCCACCTCGTTGAGGCAGGTTTTCGGCCCCTGGTGGCAGGAGATCCCGGACAGGGCCTTGACCGCATCCTCGGCTTCAAGTCCGGACCGAAGTCCGTAGGAGACCAACCTGGCTATGCCGTCGGCCATTGCCGAGCCGCAGCCGCCGGCCTTGCCGAAGCGGATGAAGACCTCGAAGGGCTTTCCTTCCAGGGTAGTGACTGTCACGAAAATCTTGCCGCAGTGTGATCTTCTCTGAATGGTGTATCCCGGCGCGGCGGCCGGGCGTGGTGTTTTCGGGCTCATATATCCTCCTTGGGCTGCGGTGCATCGAGGTATTCACGAATCTGGGGAATGAACCGGGAGAGGAAGTTCACGGCCTCGCAGCCATTGATTTCCTCGTCGTAGAATTCGCTCGCGGGATCGGCCTGTGGAAAGGCCTCGATTATTTCCAGAAGAAGTTCTCTTGCCATGTCCTGTCTCCTTTTCTGTGTAAGGGGGCAGAACTCCCCCAGGGGGAATATTCCGCCCCCTGTCGGGTTGGCACTTCGGTTACTCTTTCAGCCTCTCATTCGTGCAGCACTCGCCTTTCGTGTTGGTAATTGTCTCGGGCGACCCGGAGATTTTCCTCGAAGTCAATCTCCATCCGCTCACAGAAATGCATCAGGTCCGTGAGCATATCCTTGACGTCGTCTTCGTCGCCCTCGAAATCCCGACCTTCAAGAGTCAGGCAGTACGCCTGCATGACCGAATCGATCCGGTCGGCACGTTCCTCGTTGGTTGGTTCCTTTGCCATCGAAATGTAGTCTGCCATGGTTGTCTCCTTGAAATGAGGCGGGGAGACGATTCCCCCTTTCGGGAAGATTGTCTCCCGTTGGGGTAATGTAATCAGAGGTGGGTGTCCAGGCCGGTGACCTCGGTGAATATCCTTTGGAGATCCTCAGCGTAGACCCTCTCCAGTTTCTCGATTGGCTCGAATTTCAGTTCGGGCCTGCGAGTAACCTTCAGGGCCTCAAAGATATAGGTGTCAGTCCAGTCGAGGGTAATCCTGACATTGTTGATCCCATTCTTTGCGAACCCTGTCGGCAGGCTGAACATGAGGTAGTTCTCGCCGCCGATGAGATCCCTGGCGCCGGTCATTGCGATGAATCGACGGCCGCCAAGCTGGGCAAGAATTGTTTGGGCAATTCCCAGATCAATCATCAGGCAGCCTCCTGTCCACCACAGACCGCTTCCCGAAGGTCGTAATCACCGTCTTCAACGAGCGCTGAAAGCGGCACAGACTCGGATTCCCACCGGATGGAGGTGTGCTTGTAGTATCCAGTCCAGTAGAAGTTGCAATCGGTGACGTTGAGCGTAATGCACTCCATCCGCCCCTCGAATTGCTTCGTTGCAACCTTTCCGTTTTCCGGGTCGCCCTCATAATCGACGACCATGAACTCACAGTCGTAGTTGAACTCGGAAATGCAGTAGACTTCCAACTCTCTGACAACTGCCGAGAGCCTCCTGATACGGTTGATCCTCTCCGCAATCAGTTCGATCACGGCATAGTCGGCTCCTTCAAAGAAATCGCTGTTGTCGGATATGGGAATGATCAGTTTCTTTACGGTTGGCGTTATGACGCCGTTGTTTTCCGTATTCATGTTTGTCTTCTCCCTGTGGTTGTCGGCGAGGACATGTCCCCCGCAGGGAGTCATGTCCACGCCGGGATGTCAGATAAGGCCCTGTTCGGCGAAGCTGAGGTAACTGTCGCCGATGATTATGTGATCGAGTACCTTGATGCCGAGAAGATCACCGGCCTCTTTGATGCGCCGGGTAACCTCGAGATCCTCACTTGAAGGTGTAGGATCGCCGGTGGGGTGGTTGTGTATGAGAAGAATGGCGGCTGCGCTCGACAGGAGAGCGGTCTTGAACAGTTCCCGGGGATGCACGATGCTCTGGTTGAGGGAACCGACAGACACCCGGTCGAGACAGGCAATCCTGTTCTTGCCGTCCAGGTGCAATGCTATGAAGTGCTCCTTTGCCTCCTGGCGGAGATCCAAGAACATCTCATAGACCTGACTTGCCGACGTGAACCGCTTGGACACCCACGCGGGAGCGTCTTCACGCACCACCTCTTTCCTGTACCTGGCTTCGATTGAGAGAATGGTTATTTTCTTTTTCTCCGGTGGGATTTCTTCTCCGAAGAGATTCGTGAGATAGGGGGACATTCGCTTGCTCCTTTCCGGGAAGCGGATACCCCCAAGGGGGACTCTGCCCCCGATGGGAATTAGTTGGTTCGATCTTTATAGGTGATCGGGTTAGACCACCCTGACCGACTGGAAAGGTGCGCCCATGACGGCCGGGCCTCCGGTTGATCTTCTTGATGCAATCTCCAGATGACACGGTATCCAACCGGTAGATTTGCCGACCACGAAGCGGCGCTTCTCGCCGTAGCAGTCCACCACCTCAACCTGCTTGCCTTCCAGGCCAATGAGCTGAGGGGTGAGTTCCGCCCTGGAGCGGTACCCGTTCTGCTGATGTCTCTGGAAAACCAGATCCGACAGCTTACGGTACTTCTCGTAGGCCTTCATGGTGCCGCGCTCAGCCGGCAAAGGAGTCAGGTCCCAGCGTTCCAACTCTGCTGCGAGCAGATTGCCCAGTTGCATCACCCGGTCGAAGCCGAGGGTAGTGCACCCCTCTTCGAAATGGATGACATACAGGCCGTTGCCGGGACCGAGGTGGTCGGGATTTATGGTAACTTTCTTCTTTTTCACGGTGACCTCCTGAAGACACTCCCCCCCAACGGGAGTGTCGGTTAGAACTCCCGGTAGGGCGGGCCTCCAAATGGAGGTCAGGCTGCCTTGCGCTTCGTGATGAGGGCCTCCTTAAGAAGGCCGATCAGCGCAGCGGGCAACTCTTCAATCTGTCTTATGACGGAGGATTCCTTCAGCCAGGTCAATATGGAGTTGTCGAGGATGCCGATTCCATACACCTCGATCCCGCATGACCGGAGTCTCTCCACCGCCTTCCTTGTTTTCCCGAGGTCGTCCGGGCTTCCATCGGTCATCGGAATGACGATCTTCCGGCGTTCCGGACGATGTGTCAGGAGCATCCCTGCCCACAAAAGGGCCTCTGCCATCGGGGTCCCCCCGCTGGAGCCGATGTTGAAGAATCCTGCCCTTGGTTTCGCACCGAAGGGCTTCAACTCCACCAGGGCCCTCCCCCAGGGAAAGGCACCTGCTGCGCAGGTCACTCCCGGGAGGAGCTCCAGCGCCTCCGCGGTGACGAATGTAGCCTGCAGCGCCACACACATTTTTTCGGGGTTCATTGACCCGGAGCGGTCGGTGAGCAGCACGATCGCAGTATTATCGTCCTGCTTGTCTCTGCGTGCCGCGAATAACCGGGTGTCAGGTGTCTGGCATGCCACGCGGTACACCGACCGACTGTCGATTCTGTGGCCTGCTCTCTTTGCATTGCACTGTTGTAGTCGGACGGCCTGAAGGAGTCCGGCAAGCTGGCTTCGCATTCTGCTTGTCTTGCGACGCGCACCGTCGAAGCCCATTTCACCTTCGATCCTTCTCTGATCGCCGGCGCCGCTTCCTGCCCCGACACTTGGATAAACCGTGTCGGGAATCTCTTCCAACCGGCCTGTTGTCTCGCCGTTACAATGTTCTTTGCCGAGCATCTGGGCGACGATCTTCCCAAGGTCGACTATCTGGGTGGCCTTGGCGACGTCGGCTGTGCGGAGCTTTTCGAGATTGTCCGTCTGCATCGCAGCGGCGGGTTTCCCCGCACCTCTCCCTGATGAGTTCCCGAAACAGTTTTCGTCGCCGGAAGGTTCCTCACCGTTACCTGCGTCGGCCGGCTGATTTCTTATGCCGCTATCCGGCTTGTTAACCTGCGGCCTGGGCAGTGGCGGGTTTGCTACGAGTGCTTCGATCTCTTTCCCGAGATTTACGCAATCCCCCAGTGTGTTGCACGAGGCGATTCTGGCGACGCATGCCGCGAATCGGTCGCAGAAGGGATCGCCGAAGCTTTGCCGGCTCCAGGTCTCCATCTCTTTTGCTACGTCTCCGAGTGGTTGACCAAGGACATCCGCCCGCCCGCGGCAAATCAGCCAGCTTGTCAGAAGCGACACGGGCTGGCTTTTCGTTCCCCTGAAACTGCCATCCTCGTGCGTGAGAATGGCAACCAGGTTCCGCAGATTGATCGCGCAACCCGGATAATCCTCGCACTGTTTCTTCTCGATGTAGACTTCCTCGATGAGTTCTCCCCAGGTCCCCATGTCTCTTCCGAAATCCGAGTGACGGACGTGGGCAGCTTCATGATCGACATAGCCACGGGCGAGAACTGCCGCCCTGTGGTCGTCGGCAGGCAAGGTGGGAATGACGATTTCGTTACCGTTGGTGTAGGCTTGGTCTCCTTCGATACGGAGGGTCACGCCCATTTTTGCGCCAAGGGCCTGCAATGCGATCCTTAGGCCCCCGATGACGGTGGATATTTTAGGTGTCATGGTTTCTCCTGAGAGGACGCTCCCCCCTGCAGGGAGCGTCAGATGATGCTTCCCCCGCAGGGTGGGAGTGTCCTGTCCAGGACTAGAACCATTCAGATGGCGCCTCTTCGAATTGAGGCACGTAAAGAAAGTCAGGTATGATCTCGACCTCGTGCAGCTCACCGGTGCTGTCCATCACCTCTGCCGTTTCTTCCGGTTCTTCCCCGGCAGAGAGGCTTTCAGCGATCTGCCTTGCTTCAGGAATGTTGCCGAGGAGGTGGATCACCCCGCACAATGCGGCGAAATCCCCACCCTTGATCGGACCGGTTTTCGGAAGATTGACCAGGGTGGACCTGATACCGGTGACCAGCTCGTTCAGACCGGGCTCAAGAAAGACCAGCCCTTGGATCTTGTCCAGCATCGCCCTGAGAGGCCGCACCGTCTTCTGGCCAACCTCCGTTTTGCCACTGAAAGAGCTGTCCCAGGTCATGCGGGCCTGCTGCTGGACCTCGTGGCGCAGCTGATCGGCCAGGCCGTTTATCTCAGTATCAAGACCGGTCTCATGCCCTTCGACCGGGTTGATGTTGAATGTCTGTATTCTGAAGGCAAGCTGTCTATCGACGTATTCCAGGCTTTCCACCGCCCGGGCGATGACCGCCTCCCAGCCGGGGTTCTGTGCCTTCCAGTCCTGAACTGCATTGTCGTACTCCGACAAGAATTCGATCTTGGCTGCGTTGTATTCGCCCTTGATGACGTCGAGTTCCGCCATGAGATCATCGAGCTTCTCCACGGGGACTGCATAGCCGCCGAGAAACCTGGTACCCACGGAAAGAACGGTCCGTTCCGCCCGCCTCTTGAAAGTCGCAAATGGCGCAAGCGCCGCCGGGTCCATGACCCGTTTGCTTCCCAGTGAGGCGAGTTTCTGGGGTGGGAGTTCGCTGCCGTCCGCCAGTTTAAGATCCTCCTGACGTAGCTGCTTTCGCCCGGTCCAGAGGGAAACCGACAGTACGAGAATGGAAATGTTGTCGAGTATGTTCATGTGCGTCTCCTTTCGTGATGATGGGGAGACGCGCCACCCCCCTTGGGGGATGTCTGTCTCCCCGGTCGGTGTGTATTAGAACCATCGATCGCTGTTCTGGTCGGACAGCCACTCGCTCATGACGTTACTGCTCAATGGAGGAGTGCCTTTTGCCGGCATGCTTCGTTCTGTTGGGGCAGGCGGCGTAGCCGGCGGACTCTGCCGCAGGTGTGACCAGCTGGAGCCGGGGAACCATTCTCCGACCAGGCGGTAGCCTTTGGCCTTTTTCTCCTCGATTTTCTGGTCGAGAAAAACTCTGGAGGGGGCAGGACCGATGACCTTGTTCTGGTTCACCTGTCCTGTCTTTCCCCACTGACTGATCACCTCCCTGTCGGTGAGGAACCCGAGCCAGTCTTTGCCGCCGCTGGAGGATGGTGCCCGCATCCAGATGCCGTATTGGGTGTTGCCGGGAACGAACATGGTTCACCCCCCTCTATGCGATGATCCGCTGTACCAACTCGTGGAGAGCCTGGCGGGACTGCACTTCGGCCCGGAAGCCTAGTGCACGGTCAAGGGCGTAGACGATGGGGTTTATTCCCGGTTTCGCTTTGTAAAAGGTGGCGAGTTGCGCCCAGCGTATGAGGGTGCGGGTGCAGAAGGTTACCTCGATCTCGCCGCTTACGAAAAGATCGCGGACCTTGTTGGCCACTTCCACCATTTTCTGCCGGATAGGGGAGGGGACTTCCGGGACCGCTTTTTCAAGGGCCAGGTTTTCCTCCGCCGGGTCGGCGTAGCCAACCTCCAGCATCATGAACCTCCCCATGGAGGCGAGGTTCTGGCGTTTGGTTGCCTGGTAGAGCCCGGTCGCGTCACCATTGCCGGCGGTGTTCCCGGCGAAGATTATCCTCGCGCCAAAGCGCAGAGGGTCGATGGTTTCGCCATTCTCGGGTATCATGATGGCCCGGCCTTCATTGACGGCGTTGAGTCCTACGAAGGTGCCGGGATCGAGGGTGTCGGCTTCGTCCAACAAGATCCAAGCTCCGGCCTGGTCCTTGAGACCCTGGATAAAGGGACCATCCACCCACTCCATGTTGCCGCTACGGACCACAAAGCGTCCGAACAGTTCCGGCATCTCCATCCGCTCGTGGCACGAAACTACGTAGAGAGGGATGTTGAGCCGTGCGGCAATCTGGGTGATGATGGATGATTTTCCTGAGCCGGTGGGGCCTACGACGTAGAGAGGATCGGTCCCCGCTGCACCCTTCATCCACGCCAGGATGTCCGAGAGCAGGTCTCTTCGGAACACGTAGTCGGGATTGGTGCGGGGGATCATCGCGTGTTTCGCGTTGTCGCGGACATCGACGGTGATCGTGGCGGGGGCCTGGATGCCGAATACTTCGGTGATGGGTTTCTTCATGATGGGTCTGTCTCCTTTCGGAGGACGGACCACTCCCTTGGGGGAGATAGTCCGCCCCCATGGGGTTGAAGTTGATTCAGGTGTGAGTGCTATGCAGACATGAGCGCCTCGCAGGCGGCATAAGTATCAGGCGTATTTATGCCTAACCGCCTCAGGATAAACGCTGGTCCGCAGCCTTGGTCCAGCAGCCAGTTGAGCTGGCGTTCCAGCCCGGCGTTGTAGATGTCACTGGCGGCGTCTGCGGTCGTGTCATAAACGGTTTCCGCCAAGTCGCCATCACCTGTTCCGTTGTTTTCTAGCAATGACAGCAGGCCTGCGACAATGAATACCCTCTCCTGGTGCTTTCGCTCGAGAGTTTTGGAAATGTACTGCAATCCCTTTTGAACATCGACTCGGTACCGCTGGAGCCATGCAAGATATTCCTGGAGGATTAGCAGATCGTCGGTGGTGTAAGCTTCAAGGTTCATGTGCGCCCCCTTCAGGTACGAAGCTGTGATGTTAGAAGAGAACCAATTGTTCCGGGACATCAAAGCGACTGTCACGCGCTCCGGGAACGAATTGAAGCTGTTCATCGCCCAAAACGAACCAGGTTCCGTCACACTTTACCTTGATGCCCGTATAGAATTGTTCGCCACGGATGTCGGTGGCAGATTTCTCGTTGTACGTATAAACTTTGCCCCCGTACTGTTCGAGTGGAACAATGAGTTGAGCATATGCTACTTGCATCCCTCCAGGGGGACCGTACATCGCCCCTGTTATCGCATACATCTTGTTATTATGTTTGTATGCTCCTCGGATCTGACCTTCAGGGATGAGAGAGCAGGAGATTAGTTTCCGCAATTTCCCTTCCGGTGCCCGACCATCCATACCGTCGGACATAAGGCGAGGGTCTACAGGTACTTTGCTACTCATAATCGTGCCTCCTTCCAGGCGGTGATGATCTTCGGGTATCCCGACGCCATCCTTGCGATCACCGTAACCCCCTTGTAGCGAAATCGCAGGGGTTTCTCGGTAAGCAGCGGTGTGGCGAATTTTACGCCTTCCAGAGCCTCAAGCGGAACAGACCGCTCAAGGATTCTATTGGCGCCGTGCAGCGACAGGGTGAGAACTGACATGCTGGTCACCTCCTTTCCGTGAAACCGGTTCCTGAGCCTGGGGCCCCGAAACGGTGGCTGCAGCAAGGAGATAGTAGATACCGACCGTGATCACCATGGCGACTGCCGCGAGGATGGTCCGGGCGAGTTCCTTGAGGTCCTCGTTGTTCGTCTTCGACTGGGAGAGGTGCTTGTAATCTTTGGGCAGGACGCCCGTTCGTTGTTTCATTACTGCTCCTTTCCGGGGGCGGATACACGCCTCCATGAAAGGAGTAATCCCCTTGTAGGGAGCGCGTGTTCCGCCCCCTGTGGGGTTGGTCTCTCAGGCGGCTATCGCAAGCGGCGCCGGAGGGAGTCTTT
>MTLC01000004.1_pt3 | contig 13260 bp, 8 predicted proteins | sample 1982451 | NCBI WGS metagenome assembly MTLC01 (sample SAMN05710165, study PRJNA340218) | biofilm metagenome | isolation source: sample SPH anode biofilm adapted to +100 mV | place: USA | collected 2012-02-03 | reverse complement strand
TTTCATGCACATCTCCTTCTTTCACAGCGGTAGCTGGCTCAAGTCCACTACTCGAATATTCAGGCTTTCTAACGGTGATATAGCGATAACCTAGCGATATCACAGTTAAATAGTTTTTAATCAGCAAGCATTCGCATGACCCAACAACAAGTAAAATTATACTGGGGCGCAGCAAGCGCATCCGAACCGACAGCATGCTGCATAACGAATGAACATACAAACGTCAATATGAACAGCCATCCAACACTTCTCAAATTTTTCATGCACATCTCCTTCTTTCACAGCGGTAGCTGGCTCAAGTCCACTACTTGAATATTCAGGCTTTCTAACGGTGATATAGCGATAACCTAGTGATATCACAGTTAAATAGTTTTTAATCAGCAAGCATTCGCATGACCCAACAAATTGATATCATTACCTGGTTTCATACACCCTTTGGGTTATTGCTACACAATTCATTATAGGAAGATTACGTTTCTGTTATCTATGCAAACAGGAAACCAAATCAGGGGCATGAGTATTCTTTATATCGCCGGGGATGAAAGAAACTTTAGAATTAACTCAGGTGATATCGGGTAGTTGGAGGGGAAAAAAGATAGGGGGAGCGGTTGCCCGCTCCCCCCCTGTTGACCATTATATGCGGATAATTACCGATCTTTACTCCAACGAGGAGTCGGCTGGAAGTGACAACCGACGTTGATACAACTCCCCGTGCTGTTTACAAGCGGCGGATTAACCAGTCTGGCACCAGAGTAGATAATTTGTAGCGAATTGTTGAAATTCACACGCTGGTCAATCTTGATGGTGACATTACTGATATAGTTACGAATCGGCATCCTGGTGACATGGTAGGACGAGTTGTTCGCATCGCCTCCAGTATGGCAGATCGCACAATTAGACCAGCCTTCCGTAGCTTTGGCATAGGTCGGTACATGGTTGAGGTGAGCGCCACCGCCACCGGAGTAATCTTCAAAGCGAGCATTCGTGTAATTGTTGAACGTACCAAAGGTGGCCTTGTAGAGAGCCGGATCGTACGGACCGCGCACAGCTGATTTCGGAACGGGCGGATATCCGTGACACGCGTCGCAAGCGCCGCTCGGAGCAAATGCCCCACCTTTGGCATTGTGGGGGTGGCAATTATAGCAGTTACTGATTGGGTGCCCTGTTTCAGCAACACCGGCACGATAGTACTTGGTATGTGTGTGGCAAACCTGGCAAAGACCGCGATTTGTGTCAAGGTTCACCCAGCCATTATCCCGGTTCGTATAGGTAATGGTCCACGTTGTCGTATTGAGATATGCAATCGACGACTTTATCATGGAAAGATTCGATGTGCCATGCAGTTCATGACACTGCCAGCATTCCATCTCCTGCGTACCACCCTTAACCTTGAAATGGGTACTCATGTTCAGGAACTGTGTCTTGTTGTTCACCCGCGCCAAGTTATTGTGGCAGTAGTTGCACTCAGTATTGAGGGGACCTGTCAGGTTGGCTACGAGCCTGTTGGTATGTGAGGCAGGATCACTACCAATATGAGCAGAAGTATTATCGTGGCATTCGGTACATGCTTTGTTTGCACCTGTCGGTTTACCATGGCCGGTCGTCGCTGCCATTCCCTTGTCAGGAGCAGTTATGTTGTAAATAACCGAAAGATTACCGGAGTGGCAGCTTTCGCACGTCACCCCAGTTCTGCCGGTGAGCCAGGTAGCTACTCCGAGGCCATTCTTATGGCATGATGCGGTACAGTTGACAACCGGCGGGGCCTGCACCGTACCATCAACGTGCTGAGTCGGATAGGTGTGACAGCTGTTACAGGATGTCGGGGCTCCCGAGTTGTTCAGCACTGGACCGTAAACTGTGGCGAGGTGAGCCTGGTGTGCACCGGTTGCAATGGTATCGGTCGTGTGACACGTACCGCACTGACCTGTTGTCGGATCGGTCCAGACCGGAGAGGCGGAGTATACCCCTTTGCCGTTACTGTGACAGTAGACAGCTGAGCAGTTGGAGCCGGACAGGATGCTGCTGCCGATGGTACCGGAGAACTGGACGTCCTTCACAGAGTTCACATGAGCTCCACCAGTAAGACGGGCTGCCGGGACAAGTGTGGTATTCGTAGCAGCAGTGGTGGCATGGCAGTTCTGACAACCATAACTGTAGCTCAGGTGCTTGGTGTGAGCGTTCGTTGCAGGAGTAGCGCTATGGCATGATCCGCAACGTCCGGGCTGATCAATGATAGAACCTTTGTTGTTAGCCCATGTTACGGGCTGATAGACAAGAGCTCCGCCAGTTGGCGCCCCATTACTGTGACAGTAAACGTTGGAGCATTCGCGTGTAGTTGCATTGTACGTTGCCGATCCACCGGCAATGATCCCGGTTTTATCGACGAATACGTCCTGGAAGGTGAGATTGGGAATCGAATTGTGGTTGTTCCCTTTATGGCACTGGTCGCAGACAAATGCCGAATACTGGGAAGCTACGGTCCCCCCGGCATGACTCATGTGTGGTGACAGAGACTCATCGACATAGCCTGCCAGATTTTGATAACCATCACCATAGCCATAAGGACCGCCAACCACATTCTCCTTGGGAGGGAAGCCGTGGCAGGTCGTGCAATCAGCAGAGAAGCCCTGCTTGTGCGTATGGCAGGTTACACAAACATTCGCATCCGTACTCGTGTGCTGTGAGACAGTGGGAGGAAGTGTCGGGTGACAGGCAACGCACACCCCGAAACGGTTCTTGTTCCAGTTTTTGTTGGTAGCTGAGGTGTAGGCAACCATCGGAGTTCTGCCACTCGCAGACGAAACATTCATGTATCGGCGCACAAGGAACAGGTTGGGCGTAGAGCCATCTGCCTCATCGACGTGACCACCGTGACAGTCGGCACACTGGATGTTTTGTTGTTTTTTCCCGTTATGATTTTTTACCTTTGCATTGGGGTTGGAATTCGTAATCCCGTTTTCGTCCGTGGTCCGGTGGCAGTTGGTACAGATATTCCTGTCGGCAGATGTCTGGCCATTGAGATCAGTTCTGAGGAGGAAACCTTTAGAACTGGAAAGCCCGTTAAATATTGCACTTGTCCAGTTATCGAACGTCCTACTGTTCGAATCGGCAAAGTGAACACCGTGACATGTCGTACACTGAACCTTGTTCTGAGACAGTTTCATCGCGGAAGAAGCATTCAAGGGATTGGAATTTATTGGCGGGTTGTTATATTCACTCGGATACTGGGTCGCGATCGTTGCATAGTCTACATTAACAGGGTGCGAGCCGTAGGTGTGGCTCGTAACGTTTCTCGGCTTGTGGCAGTCAACGCAGAGGGCATCATTGGCATTCGAGACCGCAAGGAAAGGTCGCTGCGTAATTTCGTGTACTGAATGGCAGCGCGAGCAGTACAAGTTACCGATATAAATATACTGCGTACTTGTATGCTTGCCCGAATTCAGGACGGTATTCGTTGGAGGTTGGGCGCCGGCACGCGGGTTATCATCAGATGCTTCCCAATTGTGAGAAGACTTGGTTTTCCGCGCCTCCACTGTCCCCTTGCTGGGGCCTTCTGCTACGGCCATATCCAATGGGCTGAACGGTGTAATCTGGGGCTGATCGGCATATCGGTCTGTTCGCCCGAGCCTGTGACAGCTCAAGCAGATGTTGTTCTGCCACATGCCGCCAAGAGTCTTGTGAGCAGTATGGCAATCACCGCATACTCCGCCTGTGTACTGCCCCACGTGATCTGCATAGGCTATACATGGTAATAACACCAAGATAGCTACTGCAATGATAAGATTCCTGGCTGCCGTATTGTTCATAGCACGCTCCTGAAAAAGCATGAATATTCCTTACGCGATTCTTGCCTAACGCCTCTACATCCTACACAATTTAGAATGGCACGGTTAGTCCAGCAGCTTTTCTGAGGATCAGGACGCAATCGCTCATGTCAATTTTCCCATTGGGGCTCGGCAGGCCGTTCAGCAGCGGCCCAATATCACCATGGGCAATTTCGAGATCGGTAGGTGCAGCACCAACTCCTACAACCTTATCATTACAATAACGTGCATCTTCAAAGGTCACAACAAGGTCAACCGGGTAGTTAATATTTCCATCGGGAGCAAAGGAGGTTTTCTTCATTATATTCCCAGCGGCATCCGTCGCAGAAACGATGAGATTCAACGGATCCCTGGCAGAACCGAGGTTAGCAGTCCAGTTGTTGTTCACCGCAGTAACCGTTCCGACAATGGCACCGGTATCAAGCGCCCTGACAACAACAGAAGCCCCCGGTTCAGCAGTCCCGCTCAAAGTTGTTGTCTGAGCTGTCGCGCTGCTGACGGTCAGTGATGGAGGAGTCACGTCGTACAGAATATTTCTTACCGAGTAACTCACGTTGCCATTACCGTCATCTGCAGCCAACAGTACAGAGTAAGGCCCTTCCTGGCTAAAGGAAAGCGCAAAGGGAACTTCGCTGGTCTGAGTGGTGCCATTGTAGGAAAGACTCGCTGCGGCATCAACCTTCCCGGCAACCTGATAAACAGCCTGGTTTGTTGCAACGTCAACCCTTGGCGCCGACACTGCAAGGGCAGGCTTTGCAGCATCAAGGAACAAAGTGAGCTTGGTTCTGCATCCATCTGCTGCAACTATCTGGATATCGTTCATCCCAGAACTAAGAGTAACGTTCGAAGACCAGACACCACTGGAGACCGGTACACTGGTGGAACCAACCGTTACGGTTGCCCCTTTGTCCGCAGTGCCAGAAACCATTTGCGAAGATGCCGTGACTATGGCCCCATCTGCATGTGAAGTCACGCTCAGTTTCGTCTTGCTACTGTCATAAATTATTCCAGTGCGATCGATTGTGGTCACATTGTTCGCCAAGTCAGTTGCGACAACATGCAGTTCAGTCACTCCAGCAACAGCAGCGCTGAATACACCATTATTGACCGATACGGTCTGTCCGTTCACCTGCACATCCTTCAGGTACGAATCCTGAACCGTGCCGGTCACGTTGACAACCTGATTATTGACCGTTGCCGCATTGGTCACCGTCGACAGCACAACGACCGGCGCTACGTTATCAAATTTGGTGCTGACTGCCTTCATGGAAGTACCACCAAGTACCGCAGACACCTGAATACTGTTCACACCAGGGACCAGGGCAAGCTGGTTGTAACTCCAGTTCCCGCTGGTAACTACGGCTGAACCGCACACGGATGTCGTGGCATTGCACACCTGAACGGTAGCGCCAGGATCGACCGTACCGTCTATAGTCAGGGGACTGGCACTGACATACTCAGAAAGGGGATTTACGCGAAGCGAAGGCCCGCCGGCGAGATATGAGATACTGTACTGCTTGCTTACTGCAACGGGAGAGGCATTCCTGGCCACCACTTCGATGGCATTAGCCCCGGACTGCAGCCCGGTTACCGTGCAACTCCACGAAGTCCCGACAACACTGGCTGAAAACGCCTGAGCACCATTCAGGACACATGACACATACGATCCGGAAGTCACAGTCCCATCCAGCGCGGCAGTCGCAGTGTTCACAATCGAAAGCGGCGGATTCACTGACAGCACCGGAGCGGCGATTACTGAGGAAATCGGTGTCGAGCCCCCATCGATCCCGTACAGCGTTACATTGCCGTACCCATTGGCCACGATCAACCGCTTGTTGACCTGGTCAAAAGCAACATCAGACGGTATCATCAACTGGCCGTTTGAGGTCCCGTAGTCACCGATAAAGGCAACGAACGACCCCGTGCCCACCACATCTATGGCCTGGACAGTGCTGTTATAGGCATCAGCCACATACATGCGCGGAGTGCCGGTAGAGTACTCAAATGCCACGCCTTGCGGCGACTGAAACTCCAAAGCGCCAAGAGAGCCAATCTGGGAAATTCCTATGACGCTCTGATAGACACCCGCTTTGCTGTAAAATTTGATTTTCTTGTTCAGCGTATCAACAACTGCCAAAAGCTGCGAGTTCTGCTCGTACGCTATGCCCGACGGATAGGAAAACTGCGTACTGCCTGTCCCTGCCGAACCGAATTGCAGAAGATACTCTCCGGACGCATCATATTTCTTGACATTACACCCTTTAGAATCAACAACATAAATATTACCTTCGTTATCTACAGCTACCCCATCGGCAAATTGAAACTGCGTTGCCACCCCGGAAAGCCCAAGCCGCTTCTTTTCCACACCCGAAACCGCATCGATAATCGCAGCAAAGCTTCCCTGGCTCACTACCAAATCGCCATTGCTCTTGACTGCGATACCTTGCGGCACCCCGGCCGTACCAATTTTCTGCAAAAACTCGCCGGCAGCATTGAATTTCAACACACCGCCACTACGCGGGTCAGTAACAAAAAAGCCCCCGCTCCCATCGCTATTCATGGCGATGCGAATCGGTGTCCTGACCGCTTGGGTAATCGGCTGCAACGGAGTAGCTTGTAAGGCAAGCACATCTGCGGCAGCCATGGGTAGCGAAATGACCGCTACAAACAGCGAGATGACCAGCAGTGCCATTTTCCTCTGAACATGTGCCGCCATATTATTTCCTCCGGATTTATTGGAGATTTGTCACTTGTGATGTAATGTTTCGATCAGTTAAGAATACTATATGCAACTTAAGTGCCCACTCTACGACACAGCGTAACCAGTCAGTATTCATTGATAATTTACGCCTTTACCGCAGCAAATCCATCCGCTGGATGTTCAATTCACACACAATATTATTTAATGTCTTTCATTTAAGAAAGCCAAATTTTTTCATCCGGTAACGAAATGCATCAATACCCAGGCTGAGCTTTTTTGCCGCCTTTGACTGATTCCAGTCGCAATTCTCCAATGCTTGACGAATCAGTTCTTTCTCAACCTCCTCAATATCAACACCTTCAGGGGGAAGTTTGAACGTGGTAGTCGGTGGAGTAACGGAAGAAGACGATTTTGCAACGATCTCAAGGGGAAGGTGTTCAAGGAGCAGCGTATCTTCATTACCAAGGATTATGGCCCGTTCAACCACGTTCTTCAATTCCCTGATGTTACCCGGCCAGCCATAGTCAACAAGCATCTTTTCCGCCATGCTGGAAACACCCTTGACACATTTGTTGAATTCTCTGTTAAAGACCTCAATAAAATGCTGCACCAGCAGGAGAATATCATCCTTGCGTTCACGTAACGGGGGTAGGTAGATCGGTATGACCTGGAGGCGATAATACAGATCATTGCGGAAGTGCTTGTCTTCAATCGCCTTCAACAGGTCCTTGTTGGTTGCGGAGATAATCCTGACATCAACGGAGATCGCCTTGGTGCCACCAATCCGGCGGAAGTTGCGGTCCTCCAGGAACCTGAGCAGTTTGGCCTGCATCCCTACTTCCATGTCGCCAATCTCGTCCAGAAAGACAGTGCCGCCATCGGCGAGTTCAAAAAGCCCTTTCTTGGTGACTTTTGCGTCGGTGAATGAACCTTTTTCATGGCCAAAAAGTTCGCTTTCCAGCAACGTCGAAGGGACGGCAGCGCAGTTGATTGCAACGAACGGCTTTTCGGCCCGGCTCGATGCATAGTGAATCCACTTTGCCACAAGCTCTTTCCCGGTGCCGGACTCACCCTGGATCAGAACTGTGGATGCCTCACTCTTGGCAACCTTGTTCATCATCTCCAGAACATTGCCCATGTGCTTACTCTTGCCGATAATGTTAGGCGGCCCGAACTTCTTGTGCTCGCTTCGCAGACTTGCGACCTCCCGGCGCAGGTCGGAGGTTTCCAGTGCTTTCTTTATGACAATGGCCATTTCCTCAAGGTTGAATGGCTTGTTGATATAATCGTAGGCACCAAGACGCATGGCCGTAACGGCAGTTTCCAGAGCACCTTGCGCGGTCACCATGATCACGACGATATCCTCGTCGCCTTCCTTGACCTTCTCCAGGACCTGCAGACCATTGATGCCCGGAAGTTGCACGTCGAGGAGCATCAGATCGGGCTGGTCCTCACGAACCATTTTCAGTGCATCCTCACCGGTTCCCGCAGTCAGAACCTCATACCCCTGCTTCTTGAGATTCTGCTCCAGAGACCAGCGAATCAGGTGCTCGTCGTCAACCACGAGGATACGTGTTTTTCTCATTGCTGCTCCTTTACATCGTGGGTCGTTTCAGAGGGGCCTTCATCGAGTCGGCCCGTCACTGCAGGAAGGTCAATGGTGAATTCGGTCCCTTTTCCGTTTTCACTGACTACGGAAATATCGCCGTTGTGTTGGCTGATGATGTTGTGGCAGATTGCCAGTCCCAGCCCGGTCCCTTGGGCCTTGGTGGTAAAGAAGGGTGTGAACAGTTTACCCAGGACCTGCGGGGGGATGCCGTAGCCGGTGTCACCGATAATTGCCCGCACAAAGGTCACTCCGTCCCTGGCCGTTGTCTTCGTGACGATCGAGAGTTCTCCACCACCCGGCATGGCCTGGAACGCATTAAGGATTATATTAAGCAAGACCTGCTGGATCTGCTTTGGATCCACATAGACAGGGGGGAGATCCTCACACAGCTCCAGCTTTTTCTCGATGTGTTTGCCGCCTTTGTATTGCGACGCAAAGACAACCGTCTTCTGGAGGATTGCATTGAGATCGGCATAGACAAACTCGGGAGGTGACGGCTTGCCGAAAAACAGCAGGTCGTTTACCGTCTTGTCCATCCGCTTCACCTGGTCGAGCACCTCGACAAGTATGTCTGAGCGAGGGTCATCCGCCTGGAAATCTTCCTTGATAATGCTTATGGCAGCGGCTATCCCGGTCAACGGATTCTTGATTTCATGGGCGATCCCGGCAGCCATTTCGCCGACCGATGCAAGCCGATCGGCACGCTCCATTTGCTGGAAATGTAGCTGTTCCAGCTCCTGTTTCGCCTTGTCCAAGCGGTCGACCATGGAGTCAAAGCTCGCAACCAGCTGCCCGACTTCGTCCTGCCCCTTGTAGTTCATCCGTACCGTAAGATCACCCTCTTCGACTCTGGCCATGTTTTCCACCAGGAGCCGCAAGGGTTTGCGGACAAACTTGAGAAGGACCAGAGAGATGGTCACCGACAGAAAGGCAATGATCGCCGTCGTGGAAACAAAAAAGAGCTTGGTAGCCTCGATCATCCGTTTCTGGGTTTCGGACAGTGAATAATTGACGTTGAGGACGCCGATGATCCGTGCCTTATGTCCATGGCAGATGTGACAGGGCTCGTCGTTATAGATCGGCTTGATCATCCGCAGGACATCGCCGAGCCCCTGCACGGTAAAAACGCCCTCTTTCCGGTTCTGCAGAAACATCTGGTAATCAACGTTATCCACCGGCCGGCCGACCTCGATCGGATGAGACGAACGGAGCACCATCCCATGGGGATGGAAAATGCGAACTCCAGTGAGTTTCGGATTCTGGCCGACCATCTCCAGGATGACCTGGACATCGTCGGTATTCCCGATACGCATGGAGTTGTAGATGCTTGCCTCAACGGTCCTGAGCAGCAGGTCAGTGGTTTCGCGGGCAGAGTTGATAAGCTGGGTCTGTTCCTTGCGGAGGTTCAGAAAGGCAAAGAAACTGATGCCGAACGCCAGCAGGCTGATCGAAATAAAGATAACCCTGGTTGTAAGACTCCGGAATATCAACCAACCTCCAGCACCATAAGGGATGTTCAGCTCAAGAGACCGAACCCGGTGTCGTTCACTAGCGGGCTGACGTACCGCCGAGGGTGGTCACGCTCCCGCCACCGGAGGCCCCGCTGACGCTGAGCTGCTGCGGGGCCGGCCCATAGACAAAAAGCCAGTCGCTGTACTTGGTCTTCCCCTCGAAGGAGTCGAACATGGCCTTTAATTTCGTGTCACTATCCGGAACAGCAAACTTGTCGGCAAAATTCTTCTGCCGCAAGGGGGTCTCTTCGCTGGAACTGGCAACACCGATGATCCCCTTGACTGGGTCTTTGATGACGACCCACTCCTTGCCGGTGATCGGATCGAGGAAATCCTTGTTCGGATCCTGGCGCAGGTAGCGCACCGTTGATAAAGAGCGCGGATCTTTAATCAGATCCTTCAGGTCCTTCAACGGGGTAACAACGGTTTGCCCTGCCCGAGGCGATTGCCATCGCTCGATGGCATTGCGGATCTGCAAGCCGCGGAAGAGGAGCTCCTCTTCCCGCTCACGCTTCATGATCGTAGTCCAGGTCTGCCCCATCATCCCCAGCATGATCCCCATGATGACAATGATGATGAGGGCTGCCAGGTAGGTGAATCCCCCGCAGCGATGACGGGACAGGTCGGCCATCAGCTCTTCGCCAGGGCTCCGCGTGCCGCGTCCACCAAGTCGTCGGGCATCAGGCCGAAGTACTTGAGAAGTTCCTCGGCCTTGCCTGAAGTGCCGAAACGGTCCCGCACGCCGACGCGGTAGACCGGAACCGGGCAGACACCGGCAAGGTACTCCGTCACCGCGCCGCCCAGCCCACCGACGATGGAATGCTCCTCCGCGGTCACGATCGCCCTGGTCTCACGGGCTGCCTTGAGGAGGATATCCTGATCGAGTGGCTTGATGGTCCCGAGATGCACAACCCTGGCACTGATGCCTTGGCCCAGCAGAAGTTCGGCAGCCTTGACCGCCTGGGCGGTCATCAGTCCGGTAGTGACGAAGGTCAGGTCCGTGCCGGCAACCAGTTCGACCCCCTTGCCGATCGCAAACGGATGGTCAGCAGGGATCACGGTCGGCACCTTGTTGCGCCCGAGCCGGATATAGACCGGTCCGTGATACTCCGCAGCAGCCCTGATCGCGGCACGGGTCTCGACGCCGTCGGCAGGCACCATCACCGTCATGTTGGGGATTGCCCTCATGATGGCGATATCCTCCACCGACTGGTGGGAGCCCCCATCCTCACCGACCGTCACCCCGCCGTGGGTCGCCACGATCTTCACGTTGGCCTTGGGATAGGCAACCGACTGGCGGACCTGCTCCCAGGCCCTGCCAGCCGCGAAAATGGCAAAGGTGGAGAGGAACGGGATCTTCCCCACTGCCGCTAGACCGGCCGCCGTGCCGACCATGTTGGCCTCGGCGATCCCCATGTTGAAGAATCGCTGCGGAAACTTCTTGCCGAATACCCCTGTCTTTGTCGAACCGGAAAGATCGGCGTCCAAGACCACAATCTGTTCGTTTTCCGTCCCCAGTTCCGCCAGAACCTCGCCATAGGCATCCCTGGTGGCTATCATGCCGCTCATAGCTCGTATATCCTTTCAGTAACCGCGTTAATGGGAGATTTTCTCGCAATCCTCGAAACAACCGAGGCATTCCAGAGCACGGGGAAGCTCCTCGTCGCTGGGGGGGACACCATGGTAGGACGCCTTGTTCTCGAAGAAGGAGACCCCCTTCCCCTTGACGGTCCTGGCAACAATGGCCGTCGGCTGCCCCTTGGTCACCTTGGCCTGGCTGAGGGCGGCGATAATTGCCCCGATATCATGACCGTCGATCTCCAGGACATGCCAGCCAAAGGCGCGGAACTTGTCGGGTACCGACTCAACCCCCATTACCCGGGCAACCTCGCCGTCGATCTGCAGACCGTTGCAGTCTATCAGCGCGCAGAGGTTGTCGAGCCGGTAGTGACTGGCCGCCATGGCTGCCTCCCAGACCTGCCCTTCCTGGAGTTCGCCGTCACCCAGGAGTGCGTAGACCCGGTTATCCTTCCCGTCGAGCCTGAGCCCGAGCGCCATGCCGTTGGCCATGGAGAGCCCCTGCCCCAGAGACCCGGTACAGACCTCCACACCGGGAGTACCCTTGCTGTCGGGATGTCCCTGGAGATGGCTCCCGAGGCGACGGAGCATCATCAGATCCTCACGGGGAAAGTAGCCGGCCTCGGCCAGCGCCACATACTGGGCAGGGGCCGCATGCCCCTTGCAGAGCACGAAACGATCGCGCCCTTCCCAGCGGGGGTTGGCAGAATCGTGCCGCATGGTATGGAAATAGAGAACCGTTACCATGTCGATGGCAGAGAGCGATCCACCGGTATGGCCGGACTGTGATTTGTGCAGGGCCTTGACGACGGCTACACGCAGATTACGGGCTTTTTCCTCAAGCTGCGCAATGGTTTCGTTCACTGAAGGCTGATCCTTTCTCGTTCAGGTTGGGGTGCTACCACTCCCGGAGGGAAACGGGGCGATCGGGGAGAACATCATCGACCCTCGATTTTTCCGGCAGGAGATGTCTCGACAGGTGATGGGGAAGAAGGGATGGCGGCAAGCCGGTCGTCGAACTCGCCATTTTTGAGCCGGCGCAGCATCTCCTTATGCTGCTCCTTCATTAGGTCTTCGACAACCGCTTCCAGGTTGTCGATCTTGATTATATCCGCGTAGCTGACCTTCTTGGACGCGATGATGGTCCCGCCACGATAGAGGAGGGTTGTGATCTGCGGGTTTACTCTGCCGCTGTCCTCGGTCTGGACATGGAAAACTTCTCGTTTGTAGACAACGTTATGATTGAAGCCGACGACCATTGTCACCACCGTCCGTCAAATCACGTAGACAGAGTAACGTATCATACCAACGGCATAAATTGCAATACTGTACGCAGGGCGGGCTGTTTGCCCCATCATCACCCTTTACAGAGCAGCTCCTTGATCCTGGTCACCGCCTCCATGGCATCCTTGGCATAGAGGTCGGCGCCGATCCGGTCGGCGTATTCCCTGGTAACGACCGCCCCCCCCACCATGGTGAAGGTCTTGACGCCGGCATCCCGCAGGCGGTTCAGGACATTCTCCATCTCGGCCATGGTCGTGGTCATCAGGGCAGAGAGCCCGACAGCGTCGGCCTTTTGCTCCAGTGCCTCTGCAATGATCCGGTCTGCCGGGACGTTTTTCCCCAGGTCGATCACCTCGAAGCCGTGGTTCTCCAACAGGGTGCAGACGATGTTCTTGCCGATGTCGTGGATGTCACCCTCGACGGTTGCCATGAGGATGCGCCCCTTGCTCTCCATGGCCGCACCGGCCAGCTCCTGCTTGAGCCGGGCAAAGGCGGCCTGCATGGTCTCGGCCGAGCGCATCACCTGGGGGAGAAAGACCTGGTTCTTCTCGAAACGGCGGCCAACCTCTTCCAGGCCGGGGATCAACCCCTCGTTGCTGATGGCAAGAGGGTCCAGCCCTTCAGCCAGGGCCGCACCGACAAGGCTCTCGATCCCTTCCCGGTCGCCGCCGATGATCGCGGCTGCCAGCCGTCCCCTGATGTCCTTGGGCGCCTCGCTTGGGGCAGGGGCTTGCGCTGCTGCGCCCGCCCCTT
>MTLC01004268.1_pt2 | contig 13264 bp, 4 predicted proteins | sample 1982451 | NCBI WGS metagenome assembly MTLC01 (sample SAMN05710165, study PRJNA340218) | biofilm metagenome | isolation source: sample SPH anode biofilm adapted to +100 mV | place: USA | collected 2012-02-03 | reverse complement strand
CTCGTGTAAGATAGGAACTATATAGGTAGAGGATATAGAGGGGATATTGAGGGGATATTGAGAGGATATTGAGAGGATATTGAGAGGATGTTGAGGAGATGTTGAGGAGATGTTGAGGAGATGTTGAGAATGTCTTATTCTAAAATAGGTTTACAGTAAAGTAAATTCAATTCAGGATTATGAGATCAAATAGATAGCAATTTCTGTCATGTACCTAGATATGCTTGAGATTTGAGGATTATGTGTGATATAGCCGGCGGCTGGTAACTGGAACCCGCAAGAAGAATTAAAGTATAAAATTCTTGAATTCAAGGGCAAGAAATAGATCTATAGTTGTTTGTAGATAAAAGGTTAAGTCTCATTATAAAATAGATTTGTATTGTGTTCCCAATAATTTGAATATTATTATAGTAATAATCTGATGCAGTTCTTTTGAAAGCTGTAGGTTAATCTTGAATCACTGTATTCATGACGTATGGAGATAATGATCGGGATGTAGTCAATGAGGTATTAAAAAATATTTAAAAACTTTTGAGTTCTTTTTATGATTTAGGAGGAGGATGGTGAATGATACATTTTTTTATTTAGGTGGGCGTGCCATGTTTTGTATGTATCATGAAATCAGTTTATAAGCGATTATGAATGACGAAATAAGTTTATCTTTTGGATGAAATTTCGGTAGATAATGGGGGCGCTTTTCATCTTAAAAATAAATTTTGAATTAGGAGTACAATTTGTATGAAACTGCTATTATATTTGGCGAAAGTTTTTCCTGTTTGTTAAATCAAAAGAAAAAAAACAACAAGCAACAAAGTTTCAGAGTAACAATTAATTATCAATCAATTTCGGACGGTATTCTTTTAAAGTTTGACACAGGTTTAACCATTTTCCTTTATTAACCAATTATGTACACAAGATGAAAAAAGTTTTTACTTTTTTGGTCGCTCTGCTATTTGCCACCCAATCTTGGGCTCAGTTAACAGGCATAAAGACTATTCCTGGTGATTATGCATCACTAGAGCTAGCTGTAGCAGCACTAAACACTCAAGGAGTAGGTTCCGGGGGTGTAACGTTTAACATTGCCGCAGGGTATACTGAGACACCTGCTGGGCCAATACTACTTACCGCCACAGGTACAGCAGCCAATCCGATCATTTTTCAGAAGTCAGGACTTGGGTTAAATCCTGTTATCTCCCGTACCGATGCCGGTACGGTATCAACAACTACCCTTGGTGCACAAGGTGATGCTGTTATCATTGTTCAGGGTAGCGACTATGTTACCTTCGACCAGATTGATATTAGTACTTCAAATTCGGGCATTGAGTATGGCTATTATCTTCGTAAAGAATCGGTTACCGACGGAGTGAAGAATGTTACCATCAAGAATGCTAAGGTTACTATGACTAAGGGAACCAGTGCATATGTTGTCGGTATCTATAGCTCAAATAACAGTGCCGCTTCTACGACTAGTTCAGCAACGGGGATTACCGTTACATCTACTGGTGGGAGAAATGAAAATATTACCATCACTGGTAACACAATTAGCAATGTTTTTACAGGTATTATTATTAGAGGTTACGGTCACTCTTCTCCTTATGACTTTTACGATCAGAACATTATAGTAGGTGGCTCAGCTGCTAACGCAAATACTGTTCAGAATTATGGTGGGAATGCTGTATCAACCTGTTATGCTGTATACTTAATATATTATACCAATGCAACAGTAAGCTATAACACCTTTGATAACCTGGCTGGGGGTGGTACAGCAGCTACATCAACTCTCTATGGTTTAATGGCATCGAGCTCTTCAAGTGCTGGCGTTTGTAATTTCAGTAATAATACTGTAAATTTGGCCATCTCTTCCACGAGCGGTCTCAATTCAATATATTTTTCAGGGACAGCCACTTCGGCAACGATAAGCAATAATGTCTTTTCTTATGGTGCTTTTGCATCAACATCATCTGCATATTCTATCAATTGCTCTAATTCTACTCCAAACCTTACCATAACCGGGAATCAGACGAGTGGAGCAATTTCAAAGACAGGAGTAAGTGGTTCCTATTATTTCTTCTACAATAATGGTTCTCCTGCTTCTGGAATTTCAACTATCAGTAATAATACCGTTAGTAATATTACTCTGGTTGGATCATCCTCTTTTTATGGTATTTATAACACAGCAGCACTTACTCAACAGGTTAATGTTGATAATAATACCATTTCTAATATTTCTGTCGTAACTGGAACCAATTACCCTATATATCTTACCTATGGAAATACAGGCTCAACAGTACTTAATAATTCTATTACCAACTGTTCAAGCGGTGTAGGTGGAGGTAATGTTTATGGGTTATATTTTAGTAATGCAAGCATGGTAGGTTTAACGGCCTCAGGTAATACTATTTCAGGCTTATCCTGTGGAGGTGCTAATACTGTTGCTGGTATTTTTGTTGGTGCAATGGGGGGAAGTACTTCAACTCCTACTATTGGTGCTAATATATGTAAGAATAATATTTATAATCTGACCAATAATAACACTAGTGGTTTAGGTTATACTTATGGTATTTATGTAACCGGGGGAAATTACGTTAACCTCTACAATAACTTTATCAGTGATCTAAAGAATCCGGCTGGAAGTAATTCGTCAGAATCTATTCGTGGTATTAATATTAGTAGTTCTACAACAACAGCAAAGTATGGTGTTTACTACAATACCATTTATTTGAATGCTACTTCGACAGGAACAAATTTCTCAACTACTGGTATATATCACATGACTAGTTCAACTGCTACAACAGCAGCTCTGGACTTGAGAAATAATATCATAGTCAATCAATCAACTCCTGCTGGAACTGGTATAACAGCTGCTTATCGTAGGTCTAGTACTTATAACGATAACCTTCTTTCTACCTGTAGCTACAATGATTTTAATGCTGGGACTCCATCTGCCACAAGAGTGCTATATTATGATGGTACCACAGGCTATCAAACCATTGCTGATTTAAAAACAGCATTAGCTCCAAGGGAAAGTGCTTCAGTTGGTGAGAACCCCAATTTTGTTAATATTGCTACTACACCGTATGATTTAAGGATCAATCCTGCGATTGCAACTCAGTTAGAGAGTGGAGCAACGATTATCTCTTTACCATCTATTGCAGATGATTACTTTGGAACCTTTAGATACCCGAATCCAAGCTATCCTAACAATCTTGCAAAACCTGCTACAGCTCCTGATATGGGCGCATATGAGTTTGCTGGCACTGCACTTGATTTGAATGGTCCAACAATTACCTATACTCCACTATTAGGAACAAATCTAACAACAGCTAGAACACTGACAGCAACAATTACCGATGCATCAGGTGTTGCTACATCGGGTTTAGGTCTGCCCGTGCTTTATTGGAAGATTAACTCAGGAAGTTATTCTGCTGTTGCAGGGGTTTCGATTGGAAGTAATCAATACACCTTTACTTTTGGATCAGGTGTAACCACTTCAGATGTTGTAAGTTACTATATTGTTGCACAAGATTTAGTTAGTCCAACGCCTAATGCTAGTTGTGCTCCATCAGCTGGAGCTAGTGGATTTATTTTTAATCCACCATCAGTGTCAACAGCTCCGACATCACCAAGTACTTATACCATTATGGGGACGATAGCTGGTGTCTTCCATGTTGGTGCAGCGCAGGTTGCTCCAAACTACACCACATTGACCAATGCAATTACAGACCTTAATAATAAGGTGATGGTAGGCGCAGTGACCTTTATACTGGATGATGCTGCCTATAGTGCATCAGAAACATTCCCTATTACTATTCAAAGCAATTATGGTTCAAGCAGCACTAATACGTTGACTATTAAGCCTAACACTGGTGCAACTACTGCAATCACTGGTTCGGTGGCTTCAGGTGCCTTGATCAGGATAAAAAATAGTTATACCACCCTAGATGGTTCAAACAATGGTTCTACAACTCGTGATCTTACTATTACTAATACAAATACTACGAGTCCACAGGTTGTATTTTGTCCTTCAGTAGGATCCGGTATTTTGACCAATGTTACCATAAAGAATACAAATATCATTAATGGTGCAACCACCTCATCGGCTTTGGTATTTACTGATGAGGCAGGTACAGCGGGTAACTTTAGTAATCTTACCGTTCAGAATAATACAGTGAAGAAGGCATATATTGCTATTTATATGAATGGTAATGTAGTTGCTGGAAATGGTTCTGGAACCGTTATTACAGGCAATGAAATCAATGCTACTGGTACTGACTATGTTCGATTGGTGGGCGTCTATGTTCAAGGTTTGGATGGAGTAACCATTTCTAATAATAACGTTGGTAATTTAATAGATGCTAATGCAGAGGTCAAACGTGCTATTTGGCTTGCAACAGGAACATCTAATACTACAGTTACAGGCAATACTATTAATAATGTTGGTTATACAGGCTCGAGTTCTGGTACTGGTTATGGTATAGCTGTGACAACAGGTGTTGCAAATTCAAACATCCTGATAAATTCAAATACTCTAACTAATATTAATTCATCAGGTTCTTCAACTACTTTTGGTATTTATCTCTCTGGTACTATTGGTAATGTAACTATTGAAAGAAATTCCATTAGTAACATTAAGAATACCAGTACAAGTGGTTATGGATCTAATGGTATATATTTAGCATCAAGTCTGGCTACAACTGCGAATATTAAAGTTCAGAACAATTTACTTTGGGATATTTCAGCCTATGGATATAGTGGTGTTACCTATCTGGACAATGGTTATGGTATTTTGGTTAATGGCGGTTTGGGTTATGACATTAACTTTAACACAGTTTATCTCAATACGAACCAAGTAACGACCGCAGGCACAACTGCTGCAATAAATATCAGTAGTTCTGTGACGGCAGCCGGTGCTGTAAATCTCCAGAATAATATCTTTATTAATGCACAAACTGATGCAACGACCAGATATGCCATTTACTGTGCTGCACCTAATACAGTTTTTGGAACCATTGATTACAATGACTATCTGAATTCAGGTACTGACTTAGGCTATTTAGGTTCAGCAAGAAATGATCTAGCTGCTATCCAAACCGGTTTTGGTGGCAATACGCATTCTGTCAGCATTAATCCTGCTTTTGCATCTGCAAGCGATCTACATCCAACCGTTGTTTCCTTAAACAATACTGGAACCGCTATTGCCGGTATCACTACTGACTATGCAGGTACTACCCGTGGTGCTATCCCAGATATGGGTGCCTATGAAGTTAGTTTTACACCTACCATTGTGACAGATGATGCTACGGCAATTACCTCTTCTGCTGCTACCCTTAATGGAACAGTTACTGCAGCAAATGAGAGCGTAGCAACCTCTTTTGATTGGGGTTTAACTAATGCTTATGGTTCAAATATTGTTGCCGCTCCAACACCGATAACAGGTAATACTGCAACCGCAATGAGTGCTTCGCTCGCTTCATTAGAGCCAAATCAAACTTATCACTTCCGTGCAAAAGGTGTTTATAACGCAACCAACGGCTACGGTGCAGATAAAACTTTTACTACAACGGCAATCGCTCCTACCGTAGTAACACTTGCTGCTACCTCTGTAACTGCAACAGGTGCAACGATTAATGGAACTGTAAATGCTAATAATGCCAGTACAACGGCAACGTTCGAGTATGGATTAACAACCTCTTACGGTACAAGTGTTAATGCTACTCCAAATACTGTAACAGGATACTCTGCTACCAGTGTTACTTATTCCTTAATTGGTTTAACACCAAATACAACTTATCATTTCCGTGTTAAGGGTGTAAATGGTACTGGTACATCTAATGGTCTTGATTTAACCTTTACTACGTCATCTATCGCACCAACGGTTGTTACCAATGCTGCTTCAGCTATTACGACCACCACTGCTACCTTAAACGGATCTGTTAACGCAAATAATTCGGGTAATGCTACGGTTACTTTTGAGTGGGGTTTAACCACTGCTTACGGTAACGTGGCTACTGCAACGCCATCACCAGTTACTGGTAACAGTGCAACTAGTGTATCTGCTGGTATAACTGGCCTGACAACGAACACAACATACCACTTCCGTGTAAAAGCGGTCAACTCAACAGGTACCAGTTATGGTAGCGATATGAGTTTCCTATCTGGTTGTCCCGTTCCTGCTGCTGCTGGTACAATTACAGGTCCTGCTGCAGTTTGTCAAGGAGCTACTGGTGTTAACTTTAGTGTTCCTGCAATTGCAAATGCTACCACATACAATTGGACTTTGCCAACTGGTGCAACAATCACTGCTGGTAGTGGAACAAATAGTATTACAGTAAGCTTTAGTACCTCAGCTGTTTCTGGTAATGTTACAGTTGCAGGTGCAAATGCTTGCGCTAGTGGTACCTCTTCATCCAAGGCTTTAACCGTTAATCCTTTGCCAGTGCCAACAATTACTGGTTTAGCTTCTGTTTGTGCTAGTACAACCGGTAATAGCTACAGTACTGAGGCTGGTATGACAGCTTATAGCTGGACCGTTTCTGCCGGTGGAACAATCACAGCAGGTTCAACCACCAATGCTATTACGGTATCATGGAACACGGCAGGTGCCCAGACTGTGACTGTAAACTATACCAATGCTAACAGTTGTACTGCTACCACCGCAACTAATAAAAATGTTACTGTCAATGCGTTACCTACTCCGACTGTTTCTGGCCCAGCTTCAGCTTGTCCTGGAACTACCAACAATGTTTATACTACTCAAAGTGGCCAATCCAGCTATGCATGGACTGTCTCCACAGGTGGAACCATCACAAGTGGTGCAGGTACAAATTCAATTACAGTTAAATGGAATACTCCTGGTTCACAATCTGTAACTGTGAACTATAATAATGCTTCAGGTTGTTCTGCTTTAGCACCTGTTAGCTATCCTGTAAATATTTATCCTATTCCTGCACCTAGCCTCATTGGACCAACGTATACCTGTAAAGATGCCCAAGCCGAGTATTTCACAGATTTAGGTATGACTAACTATACCTGGGTTGTTCCTACTTCAGCTACCATACTTAGCGGACAAGGCACTAGCCATTTGGTTGTTAAGTGGAATAGTACTGGTGTATATCCATTAGGTATCTCCTATACTGGTATTGGCGGATGTACCATGAGTGCTCCTGCATATACCAATATCATTGTTAAGGATGTACCACAAACGTCTGGAACAATTACCGGAAATGGTCAGGTTTGCGCTGGAGCTACTGGTGTAGTTTATTCTATTTCAGCTGTGAATGGAGCAACCGGATATGAGTGGACTGTTCCAACAGGTGCGACAATTGCATCTGGTGCCGGCACCAACAGTATTACAGTTAATTATAGTGCTGCTGCTACTTCTGGTAGTATAACAGCTGCTGCAATGAACGAATGCGGTTTAGGTGCCCCTGCAACTTTGAGTGTTATAGTATCCCCATTACCTGGTGCTGCTGGTGTTATTACTGGTATCTCAACCGTATGTGCCGGAACCAATAGTGTGACCTACCAGATCAGTCCTATTTCAGGAGCAACTGGTTATAGCTGGACTGTTCCTACTGGAGCAACTATTGCAAGTGGAGCAAATACGTTTAAGGTTACAGTAAATTATGGTACAAGTGCTGTTTCAGGAGATGTCACTGTTTCAGGTTCGAATAGTTGTGGCTTAGGTGTTGCTTCAACATTGGCTATTACTGTTAATCCTATACCAGAAACTCCTGTGATTAGTGCTAATGGATCTTTGTTGACAAGTAGTGCTGCAGCAGGTAACCAATGGTATCTAAATGGAGTTTTAATTCCGGGTGCAACGGGTGTAACTTATACTGCACTTGAATCAGGCCTCTATTCTTGCGTTGTAACTCTTGATGGTTGCCCATCGGAAGTTTCAAATGAGATATTTGTTGATCTAACCGGTGTTAGTGGCCCAGATGCAAGTTCCTTTAACCTGTATCCTGTTCCAAATGATGGTCATTTCACCATTGAGATGGCTTCAAGAGGACAAGGTAACTATGTTATTGAGATTACAAATACCCTTGGTATTAAAGTATATCGTACTGAGAACTTTAACTTAGAGAATGCCGTAACTCGTCAGATCGATGTACAAAATCTTCCAAATGGTGTTTATTATGTGACCCTAACTAACAGTAAGAATGTAAATATTGTTAGAAGAATGGTTATTAATAAATAGCCTATCTGATTATAAGTAAAAAAGGGGGGCTGATGCCCCCCTTTTGTTTTAGTCCAAACTTGGAAAATATTTGTTTGATTCTAATTAGCTTTTAGCTAAACAGTGCCTTTTTCTTTTCCTTTTGATCCTTTGATTAATCAACCTTTAAAATTGGATATGATCCTTTCTTCATCAAATAATTGTAAAGAGAATAGTTAGCTAGACCAAACATTGAGTTAGGTTCAAAGGCAAGGCAAATAGTAATTACCCTAAGTTGTTTGGTCGGAACAAAGTAATACTGATTAAGGTCGATAGTCCTATCTACAGGGTTACACGCAAAAACTGGATCCCAGATAGTCATGCCCTCAAGGGAGATCTGTTTTGGCTCAGTGATGTTGTATTCAAAGACCTTTCCATTTGGAAGTTGGTCTATTTTTCTATATGAGATTTGTTGAACATCCAAAAATCTAACCAAGGCAGAATCAGAAATTGGGACTAGATAGCCTATCGGCCTTTTAACTTTCTTAATAGCAGCAACCTTTGGTGCAAAATTAGAGAGATGAAAAACAGAGTCTTTTCCAGTGATAATATTACGCATTGGTACAATTCGCTGTGATCCATCTGAGACATGATCCATTTGAATTATTATACTATCGGAACTATTGATGAGTTGTTGCCGCTGAAATGCTATACGTCGTTTAATCCAATCTGGAGATTCCATGCACCATTTAAGCAATGATTTAGCAACTGTCAGTTGGGCAAGGCTCCTTTTTTGAATTCTATCAGTTGGGGTCTTTCCGTTTAACCCTTCTGAGATTAGCGAGATGGTGGATTGAATTCCAAAGCTTTGTCTTCCGTCGTCGATATCAACCGTGCTGTGTCGCACCGTTTTTCCGTGAGCAATTGAGCCGACTGCATATTCCCCAAACAGAAACCCTTTTGCCGTGACCTCTTGTCCAATATAGGTCAAAAGTTCTCTTTTCTGCATTTCACGTAGATCAGAGTCTACATTTAGGTTTGTGAGAATACCAACTTGTTCGTCAAATTGTCTGATAAATGGAAATCTCTTGGTTGTATCCTCGAAAGGGTAGTACTCGTGCATATCAAGAGTAACCTCTGGAAGGTATTTATTGAAGAGGATATGTAGACCTTGGGTTTCAGGCTCAGTAAGAATTAAGTGGTTTCTATTCAGGTCTACTCCTCTCCCGTTTCGTCGTGTTCCTGCCTCAGCTCCATCAGGATTTACCATAGGAACTATTAAGAGGTTCATGTAATCGAAATAGGAATCTAATTTATTCTCTGTTATCTCTTGAAGTAATAGAAGGAGAGCCTCTTTGCCTGATGGTTCATCCCCATGTTGTTGGGCAAATAGCAGAATATTGATTTTAGTTTTTGGGTTTTTCCCAGCTCTTTGTACATGTATCAAGGGAATAGCTCTTCCTTTTACCGAAAAGGCCAAAGTATCAAGATGTAATATCGTACTCCCGTTACAAATCTTTTTGAGATAGTTCATCATCTCATCATAGTTTGTCAACTGATCCCCATTTTGGTCACTTACAAAGGCATTTTTTGAAATGGGTTGAGAGTATGTTGTGAAGGAAGATGCAAGGAAAAAGAGAAAGATTATACTTTTCTTCATGTCAATTTAAATAAAATCATCAGTTCATGGGGCATTAACTTCATAGACCTTAAAATAGTTCATTAGGTTGCATCCAAATGATCTCTGGCTTATAGGTGTACTTAGTTTAACGGTATTTCGTTAAGGAGTAATATCCTGAATAGAATTTATTTTTGATAAAGGGTTTTATATGCTTGGCGTCTGATTAGAAAGGTCAGCTTTAATGTGTGCAGCTAATTTTAAAGAAAACCTATCACCTTTAAACTAAAAAGTTTACCAATCGATTAGTGGTATATAGGCAATTTTGGCGTATGGGTTTGGACGCTAAACGGGCTATTTATTAATTTGAATCCATGTATTTGCGATAAATTGGTGTGATAATGAAGAATCCTAATGAAACAATGCTCATGAACATCATAACAAGAACCCTCATAATCCCTTCGCTATCGGATCGGTTTATAGTGCCCAGGAGTGGCTTTATTAGGCCAATGATTAGAAGAATCGTTAATATAGTGGCCGCTCTAATTGCTCTTTTCCTCCCTAACCAAATTCCTCTGTTTAAAAAGATTAGCACGATGCCTATAAAAACAGGAATAAGAGCGGTGATTGATGGGGTATCGGAGATAAAATATCCGAAGAGACCAAGAATTATTAATATTAGGGCGTTTAGTAGGCTTACTATTGCGGAGGACATGTCATAGATTTTATGCATTAACAACTTATGTTGGTGATTGTTCAAAAGAATACGAGTTTCTGCTATTAATAACTTGATAATAAGTATTCTAATATTGAAGTGCTTTGGTAATCTCAGCGAGACTCTTTCATTTTTAAACAATCAGAATGGTGTAAAGGTAGTCTGTTATTTTGATAATGGATCTGTTTTTTACTATTGATTTTGTATCTGTTATTATAGTATTTAGAGGTGTACTCCATCAAGTAAAAAAGGCGTTGATACCTCATCAACACCTTTTTTCTGTAGTGCGGCTCTAACTAAACCGCGCATCTAAACAAATCAACTTTTACGACAATATGCAGCTATACACAACTTCACGTTGTATTACTGCCAATTTACTCTGAACACTAACAAAAGAAATAAATGATTTCTACTCTTACCAAACTTTTCATTTAGCTACTATTAAATTGTTATTAACCTACTTATCTAAAACCAATTTTTTAACTTTCTCTGTTGTTTTTTTGTCTAAGTCTGATACAAAGATATATGAAATTTTTAATCTTGGCGATTATTTTATGGGTTTAAGTAATTTTTTTTATTGTTGGAAATCGGATTGTAAAAAAAGGAAAATTCGTGAAATTACATGACTTAATAGAAGTCCTTTGTAGTGCTACATTTTTCGCCATTTCTAAGCTTTATCTCGTATCTTATATTACTTTAGAATTTCTAATATCTTGTGGTAATTACAGCCCGGTATCAGATTATTGGGATTAATCAGACTGCAACTTTTTATAAAAAAGCTGAAGGAGGATGTGTTTGATTAGCATAACACGATCTTTAGGTCAGTTTGCTTAAAGAGAAAGAGATGTTATTATTTTTTGTAAGTCGGGTCCTGAAGTTAACCTTCGAACTAATTTATTTATTATTAGTATCTGATTTGGTCTGTGTGTTTTTAAAAATACGGTTTGTCTGTGGGAAAACATTGATAGAACTATCTTAAAACGTGGTATCTTTGCAATTTTATGGCCATTTAGATTTGAATAATTATGACACAAATCGTTTATTTATACAACACTCTGACTCGTCGCAAAGAAGAATTTAAGCCTTATAATCCACCATATGTTGGTATGTATGTCTGCGGTCCTACGGTTTACGGGGATGCTCATTTAGGCCATGCAAGACCTGCGATTACTTTCGATATCATCTATCGATATTTAAGTCATTTAGGCTATAAGGTTAGGTATGTTAGGAACATTACCGACGTAGGGCATCTCGAGAACGATGCAGACGCCGGAGAAGATAAGATATCTAAAAAGGCACGTTTAGAACGGCTTGAACCGATGGAGGTTGTACAGTATTACACCATCAGGTATCATAAATCAATGGATGCACTTAACGTGTTGCGCCCATCAATTGAGCCTCATGCTTCTGGTCATATCATTGAACAGATAGAGATGGTGAAAAGAATTATGGATAATGGGTATGCTTATGAAAGTGAAGGGAGCATCTATTTTGATGTTTTGAAGTTCAATGAAGACTATTCCTATGGAAAGTTAAGTGGGCGATCAGTTGATGAGATGATCAGTAACACCCGCGAGCTTGACGGACAAGAGGAGAAGAGGAATTCTTTCGACTTTGCTTTATGGAAGAAAGCCCAACCTGAGCATATTATGAGATGGCCTAGTCCCTGGAGTGATGGTTTTCCCGGTTGGCATATGGAGTGTTCAGCAATGGGAGCTAAATATCTGGGAGAAGTTTTTGATATTCATGGTGGTGGAATGGATCTTATCTTTCCTCATCATGAGGCGGAGATTGCTCAGTCAGTTGCTGCAAATGGTAAAGAGGCTGTTAAATACTGGCTGCATAATAATATGATTACCATAAACGGGCAGAAGATGGGTAAGTCATTGGGCAACTTCATCACTTTGGATCAGTTCTTTGATGGTAGCCATGAAAAGCTTGAGAAAGCCTATAGCCCTATGAATATTCGCTTCTTTATCTTACAGGCTCAATATCGAGGTACCGTCGATTTCTCTAATGAGGCTTTACAGGCAGCTGAGAAGGGTTACAAGAAGCTTATGGAAGCATTGAGAACACTTGACAAGCTTAAAGCGGCAGAGAAATCGTCTATTGAGGTTGCCTCTATTAGTGAAGCTTGCTATCAGGCCATGAATGACGATTTCAATACTCCTCAGTTGATAGCTGCTTTATTTGAAGCGACCCGACAAATTAATCTTATAAATGATGGTAAGGAAACCATTTCAGCAAGTGATCTCGAAGTTCTGAAGAATACATTGAAGACCTTTGTTATTGATATTCTTGGCCTTTATGATGAGACCTCCTCGTCAGGGAATGAATCGGTCATTTCTGGCTTAATGGATACCATTTTAACGCTCAGACAAGATGCTAAGCAAAAGAAGGATTGGGCTACGAGTGATCTAATCAGAGATAAATTAAAGAGTATCGGGATTCAGGTTAAGGATACTAAAGATGGTGCAACATGGAGCCTTGATTAGATTCTATTGACCTTATTGGTATTTATGAGGTTTTTAAAGAGCAATTGATTAAGAATAAAAAGGCTGCCTTCTGGAGTGAAGGCAGCCTTTTTATTAATCAGGTGTTAGATTACAAAAAGCAATATTGATCAAATGATTAACATTGCATCACCATAGGTAAAGAATTTGTATTTCTGTTCAACAGCCTCTCCTGACTTCGACACAGGGACACCCTAAATAAAAGGCCAAAACACTTCCTCAAATAATCTGGTAAAAGAAGAGATTTTTGGTACTAA
>MTLC01000046.1_pt3 | contig 13329 bp, 8 predicted proteins | sample 1982451 | NCBI WGS metagenome assembly MTLC01 (sample SAMN05710165, study PRJNA340218) | biofilm metagenome | isolation source: sample SPH anode biofilm adapted to +100 mV | place: USA | collected 2012-02-03 | reverse complement strand
CGAGCCCCATCTCCAGCTCCAGCATCTCCTGGGGATAGCCGGTCTTCTCGCTGATAACGGCGAGCAGGGTCTCAACGATCCGGTTGCCGGCATCGACAGCCGCAACCGGAGGCTGCGGTTGCGGTGCAGGCGCTGGTGCCGATGCTGCTATGGCCGGGGCAGCCACCGGGGGCGCAGGTGCAGGGGTGACCGGCGCGATAGGTGCCGCGGGCTGGCTGAACCGGACAGCACCGCCGCCATGGACGATACGCTGCTGCTCCAGGAGGGTCTGGATGGTGCGGCTGGCAGTCTCCTGCCCCTCCAGGAACCGGCGGTGGAGCTGGGCGGTTTCTTCCTGCATCTTTTGCAGAACGGCAACGCTTTCCCTTGTTATGCGCAGCGATTCCGCAAGGGTTTCGCGCGAGGCGGAAGGAACGATTGGCGGCTGGGCGATGGCGGCCGCCCGGGCAGCCGGTTGCGTCAAGACCGGTGCCGCTGCAGCGGCCTTTGGCGCAACAGGCGGACGCTTTTCCTTGGGCTTCACATAGTTGGCCCCGCAGATCGGGACGGTGAGGGGGGGCTTTTTGCCGGCAGCCGGTGCAGGCGGCCGATACCCCGCATCCCAGGAGGTCAGGCTGACGTCGTGTCCGAGCACCGCCAGCTGGGCCAGAGCCCGGGCCAGGTCGGCAACGCCGTCACGCTTGCCGGACGATGCATCGATGGCAAGGGCAAGGTGGTCGCGGTCGCCGAGGATCGCCTTCACCAACCCGGTCAGGCGCGCTCCCGGCCCGACCTCCAGAAAGGTGCGAATCCCGGCGGCATAGAGCGCCTCGATCTCGGCGACGAATTCCACCGGCATGGCGAGCTGTTCTGCCAGGAGCTCCCTGGCAGCGTCCGGATCAGCCGGATAGGGGGCAGCGGTGCTGTTGGCATAGACGGGCAGCCGGGCCTCGTGCAGTTCGATCTCTGTCAGGGCGGCCAGAAAGGGCGTGGCTGCGTCGGCGACCAGCGGGCTGTGGAAGGCGGCGGCAACCGGCAGGCGCTTGCAGGCGAGCTTTCGCGCGGCAAAGACAGTTGCTGCACGCTCGATTTCACTGCTGCTCCCGGACAGGACGGCCTGGGCCGGGGCATTGCGATTGGCGATCACCAGGTCGAGCCGTTCTTCAGCCAGGATCTGCTCGACCAGCGCCAGCGGGGCCGGGACGGCCAGCATGCTCCCCTTGTCGCCACCACCTGCGGCCATGAGCTGGCCGCGCAGGCGGGAAAGCGCATGGAAGGCGGATTCGTCGAGCCTGCCCGAAGCGCAGAGGGCGGTCAGTTCACCATAGCTATGGCCTGCCACGGCATCGGGCCGGATGCCAAAGGTCTCCAGCAGGCGGAGCGCACCGAGGCTGACGGCGCCGATGGCGGGCTGGGCGCTGTCGGTGGCGCGCAACGCCTCTTCCTGACGTTCCCGCATGGCAGTGTCGAATGCCGTGGTGGGGTAGATCAGGTCGGAGAGCCTGGTGCCGTCCGGGGCCGCGTAATCTGCATCGGCTGCGGCGATGGCGGTGAATACCTCGGGGAAGCAGCAGGCGAGGTCGCGCAGCATGCCGGTGTATTGGGCTCCCTGGCCGGGAAAGAGCATGCCGAGGCTGTTCGACGTGCTGCCAGAGGCAAAATAGGCGCCATCGGGTGTCTGCCATGGACCGTCCGGGTTTTTCCGCAGCATGGCCAGGGCATTGGCGGAGAGCGACTGCAGGTTGGTCCTTTTGCGTTCCACCACCAGCGCCAGGCGGCAGCGGGCGCCGGGGATGGCTGCTGTTCGGCTCGCTGCGGCCCTGGCACGGAGTTCGGACCATGCCATGTCGGCTGACAGCGTGGCGAGGGCCGCTTCCAGCTCCTGGGCCGAGTCGCCGGTAAACAGCATGATCTGGGTGTCGCCGTCCCAGTCCGCCTCTTCCTTGTTTGGCCGGTATTCTTCGAGAACCGTATGGAAGTTCGAGCCGCCAAAGCCGAAGGCGCTGACCGCGGCGCGGCGGGGGGCGCCGGAAGAGAGCCAGGGGCGCTTTTCGGTCGGCAGATAGAAGGGGGTCTTGCCTGATGTTACCTCGTCCAGCGGTTTTTCCACCTTGATGGTGGGGGGGATGATCTTGTGGTGCAGGGCCAGAGCCGCCTTGATCAGCCCGGCTGCGCCTGCGGCCGCCTTGGTATGGCCGATCTGCGACTTGACCGAACCGAGGGCGCACCAGGGACGGTCTGCTTCTCCGTAGACCTCGCGCAGTGCCGAAACCTCGACCGCGTCGCCGACCCGGGTGCCGGTGCCGTGCGCCTCGATGAGTCCTATGCTCTCCGGGGTGACTCCTGACTCGCGGTAGGCGTTCAGCAAGGCCTTTTTCTGGCCGCCGGCACTGGGGGCATAGATCGCATCGCCCTTGCCGTCGCTCGATGAACCTACGCCGCGGATCACGGCGTAGATCCTGTCGTTGTCCCGTTCTGCGTCGGCCAGCCGCTTTATCACCACGATCCCCAGCCCTTCGCCGAGAATGGTCCCGTCTGCCGCTGCATCGAAGGGCCTGGCATTCCCGCTGGGGGAGAGGGCGGGGGTCTTGCTGAAGCACATGTACATGAATATGTCGTTGAAGGTGTCTATGCCGCCGGTGACCACCATGTCGGACTTGCCCGAGGCGAGTTCCATGCTGGCCAGGTGAAGGGCGCTGAAAGAGCTGGCGCAGGCTGCGTCGACAACGCAGTTGGTGCCTCCCAGGTCGTACTGCTTGCTGATCCGCCCTGCCACCACGTTGCCGAGCAGGCCGGGGAAGGAGTTTTCCTGCCAGGGGACATAGGCATCGCCGATGCGCTGCACCACATCTTCTGCCACGCTATCGTCTACCCCTGCTTCCTTGAGGGCCGCACGCCAGATCGGATGCCCGAGACGGGCGCCGAGCGGGATAACCAGCTCCAGTGAACCGGTGACGCCGAGGATGACGCTGACCCTGTTCCGGTCATACTGCCGGTCAGCGCCATAGCCGGCATCCTTCAATGCCTGGCCGGCGGCAACGAGACCGAGCAGCTGGGAGGTATCGATCGCCTCCAAGGTATTGGGGGGGATATTGAATTCCATGGGGTTGAACGGATACGGGGAGAGGAAACCGCCCCGCTGGCCGTAGGTGTGGTCGGGGGTTTTCTGATTCGAGTTGAAATAATCCTCCACGCGCCAATGCGTAGGGGGGATGTCGGTGATGGCATCCAGACCGTCGCGGATGTTAGCCCAGTAGGCTGCGGAGTTGTCAGCCTGCGGAAACAGGCAGCCGATGCCGATTATGGCCAAGGGCGCTTCGCCGAAACGGTGTGCCGGGGTAGTCTTGTCTGTATTCACCTAACATACTCCTTGATCTGTGCGTCGGTCAGCGGTTCCTGCCGCAGAACGTCGTCGGGGAGGTTTACTCCCTGGCAGCGCAGGAAGTTGGCGCGGGTGATGATCGTAGCGCCGAACAAGATGTTGCGGGCGACGGTGACGACCCGCCGCTTCTGCGGGTCTGCCAGAAATGAATCGGCTACCCACTCGTTGAAGGCGCCCATGGCCGGTCCGCACCATATCTGGTAATCGATGGCGCGGGCCGGATCGCCATCCTGCGCCCAGTGTGCCGCCTGTCCCAGGTACCAGCGAAAGACCAGGGCCATCCGGTGTTTCGGGTCGCGATCACCCCGCTCGACCTGCCGCGGGTCGCGGTGCAGGAAATAGCTGCGGGTCTGTTGCCAGATCTCTTCCAGTGACGCCTTGAAGAACGTCTTTTCCAGCTTGTCCCGCTCGGCAGGGGCGATGTCGTCCAGGCTGGCGCAGGAACGGTAGATCTCGTACAGCCTTGCCGCCCGCATGGGGAACATGGTCCCCCGCTTGAGCACCTGCACCGTTACACCCATCTCGAACATGTCGGCTGCCGGTGCCATGGTGACGTCTGCCTGGCGTGTAGCGGCGAGCATCTCACGCACGGCATCTGAGGTCCCCGATTCGACGCATGCCTGGTGCACCGAGCCGGTCATGATGTAGGCAGCACCCATGGCAAATGCGGCTGCAGCGGCAGCGGGGGTGCCGATGCCGCCACCAAGGCCGACACGGAGTCTCGTGTCGTTCCCGTAGCGGGGCTGCATCCGTACGCTCAGGGCCTGGATGGTCGGAAACAGGGCAAGCGCGGGGCGATTGTCGGTATGCCCGCCGGAATCGGCCTCAGCGGTGATATCCTGTGCCATGGGGATCGAGGCTGCCATTTCGGCCTGTTCCGGCGTTATGGCACCCTGGGCAAGCAGCTCACGGAGCAGCTTCTCCGGCGGCGGGGAGAAAAACTTCTCGGCCAGTTCTTCCCGCGAGACCTTGGCGATGATCCGGTTCGGCGCCACGATGCGGCCGTCATGGCTGCGATGGATGCCGTGAAGACGATAGCGGACCAGGGGCAGGGAGAGTGCGAGGAATGCGGACGCCTCCACCAGGCGAACCTTTTTCCTGATGAACAATTCAGCCAGAGCCTGTTCCAGGTCGGGTTCGTGGGGGGAATGGATGAGATTGATCCCGAAAGGGAAGTCCCCAGCAGCGAGTCGGTCTATGGCCGCCTCGACGGTTGCCAGCGGGAGGCCGGCCGCACCGAAAAAGCCGAGCATCCCGGCCTTGCCCAACTCCTCGACCATGGCGACGGAGCTGATCCCCTTGGCCATGGAGCCACCTGCATAGGGGAATCGGATGCCATGCTCGGCACAGAATGAGGGATCGCCCAGATCCTCCATCCTGCAGGGCGGAACAAATGCTTTTACGGTTATGGAATCGTCCGCAGGTGACTCATACCCCATGACAAGCGCATCTGTCGTTATCGGGTCGCCATCTACCGGGTTTGCGTGCAGATAGAGGCCCTGATGCACGTGGCGGAGCAATTCCCTGATGCTTCTCTGTTCCGGAGAAAGCGCCGGGGAATAGCAGATGCGGTGACCAGTGTCGTTCCCGGAGGTTTGGACGCTAGCGTCATCTCGCTGCGGAGTGTTTTTCAAACAGGAATCTCCCTGAGTCGTTACGTTGTTGCAGCAGGTCGAACATGCGTCAGTGAGCCGGCTGGGTCTGTTCACATATACGCGCCCATTCGTGCACAATGTCTGGTGGTTAATCACGGTGCCCAGATCGGGTACGTGCGCTTGATATGTCAAACATGCTTTTTTAGCTTAAATTCCATAAAAATTCAAGAAATTGCGAATTCTAGCCATGCATTAACTGTCAGGGGGGTGACGTGTTTCGCCTCCCCGTCGCTGTTTACACAGATTTAGCTTCTGCTGGAGACGTTATCCGGTAGCCTGCACACAAGGGCGCACCTGGCATGGCACCATCATGCTTTCGTATGATTGAAGTAATGCTACTTAATGATATGATTCTGTTTTATGATTTTGTTGACATTCATTATCATATTTGTTTAGATGACTATAGAAGGATACATAAAATCCTTCCTTCCTTTTATTGCCGCTTGGTTCAAGCGGCTTTTTTTTGTCCTTGCTTCTGGTCAGGTCATGGTGGCAGCAGCCGGGAGAGGGGCGTCGAGGGCTGCCGGCAGCATGGGGAAGCTGCCGGTCTTGCTGCAGCTACCCAACCAGATACCGCATGTCAAAGATTTCAAATTCCTCTGTTGAAAAATCTGCTTGTCTGCCGGGATGGCGGATGGAAGGAAAGATGAGCCGGAATCACCGTTCCGGCTCATCTGTTTTGGTTCAGAAGGTTGCTACCAGGATTCACTGCCGTACGTTGCGTTGTTGTGGCCGCTGCTGCAGGCAGTGTCGGTCGAGTAACAGCCGGATTTGGCGTACGTACTCCAGACGCCCTTTGAGAATTTTTTCAGGAACACTGTTCCACCGCCATTGCCATCCGGATAGTAGCGGGCAGGGAGACCGGTGCCCGTGTTGTCGGCTGCAATGAGCCGGGAAACCTTGCCGCCGTGGGGAACCCTGATATGGCAGCCGACGCAGTTCCCATTGGAAATGGCACCACGGTGGACGCCACGCGTATGGACCCGGTTCGTCAGGCTCGAACTGGTGGAATTGAGGTTCGGATGGCAGTTCTGGCAGAATATTCCGCCGGATGCGCCGAGGTAGAAATAGGTCGAGCCGGAGGTGCCGTTGGCGCTTGACGCAGTGTAGGGCCAGTTCTTGTATGTTCCCTTCAGCATCCACTTGGTGGATGAGCCGTGGGGACCGTATCCTCCTGTTTGATCGGTGGCGTGGCAATCGGAGCAGGTCATGACCATGCCCGGTGTCCAGCCGTTGCCGACCTGGACGGCGTTGAGTGTCGTCGAACCCGACCCGGCCGCGCCGAGTGCCAAGGCTACGGGGTGGGTCGACTTGTTCAATGGGTTGAATTCGAGACCCAGGTTGGTGTAGGAGGCAGCGCCTGAGCCCGAGGGAAGGGTGGTAGCTGCATGGCACTTCAGGCAGATTTCATGTTCGCTCGTTGCAGTCTTGTCGGTGCCCAGCGTCGCGGCGGTCCAGTTGGCAGCGCCGAAGGTGACGGTCTTGCCGATGGCGCTGGCCAGGTTGCCGGCAATGGTTGTCGAGCCGGCCGTGTGATTCCCGGCTTTCAGTTTGTGGATGCTGTTGACACCGTTGGAGGGGTTTCCGTGGCAGTCGTAGCAATCGGCCGAGGTATGCTTGTAACTCAGGCCGAATTGCCCGCTGATATTGGTTGCTGCCTTGTTGGCATTGGTCGAGGCGGTGGCGTGGCAGTTGAAACAATAGTTGTTTGGCGCGTCTGCACTGTAGTTGGTGTCCTGCAGCATGGAGGCCGTTGCCGATCCGTGGGCGTTGTATTTCGGATCAAGGGTGGTGTTGGCAGCACCAGACTTGCCATGGCAGTTGAAACAGGCCATTTTGGGGCTGTGGGCCATTTGGCCCGAAGTCCAGCCGATATTGAGCGGGACCGTGTCATCGCCTGAATCGGTGAACGGTTTGGTGGCATTCGCCCCGAGCCGGGCAGCGCCGTTTGCATCATGGCAGGTGACACAGCCAATTTCGCCGTTGTTGGCAGTGGTGCCGTCATAGCTGACCGTGGTTCCTGTATCCTGATCGTAGAGGCCAACCGCCACATCACCGGTCATGTTGTGCCCGAAGGTGGTCTGTTCGTGACAGACCCTGCAGGATTTCTCGCTGGGGGTGGTCACGGCTATATGCCGGTGTGTCAGAATCGAATCGACTCCTCCAACCTGGCGTGTGCCACTTCCCAGCTGTTTGCTGTGGCAGGTGACGCAATCACCGTCAACGGCAAACCCCTTTTCATGGGGGTGGCAGGCCATGCAGTCGGTCAGATTGGCATTCATGTGATTGTAGTTGGTCTGCCCGGTCGTGTCATATCTATGGACTTTGGCCACGGAGTGACATGCTTCGCAGATGCGCTGGGAAGATGTCCGGCCGCTATAGTCATAACCAAAGGCGGTCACGTTCTTATAAATAATGTTTTTTGCAACGCTGGGCCCGATGGTGGCAGGAATGCTGGTCGTGACGCGCTTGCTGTTTGAAGATCCCTTGGTGTGGCAGGTGGCGCAGGTAAAGGTGCCATACTGACCGCCTGCCACACCCCATCCACCGCTTGCCGACCAGTAGTTGTTTGTCGACCCGAATTTCGCCACTGTCTGACTGTTGTGAAGGTGATCGCTACTGGCCCATGACAAGGGCATTAAGAACGAAAGGCCCAGCACGATACAACAGCAGAAAATAATCGCCGTTTTGTTCCTCATCAGACAACGTTTTTCTGCAGCAATTCTCTTTTCCATGGGGCAATCCCTCTTGAACTGTGTTTATGTGCAGTCTTTACGGCTTGAATCTCCGGGTACCTAGCGTGCCTGGCGGATCTGGGTGTTTTTCATGGCAAAGATGATCGAACGCAATGATTTCAGGTTGCTGACGTAGGTATTGAGTGGGGCCATTTCTCCCTGGTACATCTTTCCCATGTTTTCGGAAATGCGGCCTTTTACCTCAAAGGCGATCTTGCCTGAGGCGTTTTTGACCGGAGAATATGAAATGGTGGGGTCAAGGGTTATGAGAGCGGCAAGCAGGTAGGTGTCTTCGACGATTGAAGTCTGATTGTCAATAAAGATAACTTTATTGTGCTGATTCATTGCCATGTGTACGTCTCCTTTTCTCTCCGGCAACAGACGATAATCATCCGGCGATACACAGCTCTCAGGTTGTCATCGTGGTGCCGGATAAGAATCCAGGCATTCCCCCGGATCAGGATGTCAAAATCCATACCGATGAATGCTCGTCTCTTGAAAGTGCCGGGAAACGGGATGTTGTCTTTCCGGCAACGTTTCAGGTGCGGCGTGTGGAAAGGCTCCGGTCAGGGTGAAGCTCGTGGTGGGATGCTGTGGGCGGAACTGCTCCACAGATAAGTCGAATGGCTTGAAATTCCCGAGTATTCTATTCTTCTGTGCGATGACGAAATGTTTCGATATTTCATAAATCTATAATGAATTCTTTCTCGGTTCCGACGCAGTATGTCTGCGGTTGATGAGGTTGAAACGTAAATGACTGATCAAGTCTGTCGCGTTTCGCTTCGAATAGTGGTGTTAGATCTGTGCGGTTGCCAAGCCCAAATGGGCCTAAATCACCATAGAGCCATGTTATAATACCTTAACAATTCAACCTTATATGCGCAAGTGAAAATTTTTAATAATTATAGATAATGATATTATATTGTTATGGATATGTAATTAATTATTATATGTTAATATGTGTTGTGTTGGTGGTGTGAGGTGTAACCGTTGAACCTTGAAAGGGATTTTGAGAAAGTTGGGGTGTTTTTAGGCAAGAATCCATTTACGGGAATATTTCCAACATCTTACTCGGAGTAGTGGCAACTTTTCTCGGAATACCTTGCCCAATGTGCTATTAGATGAGAGAGTTGTCTGGTGAAGCGTCTAATTCAAGAATCCTTTGGAGGAAGAGGCAAGGGTGAAGCAGCGCATCAACATGCTCCGTGAGTTTTCCATTCCGCTGATAAGTGGCGTGGCGTTGGCACTCATCTGGGTCAACCATGACCCGACAGGCTAACGCCACTTCATTCATAACCGGTTTTTGGATCGTTAAACGTACCTTTCATAACCAATGAAATATTATGGAGATCTGTCTACCGGGATCGGCTTTACGGTGTCGTTGTTTGTTGCTGGTGAAGCTTTTTCAGATAAGAAGATTCAGGGAGCAGCCCAAATGGGGGCCTTACTGAGCATCATCGCAGGCGGAGGAGCCATGATGGTCGCACGATTGGTGGGCATCAAGCGAAGCAGAAGTTGAGTATCGCTTATCATAAGCCCACATTGGAGACTATATGGATCTGTAAAGTGGCAAGTCTGGAAAGGATGTGTATTTCATTGCCACCGAAATCATGGGGTGAGGTGGTTAAAATACAGATAAATAAATAAATGAATGTAGGCGATCGCTTGATCTTCTCAATGTGCTGTTTAAGCATCACCAGTATTTGTTACTGTTATGTGTTGCAAATTAGAAATTATTATGATATCTCGTTTGCGTTGATACAACTGTGCATGAGAAGGGGTAGTCGCTGATGATTCGAATTACCGAGGACATTGACCGCTGGTATGAAGAGGAGCAGAAGAAAACCCTTGAGATCAAGAGAAGATTCACGTCGATTGTGAAAATGTCTGAAGAAGCAAACAAAGAAATGGATGGGGCGACTGCAGTCGGGAATTCTCCTGATTCGTTCCTCACGTTAGCCAATATTTTTGAGAAATCCCCTTCATCTCGCCCTGCCAAGTAGGTTTTCCATAACGATACCAAATTAAGAAGGGAAGCATGTATTGCTTCCCGGAATCGAAATCAAACGGGTTCAGCTACTTTTTGCCCTGCAGTTTTTCCTGATGCTTTGCCATCTTAAGCGCCTGATTTGAGATATTGACAGCATCGGATTTTGCCTTTTCTTCCGATTTTTTTATGTCCTTGGCAACCTTGGTAACAGTCGAACCCTGTGCCAATTGGGCCTGGGGGTTAACCTCCGTGGGATTCAAGAGTACGGTATTGGGTGAGATTTGGGCTATTGTCATTGCTTAATGCCTCCCCTGTCGATTTTCAGATACTTATCGTCCAAATCACATCATTCTTGAACATATTGTTAGGGTTTATCCTGTGATGATCTCAATGCATCGGGTCAACCGGATGGTTCTGCATTGCGTCGATTTCCCCCGTGCACTGCCATTTATGCAACAGCTCAGTTCATACCATGTCAGTGCCCGTATCAAATTAACGGAACCGTCATCTTGATGATAGAGAGATGCTCAACGTGCCTTTATGGATACAACTTCGTTTCCTTTGGCAGGAGACAATTCCGTACTTGCATTTCTGATTGAATTGCTCTTACATTATTCAGGCATGTCCAATCTTGTCATGTAAGCAGAATATTTCGAGGATAACGCCATTTTAGTCTAATATGTAAACAGCATCGAAAAAACAAAACGTTGACAATGTACGGCTTTATTGTTTAATAATCATAAATATCATATGCAAAGGAGTACCTTATGGCAACAATTACCGAACTAGTAGCAGAGATCGTGTCAGCACATGCGTCGACTACCCCGATGACCACTGAGCAACTCCTTGAAGAACTTCAGAAGGTTACCGATGCCCTGAAGGCTCTGGAAGCGGGGAGAGAGGTCGATGTTACGGGCGAAGGTGGCGGAAGGCCGGCAATTTCGATCAAAGATGCGTTCAAAAAGAACGAGGTTGTCTGCATGGTCTGTGGCAAGGGAGGCTTCAAGACCCTTACCCGTCATCTCAATCAGTCCCATAATTTGAAGCCTCGCGAGTATCGCAAACAGTTTGGGCTCCCCAGCAGTCAGTCATTGTCCGCCAAGAGTTTTTCCGAGGCGAGAAGAAAGATGGCCCAAGACAGGGGATTGGCTGATAAACTCGTCAAGGCGAGAGAGGTGAGAGCTGCGAATCTTGCTGCAAAAAAAGCCAAGGTTGTGAAGCCTGCGACAAAGACCAAGGCTGAATAGCCCCAGGAATAGGACGATCTGTTCTGTAACGTCCCCCTCTCGCATGATCGCGGGGAGGGACGTTGCCTCCTGTTTCAAGGGTTGTGGGGGCATGCCGCATCTGTTGGCATTTCCCCAACTTTTTCAATTCGGCTGTGCCAGACAGCGTCCGTTTAAACGACCTGTCAACTAGCAGGATAGAGTGGCGACTGTAACCCGCGTTTGTTGAAAGGGCTGCAATGTCCCATCACATACGGAAATCAGGTTACCTGCAGCTCATTGACCGGCTCAACAAATTCCCCCAGGGGGCTCCCCAAGCCCCGCTTCTGCTAAAAATTCTCTCTATCCTCTTCAGCGAACAGGATGCCGAACTGGTTTCCCGTCTCCCTCTCATGCCCTTTACCGCAGCAAGCGCTTCAAAGATACTCAACAAACCGGAACAGGACACCGTGGCATTCCTTGATGCTCTGGCCGAGCGTGCACTGCTCCTGGACCTGGAGGCTCAGGGGGAGCGCGTCTATGTTCTGCCGCCTCCCATGGCGGGCTTCTTCGAATTTTCCTTGATGAGAGTTCGTACCGATATCGACCAGAAGGCCCTGAGTGAGCTTTTCTATGAGTATTTAAACGTGGAAGATGAGTTCATCCGGGCACTTTTCACCATTGGGGAGACGCAACTCGGCCGCGTCATGGTCCACGAACCAGCCCTGTCTTCCGAGAATGCCGCCCAGGTTCTCGATTATGAACGGGCGAGTGAAGTGATCCGGACTGCTCGACAGATCGGAATCGGCCTCTGCTACTGCCGCCACAAAATGTCGCATCTGGGAAAGGCCTGTACGGCTCCGCGGGAAATCTGCATGTCATTCAACGGCGTGGCTGACTCGCTTATCCGCCATGGCTACATCCGCGCAGGAGATCGGGTCGAGGCTCTCGACCTTTTGCAGGAGGCCCACGAACAGAGGCTGGTGCAGTTTGCCGACAATGTCCGCGAAGGGGTGAACTTCATCTGCAACTGCTGCGGCTGCTGTTGTGAGGCAATGCTTGCAGCCCGTCGCTTCGCTTCGTTGCAACCGGTGCATACCACGAATTTCCTGCCCGTTCTCACTGCAGAATCCTGTACCGGTTGCGGCAGGTGCGGTGCGGCATGTCCCGTGGATGCGATGCAGTTTGTCCCTGCCGGTTCCCAGTCACCACATGCGCGGAAAATGGCCAAACCTGACTTGGACCGTTGCCTGGGGTGCGGGGTCTGCGTCCGGGTCTGCCCGGCAGGCGCACTGCACCTGGAATCCCGTCAGCAGCGGGTTCTCACCCCGGTCAACACTGCCCATCGGGTCGTGCTCATGGCCATTGAACGGGATTGTCTGCAGAATCTCATTTTCGACAATCAGGCCCTTACGAGTCACAGGGCAATGGCGGCGATCCTCGGGGTTATCCTCAGGCTTCCACCGGTCAAACAGCTCCTGGCGAGCAAGCAGATGAAGTCGCGCTATCTGGAGCGACTCCTTGCTCGGCAACCCTTTCCCGCATAATCAACGTTATGGAAAATGAGAAAGGGGCAGACCGCAACAGCGGGTCTGCCCCTTTTCGCAAGCCGACGGCTGCCGGAAACGGTCAGCGACCTGATAATGCGGATGAATGGGCGATCTCGAAGAACTTGCCTCCACGGGAAAAGCGGACCCGGTTTTCCTTGATCTCCACTACTGTTGCGCCTGCCACGTCCGCCCCCTCTGCAACCAGCATCCCATTGATCACGGCCCGCCGCAACTGCCGCTCATCCTGCCAGGCTATGCCGGAAACGGTGATGGCGGGTGTACTTGCCGGTTCTGTTGGGGCTGCAACCGGCAATGCTGCCGGGATGGGGAGTGTTGGAGGCCCCGGCGGCTGCACAGCCGCGGGCTCTGTCCGTACCGGTGGCGGTGATGCCTGCATGACCGCCGGAGGTGCAGTGGGGAGCGGTGCCGCAGGCGGTGTTGGCTGAACCGTTACCGTGGCATTTACCGGCGGAGTCACGTATTCGTCCCGGGAAGTGGCCGGGATGGACCTGCCTCTGTAGTGAAACAGACCGGTGCTGATCCCCACAACGATCAGGAGAGCCACGGCAAGTAGGGGGACAATCGTGCGCTGGCTTTCATGATGCGGTCTGCCACGATAGCTGAGCACCTCCGGCCTGATGTCCTGGGCTGTCTGGCGCCGGGTCTTCCGGTCCTGCTCCATCTTTCGCAATGCGTCGAGGATCAAGCTCATCGGATCACTTCCGTTTCCGGTCTGGTGGGGGCTGCCGGTCCGGAGGAGGGGAGTGCGTCTTGCTCTTTCGTCGCCTCTCCTGCCGCAGGGAAAGACCCGCCGGCAGCCTGATAGAGGCGGG
>MTLC01000347.1_pt1 | contig 13331 bp, 12 predicted proteins | sample 1982451 | NCBI WGS metagenome assembly MTLC01 (sample SAMN05710165, study PRJNA340218) | biofilm metagenome | isolation source: sample SPH anode biofilm adapted to +100 mV | place: USA | collected 2012-02-03 | reverse complement strand
GCGGTCTGGCACGGCTTGGTGGCGATGACTTCGATCTTTCCCTTCCTGCCGCCGGAATGGTAGTCCAGGGCTGACAGCTTCTTACTCACTAGGCGTTCCTCCCATTGTTACTGGAATTTTGTTTAAAAAAAGAGGGCAGCAGCAACAGCGTGCTCGCCCTCTTCGAAAGGCTCCCTCTCGGGAGCCCAAAAAAGGCGGGCGGCCCATCAGGCCCGCCCGCACACGTTTCTACGCCTCTTCCGGCTCGAGCTCCGGCTCCATGAGCCCAAGCTCCGGAACGTCGAGCTCCTCGTGGTTCAGCACGCGCCTCATGCGATCCACGTCGAGTTCCTTCTCCCAGCGGGAGACCACGATGGTGGCGACGCCGTTGCCGACCAGGTTCGTGAGCGCGCGCGCCTCGGACATGAAGCGGTCGATGCCGAGGATGAGGGCAAGACCTGCGACCGGTATGGTCGGGATCGCGGCGAAGGTCGCGGCGAGGGTGACGAAGCCGCTGCCGGTGACGCCGGCCGCGCCCTTGGAGGTGAGCATCAGCACGCCGAGGATGGTGATGGTCTGGGTCATGGTGAGCGGGGTGTTGGTCGCCTGGGCCACGAAGATCGCCGCCATGGTCAGGTAGATCGAGGTGCCGTCAAGGTTGAAGGAGTAACCGGTCGGGATGACGAGACCGACCACGGACTTGGTGCAGCCGAGATTCTCGAGCTTCGCCATCATGCGCGGCAGCGCCGACTCGGAAGACGAAGTCCCCAGCACGACCAGGAGCTCTTCCTTGATGTAGGCGATGAACTTGAAGATGTTGAATCCGCAGATCTTGCCGATGGTGCCGAGCACCACGAAGATGAAGAGGAGACAGGTGAGGTAGAAGCTGCCCATCAGCATGCCGAGTTTCGCGAGGGAGCCGAGACCGAACTTGCCGATGGTGAAGGCCATGGCCCCGAAGGCGCCGATGGGGGCGAACTTCATGATCAGGTTAACGACGCCGAAGAGTGCGTGGGAGACGTCATCGATGAACTTGTAGATCGGCTTTCCCTTCTCGCCGAGCGCGGAGAGGGCGATACCGAAGAAGATGGCGAAGAAGAGCACCTGAAGGATCTCACCCTTGGCGAAGGCGTCCACGACGCTGTTCGGGATGATGCCCAGGGCGAAGTCGGCGAAGCTGTGCGACTTGGCGGCGGTGGCGGTATAGGTGGCGAGCCCCTTGGTGTCGAGCTTGGTGACGTCCGCGTTCATGCCGACGCCGGGCTGGATCACGTTGATGACGAAGAGGCCGATGCCGAGGGCCACGGTGGAGACGAGCTCGAAGTACAAAAGGGCCTTGCCGCCTACGCGCCCGACCTTTTTCATGTCGTCCATGCCGGCGATGCCGGTCACCACGGTACAGAAGATCACGGGTGTGATGATCATCTTGATCATCTTGATGAAACCGTCGCCAAGCGGCTTCATCTCCGCCCCGGTATCGGGCAGGTAGTAGCCGAGGGCCACCCCGATCGATATCGCCATCAATACCTGGAAGTACAGAACCTGGTAAAACTTCTTCGTTTTCATGGTCTCTCCTTTGAAAATGTTTCTATTGCAAAACCGCTCATGGAATCTGCAGCTCTTTTCGCCGGAACATCGTTTGACACTTCATATCAGCAAGACGAATACCAAGGTGTGTATACGAATGTAAGTTACCGAAATTGAATACAAAAATAACGTTTTAAGCGCGAGAGGCACCATCAAAGGTGTTAACCAAAGAAAACACCTTTACTATTGCAATTGAGAAAACTGCGGTGTTTCGGCGAGATGCGGCACTTAACCCTGGTTAAGGTCTTAACCATGGTTAACACCATTGCCGGTTACGAAGCGCTTTGGAGGGTACTGGAGGGTGTGCTGGGGGAAAAAACCGGTGAAAAAAATCGCGCCCCGAAGGGCGCGGCGAGCTACTTTCTTCTGTGTCTGGCTACTTACGTGACATCTTGATACGCTTGTTGAGTGCGGGAGCCGAGATGCCGAGAAGGCGCGCCGCAATGGCCTGTACGCCGTTGGCCCGGGATATCGCCTCCTCCACGAGCAGTTCCGCCGCCTCGGCAAAAGTGGGAAGGCGTTCGAAAACGGCAAAGGGGTTTTGCCCCTGCGCCGGCAGGGGTTCATCGCTGCGGCTCTGCCCGATGGCTTTAAGGAAGCTGTCCATGGAAAGGATACGCTCCTTGTGCAGGCTCACCGCGTTGTACACCATGCCGCGCAGCTCCCTCACGTTTCCGGGGAAGCTGTAGGTGGCGAGGATCTGGGCTAGCTCCTTTGGCGGGGTCGGCTTCTTTTTCCCCAGCGATTTCGCCGCTTCGGCCAAAAGATACTCCAGGAGCAAAGGTATGTCACCGACCCGGTCACGCAAGGGGGGTATGTGGATCTTATGGGTGCAGAGGCGGTAGTAAAGGTCGCGCCGGAACTCTCCGGCCGCCTCCCGCGCCGCCAGGTCGCGGTGCGTCGCCACGACGATGCGGGCGTTCATCCGCTTGGGCCGGTCCCCTCCCAGCGGGAAGTACTCACCCTCCTGCAGCAGGCGCAAAAGCTTCACCTGCGACGCGATGCTCAGGTCGCCGATCTCGTCCAGAAACAGCGTGCCGTTACCCGCCTGCTCGATCATCCCCGGGCGCGCCTGATCGGCACCGGTATAGGCGCCGCGGACGTGCCCGAAAAGGGTATCGGCAAACACCGTGTCATCAAGCCCCGCTACGTTGACGGCAACAAGCGGCCCGGAACAGCCGCTCAGCGTATGTACGGCCCTCGCGATAAGCTCCTTGCCGACGCCGCTCTCCCCTGTGATCAGAAGGGGCTGGTGGCTTGGGGAAACGGCCTCGACGTAGTTGAAGAGGTCCTGCATGCGCGGGTCCCCGGTCACGATGTCGGTGAAGGCCTCCGGATGCTGTAGTTGCCTCGACAGCATGCGGTCCGACATGGTGCGGAACTCCTGCTGCAGCTCCAGTATCCGGATGGCGCGCATTACACCGCCGACCAGCCGGTCCTCCTCATCGGTTTTCACGATGTAGTCGAAGGCGCCAAGCTTCATGCAGCGCACCGCGGTCTCAAGCTGGTTCATCCCGCTCACGATGATGGTCATGATCCCGGGGTGCCGCTCGCCGATCTGCTGCAAGAGCGTCTCACCGGCCACCTGCGGCATGGTGAGGTCCAGGAGCACGAGGCCGATCCCCCCCTGGTCGAGGAGCGCCATCACCTCGCGGCTCTCCTGGCAGGTCACGATGTTGTTGATCCCGGCGCAGCTCTTTAGCGTGAGCGAGAAGGACTTGAGCCAGGCCGGCTCGTCGTCCACCAGGAGGATGCTGAAGGCGGGGAAGAGGGTCTTTTTCATGCTTCCTTACTCCTGTTGGGGACGGGGAGCGAGAGGATGACGGTGGTACCGGAGCCGGCAGCGGAAGAAAACTGCAGCGTGCCGCCGTGCTCCTCCACGATCCCCGCGGAAACCGAAAGCCCGAGGCCGGTTCCGCCGCTGTCCCTTTTGGTGGTGAAGAAGGGGTCCATGAGGTACGGCAGATGCTCCTCCGCCACCCCCACCCCCTGGTCGGTGACCTGGAGCCGTACCACCCCTTCGCCCTGCTGATAGCTCGTGCCGATGAACACGCCGCACTCCCGATCCGGGAGCGCCTGGCAGGCGTTCAGCACGAGATTGACGATGACCTGCTCCAGGCGCTGGGCGTTGCCGAGCACGCTTGGAAGCGAGCCGTGCAGCGCGGCCTGGAGATGATTCGTTGAGGAGCGGATGGTGGGGTCGACGAGGCGCAGCGCCGTTCGCACCACAGCGTCCAGGTCTATGAGCGTCTTCTGCCCCATGTCCTTGCGGGCGAAATCCTTCAGGTCGTTGACGATGCGCTTGATGCGCTGGGCGCCGTCCTGCATCTCGTCCAGGATGCGCGGGATCTCCTCGCGCATCTCCGAATATGGAACGCCCCCAAGCATGAAGTCGCCGTGCTCCTGGAAATGGGTCTCCAGGATCTCACCCGCGTCGTCGTGCACCCTCTTCAGCACCGGGATGTCGAGGAGCAAAAGGCCGTTGGGGTTGTTGATCTCGTGGGCGACGCCGGAGACGAGCGTGCCGAGGGAGGCCATCTTGTCCGCCTGGATCAGCTTGTCCTGGTGGCGTTTCAACTCATCCAGCGCCTTGTTGCGCTCGGCCACCTCCTGGGCGAGTGCGGTAGTGCGTTCGGCGACCCGCTTGTGCAGGGTCTTCGACCAGAGCGCGGTGACCGCCAGGATCATGAGAAGCGGCACGAGGATCATGGCGCCGTACCTGATGGCAAGCTCCCGTGTCACCCGCGGGGGATCGTTCACGCCGAGCCAGCGGTTGTAGATCTCGGCGTACTGCCCGGTTTTGATGACGATGGCAAGCCCCTCGTTGAAGCGTGTGAGCAGTTCCCTGTTGCCGCGGTTCACCGCGTAGCAGTACTGCTCGCTCACCACGGCCTTCGCCACCGGCACCACGTTGGTCAGGTGCAGCTCGCGGATCAGGTACATCCCCGGCAACTGCGCCACCACCGCGTAGTCGCACTGGCCGGAGGCCAAAAGCCGCATCGCCTCGGCGGGGGTGGGGGTGAGCACCAGATCCTTCGCGAAGCCCAGCTGCTTCAGGCGCTCGTGCATGATGCCGTCCTGAAAGACCAGCACCTTCTTGCCGCGCAGCTCCTCGAGCCCCCGCACCGGTTTCGTGTCGCGTCTTGCGAAGATGGCGTGGTGCACGATGGTGTGCGGCGGGGAGAAGTCGACCGACTGCAGACGCTGCGCCGAGTAGGAAAGCCCCTGCAGGATGTCGATGTGGCCGTCCTGAAGCCCGGCGCGCACCTCGGACCAGTTGCCGAAGCGAAACTCGACCTTCATCCCCATGACCTCGGCGATGGCGCGGGTCAGGTCGACGTTGTAACCGGCGGGGTTGCCGTCCTTGTCGATGAACTCGTAGGGTGGATAGGCCCGGTCTCCCCCCACCACGATGGTCGAGGCGGGGTCGAAGTGGACCGGCTGGTCGGGGAGAAGCCCCCCGGGAGCGGCCAGGGCCGCGTGGGTGATGAGCAGGAAGGTGAGGAAGATAAGACCGGCTACGGGATGGAAGATGCGGGTCCTGAACTTCTTGTCGAAGGACTTTCTTGTGCCTGTGCAGGCGTCGTGAACCACTGTTCCATCCTTGTGCGTTGGTGCGGCATCCCCCGCCCCGGGTCGACAGCGGGATAGCCCGTCCCACTATCGCACGCGCAAGGCGCACAAGTCAATGAAGCTCATTATAAAAAGTCTTTCCATCCCCCCGCTCCCTTCGGGAGAGGGCTAGACAAGCCGTTGCGCCACGAGCTCCGCGAGGTCCTTCGCCGCCATCTCCCCTTCATACCCGCCGGTCTTGATGCCGTCCTCGAACATGGTGAGGCAGAAGGGGCAGTTCGATACGAGCATCGGCGCACGGGTCTCCCCGGCCATCTGCACGCGCGCCACGTTCACCCGGGTCCCGACCCGCTCCTCGGCGAGGATGCGTCCCCCTCCCCCGCCGCAGCAAAAACTCTCCATGCGGTTTCTGTCCATCTCGGTGATGTTCCCGCCGAGCCTCTCTATTATCTCGCGCGGCGGCTCGAAGATGTCGGCGTAACGCCCGACATAACAGGAATCATGATAGGTGCAGTCGAAGCTCTCCCCCTTCGTGAGCTGCAGGCGCCCCTGTTCGATCAGCTCGGCCACGAAGACGGTGTAGTGCTGCACGGGAAGGTCGAAGTCCAGCTCCTTGTAATCGCGGGCGAGCGTGTTGAAGCAGTGCGGGCAGGTGGTGACGATTCTCTTGACGCCGTACCCCTTGATCCTCTCTATGTTCTCCCGCGCCATGGTCTGGTAGAGGTACTCGTTCCCCAGCTTCCTCGGGGGCTCGCCGCAACACTTCTCCTCCTTGCCCAGGATGCCGAGCCTCACCCCGGCGGCGGAGCAGATCCTCGCGAAGGCCCGCGCCACCTCCTGGTTTCTGCGGTCGAAGGAGGCGTAACAGCCGACGAAGTACATGATGTCGAAGGGGTCGCCGCTTTCCAGGGTCACAACGTCGAGCCCCTCCGCCCACGCGCCCCGCTCGGCCCACCCGAGCCCGAAGGGGTTGCCGTTCACCTCGTAGTTGGCGATGGCACCGCGCACCTCGTCGCCGGGAAACTTCCCTTCCATGAGGGCCAGGTTTCTGCGCATCTCGAGGATCTTGTTCACGTGCTCGATGTCGACCGGACAGATCTCCTGGCAGGCCCGGCAGGTGGTGCAGTCCCAGAGCACCTCTTCGGTCACGTAGCGGCAGAGATCCCCCTGCGGGTCGTTGAGCGCCATCTCCCCGACCTGCTGCACCACCTGCATCGGCGAGAGCGGCTTTCCAGTCGTCCAGGCGGGACAGCGATCCTGGCAGCGCTTGCACAGGGTGCAGGCGTCTGCGTCGTAGACGTCCTTCCAGGCGAGATCGGTCGCCTTGGCGGCGCCGAACTGCTCCGCGCTCTCGTCCTCGAGATCGATGGTCGCGATGCTCCCCTTCGGGCGCAGGTCGGTGAATAGGTAGTTCGCAGGGTCGGTGAAGAGGTGCCTAAGCTTCGTGCCGGGGATGGCGATGATGAACCCCATGGCAAGAAAGAAGTGCCCCCACCAGAGCACCTTGTGCGCCAGGGAGATCCTCCCGAGGTCCCAGCCGGTAAAAAGCGGCGTGAGCAGGAGGCCACCGGGGGAGAAGCGGGCAAGCTCCGGGTTCACGGTCACCTCGGTAGCCGCCATGCGCAGCGCCTCGATGACGAAGCCGGACACGAGGATGGTGAAGAGGAGGGCATGGGCCAGGTAGTCGTCCCGCTTGGTCACGAGCCCCTCGGGCTTAACGAAGAAGCGGCGCACGAAGAGCCCCGCCAGCATGAGGATCGCGACCATCCCTGCGATATCGAGAGTTATGGAGTAGGTCTTGTAGAAGGTACCCTTGAGAAAGGTGAGGTCGAAGAGGGGAACGGTGAAATCCACCTGCAGCATGATGAGAAGGGTGCCGATGAACAGCAGCAAAAAGCCCCAGAAGAAAAAGGCATGCAGCGTTCCCGGCTCAGGCACCCGGAGCACCTTGGCCTGGGTCAGTGCCCCCTGCAGCATGAGTTTTATGCGCAGCGCAAGACGATCGAGGCGCTCCAGCGGCTTTGCCTGCCGGTACATGGGGAGCCGCTTCCAGAATCCGAAACCGCAGGCGCCTACAGCCAGGAACGCGAAGAGGTACATGACCCAGATGAGGCCGTGGTTGACGTTCCAGTAGATCTCGCGCGTCGCTTCCATTGAGTCCCCCCGAGGTGCGGAATCGGGAAACTATAACCGAAGCGGGACGCGAGGGACAGGAAATTATGCAGTGAAGACCAGTCCCCCTCTTTAGGCGGGCTGACCAGGGCAAATCCCCCCTGTCCCCCCTTCGCAAAGGGGGGAACGCTTGGGCGAGCTGTCCTCTGTTCCTTTTGAATTAGGCGTGGTTGCGCAGCATGAGCTCTGCGGGATGGGGGGCGAGGTAGACCTGCTTTGCCAGATACTCCTGCCGGTATTTGACGACATAGTGCCGCAGCAGGGTGATGGGAACAACGAGCGGTACGAGGCCGTCGTGATAATCGCCGATGACGCCTAGAAGCTCCTGCTTCTCTTCCCCGGAGAGTTCCTTCTTGAAATAGCCCATCACGTGCATCAGCACGTTGGTCTGCTTCTTTACCGTGGCGTGCAGCTCCAGGGCTGTCATGAAGAGCTCCTCGTAGCGCTCAAGGAGTTCGGGAAGCGCGATCTCCCGGCCATGCGCCACCAGCGCCCCCATCTCCCGGTAATGCTGCGTCGAGTGGGACATAACGAGGAGCTTATGGCGGGTGTGGAAATCGACGAGGCCGCCAAGATCGGGGTTGCCGGCGAGGAAATCCTTCCAGCGCCTGCAGCTGAAGACGCGCTCGATGAAGTTCTCCCGCAGCACCGGATCGTTCAGCCTCCCCTCTTCCTCCATCGGGAGGTGCGGAAACCGCCTCACCATCGCCTGCGCGAAGAGGCCGCTGCCGCTTCTGGCCGGCATGCCGTCACGGTACACCTTGACACGGAACAGCCCCGAAGAGGGGGACCCCTTTTTGAAGACGAACCCGCACAGTTCCTCCCGGGCAAGGGCCGCGACCTTATCCCGGCAGAAGGCAAGCATCTGGTCGGTTTTGTCTATGCGGGTCTTGTGGGTGATGAGGCGCGGATGCTCGGGGTCTCCCTCCAGGCGCATCGCCTCGCGCGGCACGCTCATGCCCGACTCGACCTCGGGGCAGACAGGAACGAAGGCGAAGAAACGTCCTAGCACGTCGGTCAGGTAGCGGTCATGCTTGTGACCGCCATCATAGCGTACCTTCTCACCTAGCAGGCAGGAGCTCACCCCGATCTTTATGGGCGCCGCGCTCGTTTGCGTCATGGGGAAGACCTCACGTCAAAGTAACGGCTTTAGGCGTGATTCTGGCAGAAAGATTGGTGTTGCGCCAGCTCAAAATCTCCGCGTTTTAGACCATAGGGGGAGACGGCTGCGCGAAGATCCCCTCTCCGACGTAGAGCCGCACCTGCCTTGGGGGCTGCGGCACCCTTGAGTCGTGCTTCGGAACGGAGGGGACGGAGCGATGGAGCATCTGCTGCTGCTTCAGCGAGTTCTCGCGGTGGGTTGGGTAGGACTGGAACGATGAAAGCACGTCTTGCTCCTTTTGCGACAGGATGAAGAAACAGTCCCATAGGAGCAAATACCCGGCCAAAACCGTAACAAGCTGATTTGCCGACACCCCCCTTGCAGGAGGGGTGCGAAAAACACGACAGCCGCAAAAATAGTGTCACCAGCCGGACGTCATCCCCCTGGACCGTCCCTTTCCCGCCAGCCCGAAACGTTCCTGCACCTCCGCAGGCGCCTCTTCGAAGCCCTGGAACTCCATGGTGTAGCTCCCTCTCCCCTTGGTCGCACTGCGCAGCTCCGTCATGTAACCGAACATCTCCGCCAAGGGGACGCTCGCCCGCACGACTTCGACCTCGCCCCGCCGGTCCAGCCCTTCCACCTTCCCCCTTTTCTGCTGCAGCCCTCCCAGCACCTTTCCAAGGTAATCGGCAGGAGTCTCCAGCTCCAGCTTCATGATCGGCTCGAGGAGCATCGGCTCCCCCTCCCGGGCCGCCAGCACAACTCCCCGCTGCGCCGCCCCCCTTAAAGCGGGCTCGCTAGGGGCGACACCCGGCTCGACGGGAACTTCCACGACCTGCACCTCGAGATCGGTCATGGCATAGCCGGTGAGGCACCCTCCATCACACGCCTCCAGGATCCCCTGCTCGACCGCCGCGAGCAGCTCGGGAGTGATCGGTGCGACCGGGTTGGGCAAGACGATGCGGACCCCGGAACCGCGCGACGAGGGGGTCAGACGCAGGAGAAGCTCCGCCTGCTCGGGACGACGCTCCGCGATGGTCTGGAAGACCTCACGGCGCACCACCTCGCGTCGCAGGGCCTCACGGTACACCACGCGCGGACGCCCTGTCTTCACCTGAACGCCGTACTCGCGGCGCAGCCGGTCGACGATGATCTCCAGGTGCAGTTCCCCCATCCCGGTCAGGATAGTCTGCCCTGTCTCCTTGTCCTCGTGCACCCTGAAGGTCGGGTCTTCCCACTGGAAGTAATCCAGCGTACCGAGAAGGTTGCCGCGGTCCTCAGACCCTTTCGCTTCCACCGCCACCGACACCACCGGCTCGGGCACGGCTACACCCTCGAGAAGCAGTGGATGCTCGGGAGCGCAGAGGGTGTCGCCGGTAAGGGTCGTCTGGCATCCGGTCACCGCGACGATATCCCCCGCCACGGCCTCGGGAACCTCCTCCCTGCGATGGGCGTGCATCCTGAAGAGGTGCCTGATGCGTTCGCCCGCGCCGCGCCCGGGGTTCAGCACGCTCGCGCCCTGCTTCATCCTGCCGCTGTAGATGCGCACATAGGTAAGCCGCCGCCCCTCTTCCGCCATCACCTTGAAGGCCAGGGCGCGCAGCGGCAGGTCCGCGTCGCAACTGAAGCTTTCCGCCTCTCCGTTTCCGGGATGCCGCCCTATCATCGCCGGGAGGTCAAGTGGTGACGGGAGGTAGAGGCAAACCGCGTCCAGTACCGGCTGCACCCCTTTGTTGCGCAAGGCCGATCCGAGCAGCACGGGGAAGATACGGCAGGATATGGTTCCGCGACGCAGCGCGAGCTTCAGGCGTTGACTCTCTACCGCGCGCCCCTCGAGAAAGTCCGACATGACCTGATCGTCGAAGTCGGCTGCGGCCTCGGTGACGGCCATGCGGGCGTTTCGGAGGGTTTCCTCGTGCTGTGAAGGCACAGGCTTACGCTCTACCGTCCGTCCGAGGTCGGTCTCCGAGAAAACGATCATGTCCTCTTCAATCACGTCGATGACGCCGCTAAAGCCCCCCTCGGTGCCGACGGGAAGCTGCAAGAGCACTGGCCTCGCCGCAAGACGTTGCTCCATCTGGCGCAGCACCTGCTCGTGATCCGCGCCGAGGCGGTCCATCTTGTTGATGAGGCAGACCCTCGGCACCCGGTAGCGATCCGCCTGGCGCCATACCAGTTCACTTTGCGGCTGCACCCCTTCCACGGCACTGAAGATCGCCACTGCGCCGTCCAGGACACGGACGCTCCGCTCCACCTCGATGGTGAAGTCGATGTGCCCGGGCGTGTCGATCAGGTTGATGCGGTGCTCGCCCCAGCGGCAAGAGGTTGCGCTGGCGGTGATGGTGATGCCGCGCTCCTGTTCCTGAGGCATCCAGTCCATGACCGCCTGGCCGTCGTGCACCTCCCCCATCTTGTGCGTCTCGCCGCTGTAGAAGAGGATGCGCTCGGTGACGGTGGTCTTGCCCGCGTCGATATGGGAGATGATGCCGATATTGCGTATGTGGGAAACGTCGCTCGCGGTAATGGTGCTTCTCCTTTTGCTGGTTTTTCTCGTCACCTTCGAAAAGTTCAATGATATCGGACCAGACACAGAAGTCAAAACGTCGTCTCTGCCAGTCCTCGCTCCGGACTCATTGCACGTTCCTCGCACTAGCGTTGACATTTCGGCATTTTATATTAAATTTTTCCAACCAAACAAAAGAGCATCTCTTACATCACACCCAAGGAGGAAGTCAAAGCATGAAAAAGATGAGCATGATGCTAGCGGTGAGCCTGTCGGCTGCCGTCGCACTGAGCGCCCCGGTCAAGATCCATGCTGCCCAACAAAGCACAAGCAAAGCGGACAACACCCAAAAGAACGCCGAAAAGGGAGTAACCGCCGAGCAGCAGAAAGAGAACAAGACTGACCGCGAGATAACCAGGGAAATTCGGCGCAGCGTCGTAAAGGACAAGTCCCTTTCGATAAAGGCGCACAACGTGAAGATCATCACCAAAGATGGTCACGTGACATTGAAAGGCCCTGTGAAGAACGCAGACGAAAAGAAAACGGTTGAGAAGGCAGCGGAAGAGGTTGTTGGGAAGGGTAAGGTAACCAACGAAATCGAGGTTGCCCCCGCCAAAACCAAGAAGGAAAAAAAGGAAGCCAAGGAGAAAAAGGAACAGACGGAGAAGTAGCCGCAGGCGAACCGTAGCGGTCGGCTCGGCGCCGGCTGCTGAGTCCTCCTCATCCCCCTCCCGCTTGACGGACCTGAGCGTCGCGGCGCTAAGGTCCTTGAAGGCGGGAGGGGGCCGGGGTGGGTAAAGCCCCAACCTGCGGGTGTAGTGGCCTAGCCCAAACCGCAATAGGAGTGGAACGCTCCTTACGTATCGGGGTCACCATCCTGCCCAGACCGGCGCTGCTGCTTACGGGCCAGGATTGCCGCCCATTGCTGCTGCACCTCCTCTGGAGCGTACTTTTTAAAAAAGCGCGGGAAGAATCGCGCGATGAGCCGATCTTCCCAGGTAAAGGTCGCCACCCAACGCTCCGCCGGGTCGGCGCGTTTCTCTTCTTTCATAATCCAGCCTCCGGATCACCAATGCCCCGTCAGACTGACCCGGCGGGGCGACGCGGAAATCCACAGCTTGCCGTTTATCAGCTCCCCAGCCACCACCCCGGTCGCAGACCCCAGTCCATCAGCCAGCAGGTCATACCAACTGAAGTGCGTTCCGCTGAATTCATCGACCACCTCTATGGCAAAACCGGGGATGAAAGCGAGTCCCCCGGAAATGACCATGCGCTGCGGCTGCTCCCAGTCCTTCGTGTGATAGATAATTGTATCAGCGGTGAGGCCCAACACGCCCCCCCCTGCGAAGTGGGAAACTTTGTCTTTATCGATGGCGTAGGCCGGAAACGCCGTAATAAACAGTACGATCAGAAAAACCAACGTTTTCATGGCTGCTCGTCCTCCTGTCATGATGCGTTTGCGAGCTATGGCATCAGTACGCTTGCAGGAAGCATTGCTGCTTTAAATTGTACCGAACAGTCGCCTTCTCACCATGCCCTACCGTCGGTTTTTGTAGGTGAAAGAAAGGACCTGCCGTTACTCATCTGATCATTCTTGCAGATAACGGGATTGTTGTATAATATCCAGTATCTCAGCCACCGGCGATGATCACCGCCCGTAAAGGAGTGCCCCATGACTAGAAATGAAATACTGGTGTTTCTGAACTCGAATCCTATTTTCCACATGGCCACCGTCGACGGCGATATTCCGCATGTAAGGGGGATGCTGCTCTACCGGGCCGATGAAAACGGCATCGTTTTTAATACCGGCAAGATCAAGGATCTTTACCGTCAGTTGAACAAGAACCCGAGGGTCGAGCTCTGTTTCAGCAACGGCATCTTTGAGAACCTGATCCAGGTGAGGATTGCAGGGACCGTAGAAGCGCTCGAGGACCTGGATCTCAAGAAAGAAATCGTGGCTAAGCGGGAGTTCCTGAGGCCGTGGGTGGAAAAAGTAGGTTACGAACAGTTGGCCGTGTACGTCCTGAAAAAAGGGAACGCCACCGTATGGACCATGTCGACCAACACCGAACCCAAGGAGTACATCCTTCTCTAAGCGCTGAACACACCCTTCTCAAAGAGGAAGGCGTCTCCCCAAGAGAAGACGCCTTTTTTTATTGCTTCGTCCTATTTCGGGAAGAAGGTGACGGGCGGCGACCACGGCCCCGCGCCGGAGCGGTTGTGTCCCCTGACGCGAAAGCCGTGTTCCCGGTCGACGGTCAAGCCGTGGACCACCATGGTTTCACCAGCGTTGAAAACGTGAGGGCGCCAGTTGCTTTCAACGGAAAGGTCCCCTTCCCCCACCTTCAGTTCCCACAGTATTACCCCCGGGAGCGGATTCACCGTGATAGCGGCACTGCCGGAAACAGGCCCCTG
>MTLC01000373.1_pt1 | contig 13390 bp, 4 predicted proteins | sample 1982451 | NCBI WGS metagenome assembly MTLC01 (sample SAMN05710165, study PRJNA340218) | biofilm metagenome | isolation source: sample SPH anode biofilm adapted to +100 mV | place: USA | collected 2012-02-03 | reverse complement strand
GGCACTGGTCTTTTCCAAGGCCCGGCTTGTAGTAATCCTCCTGCCATTCGAGGAAGGTCTGGAACATCTTCCCCGGGACCCGTTTGTCGGGGGACTGGTAGCCGTGGCAGTGACCGCACACGATGGAACTCTGCAGCGCTGGCTCGACTACCGTCTTGTGCGGTGCACCGCTCGTGCCGTGTGCCGCGCGGATGTTGCCTTCGGGAGTCAGGTGGCAGCTTGCACAGGTGAGTCCGCCATTTGCCGCCGAGTCCGTTTTGGGCTTGAGTTTGCCGTCCGCACCTTTGCCGGTGATGTTGAAGGGGTCGGGGAAGTGGCAGCTGTCGCAGTGAAAATCCTTCTTGTCCTGCCCGCGCGACTCGGCAAGGGCGGTCGCGTGAGCCGTCGCCGAAGAGCTGACCTTTGCAGGCATGGCGAGGTTGCCGTGTTTCGCCTGTGCATGGGCACTACGGTTATCGCTACCGGTGCCAAGGGTGTATTCACGGTAGATGGCGCTATGACAAGCACCGCACGTCTCAGATGGCGTGGCCGTTCCCAGCGGAAAGGTAAGGTCTTCCGCAAAAGCGACGGGGCTGACAGAAAAGAGCACGATAAACGAGGACAAAGCTGCCAGGGTTAATTTCAATCGTTCAAGCACTGGATTCTCCTTTTCTTCATTTGGAACAAAACTTTCACCTGACTCTTCCTATTGGCATATCACCAGATGGTTCCCGCGCTAAGGGCTCAACGCGGGGGGCATTCCCTTCTTCTTGCTGCACGGCCGGCAGGATGAGCGTTAGATTATGCCTCAGGGATCTCATCGTACAGGTGCAGTTTTAAATCTGTTTGCAGGGGCAGATTGGCCTTCGAGTCATGACTGCGTTTCCGGTTTCGGACGTCATGCAGTGGAAAATATTTTGAAGAGATTCATATGCTGGCCGACTTATAGAACCGTTGTGTATTGTTGCCATCCGGGCTGGACTGAGGAGATTGAGGAGCCTATATGACAAAACGAGTTTTTTAAAAAATACGGCATATTGTTCGCCAGGGATAGCTGGAGCCGATCTCGAGCGTAAACACCTACTGATGCAGCAGAAAAGCGTGCGTACCCGGTACTAGCGTGCCACGCTCACCAATGCTGCGATCGTGGATAACGGTCCCGACTTCCTCCCGTCATGTTTGACACACGAAGGGAGGCTGTTACATTCATTCGTTGTGGCAATCCGAAAAACCCACCTCAAAATCTCCCGATAATAGTAAGCCTCGTGCAGAGTCGTGAAGTGTCGAACCGGTTGTCGTCAAACCTAGTAATGGAGGTTTCCATGAACGTGCGCGATAAAAATTTGGTTCTCTCACCCCGGTGGCTCGTGACTGCAGTCATCACCTTCCTGTTCGGATTTGCCGTGATGGGCTACCTCGCCTACCGCAACGCCTACGAGGGGCCGCCGGTCCCGCGGGAGGTGCGGGTGACGGACGGCACGGTGCTCTACACCGGCGACGACATCATTGCCGGACAGCAGATCTTCCAGAAGCTGGGGCTCATGCAGTACGGGACCATCTTCGGCCACGGCGCTTACCTGGGCCCGGACTTTACCGCGCAATACCTGCACCTAAGCGGCGAAAAGCAGACGGGGTACTATGCGGGGCAAGGACTTTCCGCCGCGGATGCGGCAGCCAAGGTGCGCACCGAGTTCAGGGAGAACAGCTACGCCCCGGAGAGCGGTCAGCTCACCTTTTCTCCCGACAGGGCGCGCGCACACGCGGAGCTCATCGACTACTACCGCGGCTGGTTCGGACCGCTTCAGACGCAGCAGGGTTTGAAGCGGCCTTACCTGAGCGACCCGGAGGAGATCAGGAAGCTCACCGCCTATTTCTCCTGGGCCGCCTGGACCAGCACCGCACAGCGCCCCGGCACCGAACACTCCTACACCAACAACTGGCCCCCGGATAATCTGGCGGGCAACCGGCCTACATCGGGGGCACTGCTTTGGAGCGTGCTGAGCCTGATCGCCCTGCTCTGCGGCACCGGTGCCACCCTCTTCGCATTCGGCCGCTACGAGTTTCTGGGGTGGCATGCGGCGGATGAATATTCGGCGAAGATGGATGCGCCGGAAAAGGTGCAGCTCACCCCGTCGCAACGCACGGTCGCCTGGTACTTCCTGGTGGTTTCAGGGCTATTCCTCCTGCAGGGGCTTCTGGGCGGGATCAACGCCCACTACCACGTTGAGCCGGCTGGTTTTTACGGCTTCTCGCTGGGCGACTTCCTGCCGTACAACCTCTCCCGCATGTGGCACGTGCAGCTCGCACTCTTCTTCGTGGCCTCGAGCTTTCTGGCCATGGGGATCTTCCTGACCCCCATGATCGCCGGAAAAGAGCCGCCACATCAGGAAAAACTGGCGCTCGTCCTTCTGGGTGCGCTCGTGGTCGTGGTGGTGGGGAGCCTCTCCGGTGAAGCGATGAGCCTGAAAGGGCTCCTTTCCACCGGCGGCCCCTGGTTCTACGTGGGATCCCAGGGGTGGGAGTACCTCGATCTCGGGCGGCTGTGGCAGATACTGCTGACGGTGGGGATGCTGATCTGGCTGGTGATCCTGGTGCGCGGCATGAGGGAAAGGCTGCGCGGGGAGCACCCGGGCAACATGCCGTGGCTTTTCGTCTACAGCGCCGTCTCGATCCCCCTTTTCTATGCAGCCGGCATGCTGTACGGCAAGACGACCCACTTCAACCAGGTGGAGTTCTGGCGCTTCTGGGTGGTGCACCTGTGGGTGGAGGACTTCCTGGAGCTCTTTACCACCATCATGGTGGCCTACGTCTTCATGCTCATGGGGGTGGTGCGCGTGCGGGTCGCCACCACCATCATCTACCTGGACATCATCCTCTACTCGATAGGCGGGGTGCTCGGCACCATGCACCATCTCTACTTCAGCGGCCAGCCCGAAGTGCACATGGCGTTCGGTGCGTTCTTCTCGGCAATGGAGGTCATCCCCCTGCTGCTTCTCACTTACGAGGCGTGGAAGTTCATGGGGCTTGGTGCTCCGGCCGGAACTTCCATGCTCAGTACCGCGGCCGACATGTTCCCGCACAAGTGGGCCGTGATGTTCCTGATTGCGGTCGGCTTCTGGAACTTTCTTGGTGCCGGGGTGTTCGGCTTCCTGATCAACCTCCCCATTGTGAGCTACTACGAGATCGGCACCCAGTGGACCGCCAATCACGGGCACGGCGCCATGATGGGGGTGTACGGCATGCTTTCCCTGGGCTTTTTCATGTTCGTGGCGCGCTACTTCGTTCCCCTTGACCGCGCGAGCAACCGCGCCATGGCCATCGCCTTCTGGTGCACCAACCTGGGGCTCGCCTGCATGCTCTTTCTCAACCTCTTCCCGGTGGGACTGCTCCAGTTGAGGAAGATCCTCGCCACCTCCTACTGGGAGGGGCGGCAGCCGGAATTCTTCACCGAACCCATGGTGCGCCTGTTCGAATGGCTGCGCCTGCCGGGCGACACACTCTTCATCATAGGGATCCTGCCGGTGGTCTACCTCGCCGTGCGCATGTTCCTGAATAGGAACCGGCCGCGCGTCCTCTAGTTGTTGCTTGGAACCAGAAGCTGAAAAGAGAAAGGCCTTGCCTGTGGTGGGGCCTTTTTTCTTTGCGCTCTGTTCGAGCTTGCGGGGCTTTAGGGCTTCATGTTCGAGGTCGGTGCTTCAGCCTGGATATGTCTTGGAGGATCAGCAGCTGTTGCGTATAATCCGCGTCATCTGAGTGTGTGGCGTCTGTGAGATTTAAAGGAGAAGATTCCGGATGGAAAGCAAGGTAACGATATGGATCGACGCTGATGCGTGTCCTCGCGTGATAAAGGAAATTGTCTTCAGGGCTTCGGAGCGCCTGCAGATGCCGGTCTACCTGGTTGCCAATCAAAGCCTCTCCAAGCATGAAACCAAGCTGGTCAGGTCGGTCGTGGTCGGCAAAGGGTTCGACGTTGCCGACGACTATATCGCCGAACATGCGGGGACCGATGATGTCGTAATCACCGCCGATATCCCGTTGGCGGCGCGGGTTGTCGCCAAGGGGGCCGTCGCCATTGATCCGCGCGGCGAACTGCTCACCGAGGAAAACGTCGGGGAACGTCTCGCCATGAGGGACTTCATGATGGAGTTGAGAGATGGCGGGCTCATACAGGGAGGACCGGCCCAGTTCAGCCTCACCGACCGTCAGCGATTCGCCTCGTCGCTCGATCGTCTGCTGACCCAGATGCACAAGGGAAAGCGCCCGGTTTGAAGGGAGTGATATTCAGCCCGGACGGATATAGTGGCGGCAGGGAAATTTAGGTCGTCACAGTCCCTCTGAGGTATTCCTTGTCACGCATGAGAAACGCGTTACCCTCGCACTGACCATTCCGGTCCGTTAGAAATGCATTTCCCCTCGCTCAGCTCAATTATCCTCCAAGCCGTATTGCATTCCCGCCCTCTATGAACGTTTCAGATGCTGTTTGTGATTCACGCTGATGAGGGTTCAGGCAAAACTCCATACATCGAGTAATATGGTATTTACAGTGTGAAGTGTTCCTTTGCCAAGAGGAGGGCTTGAATATGGGCTGCCACAAGTTGATAGCCTTGTTTCTGACTACCTTAGCGGTTTGTGGCTGTGTAGCAGCGCCTGAGGTCGATTGGCGCATGCGGCGAGACGTGTTGGACATGCGCCCATCAGAAAAGCCGGGTGTCGTGGGCAGCGTTACCGTTGCGGGAAACGTCGATGCTTACACGTTCACAGAAGGCAACCTCTGGATCGTGATAGCAGCACCCACACGGCGAAGTATACCTATCAACCGCCTGGCAAAAATCGGGTTGTTTTCAAACCGCTTTGTTGATCTTTATGCCGTCGATGGGTTTGCAAAAGCGTCGCTTGCCAACGGTTATGGTTCAATATGGTTGGCCGAAGGCCTCGGGGGGAAGACGCTTCATAGAGTCGATCCGAATACCGGCCAGATAATCGCGTCCATTGAGTTTCCACACAACCCGATCTCGGTTGTGACAGGGGAGGGGGGCGTATGGGTATTAGCGGCGGATCGCATCAATAAAATCGGCAAGATCCTGATCGGCGTCAAGGGCTGGGCTTTGTACAAGGTCGAACCAGATAGCAACACCATAACTGATAAAATCAGTCTTCCACTGGAATTGCTTCCATCCCGACCTGAAGAAGATGCGCGTATGTACTTTTGGGGAAACTCGATCTGGATCTCTATCGGTGATGGGCCGGTTGTGCGGGTCGATCCGCAAACAAACAAGATCCTGGCTTTGTTTGCCGACCCTAAAGAAGCCATTGCCCGTGAACCTGGATATGGACTTGTTTCAAGCAAAGAGAAACAAATGGCTGAACAAGCAACCACCATTGTGGGCAGTCCGGTCTATGCGGTCGCATCTGGAATGGGAACGCGTTGGGCATTCACTCACGGTAACAGGGCAGATGGCGATAACCCGCGGATCACATGGATCATGAGGCTCGATCCATAGGCAACTGGGGCGTCCCCTCATTCCGCTGCCAGTCTCTTGTGATCGTTCGCATCGGCAAAGAGGGGCATTGTGGAGGTTTTGTGGGACACCGGGAACGGTAAGGAGAACATCAGACAGGTGGTGCCCCGGAGCGGCAACGAAAAAGGCCCTTGGATTTCTCCAAGGGCCTTTTCAATAGATGGTCGGAATGAGAGGATTCGAACCTCCGACCCCCTGCTCCCGAAGCAGGTGCGCTACCAGGCTGCGCTACATTCCGATTTCGAAACTCTGACGGGTCAATCAGGAGGAGAGATATATCAGCTTTCCCGTCTCTATGTCAAGCACTTTGAAAGGGACGCCATCGATTATTCACGTTTTTCTATCTCTGACCCTGCCAATTCCTTGAAATCGCGGTGTTGTTACTTCACTTTCACCCGGTATTGCAGGGTGAAACTCCCGCCTGACCTGATGTTGCCAACCATCGGTACGCGCCAGCCGGTCACGTTACCGTCGTAACCCGCCGGTGCGCCACCTCCTCCGGTAGTAGGGGAGTAGGTCCAGGTTGCACCCTTGTCGCTGGAATACTGCGGTGCGCCGAGGGAGACCCCGGACGCGGGGGCACTGTCGGTGAAGGCGAAGGGGGTGCCGCCGCCCAGGTAGAGTGAGGTGTAGGGGCCCAGGTCGTCGGTCAGGACGACGTTGCTCCCGGCGCCGGCGCCGCTGTTGACCAACTGAATGGTGTAGATCACATCCTCTCCTGAATTGACGCTGGTACGGTTGGCGGTCTTGAGGATGGAGATGAGCGGCAGCGCAGAGACGTTGACGGCGGCTGAGGCACTGATCCCGGTGAGGGAGACGGGACCGGTGGCCAGAGGGGCGGCGGTGGTGTTGGTCACCATTCCCGTGCCGGATGCCGTTACGTTCATGGTGACTTGGCAGTTGGCACCCGGTGCGAGGGAAGCCGTGGAGAAGCGGACCCCGCCGTCGTTCGCGGCAATCAGGCCGCCGGAGGCATTGGTTACGCTGCCGCAGCCGGCGGGGATGAAGGTGGTGCTCGTGTCGCGCAGCACCATTCCGGCGGGGAAGCTGTCGGTGACGCTGACGCCGGTCAGGGGGGCCGCGTTGGCCGCCGGGTTGGTGAGAACGAGGGTGAGGCCGACCGGTGCGCCTGGTGATGTGTTGGCGGAGCCGAAGGATTTCGCCGTCGCCGGCGGGGTGAAGACGTTGAGCGTGGCGCTGGTGCTGCTCGTGTCGAGCCCTCCCCCTTGGCCGCTGAACCTCGCGCTGTTGTTCAGGTAGGAGGCCGCCGCATCTCCGCGTAGCGTCGCGCTGAAACTGCAGGTCGAGGTCCCCTGGGCCATCGTTGCCGACGAGAGGGCGACGGACGAGGAGGTGTAGGAGGGTGTGCCGCTGCAGCCGGTGCCGGAGATGCCGGTGACGCCGGTCACCGTCAGCCCTGCGGGGAAGGTATCCGTGAAGGCAAGGGCAGACTGGGCCGGTTTCGAGGTCGGCTCGTTCACGACGTTGAAGGTCAGCGTGCTGCTGCCGCCTACCGCGATGTTGCCGCTCGCGTAGCTTTTCGCGAGCGTCGGGCGCGGCGTGTTGGTGAAGATGCAGGTGAGTTCGTCACCCGCCTTCGGCGCGAAGCTGTAGCTGGCGGCGAAAAGTCCGTTCGGAAGGCTCGCTGCGGGGGTGGCCCCCGTGCCGGTGTAAGCGTTGCTGCAGGTGAGGCTCGCCGCGTATTTCGTTGGCGCTGTGGTACCCGCCGATTTTACGTCGCTTAGGGTGAGGGGCACGTCCGGTGAGGAGTTGAAGAGGGTGCTGGCGCTGCTCTGGGTGCCTGTGGTGGTGGCCGAAGCGGTGCCGGAAAGGGTGCCGCCGCCGCTTGCACTTACCGTGAACTGGTCCCCGGTGCTGATGCGGCCCGCGACGCTCTTCACCAAGTTGATGCGCGGGCGTTTGGTATTTGTGACGGTGCAGGCTGCGGCAGAGTTCGTGGCATTCAGCCTGGCGCTGATGCTGCGGTTCGCAGGGGTGGCGCTGAGGGCCGGGCTCCCCGTGACCGGAGCGCAACTGATCGCGGCGGTGTTGTCCCAGTCGCCGCCGGGGGCTGCCTCGGTTATGGTGAGCGTCTGGTCGGTCGTCAGGGCGTTGATGAATACGCGAGCGGTTTCATTGTCGCGCAGGGTGAAGCTGACACTGTTGCCGGCGCTGGAGAAGGTCGCCGGGGTATAGGTGCCTCCCGTGGCGGAGGTCTCGGTCAGAGTGGCCCCTGTGAGCACGATCACCTTGGAGCCTGCAGGGCCGGTTGCCGTGAAGGTGAAAGGTTGTGTGCTGCCGTCAGGCAGGGTCTGCTTGGTTACGTCGACGAAGGCGCCACTATAGACCGAGACGTTGCCTGCCACGGTGGCGACGCCGGCGTTGCACTTGGAGGGGGCGCCGTTGCTGACGTCGCCGGGGCCGGTGCAGACGTTGCCGGGGTTTTGCCCGTAGGTGACGACGTAGGGGATCTGCAGGGCGCCAGTGCTGCTCCCTGTGCAGAGGACCTTGATCTCATCGACGACAGTTGTGAAGTTCGCGCCGCCCAAAAAGTCGCCGCAGCCGTCTCCATCGAGATTGAGCCAGGGGGTCGGGCCGGTAGGAAAGGTTGCTACTGAGCATATGTTGCCGGACGTCGTGTCGCGCGGGTCATTCCCCTGCTGCCCCACGAAGAAACCGATGTCGTAACGGTCGGTGTTGGTGCCGGAAAGGCCGAGTTCGACCTTGAACCTGAACTCGCTGCCCGCGATGCAGAAGGGTGGGGTGTCGGCCTGTGCCGTGAACACCGGCGCTATGGTGAACTCCCCAGCCGTGCAGTTCAGTCCGCCGGTCCGGTAGCCGATGCAGGTCTGGTCATGCCAGGCACTGGTGGTGAGAGCCAGGCCGAGGGAGGGCGCGGCCATGACGCAGAAAAGAGCGGCAAGGGAGGCGCGGCGCCACGATCGGAACCCGGGACCGTTTTCTTGTCTGTTTATACCTTTGGGCATCTACTTCTCCTACAGGTGAAGCCGGGGCAAAAGCCTTTACCCGGCCTGCGGCCGCACTATTTCGCTTCCGCGCTCACTGCATTTCAATGCGCAGGCCCGGAAGCGCGAGGGCTTGACGACGGTCTGCTGGTGTTATTCGCCGCGGTTGAGCGCGGCCAGCCCTTCCTTCACGCTGTTCTGGTCGAACTTGAAGCGGAACTGTACGAAGGGGCCCTGGGCTGTGTAGTTCGCGGCGGAGAAATCGGCGTCGCGGAAGCCGAGCAGGTTGTAGCCCAGGCTGACCCAGGCGTTCTTTACGACGTTGCAGCCGACCGAGGCCCCCAGGCTGTAGTCTACCTGGCGTGCCTGCCAGCTGTGCAGCACCGAGCTGCGCACCCCGACGTCCCAGGTGTCGCTCAGGTCGTGACGCCCCTCGATGCCGACAAGATCGGTGAAGCCGCTGAAATCGTCATCGTCCAGTTGCTCAAGCACGTACTTGGCACCGTACTGCAGCGACAGCTGGTTGTGCTTGTCGGGGCGGAAGTTGGCGTTCAGGTTGTTGACTATCCTTTTGCCCTGGGTAGAGCTCCCGCTGCTCTTGGCGTCCTTCAGGGCCAGGTCGAGGCGGTCGAGCACGATCCAGCGGGTGACCGGCGGCCGGTACGCCAGCCCCAGCCGCAGGCCGGCATCGGTGGTACGCGAGCCGTCGATCCCTTTGGTCTGCAGCACCTGAAGTCTTCCGGTCCAACCCCAGTAGAGCCCCTGCTCGTTGGTGAGGCCGGAGATGATCCCCCACTTGTCTTCGGTCTCGCCGTCGCGGTACTCGATCCGGTTGGACCAGAGGAGTCTCTTCTCCTGGTAGGTGGCGCCGAGCGATACGGCGCTGAAGTCCTCGCCGCCCGAGGCGCTGGGAGCCTTCGCGTCGAACTGGTAGCCGGTGCTTCTGCGGATGGTCTGGCTGCGTTCGAGGCCGCCGTCGACGGACCAGAAGCTGTTCACCTGCCACTTCTGGGCAAGCCCTACGGTCGCGAAGGTCCTCTGGTCGTTCTCTTTGCGGTCGCTGCCGGCCGAGCTCGAGAGGGTCCCGCCGGTCCAGGGGGTCGATTTCATCCCGACCCTCGTGGTGTTGGTATCCGCGGCATCGCCGCTGGTGAGTTCCTGCTGGGCGAAGAGCAGCAGCGAGGGTATGACCTGGAAGTCGGCGCCCAGCACGGTGCGGGTGGGGAAGTCAGCGTTGTTGTCCTTGCTGAGCAGTGCCTGCTCATGCGCGGCGCGCAGGGTCAGTCGCTGGTTCAAGGTCTTCCAGCTCCCCCCGACGGTACCCAGCACCGAGGTGGCGTTGTTGCCGCCCGCCAGGGTGTCGTTTGCGTAGCGCAATCCGGCCTTCCCGGTGAACTCCTTATCGGCGTAGCCTGCCTGTGCCTCGGCAAAATCCCTGACGCTGTCGCCGACCAGGTTGTACTGGCGGTAGAGCTGGCTTTCCAGGGTGAACCGCTCGCTCAGCCGGTAGCTTCCCTCGGCGCCGAACTTGCGCGTCCCTGACTCGGTCCCCTTCTGCTGTCCGAGACCGAACCCTTCCTGCTGTTCACGGTAGTACACCTTTCCCTCGAGCTTCTGGTCGATGTGCGTGATCTCCGCCAGGTAGGCGTTGCCGCTGTCCTTCTCAAGCGGGGTCTCGCGTCTGGATGTGGCGACTTCGGCGCGCGCCTTGGTCCCGGGGCCGAGGTTCATGCTGGCGTCGGCGCCGTAGAGTGTGCTGTCCCCGCTTATGTGCCCCTCGCGGATGTAGCTCCCCCCGATGCGCAGGTTGCCGTTCATGAGCTTTACGCCGGCGCGTCCGCCGTAGGTGAGCGCCTCGCCGCCGGCATTGTTCACCTCGTAGTCCACGACGATGTAGACCGGGTTCAGCTGGTCGTCCTTGCTGAAGACCGGGCTCTTGAAGAAGATGGTGCCCGCTTCGTAATCGATGCTGTAGTCGATGAATCGGCTGAGCGCGCGGCTGTCGACCACGCGTTCGCTGTGGAAGCGGTCGCGGGATTCGATGGTGATCTGCTCGGAGTTGATCACGAGCCCTTTGCGGCTCAGGCGGTAAAGGCCGGAGGTGCCGTCGCCGCGCAACTCGTCCTTGACGAAGGACTGGCCGGTCTCGCTGCCGAAGGCGGTCACCTCGAATTCCTTGGAGCGGTATTCGGTCTTTACGCCGTTTAGCCTGCGGCTGTAGCGGGAAAGTTCGGTGACCGACAGGCCGGTGTCGAAGTCGCCAAAGACCGCGCTGAACTGGTCGCGCTCCACCTTCAGGAACAGTTTCCTCTGGCTGGAGGCGTCGTAAGCCTGGGCTGTCGCGTCACCGTAGAGCGTGTAGAAGGCGTTCGGGTCGATGTTCTGGAACAGCGAGTTCCCGTTCGGACCGGTGCTCTTCTTGGCGCTGTCGTAGGACATGGTGATGAGCCACTCCCCCTTGACGCTCCCCTTGGCGTAGAAGGCAAGGCGTTCGTTGTCGTAGAGGTGCTCGTCCGCCCCTGCATCCTTCAGGTTCTGCATGTGGCCGGTCGCGGTGTTGTAGCCGACGGTCCCCTCGGCGAGGCCGACCAGGATCCAGTCGCGCATCTTCGGCTTCACGTAGGTCTCAACGTCCAGGGTCGCCTTGTTGTAGGAGAGCTGGGTGCGATACGCGCCGCTTGCGGTGACCGGCTGGAACTTGATCCACCCCTGGGCGTCCACCGAGGCGAGGCCGCTGCCTGCGCTCACCGCGATGGTGCCGGGCTCGATGTAGGGGCGCAGTTCACCACCCTTCAGCGCGAGCTGGGCGTTTGCCGGAACCGGCTTGCCGTCCTGGTCCATGAGCTCGATGCGCACCATCACAGGGGTCCGGCCGTCGGCGACGTTATCGTCCGCCGAGACGAGGCGCAGGGCGGCGATCTCGCCGGTCCTGGTCACCTTTACGCTCTGGTCGAAACGGACGGTGCCGAAGGTGTCCGTTCCCTTGAGCTGGAGGATGTGCTCGCCCTTGTCGCCGAAGTCCAGGCCGATGTAGGTGTAGAGGCTCTTGTCGCTCTCCCTGTCTTTCAGCTTGAAGCCTATCTTGTCGGCCGGGATGGTCTGGCCGTCCAGGATGAGCACCGGGGTGAGGGCCGAGTTGAGCACAACCTGGACCGCGTTGATTTGAGAGGCCAGCACGGTGCCGTCGGCAAGGGAGAGGATCCCCTCCTTGTCGGTGACGTGCAGCTCGTTGGGCTTTTCCTGGCCGGCGTCGGCCTTTCCTTTGGCGACTTTTTCCTCGAACTCGACGCTGGTTTCCTCGTTCGTCTTGACCGGGGTCGGAGCCGTCTGGAGCTGCGGCGCGACATCGGGGCGGTTGATCTCCTCCATGCTGTCCGAGAGTTCCGCGGTGGTGCTCAGCGTCTTAATGGGCTTGCCGCCGGCGTCGCAGATCCGGACGGTGACGTTGGTGTTGGAGTTCTCCTCCTTGACGTCGGGGTCGAGGAGCGACTGCAGGCGCAGGTCGAATTTACCGTCCTCCGGGAGCTTGTCGAAGTGGTACACGAGCTCTGTGTCGGTGACCTTCGGGTCGGCGGTTTCGCTCGCGCACAGGCGGGAGGTGCCGTTCATGTAGAGGAGGCTCTTCGGGAGCGCGAGGTTCACTGTGACGTTCTTGAGCGCCTGGTCCATGCCGGCCAGCTTGATGCGGTGGTGCACCACCCCCTCGTTGAGGGCCGAGTAAAGCTCGACGCGCTCGGCCTTTAGGGCTGCGGCTGCGGCGCTTGCGGCGGCTGCGGCGGCTGGCGGCGCCGTAGCTGTCGTAGCTGTCGTAGCTGTCGGACTGGTCGGACTGGTCGGACTGGTTGGACTGGTCGGACTGGTTGGACTGGTCGGACTGGTCGGACTGGCGGCAGCTGCCTTGGCTACCGCCGCTACCGGTGCGGGGGCGGCCGTGGGGGCGGATGCGGCTGCCGGCGCCAATGCAGGTGCGCCGGCTGTTGCAGGTGCCGGTGCTGCTGTGATTACCGGCTTGCTCCCGGCCAACGGCAGCTTCTTCACACCGCTTCTGTCTTTCACCATGGTCACGCGGCTTGTCTGCACCTGTCGGGAAAGCGAGACCTTCACTTCCACACGCCGGTTCTGCGCGCGCCCGGCTTCGGTCCGGTTGCTCGCTATCGGCTCCTTCTCGCCCCGGCCGGTGAGGTAAAGCGCCTCGGGGGGAAGGTGCAGCGCGGCGGTCAGGTAACGCCCGACGTTCTTCGCACGGGCGAAAGAGAGGGCGCTGTTGTCTGCATAGATGTCACGGCTGCGCGGTAAGATGCGCACCTGGTCGGTATGCCCGGTCACGTCGATCCGGTCTATGTTGTATTGCTTGAGGAGGTCGGCCAGCGCGGCGAGCTGCTTGCGGTCCTCTTCGCTCAGCTCGGCGCCGAAGGTCGGGAAGTGCGGACGCAGTACCATCGGCGGCAGCGAAACCCGGCTTTCTTCGCGCGTGAGGGAGAGGACGTTGTCCGCCTCAGGGGCGGCGACATCCTTCGCATCGGGGGTGTCGAAGGTGAGGGCCGCCCTCGTCTGCAGGGCCCCTTGTGCCGCGCCGTCGATACCCGCCTTGAAACGGAGTTCTTTGGCCCAGGTTGCGTCGGCGGTACCGAGATCGAAGAGGAGACGGTTACCGGTGCTCTCGGGGTCGGGGTGGGGGAGGCCGCCCAGGTTGCTGCTCCCCTTGCGGTAGCTGACTCCCTGCGGCAGGGTGACGGCGAGGCTCAGCTTCTGAAGGGGCACGCCGGCAGCCTGCATCGGGATCCGGTACTCGATGACTTCACCGCTTTGGGAGCTGATCATCTCCAGGGCAACTTCGCCTTGGTATCTTGGGTCTTCCACTGGCGGCGCGGTTGCGGTGGACCCGGTGGACCCGGTGGACCCGGTGGACCCGGTGGACCCGGTGGA
>MTLC01001524.1_pt7 | contig 13457 bp, 16 predicted proteins | sample 1982451 | NCBI WGS metagenome assembly MTLC01 (sample SAMN05710165, study PRJNA340218) | biofilm metagenome | isolation source: sample SPH anode biofilm adapted to +100 mV | place: USA | collected 2012-02-03 | reverse complement strand
CGCGGGCGGCCGCCGCGGCGGGTGCCTCTCCGGGTTCGACGACGCCTCCGGGAAACTCGGTGGATGAAGCGCTCGAGCCATGGCGGAACTGGCGCACGGCGAGTATGTACCGCCGGTCGCCGCGCTCGATAGCGGGAACGACTACGGCCCAGTCCGGCGCGTCCAGCACGACGAAGCGGCCTTCCTTGCCGTGCGGGCCCTGGCTGGTCAGTTCCTGGGCCCTGAATATACGGTAGTTCCCCACCTCACGCCGTGACGATACGACCCACGGTTCGCTGCCCTTGGCCATCGTGTACGCCTCCCTGAAGCGCCACCGCGGCGCGCGGCCATTGTAGCCCGGTGGCCTTGCTTGGTACAGTAACGCAGCATCAACAAGGAGCCTCCGATGAACGATTTGCCCGACTGGGTTACGAGTTTTCCCGGCGCCGTCACGGTGTCCGATCGCGCGCTGCGCATCATCTACATGAACGACAAGTCAGCCGCCACCTACGTCAAGGAAGGCGGCCGGGCCCTGATCGGCAAGCCGCTGATGGCCTGCCACAACGAGCGATCAAAGGCGATCGTGCAGAATCTGCTCGATTCGGGCGGGCAAAACGTGTACACGATAGACAAGGCCGGGCAGAAGAAGCTGATCTACCAGAGCGCATGGCGGGACGAGTCGGGCGCGGTGGCCGGCCTTGTCGAGCTGTCGCTGGTGCTGCCGGCCGACATGCCCCATTTCATCAGGAGCTAGACGCAGGAGGCGACAGGGACGATCAGGCTGTCGCCGTCGTAGGCGGTGGCAACCGTAAAGGCGACGCAGCCTTCCAGCGCGGCGTCGATGCCCAGGCGCCGGTGGGTGGACAGCACGACCAGGGCCTGCCTCGCACGGGCACGCCTGACGATGCCGCCCGATGGTCTGCCGCGCTGCAGCCTCCAGCGTACCGGTATCGACAGGGGTGTTCCATCGGCGGCGCGCTCTGCTGACAGTCGCGCGCAGAGCGCGGCCAGGTAGGTCTCGGCTGTCTCGGCCGCGTAACCATAGGAGGCTCCCGACAGTGCCGGCGACAGTCGCGCCGTCGCGGCCGCCTCGCCTCCAGCGTCGAATCCGGACCGCGGTATGACGGCCAGGAGTTCCACCGGCAGCCGCAGTGCCTGGGCCAGTGCCAGTGCCTGTGGCAGGGCGGCCTCGTGCTCGCTCTCCCCATCGACCGGCACGACGATTGCCCTGGGCCCGGAGGCATCGGATCCGGTCCGCCTGCCCCGAACCAGGTAGACGGCGGAACAACCGGCCGCGGCTGCCCTGAGTGGCATCGAGGCGGTCAGGTAGTCGATGAGTCCGCGGCGGCCATGGGCCGCCATCACGGCAAGATCGAAGCCAAGCTCGGCGGTGTGCGCCGCCAGGGTATCGGCCAGGTCGCGCTGGCTCGTGCCGTCATCCGCATCACTCGTGTGCACGTGGGTCTCCACCGACAGGCCCTTCGCCCGCAAGCCCTCGGCCAGTCGCTCCAGGTACCGGGCGGCCGGTTCCGCGTCCGCCAGATGAGGTTGGCCGTGCACGGTCTTTGGGGGGTCTGACTCGATGATGTGGGCCAGTATCAGCGTGGAACCGCAGGCCCGCGCTATGGTCTGTGCGCGCGGCAGCGCCAGCTCGGAGGCGGGAGAACCGTCCAGTGGAACCAGTATGCGTTCAAACACGATCGTCGCTCCTTGCCAGTCTGTCTCAGGCTATCGTCTTGATGATCAGGAACAGGTTCAGAACCGAGACGAAGATCGCGGCTGCTCCCAGAAGGATGCTGGTCAGCCGCGCGTTGACCAGGCTTCCCATCAGCCTGCGATCGGCGCTGAAGCGCAGTAGCGAGAATATCGTCACGGGCAGGCCAAACGACAGCAGTACCTGGCTGATGACCAGCACCCTGGTTGGCTCCAGGCCAATCGCGATGATCAAGATGCTTGGGGCTACCGTGACCAGGCGGCGTATCCAGACGGGTATGTGCCTGTTGACGAAACCTTCCATGATGATCTGGCCGGCGCTGGTGCCGACGGCCGATGACGACAGGCCCGAGGCAAGCAGCGATATGCCAAAGACGACGCTGGCGCTCTTCCCAAGGAGCGGCTCCAGGGTGACGTAGGCCTGCTCCAGGGTGGCGACGTTGGTGATGCCGTTGCGATGGAAGGCGGCGGCGGCCATCACCAGCATGGCAGCGTTGACGAAGCTCGCCACGCCCATCGCGACCAGCACATCGACAAGCTCGAAGCGAAAAAGCCGTTTGCGGCCCGACTCGTCGTCGGGGCGCAGACGGTTCTGGGTCAGGGCAGAGTGCAGGAATATCGCGTGGGGCATCACGGTAGCGCCCAGTATGCCGGCCGCCAGCAGGGCGCCTTCCGCTCCCGGTATGCGCGGCGGGTTGAATGACTGGGCCATGACGGCCCAGTCGGGCCTGTCCAGTATGGTCTCCACCAGGTAGCTGACCGCGACGACGATGACGAACCCCGTGATGATAGCCTCGAGCGGGCGGAATCCGAAGCGTTCGACGCCCAGTATCAGGAAGGTGGCCAGCGCCGTAATGATGCCGCCCACCAGCAAAGGCAGGCCAAAGAGCAGCTGCAGGCCAACCGCGGCTCCCAGGAATTCCGCCAGGTCCGTGGCAATCGCGACGATCTCCATCATGATCCACAGGCCATAGTTGGCCCATGTTGGATAGCTGTCGCGGCAGTGCTCCGCCAGGTTCTTGCCTGTCGCGATGCCGAGCTTCGCGGCGGTCGCCTGCACGAGTATCGCGGTAATGTTGCTGGCAAAGATCACCCACAGCAGGGTGTATCCGAACTCGGAGCCAGCCTGGATGTTGGTAGCGTAGTTGCCCGGATCGATATAGGCGACGCTCGCTATGAACGCCGGTCCCAGGTACGGAAGGATTCGGAGAAACCCGCGCTTCTTGTCCATGCGGCAATCATAGTGGAGCCGGCACAAATGATAAAGCCGTTCCGGCGCGTTGTGCTCCGGAACGGCTTGTCGTGTTGTCGCCGATGCGGAATCAGCCGACTGCCTTGGCTCCCTCTTCGATGGCCTTCATGTTCATCGGTATGAACTTGTGCTTGTCGGCCTTGAAGAATGTCTTGAGTACCGCCTCAAGCTTGTCCAGCTTGACCGCTCCGGTCGCCTTTGACAGGGCGCCCATCATCACCATGTTGGCGAACTTCACGTCACCCAGCTTCACGGCGATGTCGTTGCAGGGCACCTTGATGACGCGGGCGTCCGTGCGCTTGGTCTCTTCCTTGACAAGGCTGGAGTTGATGATCAGGGTCCCGCCCTGCTTGAGCACGGCCTCGCACAGGGGCAGCGAGTCCATGTTCATCACGACGGCGCTGTCCGGAGCGGTAACCAGGGGGCTGGCGATTTCCTCGGTCGACACGATGACGCTGGCGCGCGCGATGCCGCCGCGCTTCTCGGCGCCGTAGAACGGGAAGAAGGTGACCTCGAGGCCCTCCTTCATGCCACAATACACCCACAGCTGTCCCAACGATATGATGCCCTGGCCGCCGAAGCCGGCCATGAAGGTCTTTTCGGTCATTTCGCGGCCTCCTTGGCGCCAGCCAGCTCGTTCTTGATCTCGCCGAGCTGGTAGAATGGAATCATGTTGTCCGCCACCCACTGCACGCTCTCCTGGGGGTCCATCGCCCAGTTGGTCGGGCACTGTGACAGGATCTCCACCATCGTCGAGCCCTCGCCGCGCATCTGGGCCTCGAACGCCTTCTTGATGTACTGCTTGGTCTTGCGGATGTTGACGGCATTGTTGACGGAGCCACGAGCCAGGTACCTGGTGCCGCCCAGGGTCGCGAGCATCTCGAGGACGCGTATCGGGTAGCCCATGCCGGCCTCGACTGGATCGCGGCCGTAGGGCGCGGTCGTCGCATGCTGGCCTACGAGCGTGGTCGGAGCCATCTGGCCGCCGGTCATGCCATAGATCGCGTTGTTGACGAATATCGTCGTGAACTTCTCGCCGCGGTTGGCCGCGTGCACGGCCTCGGCGGTGCCGATGGCCGCAAGGTCGCCGTCGCCCTGGTAGCAGATGACCAGGTGGTCGGGCTTCATGCGCTTGACGCCGGTGGCGCCGGCCGGGGTCCGGCCATGCGGGACCTGCACCGAGTCAAAGTCGAAATAGAGGCTGGCCCAGATGGAGCAGCCGACGGGGTTCAGGATGATTGACTTCTCCTGCATGCCCATCTCGTCTATCACCTCGGTGATCAGTCTATGAATGACTCCATGACCGCAGCCGGGGCAGTACTTGGTCTGGATCGGCAACAGGCTCTTCGGGTGTCCGTATAGAGGTTCCACGTGTGCGCTCCTTATTTCTTCAAGATCCGGCGGATCTCGGCGAGGACATCTTCCTCGGTCGGTATCATGCCGCCGCAGCGTCCGTAGAAGGACACCTCGCTCTTGCCGTGCGTGTGCAGGCGCACGTCCTCCACCATCTGGCCCATGCTCATCTCGACCGCGAGGAACTTCTTGCCGGCCAGCTCGCCGATGCGCTTTTCCGGATACGGCCAGAGCGTTATGGGCCTGAAGAGTCCGACCTTGAGCCCGAGCTTGCGTGCCATCTGCATCGCGCCGAGGCACACACGAGCGGAGGTGCCGTAGGCCGTCAGGATCAGGTCGGCATCATTGACGAACTGCTCCTCCCAGCGCGGCAGGACCTTCTTCATCTCGTCGTAGCGCTTGTAGCGGGCGATGTTCGTCTGCTCGAACTCCTCGGGCACGAGGTGCGTCGAGTCGACATGGCAGAGGGGCTTGCCCTTGGTGTGGTGGCCAACGGCCCATGGCTTGGCGACCCTGGAGGCCGGGTCCTTGGGGGGCATGAAGCTGACGCCCTCCATCATCTGGCCGATCATGCCGTCGGCAAGTACCATCGCCGGCATGCGCCACTGATCCGCGAGGTCAAAGGCCTCGTAGGTCAGGTCGGCCGCTTCCTGCACGCTCTTGGGGGCGAGTACGATATGGTAGTAGTCGCCGTGTCCGCCGCCGCGGGTCGACTGGAAGTAGTCACCCTGCGCCGGTGATATGCCGCCCAGTCCGGGACCGGAGCGCGCCACGTTGATGATGACGCATGGCACGTCGGCGCCGCACGCGTACGAGATGCCTTCCTGCTTGAGCGACACGCCCGGGCTCGACGAGCTGGTCATCGCGCGCGCGCCCGTGGCGGCGGCGCCATAGACCATGTTGATGGCGGAGGTTTCGCTCTCCGCCTGGATGAATGTCCGCTTCTGGTCAAGCATGTGCTTGGCCATGTATGCGGTCAGTTCGTTCTGCGGGGTAATGGGATAGCCAAAATACGCGTCGCATCCGGCGCGCACGGCGGCCTCGCCCATAGCCTCGTTGCCCTTCATCAGGCGTTTTTCTTCAGCCATGTCTGACCCTCCTCACAGCTTGTAGACGGTGATCGCCACGTCCGGGCAGACGGTGTAGCAATTGCCACAGGCGATGCACTTGTCCATGGCAACGGCCGTGGACGGATAATAACCCCATGAATTCGGCTCGCTGTCTGCCGCGAGCACCTTGGTCGGACATGCGGGGATGCACAACAGGCAACCCTTGCACCGTTCCCGATCGATCTCGATTCTTCCTTTAGTAGCCATGGCGACTCCTTCTGGTATGTTCCGGAATACTCCGGCTCGATGCATGTTCCCGTTCTGTCCCTAACCGGCCAGTATGGCGAGCGCGATGCTTGCCAGCTTGGTATCCCGGCTGTCCGCACGGCTGGTCAGCACGATGGGCCTGGCCGCTCCGGCCACAATGCCCGCTCCGTGGGCGCCGCCCATATCGAGGAGGCTCTTGTACAGGACGTTGCCCGCCTCGATGTCCGGCGCGACCAGGATGTCGGCGTCACCGGCCACCTCGGATACGATCTTCTTGATCTTCGCGCTCTCCGCGCTGACCGCGTTGTCCAGCGCCAGCGGGCCGTCGACGACGCAATCCTTGACCTGCCCGCGCCGGTTCATCTGGGTGATGATCGCCGCGTCGACGGTGCATGGCATCTTGTCGTAGTTGACCTTCTCCACCGCGGCGAGCAGCGCGACCTTGGGCCGGTCGACACCGAGTGCCCGCGATACCTTGACGGCGTTCGCGATGATGTCCAGCTTGGCCGGAACGTCCGGCGCTATGTTGATGGCGGCATCGGTCACGATGAACAGCTTGTGGTAGTGCGGCGACTCTATGACCGCGACGTGGCTGGTCAGCTTGCCGGCATTGATGCCGGTCTCCTTGTTCAGCGCGGCCTTGAGCAGGATGGACGTATCGAGTACGCCCTTCATCAGCACGTCGGCCTCGCCGGTCCTGACCAGCGCCACGGCTGTGGCTGCGGCCGCGGCATAGTCCTTCTCTTCTATCATGCGGATACCGGCCAGGTCGGCGCCAATCTCGGCAGCCATCTTCTTGATGGCCTCGATGTCCCCAATCAGTATCGGCTCGGCGAGGCCGGCCGCCCTGGCGTCGAAGGCGCCCTCGAGTGCGGACAGCTCCTGGGCCGCGGCCAGCGCTATGCGCTTGCGGCCACGCGCCCTCGCCGCCGCCATGATGTCTGCGATCGTCTTCATGTCAGCTATACTCCTGCGCGCTCTTCGGGTCGTCCAGCACCCGCGCGCCGGCCAGGGCCAGTGCCTCGAGTTCGCCTTCGCCCGGATATACCGTGACCGGCGCCATCCAGCCAACCATCCGCTTGATGCCTTCCTGCACCGGCTTGCCATACGCGATGCCGCCGGTCAGGATGATGCCATCGAGCCGGCCTTCTGCCGCTGCCGCCAGGCCGCCAATGGCCTTGCCAACGTTGTATATGAACGCCTCGTACACGATGGTCGCCTCGGAATCGCCAGCCAGATGCCTGGTCTCCAGCACGCGCATGTCGTTCGTACCGGCCAGGCTGACCATGCCGCCCTGGCCGTTGATCATCTTCATCACTTCCTTCTCTGTGAATTTTCCAGAGAAGCAGAGCCTGGTCAGCGCGCCTGATGGCAGCGTGCCGGCGCGTTCGGGGCTGAAGGGGCCTTCGCCATTCAGCGCGTTGTTCACATCGACCACCTTGCCATGGTCATGGTAGCCAACGGAGACACCGCCGCCCATGTGGGCAACGACCAGCCTGACATCCTCATAGTGCCTGGCATGCTCGGATGCCCAGCGCCGCGCGACCGCCTTCTGGTTGAGCGCATGAAAGATGCTCTGTTTGCGGAACAACGTGTGTCCGTACATTCTGGCCACATCGGACAGCTCATCGACGACGACCGGATCGACAATGTACGAGGACAGGCCAATCTCGGAGGCTATCGCATTCGCCACCAGGGCGCCCAGGTTGGAAGCATGCTCGCCATACCGGGCGTTGCGCAGGTCATCGAGCATCGCGGCGTTGACGGCATAGGTTCCGCCGGGGATCGGTTTCAAGAGTCCGCCCCGTCCCACCACGCATGACAATGACTTGATGTCGAAGTGCTTGGCCAGCAGCGCGTCGCGAATGCACCGTTCCCGGAATTCGAACTGTGACGCGATGGTCGGGAAGACTGACAGCTCTTCGGCGCTATGCGCAACGCTCTGGGTAAACAGCTCTGCGCCATCCTGAAAGACACCGATCTTGGTCGATGTCGAGCCGGGATTGATGACGAGGATCCTCTGCGGCATGTGGACTCCTTGGCGTGAGATCGTCGGTGTCTCGTAATTATTGGGGGAATTATACGCAGACTCCGCATATGACGCAAGCAAAAAAGCGAAATTTCATCCAGAATTCAAAACGCCATTTCTTTTATTGAAACTTTTGGTGCATTATTCGAGCCAAAAACACTTCACCGGAATTGAAGGGCACGTTATACTGGTGGCGTACCGCACCGGTACCACCGCGCTGCGCGCCGATCGTCTGCGTCGGAAAGCGCCCGCGAACGCTCGCGAGACTCCACGGCTCAAGCCGTGCGTCCGCATGGAGGACGATCATGAAGGCTCTTGTCAAGAAATCACCCGAAGTTGGCCTATGGATGCAGGACGTACCGATGCCGACGGTCGGCGACAATGATCTTCTCATCAAGGTCAAGAAGACGGCCATCTGTGGCACCGATGTGCATATCTACAAATGGGACTCATGGTCGCAGCGCACGATCAAGACGCCAATGACCATCGGCCACGAGTTCGTTGGCGAGATTGTCGAGATGGGCCGCGCGGTACAGGGTTACAAGCTGGGCGAGCGCGTCTCGGCCGAAGGACACATCGTCTGCGGCGTCTGCCGCGCGTGCAGGGCCGGCAAGCGCCATCTCTGTCCAAACGCCCGCGGCATCGGCGTCAATCGCGATGGCTGTTTCGCCGAGTATGTCTCCGTGCCATCATCGAACGCCTGGCACGTACACGATTCGATACCCGATGACATTGCCGCGATATTCGATCCGTATGGCAACGCGACCCATACCGCCCTGTCGTTTGACATGGTCGGTGAAGATGTACTGATAACCGGCGCCGGCCCGATCGGCTGCATGGCGGCGGCGATTGCCCGCCACGTCGGCGCGCGCAACGTCGTTATCACCGACGTGAATGACTACCGGCTTGCGCTGGCCAAGAAGCTGGGCGCCACGCGCACCGTCAACATCACCAAGGAAGATCTGCATGCCGTCATGCCGCAGCTTGGTATGGTCGGCGGCTTCGACGTAGGCCTCGAGATGTCTGGCTCGCCCCAGGCCTTCGAACAGATGCTCGACAACATGTACAACGGCGGCCGCATAGCGCTCCTGGGGCTGTTGCCGAACGGCGCCGGCATCGACTGGGAGAAGGTGATATTCAAGGGCTTGTTCCTCAAGGGCATCTATGGCCGCGAGATATTCGAGACCTGGTACAAGATGCAGACGATGGTGCTCTCCGGTCTGGACATAGCGCCGGTCATTACCCATCGGTTCAAGTTCGATGACTTTCAGAAGGGTTTCGACGCGATGCTTTCGGGCAACTCCGGCAAGGTCATACTGAGCCTGGAGTAGTCGAAGGGCGATCCTGCCTGTCGAGCGGGGCACCGGTGTGCCCCGCTATTCTTCTTTGACTCGGCGACCGCCGGCGCTCAGAGGCCTATCGCCACCTTGCCACCCAGATAGATCAGGAACGGCGTAGCGTCAGTACCGGTAATCTCGGGCATGTAGAGCCCTAGCAGGCCGGCCCCCAGGCGGAAGTTGCCCTTCTTGCCAATCTTGAACCACGCCGAAAGATCGGGCAGGAAGACCTTGCCGGAACCGGTATCCGTAATCAGCCCCAGCATCGCGAATAACCCTCCGCCAAGCTGGGCCTCCAGCACGACGGGGCCAAGGCTCACCTCGACGAAGGCGTTGGGCCACAGGAAGGTCTCAACAATCAGCGTAAAGGCGCGGGCGCCAACGCCCATGCTGATCGGACCGAACTCGCCGGTATAGTACAGGCCCGCCTCCGGAAGCGGGATGAACGGCCACGACGCCATGTCAACGCCGCCGATCGTGGTCTCCGTACTACCGCCGATGGACAGGCCCGCACCGCGGGGCACGATTGCCCCCACATCGAGCCGCCACTGAGCAAAGGTCGGTACCGCGACCAGCACGAGTATGGCCAGGACGGCCACAAACTTCTTCATGACATCCTCCTTGTTTACAGTGCTCTACTAGCAAGTAGTATACGCCATTATCGCGCCCTTTTCCCCGGAATCGAAAAAAAACCGCCCCTGGTCCACGCTTGCGCGTGCAACCACGGGCGGTACTGCTGGACGCGGCTCTGCGTCTATCTGACCGACATGCCCGCGAACGGCTCAATCGTGTATGACTTGCCAGCCTCGAAATCAAAGACCAGTTCGATCTGGAAGGCACCCGACACCATCCGGATCGTGTGCTTGCCGGCAGGCACCCTGCCCCTGAAGTCCTTCTGGGCGGCGCCATCGACATACAGCCGTATCTGGCTCCACGGATTGCCCTTCATCTCGGGGTTCATCACCGAGCTGGGAATCTGGAAGGTGTAATCCGCCATCAGCGGCTGAAGCGCCGGGGTGTAGCTGTAGCCGCCGGCGCCAACGGTTATCTGCATGGAGAAGTCCATGAAGCCGCCGGCCCGGACTGTCAGCGTATAGGTACCGGGAGCGACCTGGGCAATGAACGGCTGGTTGTTAGCCACACCGATCCTGGCTCCATTCAGGAAGACCTCCGCGCCGGGGAACAGGTTGCCCAGATTGAGCGGCACCGCGATCGGGGCCAGCATCGCGTTGATCGTCATCGACCCGCTGACGGCTATGTTCTGGGTAAACTCGTTGTAGCCCTGCGCCCTGACGATGACCGTATATGATCCGGATGGCAGCTGGCCGCTGAATGGCGTCCTGCCCGCCTGGATGCCATTGATGAAGACATCGGCTCCGTTGACATTCGAGTTGATGGTCAGCACGTAGTTGACCGCGGGAGGCGGCGTCACGACCGGCGGTGGCATCGTGACCGGGGCGCTGCCCAGCGTGGCATTGATGGTCAGCCCGCCCGGCCCCACCGTGATGCGCTGCCTGAACTCGGGCAGGCCCGGCTTCCTGACTATCAGGTCATAGGTTCCAACGGCCACCTGGGCGCTGAACTTCGGGTTGCCGACGCCTAGAAGCTTGCCATTCAGTATGACCTGGGCCGGTCCTTCGCTGGCTATGACCGTCAGTGTGGCCTTGGCCTGGGCATAGGCGCCAACCACCAGCCCAAAGGCCATCAGGATGGCCAGTATCGATGCATTTCGCTTCATCATTGCGACTCCTTGTCTTTCATCGAAATGTGTAACAATCAATCGATACCAATAGTATCGCTCTTTGCCTTCGTCAACAACCGCCGGCAGGCATTCTTGCTTTCGGCCTTGGTTTTTTGCAGGAAGCGGGCTATGATATTGGTATGCACCACGGCGGCGATGCCGCGGTCGTGCGCAAGGAGGACATTCATGATGAAGCGAACGCTACTGGTGCTTGCCATCGTAGCTTTGTTGACCACCGGCGCCTTTGGCCAGATCGTGCTCGGTATTACCGGCGTGCAGTACTACGAGAAGGATGCCAGCGGCAACCTCCCGACACTGAGCCAGGCCTGGGATGACTTCAAGGATGGCACCGGCGTGTACTGGGGCGGCTATGGCGAACTGATACTGCACAAACTCGGGCTTGGCCTGTCGTTCAACCAGCAGACTTTCTCTGACCCAATTCCTGCGCTGGACATGTGGAACTATGATGTCAATTTCTTCCTCTCCTACCACATCCTGGGCGGCAGATCCTTCATCGACCCCTTCTTGCAGGCTGGCATAGGCGAGATGGCCTATGACTACAAGGACAAGGCGGCCGCTGCAGCCGAGCTCTCGACCAGTTTTACGGAAGATCCGCTCTTTGCATCCATCTATTATGACTTCGGATTTGGCCTCGGCATCAACCTCGGCGGCATAGGCATCTTTGCCAAGGGCATGTGGAATGTCCAGAGTAACGAACCCATCACCGCTCAGGATAACTACACGACCCTGTTTCCATGGCCGGTGATGCCCTTCAAGTGGGTGTTCGGCGCCAAGCTGATCCTCTAGTCGATCGAAACGGTTCAGACAAGGCGTCCGCTCGTGCGGACGCCTTTTTTTGTGCCCGGCCGGGAAGCACCGCCGCAGGCGATCTTGCGCTCCGGGGCCCATCGTGCGATAGTCGGCGTATGAACGACAAACGACACGACAGCCCCAGGCCGCGAGGTTCTTCCGCGGCGCATCGCCATGGCGACCACGGCAAACCAGAGCGGCCGCGCTGGATTTCGCCTCCCCGCGTCGTGTACCGGCCCACGACGCCGCGGCTGATAGTCGAATCGTCGATCCCCAGGGCCAGCGCCGAGATGTCCAGGCTCGTATCATCACTGCTCGACATCATCGAGGAGGTTTCTCCTTTGCCGTCGGGCCGCCGCAAGGACATACGCCGTGATGTACTGGAGCTGTGGCGAGAGCTGACCAGCGAGAAGTCGACGCGGCAGGCGGACTACATCGGTGAACCGGCGCGGCTGGCGGCCTACTTGCGGTACTTCCTGCCCTGGAACGTCGTACGGCTGGCGCCAATCCTTGCCGGCCTCGATCTGGGCCTGGCCTCCGGTGACCAGGTGCTCGACATAGGCTCCGGTCCGCTGACCGTGCCGATAGCGCTCTGGATAGCAAGGCCGGACCTGCGCGGAGTGCCGCTTGCCATAACGTGCGTCGATCGCGTGCGCCGCGTCATGGAACTGGGCACCTCCATTCTGGAAGGACTGGCTCTGCGTGCCGGCGTGCCATTTACCTGGACGGTCGAGCTGCGCAAGGAAGCCTTCTCGATAGCGCCGGACGGCGGCGACCACCAGCGCCACGCCCTGGTGACGGCAGCCAACGTGTTCAATGAGGGCTTCTGGAAGCTGAAGGGTTCGCTAGCCGAACGCGGAGAGATGCTGGCCGCTTCGCTGGCAGCGCGCACCGCGCCAGATGGCAGATTCCTGATCGTCGAACCCGGCGACCCGCGCTCTGGAGCGATGCTCGCATCGCTCCGCGAGGCCACGTTGCTCACCGGCGGTCGGTCCATCGCCCCCTGCCCCCACGACGCCGCCTGTCCGATGGCGGGCGCCTTCCTGAGCGGAGCCTTCAGGAAAGACGACGAAGAAGAGCAGCGCCCTTCCCATGACCGCACGCTCGAGCGGGTCGTCACGGCCCGAGGGCGATCCAAGGCGCCCTGGTGCCACTTCGTCATCGATGCTGGCGCCGCTCCGCAGCGCCTCTTGGCCTTCTCCGAGTCCGCGGGCCTGCCTAAGGACAGACTGATAGCCTCGTGGCTCCTGATGCAGCCCGAGCCGGCGGCTCCGGCTGACACGGCGCAGGCCTACCCTCCCGACCGCTCCGTCCGCATCATCACCGATTCATTCAGGCTGCCCGACGGCGGTCTGGGCCGCTACGCCTGCACCAAGACTGGCTATACCCTGGCCCGCGGCTCGCTTGCCGACATGCCTTCGGGCACCATCGCACTCCTCGATGGTGCCATACCAGCAACCACTACCGAGCGCGACCCCAAGTCAAACGCCGTCATACTGAAGGCATTCACCGGAGCCATTCCGGCCAGTGGGTCGCATCCAGCCGCGGCCTCGGACATTGCAGCTCATGCGCCGGGGAGGTCCGTGCCTGCCACGCATAATTCCACCGGCCGTGATACCTCACATGACTCCCGCAAGCCGGCGGCTCCAGCGAGCAGGAGATCGGGGCCGTCGCGCCGCCCCAGACACTCCTCTTGACACAAATCATGCCGGCCGATATAGTGCCGTCCTGTCAGCGATGACATTGGGGGCGTAGCGAAGCTGGTTTATCGCGTCGGCCTGTCAAGCCGAAGATCGCGGGTTCAAGCCCCGTCGCTCCCGAATCCCGCCCTCGCGGCGGGATTTTTTTACGGGCTGTAGCGCAGTGGCTAGCGCGCTTGGTTCGGGACCAAGAGATCGACGGTTCAAATCCGTCCAGCCCGACTTTT
>MTLC01000940.1_pt3 | contig 13471 bp, 15 predicted proteins | sample 1982451 | NCBI WGS metagenome assembly MTLC01 (sample SAMN05710165, study PRJNA340218) | biofilm metagenome | isolation source: sample SPH anode biofilm adapted to +100 mV | place: USA | collected 2012-02-03 | reverse complement strand
CCCTCTGGGCCTGCCTGGGCCAGGCCGGCCAGGTGGCTTCCCAGCGGTTCGCGGACTTCGCCTACGACGCGCCGGCCCCCGGCCCCGCCCTGGCCCCCGAGCCCCTTTTCCAACGCATCGACAAGGAGACCGCAATGAGCGACCTCGCGGGGTCCGACCCCGCTCCCGCCGCCCCCGTCACGGAGGCGCCCCTGGAGGTGCCCGCCCTGAAGGACGTGGTGGATTACGACACCTTCGCCCTGACCGACCTGCGGGTGGGCCAGGTGCTCACCGCCGAGGCGGTGCCCAAGAGCAAGAAACTCATCAAGATGACCGTCGACCTGGGCTTCGAGAAGCGGACCATCCTGGGCGGCATCGCCGCGGCCTACAGCCCCGAGGACCTGGTGGGCCGCAAGGTCGTGGTGGTTGCGAACCTGGCGCCCCGGGCCCTCATGGGGATCGAGAGCCACGGCATGCTCCTGGCCGCCAGCGACAACAACTCCAAACCCTACCTCGTCGCGCCCCCCGACGATGCCCGCCCCGGGTTTGTCGTCCGATAGCCATGAAAACACCCGTATTCCGATTCCAGGAGGAGGTCCTGACCGACGCTCCCCTCGAACTCGTGCGCGAACGGCTCCAGGCGGGACTGCCCTGCCTGCGGGCCTGCCCTGGCCTCCATCCGGCGGAACGCGCCGGCGAGGCCCTCATCCTCCGCTGGCAGCACCACGCGCTGGGCGCCGTGGAGGAAGGCACCCTGCGCGCCGAACCGCATGAGCGGGGCGCGCACCTGAGCCTGGACGGCAGGCTCCGGGGCTGGGGGGCCTTTCTCCTCCTGGGCTGGATGCGCTGGCGCACGGACCGCCTCCTGGACCGCATCGTGAAGGAGCTGCCTTGAAATTCTTCAGCTGGAACGTCAACGGCTTCCGCGCCGTGCTCAAGAGCGGCTTCATGGACTGGCTGGAGAAGGCCGATCCCGACGTGCTCTCGCTCCAGGAGATCCGCGCCGACTGGGACCAGGTGGACCTGGGCGTCCGCCGCGACCTGGAAAGCGCCTTCGACGTGGCCTGGTTCCCCTCCACCAGCAAGAAGGGCTATGCCGGAAGCGCCACCCTCACCAAGAAGGACCTGGGCTTCAAGCACACCCACGGCCTGGGCCTGGAGCTGTTCGACCAGGAGGGCCGAATGGTCGTGAGCACCCGGGGCGACCTGACCTTCATGGCCGGCTATTTCCCCAACGCCTCCTCCGGCCTGGTGCGCCTGCCCTTCAAGCGCCAGTTCGCGCGCGACCTGGCCGCGGACATCCACGCCCGCCACGCCCGCGGCGAGCGGATCATCCTCACCGGCGACATGAACGTCGCCCCGGAGGACATCGACCTGGCCCGCCCCAAGGACAACCGCATGAGCCCAGGCTTCACGGACGAGGAGCGGGAGGATTTCCGGCTCTACCTGAAGGAAGGCCTGGTCGACGTCCTGCGGGAGCGCAACCCCGGCGTCCCGGGCCTCTACACCTGGTGGACGGCGAGGGGCGGCGCCCGTGAGAAGAACGTCGGGTGGCGCATCGACAACTTCCTGGTGAGCCGCGACCTCGCCCCGCGCGTGAAGGACGCCCGCATCCACGCGGACGTCATGGGGTCCGACCACTGCCCGATCAGCATCGACCTGGACTAGCCTTACCGGCCTAGTCCAGCGCGGTGCGGACCATGCACAGGAGCTTGGCGCGGTCGAAGGGCTTGGAGATCAGGATGCTCTCCGTCCACGCGTCGTCGGTCGCGGCCAGGGCATCGGGGTAGCCCGACATGTAGGCGACCTTCATGTCAGGCCGCAGGCCGCGGACGGCGTGGGCCAGTTCGCGGCCGCCCATGCCCGGCATCACCACGTCGGTCAGGAGGAGATGGACGGCGCCGCCGAACGTGTGGAGCAGCTCCAGGGCCGTGGCGGCGTCCTGGGCCTCAAGCACCTGGTAGCCCGCGGCCCGCAGGTGGTGGGCGGTGAGCTGGCGGACCCCTTCGTCGTCCTCCACCACCAGGATGGTCTCGGTGCCCGTCGCCGGCTCGGGTTCCTCCGCGGCCTGGGGCTTGGCGACCAGGTCCGTCGCGAAGGGCAGGCTGACGGTGAAGGTGGTGCCCAGGCCCGGCGTCGAATGCACCTCCAGGGTCCCGCCGCTCTGCTCCACGATGCCCAGGGCCGTGCTCAGGCCCAGCCCGGTGCCCTTGCCGACGCCCTTGGTGGTGAAGAACGGCTCGAAGATCCGCCCCACCACCTCGGGAGCCATGCCGTCGCCGGTGTCGGTCACCGAGAAGGTGGCGAAGCCCTGGCGGCTCCGGGTCTCCAGGGTCAGGGTGCCGCCCTTGGGCATGGCGTCCCGGGCGTTGACCACCAGGTTCATGATCACCTGCTCCAACTGGTTGTGGTCGGCCTCCACGGGTCCCATGCCCGGATCCAGGGCGAACACCAGGCGGATGTCCTCCTTCACCACCCGCTGGAAGAACATCTCCATTTCCCGGAAGAGCGAATTCAGGTCCAGGAGTTCCGGGGCGAGCACCTGCTTCCGGCTGAAGGCCAGCAGCTGCCGGGTGAGGGCCGCGCCCTTCTGGCCCGCCCTCTGGATCGTCTCCAGGTGCCCGCGCAGGGGGTGGTCCTGCTCGAGGCGCTCCAGGGACATCTCCGAATACCCGTTGATGACCTGGAGCAGGTTGTTGAAGTCGTGGGCGACGCCGCCGGCCAGGGTGCCGATGGCCTCCATCTTCTGGGCGTGGCGCAGCTTCTCCTCGCTCTCGCGCAGGGCCGCCAGGGCCCGGTCCCGGTCCAGGATCCGCGCCGTGAGGGCCTCGTTGGCCCGCACCAGGTCCGCGGTGCGCTCCTGCACGCGCTGCTCCAGCTCGTCGTTGAGGCGCTTGAGGTCCTCCGTGCTCTCCCGGAGGGCCTCCTGGGCCTTGCGCTCGGACTCGCGCAGCCGGAGGTTGAGGATGCCCCGGGCCAGGTCACCGGCCAGTTCGCCCAGGACCCGGATCTGCGGGTCGGTGAAGGCTTCCGCTTCCGCCGCGTAGACCGTCAGCACCCCGAAGACCTCGCTGCCCTCCATGAGGGGCAGGGCCAGGGACGACGCGTAGCCCCGGGCGCGGGCTTCCTGGCGCCAGGGGGCGAAGTCCGGATCGGTATCCATGTTCCGGCACAGGCTGGCCTGCCCCGAGCGGATGGCCATCCCCGTGGGCCCGCGGCCCCGCTCGTGGTCGCCCCAGGTGAGGCGCAGGGTCCCCAGGTAGCCGTCCTCGAACCCGGCCCAGGCCATGGGGCGGATGGACTGCTCAGGGTCGTGGACTTTGTAGCCGATCCAGGCCAGGAAGCACCCGCAGTCCTCCACCACGACGCGGCACACCTCGTCCAGGTAGCCCGCCTCGTCCTGGGCCCGGGCCATGGCCTGGCTGCTCCGGCTCAGGGCCTGCACCATGCGGTTCAACTGCTGGAGCCCGCGCTCCCGTAACCGGCGGTCCGAGATGTCCCGCGCCAGATGGACCGTGCCGCGGATGCGGCCCTGGTCGTCGAAGATGGGAGAGGTGCGCACCTGGTAGTCCCCGCCCAGCCCCTCCACCCGCACTTCCGCATCGTGGGTGAGGCCGTCGCGCTGGGTCTCGTGGAGCGGGCAACCCTCCACCGGGCCGTCCGCATGGTGGAAGACCTCATAGCAGGGCCTGCCCAGGATCTCCTTACCCGCCGGGCCCAGCCGCCCCAAAAGGGCCTTGTTCACCTGGAGGAGGTTCCGGTTCTCATCCAGCACCGCCAGGAGATCGGGCACCGCGTCGAAGGTGCTCCGCCACACGTGATCCATTCCGGAAAGCAGTTCTCCGGGGCCGGACCCCTCCTTTGGCTCCTCCCCGTCGGAGGGCAAACCCTTGGCTGGGTGCCGATGTATGACCATGAAAATACCGTCTAAAGGCGGTTGCCTTCTTCAAGGCTCAATCACCTGGAACGGTGTGTCCAGCCTTTTTTATGAAAAATTTACATCCTCACCGCTGGAGATCCGTCCTGCGGATCCCCCGGGGCACCTTCTCCCCCGGCGGCCTTTTCTCGCAGGGCCGGAACGGGATCAGGGAACTGAACCGCTTGAGCCGGGGGCTCACGATCTCCTCATCGCAATAGACCACGAGCTTGGGGGAGAGCACACAGGAAGACTGTGACGACGGAATCATCCATGCCTCCGGTCGAACGGATTGTGAGGTTTCAAGCTCACCCAAGGTGCGCCGAACCCCCCGCCGGTTCCCGGAAATCAGATGAAATTATGAATGAATCTGTTTTTGCCTGACCCGCGCCACGCGGGGGAAGGTTCCCCTCCCCGCCCCTCAGGACGCCTGGTCAACCTTCCACCGCACCAGGGGCCGGTCCTTGAGGTCCCAAACCTGAAGCCCCCAAGGCAGCCTGCGCACCCCCAGCCGCCGCCGGATCTCCACCCGCGCCGCCTCTTCGCTGGCCGCCGCGATGGGACCGTATTCCATGAAGTAACCAGGAAGCTTGTAGCCAAAGGATTTAGACATTCGAGCACCCCTCGATTTCGCCTTTTCGGAACTGCCTTCTGGACTAATTTCGCTTTTTGTCCGTACCTTGTCAAGGGCAAAAAGCGAAATTAACAGAGAAGGCGAACGGAGAAATGGGAAATCTGGGGTTCCGAGGGGAATCCTTGTCTTCCGGGAGGCTTTGGACGGAGGGGGGGGGGTGGTACCAAATCTGGCACGGGAATCCCAACCTGGACCCAGGCCCTGGGTCCAGGGAGAAACCCGGGAGCGATTTAGGGGAGACTGGATCCCTCGGGTGGGCGTCTGGTGGAGGACTGGGAGCTTGGCTGCCGATGGTAACGTTGTCCCAACCATTCTCTCTTCGGCTCCGGCCTTGATGAAGTCATTCGTCCATCTCAGCCAGCCGCACCGCAAGCCGGGCCGGTCAACATTCCCTTCCGGCGTTTCCCAGTCATGCCGTAGCCTGAATGGCCATTGCTGAGCAATCCGCTCATCCACCCCGAAAGGGCTCACTCATGCTTATTAGGCCCGCACTGGTTGCTTGCATTATTGCCATCGGAGGGTCCTTCTCCCTCTTTGGTCAGGCGTATGGAACGTACGCGCTTGAACCCCTGGTCGGAAAGGGCGGGGCAGGGCCCGAGATGGACCCGAACGGGAAGATGAAGTTCCTGGATCAAGTTCTCGATGACCTGGCCCGCCATGCCATCGACTACCCCGTTCATTTCGACAGTCCTGGTGACCATGAAAGGGCAGCCAAGGATGTCGTCAATCTCTCGACCTGGTTGGACACCCTCATCAACGTCCCGACCCCACCCATCTACTTCCTGCAGAGAGCCGCGATGTTGGGCTCCATTGGGCACAACCTTGATATCCCTGGAATGGCGCAGAAGGCGGACGCGATCTTCCAGAAGTGGTTATCGATGAGGCCGGACGATCTGACGGGGAATCAAATGTACGGAGCCTTCCTGGGTGGCGCAGGCAAAGCGCTGGAGGCCATACCCTACCTGGAGAAAGCTGTATCCCTTGGAGATTCCCGGGCAACCTACTCCTTGGGGATTGCCTACTTGCAACTGGGAGACAAGGAGAAGGCGACGAAAAGCCTCAAGACCTACCTCGACAAGCATCCTGACGACAAGAAGACGCGCGAATTGTATGACGCGATAGCTTCAGGTCGGGTTGGAGTGCGCACGGTGACAAAGTGAAGGGATGGGGTGTCCCCCTCCTGATCGAGTCCAGGGCAAGGTGTTCCCTGGCGCTCGGCAGAGAGAGGCCGGAGTCGGGCTTGACTTGTACGACCCACATCAACGTCTAGCTGACCTTTCCCATCGGCCTCACCGTCCGATGCGGACGAGTCTTGGCCAGGTCATAGGCCGTTTGCAGATTAAGCCAAAATTCGGGGCTTGTTTGAAAAGCTTTGCTCAGCAACCAGGCGGTATCGGGCGTCACGCCACGCTTGCCGCGCACCAACTCGTTTACCCTCTGCGTTGGTACCCCGATATGGCTTGCCAGCTGAACCTGGGTGATTGCCATCGGGACCAGAAACTCCTCAAGAAGGATTTCTCCGGGATGGGTCGGAATGCGGTGGGTCGGAATCATGGAAGCCTCAGTGGTAATCGACTATTTGAACGTCTGCGGCATCGGAACCTTGCCAGCGGAAAAGGATTCGCCATTGATCGTTGATCCGGATGCTGTGCCAACCGATCAAATTTCCGTCAAGGGCTTCAAGACGGTTGCCTGGCGGCGATCTCAAATCACCGAGAGTCGTTGCAGCATTGAGCATGTCGAGCTTTCTCAGCGCTGATCCGTGGATGGTTGGCGGAAAGGTTTTGAAGTCCTTTCGAGGGCTGCTGTCGTAAAGGGCCTTCGTTGACAAATCACCAAAGGTCACAATCACTCGCCAGCCTCCAAGCTTCATGGTAGGCATACACGGATACCGTGCAATAGTGAATTAGCCTTCTTCCCCTGAACCTTTGCAGGCCGAACCGGCCGGGAAGTTATTCGAACTTCAAATGGTGCGACTATCTGCACGCATACTCATGCGGTTGGAAGGGCATCCAGGCGACCCTGGAGGGAAGGGGAGCCAAGCCATGCATGAACTCGAGGCCATCATTCACGCCGCCGACGAGGCCATCAACCGGGAGGACCTGGACGCCGTCGCGGCCTTCTACACCGAGGACGCCACGCTTGTGGTCCAGCCTGGGGTGAACGCAACGGGAAAGGCGCAGATCAGGAGGGCCTTCACGGCCATCGCGGAGCACTTCAACCATACCCTGCAGGTCCGGCAGGACAAGCTGGTTGTCCTGGAGGGCGGACCCACGGCGCTGGTCCTGGGCAGGGTGGAAATCCGGTTCAAGGATTCCGCGGGCCTCGAAGTCCTCGAGGAGCGGGAGGCCACCTACGTTTTCATCCGGGACCCGGAGGGGGCCTGGCGCTGCGCCGTGGACAACTCCTATGGCACCAGCCTCCTCCGGTCCTGAACGGAGACTGGCGCCCGCGAGGAGGCCCGAACGCATTCCTACCAGGGCACGGTGCCATCCTCGTCCGTGAACGTGCCCGTCGGGCCGTCGGGGCCGATGAGCGCCATCTTCACCGCCTGCCTCGCACCCTGCTCGACCGTGCGGAAGCCGCGGTGGTCGTTGAGGTCCGTGGCGACGAAGCCGGGGCAGACGGCGTTCACCTTGATGGCCGTCTTCTCCAGCTCGATGGCAAACGCGAGCGTGGTGGCGCTCAGGGCGGTCTTGGAGGGGCTGTAGGCGGCGCCAAAGACGTGGCGGTACTGGAACTCGGGGTTCGCATTCAGGGTGAGCGAACCCGAGGAACTTCCCATGTTCACGATGCGTCCGGCCGGGGCTTCGCGAAGCAGAGGCAGCATGGCCTGGGTGACGGCAATTACGCCGAAGACGTTCGTCTCGTAGACCGCGCGGATGTAGCTGAGCGGCGCCAGGCTGGGCGCGTTGAACGCCAGGCGGTCCTCGAAGGAGGTGCCTTCGGGGAACTCGCCGACAATGCCGGCGTTGTTCACCAGCACGTCGAGGCGTCCAAATTCCTTGCGGATGCGCTCGGCCGCCGCGGTGATGGAGGCCGGGTCCGTCACGTCGAGCTGAATGGCGTGGGCCTTTTCGCCGATGGTCGCGGCCGCCGTTTCGCCGTTTGCTGGATTCCGGGAGCCGACGAGAACCGTAAGGCCGTGGCTGGCCAGGTCCTTGGCGATCTGCAGACCGATTCCCTTGTTCGCCCCGGTGATGAGGGCAACCCGATGTTCTGGCATGGACAACTCCTTCCTTTGGTGTGGGACTTCTCTTATGCTGGGGGTACCTGGAACGGTGTTCCGATTGCCAATATACGGAACATTGTTCCATATGCAAGGGCTCCTTCATGAAAAATCCACCGATCGTTCCCGAGGAAGGGCAACCCCGCCCGAAACGGGCCGATGCCCGGCGCAAGAGGGATTCCATCCTGAAGGCGGCGACGAAGGTCTTCATGGAATCGGGCGTGGATGCGCCGGTGCGCGAAATCGCGGAACGCGCGGGGGTTGGGCTGGGCACCGTGTACCGGCATTTCCCGCAGCGGTCCGACCTCATCGTGGCGGTCTTCCAGAGCAGCGTCGACGCCTGCGCCGCTGCCGCCGTGGCCCTCGCAAAGGAGCACCCCCCCGTCACGGCCCTCTCCCTCTGGCTGGGGCGCTACGTGGATTTCATCCGCACGAAGCTGGGGCTCTGCAAGGCCTTGTACTCCGGCGACCCCGCGTACCAGGCGCTTCCGGATTACTTCAACAAACGACTGCGCCCGGCGCTGACTTCGTTGCTCGACGCCGCCGTCGAAGCCAAAAGCCTGCGCTCAGGCACCGATCCCGACGACCTGCTGGTGGCCGTCGCGAACCTATGCAGCGCCGGCCGTGGCCGTGACCCGGAACACGCGCGCCGGATGGTCGATTTGCTGGTGGATGGACTGCGTTTTGGAGCGGGAAAATAAGGCAAATATGAATTCTTTTGGCGGTCATGCCTCCCCCTTCAGCGCCGGCACAACCAGGCATCCGCCCCAAGGTTCTCCTTCTTTTCCCAGCGCCCCAGCGAGTCCTCTGCGCCCCAGCGTTTGATTCTTTCGACGGGTTCACCTAAACGCCCCGGACAGGCCGGTCAGAGCTTCAACCCGATTCAGGAGGGTCCAATGGGCCGTCACGACGACGCCTGTCATGGGCAGGGCGCGCCTCATGACCGGGGATCCATGCCGAAGAGGCTGGCCTTAACTGGATCAAACGTTCTCCAATCGGGTCCACCCGCCTGTCAGTCGTCGTCCTCGTCATGGCCCTCCCCATGGCCGCCCTCGCCTTGACGGTCCTTCTCGACCTCCCCCACCGCCAGGGGCGTCGTCAGGCCCGGGAGGTGGATGGTCCGTTTGCGGGTGTCCAGGCCCTTCCAGAGCAGGGTGCCGCCGCCGGCCAGGACGAGGAGGACGGCGACCGACATGAAGGGGCGGGAGGAAGGGATGGAATCGCCCTGGGGCAGGCGGCGCCGGCCGTGGACCATGCTCAGGGCGATGGGTTCGCCGTGGCGGTAGGTGTACCAGGCCAGGCCGAGGACATGGACGGCGATCACGGCAAGCATGGTGTAGGCCAGGGCCCCGTGGACCTCCTCGGCCCATTCGGCGCCGCGGCCCATGGCGATGCCGGTGGCCGCCAGGGCCAGGGGCAGGAGGAGCATGGCGTAGGCGGCATAGCTGGCGGCGGGATTGTGGCCATTGGCCGGCCGGTCCTGGCCGGACAGGGCTTCCTTCAGGTAGGTCACCAGGGCGGTGGGGCGGTGCAGGAAGGAGGCGAACCGGGACGGCCTGGAACCCACGAACCCCCACAGGACCCGCAGGAGGATGGCCAGGCCCAGGAGCAGGCCCAGGGCGGCGTGGGCCGGGAAGACCGTGCCATGCTTCGAACTGGTCACGGCAATGGAGAAGGCCCCCAGGAACAGGCCGGCCATGGCCCAATGGAGGATCCGGGTCGGCCCGTCCCAGAGCAGACTCGATGCTTTCTCCTGGCTGGCCTCGGCTTCCTGAGGACGGGGATCGGGGGGTTGCTGCATTCGAGCCTCCTTGAGACCCCCAGGCTCGGTTCCCGGGGGCCCTGCGCCATCCGACGAATGTCTCATTATCGTTTATACTGTTGAAATCCAAAGGAATACCATGGCGGATCAGACAGATGGCCGATGGCCTCACCGGATCGGATTGGGGGTCATCCTGGTGTTGATCGCCGGCCTGCTGGTGGCCGACCTGGTCACGGACCGGGCCCAGCACGCGACCGGACCGGCCCACCTGCTGGTCGAGGCGCTGGCGGCCCTGGCGGCCCTGGGCGCCGCGGGATGGGTGCTGTTCGCCCTGAGGACCCGGCGGGAGCAGGTGCGAAGGCTCACCGCGGACCTGGCGGCCACCCGCCAGGAATCGCGGCGCTGGCAGGAGGAGGCCGGCGCCTTCGTGCAGGGCCTCTCCCTGGCCATCGATCAACAGTTCGACCGGTGGGGGTTGAGCCCGGCGGAACGGGAGATCGCCCTGCTGCTGCTGAAGGGGCTTTCCACCCGGGAGATCGGGGAATTGCGGAACACCCGCGAGGCCACCACCCGCCAGCAGGCCCAGGGGATCTACCGGAAGGCGGGGCTGGTGGGGCGGGCGGAACTGGCGGCGTTCTTCCTGGAGGATCTGCTGGCGCCCAGTGGGGGGCGATCCGGGGCCGCCGGTCCAGCAGGTTCCCCCGGACGGTGAAAAGGGGTCATACTAATCAGGTTGCATTTCGGCAACGTACCATTTTCTTCAGGGCGGGGTGAAAGTCCCCACCGGCGGTGGGGCGAGGTCCGAGGACCCGCCGAGCCCGCGAGCGCCCGTCAATCACGGGGTCAGCAGATCCGGTCCAAGTCCGGAGCCGACGGTTAGAGTCCGGATGAGAGAAGGAGTGACTCATGCCTTTTGGCGACGTTGAAAGTGCCGTCCAGGCGTTCCGGGCGGGCAAGGCGGTTGTCCTCATGGATGATCCGGGGCGGGAGAACGAGGGGGACCTGATCATCCCCGCGGAGATGATCGACGAACGAATCATGGCCATGATGATTCGCGAGTGCAGCGGGATCGTCTGCCTCTGCATCGAGGAGGAGACGGCGCGGAGCCTGGACCTGCCCCAGATGGTGCAGGTCAACGAAAGCAGGAACGGGACCGCCTTCGCGGTGTCCATCGAGGCCAAGGAAGGCGTCACCACCGGCGTTTCGGCCCACGACCGGGTGGTGACCATCCGCACGGCCATCAGGCCGGGGGCCGTCCCCGGGGACCTGGCCAGGCCGGGCCACGTGTTCCCCCTGCAGGGGCACCGCGACGGCCTGAAAGGGCGCCAGGGCCATACGGAGGGCTCCATCGCCCTGGCCCGCATGGCCGGTTTCCGGCCCATGGCGGTGCTGTGCGAGCTCATGAACCCGGACGGCACCATGATGCGGGGGCCCGAACTGGAACGATTCGCGCGGGAACAGGGCTTTCCCCTCCTGACGGTGGGGGCCCTGGTGGAGGCGACGGAGGCCGCGGCGGTGGGGTGAACCCATCCCCGGGCGGTGTGCGCGGGGCCGGGGGCCAATCCTCGCATCGGGATCCGGGTAGGATTACCCGTGTAATGAACATGGCCGGATCCGGGTCCGACCCTTCCTTCCGGGCCGGAATTTCCTTCCCCGCCCGAATCCGCGCACCGGGGCGGGGCCCCCGGCCCTAAACTTCAACAACCTGGCCACGCAACCTTTCTGAAAGGGGCACCTGAAATGAACGCGGGGGACCTCAAAGGTTCGATCCCGGGCGACCGGGAAGGTCTGGAGCCCCTGTGGGCCGGGGATGGCGAAACGGCGCCCGGGGAGTGGGACCTGGAGGTCCTGCTCAACGCCCCGGTGCTGCAGTCGCTGATGGAGGATTACGCCAGGATCACCTTGACGGTCACGGCCATCCTCGACCTGAAGGGAAAGGTCCTGGTGGCGGTGGGCTGGCAGGACATCTGCACGAAGTTCCACCGTGCCCATGGGGCCTCCTGCAGGAACTGCATCGAGAGCGACCTGTACCTGGCCGGCCACGTGCGAAGGGGCGAGTTCGTCGCCTACAAGTGCAAGAACGGCCTCTGGGACGTGGTGACCCCGCTCTATGTGGGCGACCGGCACCTGGGGAACATCTACACGGGCCAGTTCTTCTATGACGACGAGGTCATCGACCGGCAGGCCTTCGAAGCCCAGGCCGAAGCCTTCGGCTACGACAAGGAGGCCTACCTCGCGGCCCTGGACCGGGTGCCCCGGTTCAGCCATGACCAGGTCGAACGGCTGATGCATTTCCTGGTGAAGTTCACCGACCTGGTGTCCCGGTTCACCATGAGCAACATCCGGTCCGCGGAATTCATACGGGAGCAGTCCCGGTCGGCCCTGGCCCTGCGCAAATCGGAGGCGGCCCTGCGGGAGAGCCAGGCGATGCTTTTCATGATCCTGGACACGATTCCCCAGTCCGTCTTCTGGAAGGACCCGGAGGGGCGGTACCTGGGCTGCAACAAACCCTTCTCCCGGGCCGCCGGGGTGGAGGATCCGGAGGAGATCATCGGGAAGACGGACTTCGACCTGCCGTGGACACGGGAGGAATCCGAAGCCTACCGGGCCGATGACCGGATGGTGCTGGAAACCCGCCAGCCCAAGCTGCGCATCCTCGAGACGCAGCAGCAGGCCGACGGCAAACATCTGGAGGTGGAGACCTCCAAGGCGCCGCTGCTGGACGGGAACGGCCATCCCTTCGCGGTGCTCGGCATCTACGAGGACATCACCGAACGGAAGGCGGCCGAAGAGAGGAACCGCGAACTCCAGGCCCAGCTTCAGCAATCCCAAAAGATGGAAAGCCTGGGCACGTTGGCGGGCGGGGTCGCCCACGACATGAACAATGTGCTTGCGGCCATCCTCGGCCTGGCTTCGGCCCACCTGGAAACCCAGCCCGTGGGCAGCCCGCTGCACCTGGCCCTGGACACCATCTGCAAGGCCACCGAGCGGGGCGGCAAGATGGTCAAGAGCCTGCTGAGCTTCGCCCGCCAGAGCCCCGCCGAGAACAACCGGCTCGACGTGAATTCGATTCTCCGGGAGCAGGCGGCCCTGCTGGAGCGCACGACCATGGCGAAGGTCCGCCTGGAGATGAACCTCGAGCCGGATCTGCGGCCCATCATGGGCGACGCCGGCGCCCTGGCGCTCGCGTTCATGAACCTCTGCGTGAACGCCGTGGATGCCATGGCGGAAAATGGCACCCTCACGCTGCAAACCCGCAATGTCGATGAGGACGGGATCGAGGTGGTGGTCCAGGACAACGGGACGGGGATGTCGAGGGAGGTCCTGGACAAAGCCATGGAGCCCTTCTACACGACCAAGGGGACCGGCAAGGGCACGGGGCTGGGGCTCACCATGGTCTTCAGCACGGTGAAGGCGCATCGGGGCCGGATGGCGATGGAGAGCGAGCCCGGCAAGGGCACCCGCGTCCGGCTTCGCTTCCCGGCCTGCGATCGGGATACCGGCGCCCAGGCCCCGGCGCCCGCGGCTTCCGACGAGGCCGGGCCGGGCCACGGGTCACTCAAGGTGCTGCTGGTGGATGACGACGACCTGGTGCAGAGCTCCACCCAGGCCATCCTGGAGTTCCTGGGCTGCACGGCGGTGACGCCGGCCCTGAGCGGCGAGGCGGCTCTGGCGCTGCTGGAAGGCGGGCTCGAGCCTGACCTGGTGATCCTGGACATGAACATGCCGGGATTGGGCGGCATGGGGACGCTGCCCCGCCTGCGGGCCCTGCGCCCCAAGGTGCCTGTCCTGCTCGCCACGGGCCGCGTGGACCAGACCTCCCTGACCCTGGCCGCCGCCCATCCGGGCGTCACCATCCTTTCGAAACCCTTCGGCCTGAAGGAACTCCGGAAGCAGGTCGAGAAGATCGGCCTGAGGTGAGCCTGGATCCCCGCGGCCGCCCGCCGTTGC
>MTLC01002029.1_pt1 | contig 13495 bp, 9 predicted proteins | sample 1982451 | NCBI WGS metagenome assembly MTLC01 (sample SAMN05710165, study PRJNA340218) | biofilm metagenome | isolation source: sample SPH anode biofilm adapted to +100 mV | place: USA | collected 2012-02-03 | reverse complement strand
TCACGACGTAGGTGGTCAGTTCCGCGTTGTTCTTCATCCCCATCTTGAGCAGGACCCGGGTCCGGTAGGTGCTGATGGTCTTGACGCTCAGGGCGAGCTTGTCTGCGATGCCGGTCAGGGTGAGCCCGGAGCCGATCATGCACATGATCTGGTACTCGCGGTCCGAAAGAAGCGTGTGCGGCTCCGCTCCGCGCGGGTTTGCGAGCTCGCTGAAAAGGCGCTCCGCCAGGTTGGAGCTCAGGTACTTGCCGCCGGAGTGCACCTTGCGGATCGCTTGCACCAGTTCCTGGGAGGCGGTCTCCTTGGTGAGGTAGCCGGCGGCGCCGGAGCGGATGGCGCGGATGGCGTACTGCTCCTCGGGGTGCATGCTGAGCACCAGCACCGGCGTCGTGATCCCCTCGGCCTTCATCTGCTTCAGGGCGTCGAGGCCGCTTCTGCCGGGAAGCGAGATGTCGAGGACGATGACGTCGCAGGCCACACTCCCCAGCCGGGCGAACAGCTCCTGGATGTCCCCCGCCTCGCCGACCACGGTGATGTCGTCGGTGTCGTGCAAAAGGCCCTTGAGCCCCTCGCGCAGTATCTTGTGATCGTCTGTGAGCAAAACCCTTATCATCTCTTTTTCCTCCTTCGTTCCACGGGCATCTCCACCCGAATTGTGGTTCCCTTGCCGCGCGATCCCCTGATCTCTGCGGTCCCTCCCCAGCGCAGGGCCCTTTCCTTGATCCCTAAAAGTCCAAGCGACTGCAGGTTGTTGATCTGTTCGTCGTTGATGCCGCGGCCGTTGTCCTCTACCTGCAGCACGATGCCGTCCTCCCTTATGTCGAGGAGGATCTCCGCCCGCGTCGCGTCGGAGTGGCGCATCACGTTGGTCATGCTTTCCTGGAAGATACGGAAGAGGGAGTTGGCCCGTTCCGGGTCCACCTGGGCGTCGCGCTGCGGGACGATGAGCCGGCAGTCGATCTGGCGCTGGCGGTAAAGCTCCAGCTGCTCCTCGATGGCGGCGACGAGGCCCAGCTCGTCCAGCATGCGGGGGCGGAGGTCCCGCGTGATGCGGCGCGCGCACTGTATGGTGACGTTCAAAAGATCGTTCATCGCCTTCACCTTCGCGGCGAACTTTTCGTCCCCCTCCGGGATGCGCTTTTGGAACCAGGCGACGTCCATCATGAGCGCGGCGAGCAGCTGGCCCAGCTCGTCGTGGATCTCCTGGGCCACCGAGGCGCGCTCATGATCGGCCACCTTCTCTATCCGCTCCGCCAGCCGCCGCAGGTCCGCGGTCCGCTCCGCCACGGCGCGCTTCAGCTCCTCCTTCGCCTCGTGCTGCACCGTGATGTCGCGGGCGATACCGAGGATCCCCAGCTGGTTGCCGGCGCGGTCCAGCATCGGGGTCTTCTTCGTTTCCAGCAGGATGCGCCGCCCTCCGCTGCTGTCGGTCAGCCATTCCTCGTGGGCGATCTGCCTGCCTGCCGCGAGCACCTCGCGGTCCCTTCTTGCGAAAAGCTCCGCCTCCTCGGCGTTCCAGATGTCGTAGTCGGTCCGGCCGACGATCTCCGCCTCGGGGTGCCCCGCCATCTCCTGAAATGCCGGGTTCGCCGCCAGAAAGACGCCGTTTACGTCTTTCAGGAAGATCAGGTCCGGGATGGTGCTGATGATGGTACGCAGCAGCGACCGCTCCTGCTCCAGCTGGTCCTCCATCTGGATGCGGTCGGTGATGTCGCGGGAGATGGCGAAGATCCCGGTCACCGCGCCGGCATGGTCGCGGATCGGCCCCTTCACCACGTTGAAGACGCGTGGATCTCCGAGGTGGCTGCGGCGTGACTGTTCGAAGGAGACGATGGCGCCGGTCTCCAGTACGCGCCGGTCGTACGCGAGGATGACCTCCTCCTCTTCTGGGCCGTAGATGCGGGTTTCCTCCCTGCCGATCGCCTCCCGTCCCAGAAACTCGAGCCCCGCCTTGTTCATCATGAGGTAGGCTCCCTGGCGGTCCTTGACCGAGATGGGGTCGGGGGTCGTCTCGATGATGGCGTTCAAAAGCTGCTGGCTTTCCCTAAGCTGCGCGGTGCGCTCCTCGACGCGCTGCTCCAGGCTCTGGTTCAGCTGCTTGAGCGCCGCGTGGGAGAGCACGAGCTCCCTCGTCATCACCTGCACGTTGTCGGTGAGCCCTTTAAGCTCGCTGGTAACCGGAGGAGGCCACTCGATGGTTTCTCCGGCCGCGATCTGGGCGGGAAGCTCGCGCGTCACGCGCTCGAAGTCGGAAAGGATGGAGGCGATCCTGCCGGCGAAGAGCCGGGAGCAGAAGACCAGTAAAGCGAGCAGCAGACCGATGCCGGAAAGCGCCGCGGTGATCTTCTCGGAGAGCGCGGTGATGGGGCGCCTGAGCGGGGACTCCACCACCAGTTTCCACCCCGGGTACCCGTCCAGCGGCATCTCCTTCACGTAGAACGAGGCGAGCCAGCGCTTGTACGGGCTCAACCCCGGCTTCGGATCCGGGATCCAGTGGCGTATCCCTTTCGCCACCGGGATGAGGGAGCCCCCCGCGGGAAGGGCGTAGGGGGTGAGCGGCCTTAACTCATGCTTGGTGCTAAGGACCACCATGCCCCGGTCGTCGACGAGGGTCACCTGCACGGAGTCTTCGTGCACGAGCTTTTGCAGGAGCTCTTTCAGGGTTCCCAGGTCCACGACGCCGAAGACGGCGCCCCGGTATCCCTGCTTCTCGAGCACCGGCGCGGCCAGGATGAGTCTCGGCCCCGGCGCTCCGATCCGTCCCTGGAAGAGCTCCATCACCTCCGGGTAGGGCGGGTTGGAGACCTTTTTGAGGTAACTGCGGTCCGACAGGTCCAGTCCCACGGTGGCCGCCCCGTTCTCGTCGACGGACGGGGAGAAGGCGATGGTGATGCCGCGCTCGTCGGTCATCCCCAATCGCCTGAAGTCGGTCAGCGACTGGCGCATGTTCTCCAGGTCGCGCCGCATGTCGGTCACCGGTCCGCCGCCTGAGGAGGCGAGGAAGCGGATCACCCCGAGGCTGTTGTCCAGCCAGGATGCCGCGCCGGTCTGGGCCGCGGTGGCGATGCGCACCGTCGCCTCCTGGTGCCGCGCGAGGTCCTGGCGCATCGTGTGCCTTATGTCCAGGTAGAGGGAAAACAGGGTCGGGATGGTGACGAAGAGCGATATGGCGACGAAGATGAGCTGGCGCAGCCCGGGCAGCCTTTCCTGCCGCCGCCGGTAAAAGCCGTAGCTCATCTGGAGCGCGGCGGCGATCAGGGTGTTGACGATGCCGTTTATCCCCTGCTTTAGTCCCATCACCATGGCGGGCAGAAGGGGGAAGTGCATCACGCCGGCGTAGAAGAAGAGCACGAGGGCGATGCCGCCGCTGAACCAGTAGGCGACGTTGTTGAGGACCGGGTCGCGGTCCTTCGACAGGCGCAGCTGCGAGGTGCAGAGCGTTTCGGCGCAGAAGATGATCACCGCCCATGGGTGGTGCCAAAGAAGCGAGGTGCAGCTCGCGGCGATCAGCGTCGCCGTCATCCCGGCGACGAGGCCGAAGCGCATGAGGGCGAACATGGAGAGGATGGAGCCGAAGATGAAGTCGACGTTGAAGAAGAATTCCAGCTTGAACCAGTTCAGTACGAATCCGGCGAGGCCGAAGGCGATCCCGATGGCTGCCTGGCGCCGGTAGTCCGGTTGGGATGAGGATGACTTGTGCGCTATCTGGTCCGGCATGGCCTTCTCCTGAGGCGGTTTCGCGTGTCGGCGTGGGCGGCGATGGATCATTAATAGCAGAAGCTTACCCGCTTAAGGATCGGTCCACCTCCTTTTTTTCTGTAGTCTTTTTCCTACAAGCGGCGAATGCGGGGAGGCCGGAGCCGTAGTCGCAACCCCTACAGCAGTTGCAGCCTCTTTCGGATTTACACGAAAGCGGTCCGGGCGTTAAAGGTGGAGCAGGTGGAGAGTAAGGCTCATAAGGAGGGAAAAATGGGCGCATTGGGGCGTGATGCGGGATGGAGCATGGTTAAAGAGGGGGGAGACGGCGCCCCGGCGGGAAGGGGGGAGCGCGTCGACGCCCGCCTCGCCATCTTCGAGGGGCCCTACCAGAAGAAACTGCTGCTGAACTACTCGGTGAACGTAAGCCGGGGCGGCCTCTTCCTCGAGACCTCCCAGATCCGGCCGGTCGACACCCTTTTGACCATCAAGTTCAAGCTCTCCGACCGCGACGCCATCATCTCCTGCCAGGCCCGGGTGGCCTGGGTGCGCGAGCCGGGAAAGAAAAAAGATAAGCTCCCCTCCGGCATGGGGCTTTGTTTCGTCGGCCTTTCGCTGGCCGACCTGCACGCCTTGAGGAGGTTTTTGGAACGCTCGAGCGTCACCCCGGTCTGGTAGGTCACAAAGGGAGCGAGGTCCTGCTGACCACGGTGCGCAGCGCGAAGGATGACTGCACCCGCAGGACCCCGGGGAGCCCGGTCAGCTTGTTGTGCAGGCGCAGGTAGTCGTCGGTGTCCTTCACCGCGACGCGCATCAGGTAGTCGACGTCGCCGGACATGAGGTAGCACTCCATCACCTCGGGGACGGTGGCGATCGCCTCCTCGAAGGCCGAGAGCCTTTCGCGCTGCTGCCCGTCGAGCGTCACCCGCACGAAGACGTTCCCCGGCTTGCCCGCCCCTGGTCCACCAGCATCACGTAGCGGTCGATGATGCCGCTTTGCTCCAGAAGGCGCACCCGGCGCAGGCAGGCCGACTCGGAAAGTCCGACGAGCCCGGCCAGCTGCACGTTGGTGAGCCTGCCGTCCCTTTGCAACTCGTTCAGGATGGCCCGATCAATCCTGTCTACGGCCGTTTCCGCAAGATTCCTCATCGTTTGCTCCTTGAAGTGAAATATCCTGCGAAAAAATACCGTTTTGGTCGCCCATTCGCAAGAAAAAATCCCGCCCGATCTGCTATGCTGGGACGCCGGTCTAATGAACCCGGCCCGGACTGCGGTACAATGCTTACAGTCGGCACACTCATCAAGGGGAGAGGGAGCGCAGATGGTCGTCGGGATACTGAAGGAAATCAAGGTCGAGGAGAATCGTGTCAGCATGACCCCCGCCGGGGTCGAGGTCATGGTGGGGCGCGGGCACACCATGCTGGTCGAGAGCGGCGCCGGCAACGGCAGCGGCTTCTCCGATGACGCCTACCGCAAGGCGGGCGCCGAGATCGTGGCCGACCCCGCCGAGATCTACGCGCGGGCCGGGATGGTCATGCACGTTAAGGAGCCGCAGCCAGGCGAGTACGAGATGATCCGCGAGGGGCAGATCGTCTTCACCTACTTCCACTTCGCCGCCTCTGAGGGGCTCACCCGTGCCTTCATGAAGAGCGGGGGGGTCGCCGTCGCCTATGAGACCATCACCGGTCCCGGGAACACGCTGCCGCTGCTCACCCCGATGAGCGAGGTCGCCGGCCGCATGGCGGCGCAGCAGGCCGCCAAGTACGCGGAGCGCGCCCAGGGGGGGCGCGGCATCCTTTTGGGCGGCGTTCCCGGCGTCGCGCCGGCCACCGTCGTCGTGATCGGCGGCGGCGTGGTGGGGACCCACGCGGCGCAGATGGCGTGCGGCCTGGGCGCCAAGGTCTACCTCCTCGACATGAACCTCGAGCGTCTGCGCCACCTCTCCGAGGTCATGCCGAAGAACTGCTTCCCGGTCATGTCCTCTCCCGCCGTCATCCGCGAGCTGGTGCAGCAGGCGGACGTGGTGATCGGCGCCGTGCTCGTGCACGGGGCGAAGGCGCCCAAGCTCGTGACCCGCGACATGCTGAAGGGGATGAAGCCGGGCGCGGTCCTGGTCGACGTCGCCATCGACCAGGGGGGGTGCTTCGAGACCTCTCGTGCGACGACGCATCGGGAGCCGACCTACCTCGAGGAGGGGGTGCTGCACTACTGCGTGGCGAACATGCCGGGCGCTGTGCCGCTCACCTCGACGGCGGCACTCACCAACGCGACGCTCTCCTATGCTGTGTCGCTCGCCGACCGCGGCTGGCGCGAGGTGGCGCGTGAGAGCGCCGGCGTGCGCGAAGGGGTGAACATCGCCTTGGGGCAGGTCACCTATCGCGGCGTCGCCGATGCCTTCGGGCTTCCCTACACCCCGGTGGAGACGCTGCTGGGGTAGAGGGGAAGTTCCAGGTTCCCCCTTCACAAAGGGTGGAGCCTGCAAGCCAAAAAAAAGAGGCCGTCCCGGAAGGGGCGGCCTCTTTTACGTCAGGGTGTTAAAGGGTGGGCGGTTTCAGGTGCAGTTTGCGCAGGACGCTTTCGTTGACCTGGAGCCGGACCTTGCGCGGGTCGACGACGGGGACCCGGTGCCCCCCGCCGGAACGCAGCAGGGACTGGGCCATTTCTCCCGCCTGTTCCCCGAGGTCGTAGGGGTCGACGTCGAGGGCGGCCGCGGCGCCGCTTTTCACGTACTGCCCGGTGAAGCTCACCGCCGGGACCGCCTGGGTCATTGAGAAGACGAGGAGCGCCTCGAGGTTGACCGTGGTGATGGCGGTGCTGTCGGGCAACAGCCAGAGAAGGTCGATCTCCCCTTTCAGTTTTTCCAGTTTCCCCTGCAGGTCGCGCGGGTTGCGCAGCGTTTCGGTGACGACGGTGACGCCGTACCCGTCCGCCTCGGCGAGCGCGCGCTTCATGTAGAGCCCCGAGATCCTGGGATCGTAGAGCACCCCGACCCGCTTGGCGCGCATCTGGGTGAAAAGCTCGAGATAGCGCCCCGGCGCGACGGTCATGGCGATGCCGCCTACGTGATCCGGGAGCGGCTTCTGGGTGAGCGCCAGGGCGAGCAGGGCGAGCACCGGGACCTCCCTGGTCTTGCGGCACTCGGCCAGGGCGCGGTCTCCCACCGCGATCAAAAGCCGCGGGCGCTCCTCCCTCACCAGGCGCTGAACGTCCACGTCGGAGTAGTCCGAGAGCACCAGGGTCTTCGAGTCGAGCCTGGCGGCGGCGCTGAGGCCCCGCAGCGCGTCGGTATAGGCGGAGCTGTGGCCGCTCTGCAGGATGAGCACGTCCAGGGCCTCGGCCAGGCGGGGCGAGGCCAGCATGACGAGGAAAAGCAGTACGAAGGGGATCGGTGCGCGCATCAGAAGCGTAACCTCCCCCCGAACTCAAACCACCGCGGTGCCACCGGGCGGAAATCGTACTGGTACTGCCTGTTGTCCAGGATGTTGCGCACCGAGAAGAAGAGCTCCGGTGACAGGTCCGAGGAAGGTGCGAGCTTCTGGGTCACGTGCAGGTCCAAGAGCGTCGCGGTCGAGTCGGCGCCGGGCGTGGTGAGGTTCCAGTCGCTGTAGTTTCCGGAGAGGACGCAGGTGAGGCCGGAGTCCTCGTTCTGGTAGGTGACCCCCCACTTGGTCGCGTGGCGCGGGCCGCTTTCGCCGCCGCTTAACTGCTTCCCGGTTTTTTTGTCGCGGGCGTCGGTGAAGGTGTAGCCGGCGCTTAGCATGAAGCCGTGCCATGAAGAGGTGCGCCATTCGAGGTCCACCCCTTCGCGGCTTTGTTCGTCCAGGTGCAGTACGTTGTTGCGGTCGATAGTCTGGATGTTCCAGACCTCGTTGTCGAACAGCATCACTTTGAACCAGAGGTAGGGGATCGCGGTGCTCTCGATCCCCCCCTGCACGGTCCGGATCCGCTGCAGCTTGTGCGGCACCTGTCCGTCGGCGGTGCCGTAATTGCTGATGAGCGGCATGCTGTAGCCGTACGCCGCATAGCCGCGCAAGAGGGTGTTGTCGGTCAGGCGGAAGGTGGCGCCCAAGGTGGCGCTCGGGGCGTCGTCCAGGAGGTTGAAGCGGTCGTAGCGCGCACCGGGGAGCACGGAAAGCCTTCCGATGGTATAGGTGCCGTTCAGGTACGCACTGTAGCGGGTGAGGGTGGTGTCGATGTCGCCGTTCGGGATGTGCATGAGCAGTTCTTTTTGCTGCACCCCGGTCCGTTCATACTCTGCCCCGGCCTTGCCCCCCCGGTTCGCGTCCCCCCAGTTAAGTGCCGCCTCGTACCCCTGGTACACCTCGTGCGCCGTGGTATGCATGAACGGGCTCGGCTCGGGAAGGAGACTTCCGACCACGTGCTCGGCAGTGCGCCTCCCGCCGCGAACGTTCGCCTCGAGCGACAAGCGCTCGGCGAGAGGGTACTTGACCGATAAGTAGCCGTTCAGATAGCGGACCACGCCGGTTTCCTGGAAGTTGTAGCGGGAGGACTCACTGAGGCCCGTGTCGGCATAGCGCGCGTCCACCGCGAGGATCGCCCTGCCGCCGTTTAGGAAGTCGTAGCTCAGTTTCCCGAAACCGTGGCTGAAGTCCACATCGTTTCCGGGGATGAGGCCGTTCGATTTAAGCTTCCCGCCGGTCACGTAATACCCGAGCTGGTCTACGCTGCCGCTGATCTCCCCCCTCAGGTCACTGGTGGCGGCCTTGCCGATGGAGGCTGAGGCGAGGCCGGTCGCCGGGGTGTCCTGTGCGGGGAGCTTGGTGACGATGTTGATCACACCCCCGAGCGCCGAGCCCCAGGCGGCCGAGGCCGCCCCCTTGATGATCTCGATGCGCTCGATCATCTGCACCGGGATGCTGCCGATGTGGGCGACGTTGTCAGAACCGACGAAGTTCTGCGGCACCCCGTCGATCTGCACGAGGACGTGCCGGTTCGTGCTCCCGAGTATGTCGTAAAGTAAGATGCCGCCCGGGGTCTGCAGCAGGTCGACCTGGACGCCGGGGACGGTCTGGAGCACGTCGGCCACGGTGTGGGCGTTAAGCCGGGCGATCTCGTCGGCGTCTATTACGGTAACGTTTTCCGCGATCAGCGAGGCGGGACGGGGAGAATGGGGGACTTGGGCGGCGTCTTCGCCGGTCAGGCCGAGCGAGCGCGTCACCTCGTCCGTATCTTCGGCGCGAAGCTCCCTCACGGCCATGGGGGACAGGACCATCAGGGTTGCGAGCAGGATTGTGATGAGCTTTTTTGCTCTCAAAAGGGTTTCCCCGGAAAAGGGTCGGTGACAGGTGGCGTAATCTCTAATTTAGCTGGCACAGAGACAGTTGCATACCTATCAGTTTGATCCTTTTCTGTCAAAGGAATTTCAGTAATACAATGCTTATGCGGTCAATGATGGACAAAGTAGTGACTCATTACAGTTGAATCGTGTCGCATATCTGGTATAGTGCCTCGGTACTTCCATGTAATGCCTCGCGAAGAAATATTCACACTGCATCAGGTCCGCAGCCTCCAGCCAGCTCTAAAGCTCGCCCTGCACGCAGCTGTTACACACTAACGATGAAGCCGCTGTCTGCCACAGCCGATTCCGCTCCGGCCGTTGCGCCGACCACCACAAAGGCCCTGCCATGGAAACATCTCCTCCCGCCGGACGCCTGGGCGCCCTTCGCTCTAGCTTCCAGTACAAGCTGTTTCTGCGCTTTACGCTCTTCTCCGCGCTGATCACCGTCATCTGTGTCACGCTCTTCGTGCTGCACCAGATCAACCAGAACAAGCGTCATGCCGCCGAGATGCTCCGTCTGCAGGCCCATGCCCTGGCCGACTCGGTGCGGCTTCCCCTTTACGCGGAAAATATCGAACTGCTTGAGTCCCACGCACGCCAGGTGCTCACCCTCCCTGAGATCCAGGGCGTGGAGATCGCAGCCGCGAACGGCAGGACCATGGTGCGTCTGGGGCGGAACACAGGTGACGACCTGATCCGGCAGAGCGTGCAGGTGCGCGGCAATCCCCTTACCGTACTTGCCGAGCCGGGGCAGGGGGAGCAGCGACCAGTGGAGCTTGTCGGCGAAGTGCGCCTTTTCCGCGGCACGCAGGACCTGTGGCGGGAGGGGAGGAGGCTCGCCTTTTTGAGCGTGGTGTTGGCCACGGCAAGCTGGCTCTTCATACTCTTCTCCTGTTATCTGATCCTGAAGAGGGTGACCGCATCGTTTAACTCGCTTATGCAGGGGCTCGAGAACGTCCACTGCGGCGACTACGTCTCACGCATCGCCGTGCTCTCCGATGACGAGCCCGGGCGGGCCTCGGCGTCGCTGAACGACCTGGCCGAGTCGCTCAGGCAGCGCGAGGAGGAGAACCGTCGGCTGCACGCGGAGCTTTTAGCGGCGATGGAGTTCGAGATCGCCTCGAAGGAGCAGCTGGTCACCATCAACATGGATCTTGAGAAGGAAATCGAGCAGAGGACCCAGGCGCGCCTGGAGCTGAAGAACCTGGTGGAGCAGCTCCCCATGGGGATTGTCTGGTCCGACGAGCGGGGGGGGATCGAGTACCTGAACGCCTTCATGACGAAGAGCTTCGGTTACCGCCAGGACGAGGTTCAAGACGTCGACCAGCTGCTGACCCTGCTCTGCCCCGATCCGGAGTACCGCGACAAGGTCGCCCGCAAGCGCCGCGCCGCCATCGAGGCATGGGAGCAGGGGAGCCGGGTCACCTTCTACGATGTGAGCGCGCTTTGCAAGGACGGCACCCTGAAGCATCTGAACTGCAGCAACCAGCGCTCCGGTGCGCGCATCGTGGACATCATGATCGACATGACCGAACGCGAGCTTTTGCAGCAGCAGATCGTGAGAAACCAGAAGCTGGAGTCGATCGGCGTCCTCGCGGGCGGGATCGCGCACAACTTCAACAACGCCCTGACCGGCGTGCTGGGGTACATCTCCTTCGCCAAGAAGTTCATCGATCCGTCGCACAACTCGCACGAGCTTTTGCAGCAGGCCGAAAAGGCGACCATGCGCGCCGCTGGTTTCGCGAACCAGCTCCTCAGTTTTGCCAAGGGGGGAGCCCCCCTGAGAAAGGCGATCCCGGTGGTGCGACTGGTGGAGGAATCGGTGCAGCTCGCCACGCGCGGCTCGGGCGCTACCTGCGTGATCGATCTGCCGCCGGACCTTCCCCCGGTGTACGTGGACGACGGCCAGATCCGGCAGGCCTTCAACTGCATCTGCATAAACGCGGTGCAGGCGATGCCGGACGGCGGCACGCTGACCGTGCGCGGGAGAAAGGTGTCGACGGACGCGGAAAGGCTTCCGGCACCCCTTAGCGGCTGTTACGTCGAGCTCTCCTTCCAGGACGAGGGGTGCGGCATCCGCGACGAGCACAAGTCGAGCATCTTCACCCCCTACTTCACGACCAAAGCGGCGCTCGGCACCGGGCTCGGCCTGGCCACGGTGCACTCCATCATCACCCGGCACGGCGGGGTGATCACCTTCGACACCCAACTGGGGAAAGGGACCACCTTCACCCTGTATCTCCCCGTTTTCTGCATCGAATCGGCGCAGCCGAAAGGAGGGGGCGACGCGGAACGCGAAGCGCGGCAGGCGCTTGTTTGCTGCAGCAGGCGAGTCCTCGTGATGGACGATGAGGAGATGATACGGCTGCTTGCCGCCAAGGTCCTCGCGGCCAAAGGGTACGAGGTGACGCTCTGTGCGAGCGGCGATGAGGCCGTCGCCATGTACGCAAGGGCGTCCAGGGAAGGTGCGCCGTTTTTGGCGGCGATCCTCGATCTTACCGTGCCCAACGGGATGGGGGGGAAGGAGGCGGCGCGCAAGATCCTCGCTCAGGATCCGGCGGCACGGCTCATCGTGTCCAGCGGCTACAGCAACGACGAGGTGATGGATTCATACCGGGATTACGGGTTCTGCGCCAGTGTGGAGAAGCCTTACGATGCCGACAAGCTCTGCCGGGTGCTGGAGGGGCTGTAGTAGGGGATGTGGTCTTTGTTGTTGAAGCTGCGTTACTCGGTGAGGTTCCTGAAGATCCCGGCGAGGGAGCGCTTTTCGTCGCAGTCGGCGCTGCAGGCGTCACTCTCCACCTGGCAGCTCTTCTCCAGGATTATTCGGGCATCGGCTGCGGCGGACTCGATGGACTTCAGGCAGTCCGTGTAGTCAGTGCTGCATCTTTCCCTGCAGGAAGGGGAATCATCCGCATGCGCCGCGACGGCGGAAACCAGTATTGTCAGAGAAAGCGCTAATACCCTCATGGTTTTGCTCATATCTTTTCTCCCACTGTCACAGCGAAATGTGACGACACTATATCACATCCTGCCTCTGCTTTACCATTTCAATGTCGTCCTACAACCGACATACCTTTAGTCTTTTTTCTCAAAAAAAAGCTGTTGCTTCTCAAGCCACCCCGCCCCCCCTCCCAGAGGACCGGGCATCTGACGCGTTCCCCCTTTTGCGAAGGCCCTGAATTCCTTGCCAAACGGAGTACAGCTCCCCCACGAAGCGCTGCATGAGCCCTGGCGTTCCCCTCCTTTGCGCAGGGGGAGCCTGCCCCCCGTAGCACGCCTCCGCGAAGGGGGGACAGTGGGATTTGCTCGTGTCGGCAGGCCAGGGGGGGAGTGCAAGCAGGCTAGAAACGACAAAAAAAGCCCGGAACTTTCGTTCCGGGCTTCGAGTTACCGCATAACACCAATCAAGTTACCCATGAGCACTATGCCTTAGGGAACCTCTACAACTACAGACTGCGAGCTGACCAGAGCATTCGACGCGTCGAAGAGCTGGATCGTGGTCTTGTAGGTGTACTTGCCGTTCTTCAGGTACTTCGTGTAGCGGTTGTACTGGTGCGCCTGGCCACCGGCTGCGTTCGCGGCGGTGAGGGCGTCCGCGGTGATGGTGGTGGAGGAGCTGCCGTCGCCCCAGAAGAACCTGACCTTGGCGAAGGCCGGGGTTCCGGCTGCGAGGGTTACCGGCACCTTGGTGATGATGGTGTCGTAGCTGTAGGCAGCTTTGGTGCTGGTTGCCGGCACGTTGGTGGTCGTCGTGGTGGTGGCCGGAGTGACGGTGATGTAGACCGGGTTGGTGACGTTGACGAGCTTGTAGCTGGTTGCGCTTGCGCCGTCGACGTTGGTCACGGTGAGGGCGACCCTGTAGGTGCCGGCCTTGGTGAAGCTGATGCTGGTGCTTGCTGCGGTTGCGTCGGTGATGCTTGCTGCGGTGCCGGCGTTGGTAGCCCACTGGAACTTGGCGCCTGCAGCCTGGGTGCCGGTGGCTGCGAGGGTGTAGGAGAGGTCTTTCACCAGCGGAGCAGCGGTGGTGCCCGACTCGTTGTTGACTGCCGCGATGCCGGCTACCGGGGTGGCGCCGACGCCGAAGGCCGACGCGGTGATGCTGTTCAGGTAGGCCACGTACTGGGCGCGGGTTGCGTAGCTGTTGGCGCCGCGTACGATCGGGGCGGTTTTCCAGAGAGCGCCCTTCAGGCCGAACGGACCGACGTCGGAGAGCTTGTTGAGGCGGATCTGGTAGCCGGCAGCGGCGTCCAGCTTGACACCGCCGTTGGCGGCGGTGACGGTGAAGAAGGTGCTGCCAAACTTGCCGGAGTTGTCAAGCAGGGTTACCAGCTGGTCAACGGTGGTCACCTTGTCGTCGGTGATCTGGATGGTGCGGCTGGTGACCGCGCCGTTGCTGTCCTTCACGTCCACCTTGAGGGTCCAGCCGAGGGTGGAGGTGGCGCCTTTCTTGGCGGCGTTGAAGATGAACGCCGGATCTTCACAGTAGAACGGGCTTGC
>MTLC01001690.1_pt3 | contig 13507 bp, 6 predicted proteins | sample 1982451 | NCBI WGS metagenome assembly MTLC01 (sample SAMN05710165, study PRJNA340218) | biofilm metagenome | isolation source: sample SPH anode biofilm adapted to +100 mV | place: USA | collected 2012-02-03 | reverse complement strand
CCCTGTACCACGGATTGTGGCAACTATTAATGATTTATGTACATCTATGCCGAAACCGCGTTCGATGACTTGTTCAAATTCTATTAGATTTCCCATTACTGTTTTTTACAGCAAAGGTAGGGCATACGCTCTATAATCATAACCTTGTGTGTCCAAAATTATTTGTTTTGGTCATGGGTGTTTCATATATAGATAGTGTTTTAGAATTTGTTGATTTTGAAGATTATTTATATTTAATATGAATCAAGAGTTGAAAGAAAATGAAAACATTATTGAAGCGGTGCTACGCACCTTTCATTTAGGCTGTTTTACCAGACTACAAATGATACAGAGCTGACGCTCCTTTGTTGCGTAGCAACTTTTCATTTGTAGCAAGAAATAGAATTTAACCAGAAAGGTGCGTAGCACCGATTCATTTAAATTCAACTCCTGATTCGCATTGATAATAAAAAATAAGTGAGCACTTTAAAAAAGGAATTCTGCATTACTGTGTTAATTAATCCATTTAAAATTCTCTTTCCCGCTGATGCCGGATAAAACGGCTATTTTTACACCTTTACCTAAATCGGAAGTATCTATATTTACGTGGCGATTTTTAGCAGTTACTATAACCGTTTTTAGTTTTTTGCCTTCCACTGAGTAAATAGTAATCTGCCTCTCCCATGTATCATTCTCATCATTAAATTTAACAATCAGGCAACTCTCTTTTTTGCTGTATGTAAATGAACTGTTCGTATTTTGCTGTTCTACTTCGGTAGCATTTGCACTTATCGCCGTAAAATAAAGCGGCTCGCCTTCTTTCAGATTAAATGTTACTCTGGTTTCACCGTTAGAAGGCGCCGAGAAAGTCACGCCTTCTACCTCTGTCTCTGCTTTCCACTCCCCAACGAGGGTGATAGATGCCGAAGCCGGCGAACTGGTCCATCCATAAACAGCCTCAGAAACGGGATTCAAATTAGGACAACTTACGGCGAAAGTCATTTTCTGCCCGGATGTTTCTTCTTTTTGCATCAATAATAAAGCGGAAGTACAACTCTTAATTTTTCCGAAAGTCAAATTATTGGTTGTTCCAAAAAATGCGTAAGCATTGGTTTGCGTAGGCAAATGAGTTATGGAATGCAGCGTGGAAGTCTGCGAGTTAATTTTAAAAATACTTCCGCCGTTGTCCTGCATTTGAGCAGCAAGGGTTTGCATAGCGCTTGACGTAACTCCGGGCGACACCACGAAAACATAACTTTTACCGTCGGTTTTTACGCCGTGATTGATGTAAGCTTTGGCTGCCACCGCCGATGTGAGCGGCGAAGCATAGTCTGAGCCATCGGATTTTGGGGTGGTTTGCGTATTGAATTCTACCGTAATGTCATTGGTTCCTTTCGGGATAAAATAACCTGTTCCGGCAGGCGTTATAAGCCAGTTATCTGTGGCAGAAGTTAGCGTAGCGCTGTACGGCGCTGCAACCACACTGCCATTTACCACAAAATCGGAAGTAACATCCGAAACAATGTTTTGGAACAAATTAGTGGAAGTAAACCAAGTATTATTGTACGTTCCACTCGCGCCGACATCGCTCCCCAAACTTATAATAATGCCGTCCAAAGCAAACATTGATTTTTTGAAAACAAGATTGGTAGGTGTGAAAGCCTGTCCGTTCCAAGTATCTATCTGGTCAAAATCGCAAGCAAATATACCACATTCTTTCCAAGATAGCGCCCCGGCAAGATTTTTCGTTTTGGCGTATTGGTCAAATCTGCCCGTAACGCTTCTGTAAGGCATCAGGCTTTGCCAGCTACTGTACTTCACGGTAGTGGCGCCTTGCGGCATATTCCAATCCCATCCGCCGCCGGTGCCATTCACAGGCAAGCCACTATAAGCCGGTGTAGCGCCGTCATACATCACTTCCAATGTGCCGTGGCTCTGGTAACGCCCGAAACGGTTGGCTCTGTCATAAATTTCCGCCCCCCAGAATTTAGTGGTGGGCGCACGCATGGTTACCACCCAGTTATTTTTACGATAAACCGCTGCGGGACTGTAATTAAAGGGATAAAAACCGTCTTGATTTACGGCAGGAACGCTGTAAAAATTCGTTTTATAGAAAAAGTTATATGCCGATGCCAGTTCTTCGTCTATGGATGCGCCGATACAATCGCCCCCAATGCTTACTAAACTTTGGAACAGCTCTTTATTGAAATAAAGTTTTATGCCGCTTGAAAACGGATTTCGTCCGGCTAATGAATTCGCGAAAAATCGGTTTTCGTCCGTACCGCTTGTTGCCATACGGTAAAGGGAAATTACCGCTTTTTTCATTCGTTTGTAAGCTTCTGATGAAACGCGAAATTGCGTTCCTTTCAGGTAATTCATACTTTCTACCCACGTTTGGTAGCTGTACATATAATTATTGTAATGCGTGCCGTGGTGAAAGCCTGTGCCGTCAGGTTTAAGAATGTCTTTATCCCCGGCAATATACTCTGTATTGCGTTCTATAAAACGTTTCACGGCTTTCAGCTCTCGCACGGCGGTATTATTATCGGGTGTAAAAGCGGCAATTACCATCATGTGTGGCAGATACAGATACATAATATCCGAGTTAAGATTTACTTTATACTCATTTTCAGCATAATACATATTGCCATAAAAAGAAAACCAGCGGACAAGTTTAAGCAGTTGCTCTTTTTGTTCCGGCGTACAAGCGTCCATAGCGTTTAGAAAACGGGCGGGAATATTACGTGACGGGGCATAATCGTTGCTTTTAATACTAAAACTGCACCCTTCGGCAATGCCTTGGTCAAAGAGGTAATCCAAATAGTTGGAAAAACGATTTTTTGCCGTGATATTGGAAGTATTCCGCAAATAATCTGCCGCCAGTACTTCTACTTTCTTGGATATATCGTCCATAACTGTTGTAGTGAGCGCTTCGGGATAGTTATTCAAGACAGGACCCGTTACACTTCCATCGGCATTTCGCTGCAAGTTAAGCCCGTCCACGTAAGCGCGCGTATCGGCGGCAAGTTGCGTGTAATAAGCCGGCGTACGTTTTAGAGCTGTTCTCAACGTATTTAAATCGTTTAATTCCTGCGCAGAAGCGGATGTTACAGCAATATCGCGAGTAAAATTATTGATAATGACCGGTTGGGTATTTCCGGCAAAGTAAGTATAATCCTGCATCCATTGGTTGCCGATAACTCTATCCGCATTTATTGCAGCATTAAAATCCACGTTATCAAAATAAATTTTCCGAACAATAGAAGAAGCAGGTTTCAAGGTGAATTTTACCACGGCAATATCTTGTGAACTATTCGGGGTAGCGTACTCGGCATACTGACGGTTAAAATCCCGCCAGCCTTTGTAATTCAGCACATACGCGGCTTTACGCCTTAATTGATTATACGACCCGTAAAACTCCACTTCCAACACATCGTTATTTTCCACGGATGAGTAAATCTGTAAACGGGCGCCGTTAAACGTACTTGTAAGAAAAACCGGAAACGTCACCGTGAGAGAAGTATTGCCGTTTGTTGTCCAGCAAAGGCTTTGCCCACCGTCTTTGTAATGTTCCGCAGAAACGGAAAGCGCATCACTGCCCGAGGCTGTCCAATCCGTAGGCATATCCGGCTCTTCAAACGAATAATTTTGCGCAAAAGAGAGGTTTGCCCATGTAAGAAAAAGGATAAGTAAAAGGTGTTTTTGCATGGTGGAATTACGTGTGGAAACACACCCGAAAAGTCAAAGACTCTTCGAATGTGTCAGGTTGTTTTATTTTACCGTTATCTCAAATTGACGGATTACTTCCGATGAGGCTTTGTAGTTCTCGTTCCGAGCGATAAAAGTTACGGTATACGTACCCGCTTTTTCAAAAGTATGAGTGTAAGCCGGGAAATCGTCCGAAACTTTTTTTATGGCGATGCCTTTATCACCCGGACGACTGTTAATGACTATCGGATTAGAAATAAGCCAATCCTCATTCATAGGACTTCCCGCAGGTGATGAAGCAATACGTATTTCGGGGTCGGAAGTTGTTCTGGCAATATTTCTCAAATCCCACACGCCGGCGCCGCCATCATTCTTGTAAGTGTTTGAAGAAAACATATCCAAGGCTTTGAAACCCATAATGGAAGCAGGTAACACGGATACAGCCGTGGCGGTCTGATTTTCAATCCGTAAGTTGGTAATTATCCAAGTAGGCTGCACGGCGGCGTTTTGTTCCGGTTTGTAACGGAAAGCGAGTGTAAGTTTCTTTCCCAAATAATCTTTTAAAGCTATCTCGGCATTGGAAGTGGCATTACTTGCCGTAGGTAAACCGCAGGCATCCGTAATATCTATCCATTTTTCTTTTACGATAGCCAGAGAGTCTGTCTGCTTATTAGTAACGGGCAACCCTCGTAATCCTGTAAAATTAGTAGATAAGAATACTTTTAACGTATTGGTTACCACGCCATATTGGGGCTTTGCGGTAAACTTTAATGTAGATGTAATTTCACTTACGGGAATCTCAAAAAGATTTACTTTGCTGTATTCGTGTCCGTTTTCGCCACTGAAAAAGGTAATGAAATCCGGATCGCCGGTAAAATGAAAGGTAACAGGCTCGCCGGTGTGTACACTGAATGAATTTCCCGAAAGAGTTCCTGTCGGCGTAGTGACCGCGATATCTAACGAAACGCTTTTTTCAAGTGTATCTTCACAACTGCTCAACACAATAAAGAGGCATGAGAGCAACAATATATTGATTTTATTTTTCATCTGTTTATAATTTGTTTTTAATGTTTACATGAAACTTGCATATTATCTTGAATATTATTTCGAGTGTTTTTTTCACGAGTGCCCGTTTCATTATATTCTCTTTTTAATTTTTATAATTGCATGACAAGCAAAAGTCGGTTTCACTTCTCTCGTTGTTACACATTACCAACCGGGGTTATTGATTTTAATCAATTTATTTACTGACATTTCCAGATTAGGAATGGGGAAATAGGTATAAGCATCGCTTATATTGTAATAATTAGCGGCGTATTTGAAGTTTCCTCCCCAGCTCACATCATTGACCAGAGTGCGCATATTCTGCATATTTTTATAAAAATCGCCCCAGCGTATCAAGTCCCACCGGCGTATTCCTTCAAAACAAAGTTCCATAGCGCGTTCTTTTTTAATCGCTTCACGGAAAGTGTCTTGATCTAAACCTACGAGGGGTGTAATTTTTGCCCGGTTTCTTACTTCATTGATGCAGTTATACGCCAACAACGTGGGTCCGTTAAGTTCGTTTTCAGCTTCGGCAATCATCAGCAGTACATCGCTGTACCGCAGAATGGGGAAGTTTATGGGGGTATTGTTTTTGCTTTTTGGCAATACTACTTCTATTTCACGGCGGTATTTGGCACAGCAGCGCGTTTTATTTTTGTCGCTATCGGCTTGCTTCATGTCTGTACACGGCATACCTTCCACTTGGTCTAATCCGGCAGGACGTTTTCCATAATAATAGTTTCTTCCGATTACTTCCTTATCTTTGGTATTAGCAAACACGTATTCATAGGGTGTGATGTTCCAATCCCCGCGTTCAACATCGGCTTCTTCCTCATACATCCTAAATAACTTTAATGAAGCATACACAAACTTGTAACTGTACCCGGGATTTTTCATTCCGCCCAACTCTTTGTAGGCAGCATTGGATGAATAATCGTTTTGGCTTCCAAATCCGATAACATTTCCTATGCGTCCGGCAGCCCATTCGGGCGAGTTTATCCTGTTGCCGGCTTCTTCCGCTTCCCAGAGACTTTCTTTTACATTGGTACTGTTATATTTATCCTGGCACAAGTCCATAAAGACCTGACTATAAGGTGTTACTAATCCATGAAGATTGCTTTCCTTTACTTGCAGCGCCCATTTTTTGGCTTCTTCAAAATAAGAGCGCACTTTGGCAGCGTCCGCCGGTTTTTTATCACGGAAATGCTCGCCGGCACGGAACATATACACACGCGCCAAAATACCTTTCGCAGCAGACTGTGTTATATAGCCGGGATTTGTATTGTCGGCTTTTCGCAAATCAGGCATAGCCCGTATAATTTGATTGGCGATACTGTCATAAATGATTTGTTTATCCGTACGCGGCAACGCCAGGTTACTTACTCCTTGTGCAGAATTAAGACGGAAAGGCACATCGCCCCAGCCCTGCACCAGGTTAAAATAGTAAAAAGCGCGTAAGAAAAGGGCTTCCGCTTTGGTCCGGTCTCTGACCGTTTTGGGGATATCCGGGTTTTTGTCCGCGTTTTCCAACAGTATATTTGCCCGGCTTATGCCGTCATACAATATCCGCCAATAGGAAGTAATGTATTCATTGGTGCTGTTGGCGTTGGCAGTCATCATAGCCAGCGAGGGATTAGCGCGCTGGTAAAAGCTCAGATCATCGCCACCGGCATTGTAAAGAGCGTAATAGTTGCCGTAAAAAGGTTCCTGACCGAGCGGACTGTACACGCCTGTAAGAAAACGTTGAAGTTGGTCTTCGTTATTGAAATAATTATCGGGTGTGAGATCATAAGGCTGCTTGTCCAAGAAATTACAGCTGCTTACTATCACTGCAATAACGGTTAAAAATATAATTTTATAAATTGTTTTCATTTTCTTATATGGGTTTTAGATTAAAGACTAAGATTAACTCCCAAGTTTACAGAAGCTGCTCGAGGATAAGCCGAGAAGTCCAAGTTAGGGGTAAGCGCCTTGTTTCGGATAGAAACTTCCGGGTCATATCCGGAATAATTATCCAGTGTAAATAAGTTTTGCGCTGAAACGTACACCCGGGCTGAGTTTATTTTCAAAGATTTTACCACTTTACCCGGAATATTATATCCTAACGAAACAGTTTTAAGTCTTATATAAGAACCATCTTCAATCACGCGGCTGGAATAAAGAAGATTAGAGGGTGATTTGCTTACACGCGGTATGTCGCTGTTGGGGTTTTCTGGTGTCCAGCGTCCGGCGTAGCTTGCAAACTGATTTAAGTCTTTGCGGCTTGCAAATGATGTTTCAAACATGAGCCTGTTAGCGTTTAAGATGTTAGCGCCATAAGACCATTGGAAGAAAATACTCAAATCGAAGTTTTTGTATCTGAAATTATTGGTCAGCCCGCCGGTATGAATGGGTTCTCCGCGCCCGATGAAGGTTTGGTCTTGGCTATCAATAATTCCGTCTTTATTAAGATCTCTGTATTTAGGGTAACCGGGCTGCACATTGGCATCAGCATACGATATGCCGTTTTTGAGCACGTAATTTCCTGCCACTACATCAAAATCATCGTACTTATATGTGCCGTCATACATATAACCGTACATCATCCCCACGGGATAACCTATTTTTGCAATGTAGTTATTCCCACCGAGGTTTCTGTCCACATATTCCGTGGTAATGATAGAGCGTTGGTCTTCTGCCAGTTCCTGTACTTTATTTCTGTTAAAGGCGATATTGAAACTGGTGTTCCAGCTAAAATTCTTATTAGAAATATTTACCGTATTTACAGTAAATTCTATACCTTGGTTTTGTACTTTGCCCACGTTTTTCATAGCGCTTCCGTAACCGGAAGAGAGTGGTAAAATGGCTTCAATCAATAAATTGTAAGTGGTTTTATGGTATAAATCCAAAGTAGCGGAAATACGTTCATTCAAGAAGCCTACATCCAATCCTGCGTTCCACTGCAAGGTAGTTTCCCATTTTAAGTCCGGATTTGCTACGCTCACAGGCACAGAGCCCGAAATGATGCTGTTATTGAACGAGTAAACGCCGTGCGTGTGACTCCGAGGATCGTTATAAGCCCCGCTGGCGCCTTGTTCGATTGCCATTTTTGCCAAATAATCATATTCTCCCACCCTGTTATTTCCGGTGGTACCCCAGCCCAAGCGGAATTTGCCGGAAGACAACGTGTTTTTGTATTTTTTCATAAAATTTTCTTCCGTAAATGTCCATGCAAGCGCCAACGAAGGAAAATATCCGAATTTGTAAGCGTCCCCAAATTTGGAAGAACCATCGGCACGGAAAGAAGCGGTCAGATAATACTTGGAAAGGTAATTGTAATTGATCCTGGTAAGGTATGACATCATAGACCAACTTAATTGCTGCGCTTCCGTTAAATACGGTTTTCCTTCGTCCATGCCCGCCATGCCTAATTCTTCGTTAGGGATGTTGATGGTTTTCATGCTGTAATACTTCATACGGCTGTCTTGCAGCGTGAAACCGCCTAACAAATTGATAGAATGTTTTTTATCAATCAACCGCTGGTAAGTAAGTATATTTTCATTCAGCCAGGTATCTCTTTGCATTGTGCCCAAAGTGGCATTTACCTTATCCACAGAACCCGGATAACCGTAGCGCGTTTTGGAATTATTAAAATTCTCCATTTTACGGTTATCGGTGGTATATCCGCCGGATACTTTCAGTTTTAAGCCTTTTATAAATTCATACTCCGCAAAACCGTTAAATTGCGTGTATGCCGTATTATTTTTAAGGTATTCATTGTTTAAGGACAAAATAGGATTAAACCGATAATCGATAGAGGTATCCACACCTTCATCTACCGCGTTGTTTTCCAATGAACTCAGTGGCACGCCCGGCTGGGTTACGGGACGGTAGCCCCACACGCTGTAAAACAGGTTGTTCATACCGCTGTACGAAGACTGTGAAGGTGACGCGCCGGTTTGCATCGTGTTGGAATAGTTTATATTTAAATTGATTCTTAACTTATTACGACGCATATCGGTACCTAAGCGTCCCTGCACTCTTTTATAGTTTGAGGCTATTACGATTCCGTCTTGGTCAAAATAAGAAAAAGAGGCATTATAGCGGTTTTCTGCCGTACCACCCGTAAGTGATACGCTGTGGCTTTGCTGCATGGCATCACGGAAAATCATATCCTGCCAGTCATACTGAGGTACATTTTCATAATCCGCTAAGGTGTAAGTTTTGCCATCCAATGTTTTGAAGTAGCCTCTATCACCCACCATTTCTTTGGGATCCCAAACTTCGGATTGAAGTTTTACAAATTCATACGCGTTCATCATGGGGATGGTGCGTGTAATGCGTTGCACCCCAAAATTGCCGTCATAATTAATAGACAGCTGACCTACTTTTCCTTTTTTAGTAGTGATGATTACCACGCCGTTGGCGCCACGCGCACCGTAAATAGCAGTGGCTGAGGCGTCTTTAAGCACATCAATGGATTCAATATCGTTCGGGTTAATGGACGAGCCGGCGCGTGGGTCTTCTACCGGAAATCCGTCAATGACATAGAGAGGTGAGTTATCTTGTGTTACAGAGTTATTTCCGCGTATTACAATGTTCATATTGCCGCCCGGTGATCCTTCCGAAGAAGATACGTTTACACCGGCAATACGTCCGGCGAGCGCTTGGTCAAAAGTAGCTACCGGGGCTTTGAGCATATCCTCTATATTGGCTTTGGCTACCGAACCGGTTACGTCTTTACGCCGCATATCCTGATAGCCTACTACTACCACTTCGTTCAGTGTTTTAGAATCTTCTTTCATCACTATCGACATTGGTTTACCTTTTTCAACCTTTCTTTCTATTGTTTCATAACCGATGGAAGAGAAGATAAGTATATCGGTAGCTTTGGGTACATTTAGTCCGAATTTACCGTTGATGTCTGTAAGCCCGCCTTGTGTAGAGCCTTTTACACGCACAGTAACGCCCACCAGCGGTTCGCCTTTTTCGTCTACCACCGTACCCGTAACGTTTACCTGCGCAAATGCCGCCGTGGAAAATACCGTGCAAAGGAATAATAAATAAATTTTCAGTTTCTTCATGTGTTTTTTAGATGTTTTTTATTAGGAAAAGAAAAAAGAGTAATTGCCCTTTTTTCAGACAATTACCTTTTTACAAGTATAGTTTATTGGTAAAATAGCGAAGCGAAAGGTTTATTTTACAATTACCTTGGTAGCTTGATTAGAGACACGCACTAAATAAATGCCTTTTGATATGTTGAAGGATACTTTGGAAGCGCCGGCTGTGGTTTCGGCTACTTTTGCGCCTAAGGTATTAAACACATATACTTTTTCGCCGCCATTTAAGCCTTCGATGTGGATTTGATTATCTCTTGTGTAGCATTTGTAGCTGAAAATGGTTTTATCAATGCCTACTCCAGGATTTGGATCGTATTCATAAGCGCCTATGTCATAAGCAGCACCTTTTGGACGGACAGTGCCGATAATATCGGCTGAAGGGGTATCTGAATTGGAAATTCCTTTATCTACTGCACCGGATGTAACTTTAATACTCCAATTAGACGCTTCCAATTCTGTGGTTTGTGCAGTCGTGGTAGGCGCTCCCCAAAATGTGGTAGTTGGTGCAACGAAGCCGGGACCTTTGTCATTTACCTGCGAATCGTTACCGAACTCGAGCGTGAAGTTAGCCGATTGTGTCCAGCCCGAACTTAGAGCGGGTGAAATACCGCAGTTGGTGATGATTACAGCAGTGTTTCCCGTATTACTTGTAATTCCGGTATTGCTTGTACCCGCGGCATCTGTTTTATTTCCCCACACAATGTTATTGGTGAGTTTACTTACGGCTGTAGCACTTGCCATAACCACTTGTCCTACATTATTTGCTACCGTACAATTAATAAGGTTTCCACCATTGAGATAAATATTAGAATTTCCCGTATTGTTAACTATTATGCAATTAATAAAACTATTGGTCGCTGTATTAGAGGATATGGCACCAGCGGGCAATCCTGTTGCTTTGTTACCTCTGATTATCGAGTTTTTAACCACATTCGTTCCGGTTCCCTGCACACGTACACCTCCCGCACCGTTTGTGCCTGTGGCTGTATTATACTCTATCAAGCAATTATCCACCAATACATTTAAGGTAGTATTAGAGTATAAGCCGCCGCCCAATGCTCCTGTATTAGAACTTATATGGCAATTCAAAACAGACCCGCCTGTCATATTTACACCGCCGCCGTTTCCGGTAGCAGATGAGTTTTTTACCTCAGAGTTCTGTAAAGTCAGATTGGGTCTTATAATAATGGCTCCTCCGCTGTTATTTAACTGTGTTCCGGTTCCGGTTCCGCCTGTTAGCACGAAACCATCAACCACAGTAGATAAAACAAAAGTTTTACTTGATTCCATCAGGCGGCAATTGGTTGCTGACAATATCGTTTGATTAACAAACTGCCACGGTTTACCCCCTGCAACTTTGGCTCGTTCCGTCGTTCCGGTTTCCGTCCCGGCAAAACTTCCATATACATTTACGCTGTCTGACAACAAGATACACGTAGATACAGCATAATTTCCCGCGCCTACCCAAACGTCTTTATAAGCGCCTTTATTTGCTCTGGCTACGTTTATGGCTGTTTGAATATCGCCCAAAGCGTCATTCCAAGATGTTCCCGCGCCTGTTGCACCTGCTTTTACATAAACAATTCCATTGGTTTGTTCCGCGTACAAACTCATTGTAAACAGAACTGCAAATAATAAAGTAGTTTTTTTCATGATACCTATTTTTAATGATTAATATTCTTTTCAAATAGAAATACAAGGCAAAAATAAAGGTATTCACAAAAGCAGAGGGGATAAAATAGTACAAAAAACCTCCTTTTTTAGTTCAGACCTAAAAGGAGGTTAGTTAAAAAAACCTTATTTATAAGGAATTATACTTGACAGTATTCTTTCTCTATACCACGGGTCACCTGCTTCTTTGAGTAACGCCGCCATTTGTTGGTAGAGTGATTTTAATTCTTTTCGGTGGTGCTCTGCTTTTAAGGGATGCATCTGGTAAGGGTCATTTTTATCGTCAAAAAGAAGAATCTCGGTGATTTCTTTTTTCCGGTTGATGCTAATAGATAAAGTGTATCTATCTGTTTTGATACCTCGGCTTACTGGGAAATAACTGATTACTTTTCCGTCCGCGTCTTTTTTTCCATCGGCATTTTTGAGATACAGCGCCCCTTGAGGCGATTTACAGGCATTTTCTTTTTTTATTAATTCCGATAAATCCTTGCCTTGCACCGTCTGCGGAATTTTCTTTCCCAACCCCGCCATAGAAAGCAGTGTGGGCATAATATCGGGTGTGGATAGCATCAATGGTGTAACACGCGGTTTTAGTTTTGCAGGATAACGGATTATAAACGGCACGTTCATCGCTTCGGTGTAAGGTGAATTTTTAGGGTCTTCCACATGACTTGCCAGCGTTTCGCCGTGGTCTGACGTAAACACCACAATGGTATTCTTATCCAACCCCATCTCTTTCAGCGCGGATAAAATTCGCCCAAATTCTCTGTCCACACCCGTAACAGAAGCAAAATAAAACGGCGCGCACGCCTGTTTTTTCTTTAATTCAGGATTGATGTTGGGGCGCACCAATAATTTATCCAGCGGAACGTCTTTATAGAGGTTGTAATCCTGCTCTTCCACATCGTTCAAAGATTGATACGGACTGTGCGGCGGATTCATGCTCACCACGAGGAAAAACGGTTTGGTCTTATCGCGTCCGTTTTTCAGGTAATCAATGGCTTTGTCCGCCTCGTGCTTTGGCGACCACTCGCTGATGTCGTGACGCTCGCCATCCGTATCCCAATAATGCGGCGATTTATGCTCATCAAACGTGCCGTATGAGTACCAGTAATTAAAACCGTGACGTCTTTCGGGCGGTGTATAGGCGTCCCACACCGGATTTTTATCTTCCACATACGTTCCGGGATTTTGCGGATTGTTTTTTGTGGGATAATCTACGTGCAGTTTACCGATGTAAGCGCAGTCATAACCATTGCTTGAAAACACATCGCTGATAGTAACGGCTTCGGGACGTAAACTACTTACAGGGCGTGTGTTATTGCAGTTTAGAGGCACGCCGCTGCCATCGGGATACATACCCGTAAGCAACATACCGCGGTGCGGACTGCTGATGGGGCAATTACTCTGGGCGGAACTTAACACTACACCTTCCCGCGCGAATTTGTCCAAATTAGGCGTATGTACCGGGTCTGCCTGGAAATTGACGTGCTGCTTGAAACCGTTTTCGTTCCAAAAATTCATCGCCGCGTTCCGAAATTGGTCCGGAAAAACATACACTATATTGGGACGATTACTGGCTTGACCGAATAATGCGCCGGCGAAACCGACAGAAAGGAAACTAGTCAGTATTTTTAACCGTCCAGCCCCCCTTCCGACTTGTCGGAATCCCAAAGGGGGGCTTGCGGTAGGCTGATTTATGTTTTTCCAACTAAAAAGATTGTTTTTCGATTGTTTCATTTTTTTCATTATTAGTTTTAGCCCCAAGGGGGCGTTAGGTGTCTAGTAAAAAGGTTTAATGCAAATAATCATTAAAGTTAAAAAAATAAAGACTCAAAGTTCGTTTATTAAAAAACGAAATCAAAATGAAATCGCAGGCTTTCGCCCGAATGGGCGATATTTCCATAACCGTAGGCGATTTATTCGCCTGCGGTAAGGCATCCATACATGCCCCCGCCCGTAGTGGCGGGACTTGTTTCAAAATTAGTGCCGCCACTACGGGCGGA
>MTLC01003000.1_pt1 | contig 13536 bp, 11 predicted proteins | sample 1982451 | NCBI WGS metagenome assembly MTLC01 (sample SAMN05710165, study PRJNA340218) | biofilm metagenome | isolation source: sample SPH anode biofilm adapted to +100 mV | place: USA | collected 2012-02-03 | reverse complement strand
AAAGGTGATGCGGCTCGTATTGCTTTTGTTAAAAGCTTTAAAGAGGTACAACGTCTAAAAACCCAACTTGACCAATACACAGATTTAGACGAAGCACAACAAGAAAAAATTGAAGCGATACTGCCCAAAGAAAGTCTGCTTGAATTTAAAAGTTCATATATCGAAACAGCAAAACAATTAAGAGAAATTCAGCAAAAAGAGGGAGATAACGCTCCATCAGATATTCAACAACTTGATTTTGAATTTGTACTTTTCGCCTCGGCTGTTATTGATTACGACTATATTATGAATCTGATTGCCGACAGTACCCAACAGAGACCATCTACACAGAAAATGACAAAAGAGCAGGTTATTCGTTTGCTTTGTGCAAATGCTAACTTGATGGATGAACAGGAGGATTTAACAGATTATATAAATAGTCTCGACTGGACAATAGGTCACGAGGTTGACACACTCCATAAAGGCTACGAAACCTTTAAAATAGAAAAACACGACAAAGAGTTGGCAAAAATTGCCAAAGAGCATGGTTTGCAAACAGCAGACCTAAAAGCATTTGTAGAAGACATTATGAGCCGAATGATTTTCGATGGTGAAAAATTGACCGACCTTATGGAACCATTGGAATTGGGATGGAAACAACGTAGTAAAGCCGAAGCCGCTTTAATGAAGGATTTGGTGAAAGAATTAAAGAAACAGGCGCAAGGGCGTGAAATATCGGGATTAGCAGCGTATGAATAATTGTCTGAATTATGATTTTTAAGATTTAAGGATGATAGGATTGTGAAATACGAAGAATTGACTCATAAAATTATAGGTTGTGCAATGAAAGTACACAGTACTTTAGGAAATGGCTTTCAGGAAGTCATATATCAAAGAGCATTAGCTATTGAAATGGAGAAGCAAGGATTGGATTTTCAGCGTGAAATGGAAATGGATATTTATTATGAAGGATTTAATATTGGTAGACGTAGAGTAGACTTTTTTGTGGAAGGAACTGTAATGCTCGAATTAAAGGCTCTTATAAAATTAGAAGATGTTCATTTGGCACAAGCAATGAATTATTGCCAAGCTTATAATTTACCCATTGTACTACTCATCAATTTTGGCTCAAAAAGCCTTGAATTTAAACGTGTTTACAATGTAAATCACCCTGATAACAAGGACTTCAAAAAAGAAATCCTAAAATCATGCAATCCTAAAAATCCAAATTCAGACAATGAATAAGGAGAATAAAATATTACCCGAACTGCGCTTCCCTGAGTTTGTTAATGATGGAGAGTGGCAATATTTGAATGGTGATGAGTTATTTGAGCCTATCTCAAACAGAGACCATAATTCAGACTTGCCCATTCTTGCAATTTCACAAGAACATGGTGCTATTCCCAGAGAGATGATTGATTATACTGTTATTGCATCAGAAGATAGCATTAAGAGTTATAAGGTAGTCGAAAGAGGTGATTTTATTATAAGTTTAAGGTCTTTTCAAGGAGGAATTGAATACTCAAATTATAAAGGTATTTGTAGTCCTGCATATATAATCCTTAGAAAAAAGAAGAAGCTTGAAGATAACTTTTTCAAATATTATTTTAAAACTGATTTATACATTCGCCACCTAAATAAAAACCTTGAAGGTATTCGGGATGGGAAAATGGTTAGTTATAAGCAGTTTTCGGAAATTTTACTACCATATCCATCAATCAATGAGCAACAAAAGATAGCTTCATTTCTTTCTTCTTTAGATGAACTGATTGAAGCAAATAATAAAAAATTAGAAGCTCTTAAAGACCATAAAAAAGGCTTAATGCAAAACCTTTTTCCACAAGAAGGTGAAAAAGTGCCAAAGTTTCGATTTAAGGAGTTTGAGAATGATGGAGAGTGGTTTGAGAAATCCATTGACACAATAAAATCAATAATAACTGATTATGTGGCAAATGGAAGCTTTCAATCTCTTAGAGAAAATCTGAACGTTGTAGATTCAGAAGATTATGCATTCTATGTAAGATTGACAGATTTAAGGGCTGGACTAGGGCATTCTAATCAAAGATATGTTGATGAGAGCACCTACAAGTTTTTAAATAAATCAGCTCTTTTAGGAGGTGAACTTTTGATGGCGAACATTGGAGCTAATGTTGGTGAAGTTTGGCAAATGCCATTTATAAATAAACCATCGACATTAGCTCCGAACATGATAATGATAAAGTTCAAGAAAGATATAGATAGCGGATTTGTTTTTCAGTACTTAACAAGTAATACAGGAATTAAAAGTATTTCTTCAGCAATTTCAGGAAGTGGGCACCCTAAAATTAGTAAAACTGATTTGAGGCAAGTTAAAGTTTCTCTGCCGCCAAAAATTAAGGAACAACAAAAAATCGCTTCTTGTCTTTCGGCTTTAGATAATTTAATCAAAGCGCAATTAGATAAAATCGAACAATTAAAAGAATATAAAAAGGGAGTAATGCAGGGGTTGTTTCCTAAAAAAAATGATTAAAAAATGAAAAATATTAAAGATATCGCCAATCAATTATTTCAATTGCCACAAACGATTAGTTTGATATACGCATTTAATTCAACTGGCAAAACAAAACTATCCGTAGAATATAAAGAAATTACCAAAGTCAATAATGGTGGTAATCATTCAGGTGTATACTATAATGCATACAGTGAAGATTTATTTGTTTGGGACAATGATGAGCCACATTATAATGAAAAAGTAAAACTTGAAGTAGTTTTCAGTTCGCTTAATAAATTCCATTCTTTATTGTTAGACACAGATATCCTTGAAGAAAAATTATCACTTTATAATCCACGGTATAAATTCATACTCAATCTCTATGATGATGGAGATAGAGAGAAAGGAATAAAATCAATAACATTTTTTGTTAATGAAGAAACTAAAGAAGCAATCAAAATTTCAAGAGGAGAAGAGCGAATATTTATATGGTGTTTCTTTCTAGCACTTTTTGATTCTGAAACTTGGACGGAAGAACAAAATGCTCATTTTTTTATTGATGACCCTGTTTCAAGTATGGATGAGCATAATATTTTCACAACAGCAGAGTCAATAACGAAATTGATAGACAGCACTTATCCCAAGAAGAAAATTATCGTGACAACTCATCATATTGGTTTATTTTCAATACTTGCAGATAGGTTAACGAAAGGTCATAAAAGTGAGAAATATAAAGAAGATACAGCTGTTTTCTTACTTGAAAGAAATGTTAATGATGAGTTAAGGCTTAATAGCCAAAATGGAGCTTTTTTGTTTCATTTACACTTACTGAAAACTTTAGATGATGCTGCAAAAACAGAACTGTTTTCATATCATTTTGTCCTTTTAAGACAATTGCTCGAAAATATTTCTTCATTTTTAGGAAGAGGTGGGATTGGTTATGCATTAAGTCAAATAAAACTTAGGGAAGACCCAAATACTGTTGGCGAAAGGATTCACTCATTATCTCACAAAGATACCTATAAAACCCAATCAAATAAAATGTCAGAATCAGAGGAGACTTTGTTTCGAGAAATTTTAGGAGAAATTATTTCTAAATACAAATTCAAATTTTAGGATGACAAAAAACGACCATCAACAATTGGGGAAAACCCTTTGGAGAATAGCCGACCAGCTTCGAGGCGCAATGAATGCAGATGATTTTCGTGATTATATGCTTTCATTCCTATTTTTAAGATATTTATCCTTCAATTACGAGGAATCTGCAAAAAAGGAATTAGGCAAAGATTACCCTGAAAGCAAACCGGAGCATAAAAAAATTGACGGATTTGTACCGCCACCATTACAAACATGGTATGAAGAAAATGAAGAAGATATAGAAGAATTTGAGAAACAAATGCGTAGAAAGGTTCATTACGTTATCAAACCACAGTTTCTGTGGAGTAATATAACAGAACTTGCACGAACTCAAAATCCAGACCTTTTAAAAACCTTGGAAAAGGGATTTCGGTACATAGAGGATTATTCATTTGACGATTCTTTTCAGGGTTTGTTTTCAGAAATAAACTTAAATTCAGAGAAATTAGGCAAAAGCGAATCATATAGAAACGATAAGCTCTGTTCCATTATTCAGACCATTGCTTTAGGTATATCCGAATTTCCTACGAGTAGTGATTCGCTCGGCGATGCTTATGAATATTTGATCGGTCAGTTTGCAGCAGGTTCAGGCAAAAAAGCTGGTGAATTCTATACCCCTCAGCAAGTTTCCACCATCCTATCTGAAATAGTAACTTTAGACAGTCATAATCCGGCAAGTCCAACCGGGCCTAAAAAGAAACTGAGTAAAATTTTAGATTTTGCCTGTGGTTCAGGTTCTCTATTACTAAATGTACGTAAACGAATAAAAGAGAATAATGGAAGTATTGGTAAAATTTACGGTCAGGAAAAGAATATTACCACTTACAATCTTGCCCGAATGAACATGCTATTGCATGGCATGAAAGATACCGAATTTGAGATTTTTCATGGGGATACGTTGCTTAATCAATGGGATTTGCTAAATGAAATGAATCCATCAAAGAAAATTGAATTTGATGCTATTGTAGCTAATCCCCCGTTTAGTTTGCGTTGGGAACCAAACGACACTTTAGCCGAGGATTTTCGTTACAAAAGTTACGGCCTGGCTCCAAAATCGGCTGCTGATTTTGCTTTCCTATTACACGGTTTTCATTTTCTAAGTACTGACGGCACAATGGCTATTATTTTACCTCATGGTGTTTTATTCCGTGGCGGTACTGAGGAGAAAATCCGTACTAAACTATTAAAAGATAATAATATTGATACGGTAATAGGTTTGCCAGCAAATTTATTCTATTCAACTGGTATTCCAGTATGTATTTTAGTTTTGAAAAAATGTAAAAAGGAAGATGATGTTCTTTTTATAAATGCAAGTGAAGATTTTGTTAAGGACAAACGACAAAATACGCTAGATGAAAAACATATTGAAAGAATCATTGAAACTTATAAATATCGTCCTGAGAAAATAAGTCGTTATGCTCGAAAGGTTTCAATGGGTGAAATTGAAAAGAATAACTACAATTTGAATATTTCAAGATATGTAAGTACATCTGAAGTTGAAGAGAAAATAGACTTGAAAGTGGTGAATGAGAAATTGAAACTAATAAATGAGAATATAAAATTGAATACGGATAAGCACAATGAATTTTTGAAAGAGTTGGGTTTACCTCCTATTTAAAGGACCTTCCTGAAACAAAATTTTTTTCGAACGACAAAGCGTTCGTATAATACCAAACTCTTTTTTGAACCTAAGCTCTTTTGCGCTAAATGGACTTTAAAGATATTTTGATATATGAATGTCATTTGGTTATTTGATGTTCCTACTAGTTGTATCAAAGATTATTCAAATTAAAACTTGATATTCAATAGTCAGACGCAGCGATTATGCTATGAGAATCATCTTGTTAAAAGAATCAAAAAGTGAAGCGTTATTCATTATATTTCTACAGGTTCGCAAAATACCGATGGTTTGAACAGGGCGAGTTGCTCCAACACTGTAATACTGGTGATAATAACAGTGATATCTCGAACCCTTTTTTATGCCACACACTCTCCTTTTGATCCTTGATGCTTATGTCATAGCTGAATGCCAAATCTGCTCCAAAACTACTCTTCTTGCCACCAAAGATTCTAAAACCGGCTGAGGGGATAATCTGACCAGCCGACCTGTAACCGACTCCAATACGGGCTCTGTCAAAGAATGCCCAGTGCCTTCTGTACATAAGTGTAAATTCTCCTAAAATGGCTGTCTCCTGCTGGTGCTGAACCTGCACCAACGGAATAGCACTCCATTGTTCATTAATCTCCCATAAATAGGATGCGTGAACATTGATCGTTCCGGTGGGCATGTTATTACTCATTGGAATGGTGTCACTTAAACCATTATGCCAGTATGAGGCTCCAATCATAAACTTGTATAGCTGGTCATCAGTCCAACACTCCATCTTGTTTAATCCCACCAAGATTCCCAATCCGTAGTCAAACTGATACTTTGACTTCATAGCCCGATAGGTGAGGGGTTGAGGGTTTGGAATGTAAGATACCGACATGGTCTCTGCCAGATTAGGATATTGAAAGAAGCCCGGTGCAAATGAGACAGAGATCAAATGTTTTCTTGCGATTTTATAGTGGATTGCAATGGGCAGGTAGGCTGATCTGTACTGTAGCATTGCTGAATCAGAACGTCTTGTCTCGGTAAGAAAACCAATAGCCAGACTAAACGGACTCTCATCAACATATTTCTGGCCGTAACCGCTTTTTACATAATCGAAATCTATTCGGTAAGCACCTCTGAATAGCCAGGTGTTCACATTAGTCGTATCGTAGGTCTGCCTGCTTTGATATATGCCGCCCAGATAGTATTTGTGAGCCGATACTCCTGCGAGTGCCGGATTCATTGCTTCACCAGAGGCCAATGGTTGTGAGTAAAAGGCTGGTTGTGCATCCGTTTCTCTGATGCAGAAAAGTTGAACCAACAAGATGGTGATGATGTAAACAGATCTGAATCTTCTCATGTGATAATATCTTATCAGTCAGTGATTATCTCTAATTCTTCGATTATTTATGCCAGTTATTGTGCAGCTGTTAATGAGTAAGCAATAATGCTCGTTTAGGTTACTTGCTTATATAAAACATCAAATGGGGAATAATAGTGTGTGCAGTAATGATTTTAATAGGCGGCGTCTTCTGGAAGATCAGAATAAGAATTGAATATAAAACAAAAGAGGTCGGAATAGTTGAATTCCGACCTCTTTTGTTTTAAGAGAATTAGTTAGTAAACGCGTTCTGAGACGAGTTTACCTGATTCGTCAAATACTTGCCATGTTCCGGATTTCTTTCCATCCGTGTAGAACATTTTATATCGAAGTGTTCCTGAATCATCCCAGATAAGCCATTCGCCCTCTTTTTTATCATTTTTATATCCGGCACGGGCAATCTTTATGCCTTTCTCGTTCCAGTTAAGCCATTCCCCATTCTTTTCTCCATCGCGGTATTCCCGTTGCTCCATTATCTGCCCATTGGAGAAATAGTAGCTTGTAGTTCCATTTTCTTTACCGTTACGAATTGTTCTGAAGAGTTTTAACGTGCTGTCAGGATAGAACTCTCTAGTTTCTCCGGTGTAGAGCATTCCGTTTTTATAATACTTTCCTTCAACAAACATGACCTGTTGCCCATAACCGGTAACTGTTCCTAAACCTACAATTGAGATGAGGAGTAGGAGAAATCTTAAAATTGTTTTATTGATCATAATATTTCTTTATTAGGGTGTAAATACTCATAAGTTTAGAAGTTATATGAAAGACCCAGTGTTATGTATCTTCCCGGGTTAAATCTAAGTGTTTCCTGGTCACGTTCAAGTTTGGTCTCTTTTATTCCGTCTCCGTCCATGTCTTTACTAAATGAGACTGTCTGTTTAAAGACGACATCCTGACTGATGATATCCTGAATGCCTCCTTTAATTGTCCAATGTTCACCCCTTTTCCATGTGAATGTAAAATCGAGAGAGTTGCGAGGCATCTCATAGACATCCGGGATATCTTCGTCAGGGTTTTGGTATGGCTGTCCAACAACTGAGACTCTCTTGCCTATAACATTATATAGGAGGCTCATTCCAAGGCCACTCTTATCGTTTTGATAGTAGATACCAGCATTTACGATATAAGGGCTTTGCCCTTGCATAGGCCTGTCGCGTTCTAGTCCGCCTTTAGGGAATTTAACTTTTGAATCGATAAAGGAGAGATTGGCTACGAGTACAAAATCTTTAAGGAAGCTAAAAGAGGTTTCAGCGAGAGGAAGGAGTGATTTTCTTAACTCAAGTTCGGCTCCTAAGCTTCTGGCACTAGTAGCATTTTGGAAGCCATATTGTAGTCCGCTACCCGATTCGATGTATTTCACCTCGATAGGTTTGTCGAAGTTCTTGTAAAAGACCCCAATGGTGAGCATGTCGAAAGGAGAGGGGTAAAACTCATATCTGAGGTCCAGATTGTCAATATGCGAAGTCTCAAGGTCAGGATTGCCAGAGAAGGCTGCATTATACTCGAAATTGTAAAAGACGAAAGGAGCAATCTCTCTGAACTCAGGGCGATTAATGGTTCGACCATAAGCCAAGCGAAGCAGACTCTTCTCATTGATTGAGTAAGTGAAGTTAGCTGATGGGAATAGGCCTGTTTCTGAGTTGTTAAGGTTTACAGGAATGGTTGGGTTGTCTGAATTATAACCATCTAGCTGTTGATTGTTGAATTCAACCCGAACACCAGCATACAGGTTGAATAATGGTCCAAAGGGAATCTTTAAAGCTGCAAAACCTGCTCCAGTCAAATTAGACGCTTTATAAGAGTCACTAGGATTGGTGGTTTCATCAAGAATAATACCTGAATTTAGGTTGATGTTTTCGTCACTAAAGATCTCTTCAACCGGTTTGAATAAAAGCGTAGGGTCGAACTGAGAGGAGTTAGCAATTTTATAGCCTAGGAGTCTTGTGTCAAAGCTCCTTTTCTTATACTCGCCGTAGATGCCACCTTTGAAGTCTATTTCGTCGCCCCAAAGCGTGAATTTGTGATCGTAATTAGAGCCTCCCATGATGATATATTCATTAAGATCCATAAAAACCCTACCTGCATATTTTGGTGAGGCAGTATAGTTTAATCCTAAACCATAGCTTCCATAATATGGAGAGGTTGGGTCATTGGTCTGTTTGATAAAGGTGAGGCGTTTAACATCTGGCTCATGTCTGTTTCCATAGCTGAATCCAAGATTCCACTCTAAGCGGTCATCGCTTTTACTAAAGAGGTGCTTACCACCGAACTGGCCGCTATAGGTAGCCCTGCTGAGGTATCCATTCTCCATTGATTTTATATCCTGACCACTGTAATATTCAGTTCCTTCTCTGAGAATTGCTCTTGATTGACCAATCTGGTTAAAGAGGTTTCTGAATTCGATGGTGTTATAATCATTGATACGCCAAGACCAGTTATGTAATAGGCTGATTTTTGCCGTTGCAGTATATTCTTGATCCTCGAAGAGGAAGTTAGGACTGCTTTTGTCGTTGGCAATATCATAGACCTGATAGTTGTTTCTGTATTTGGTTCTGGTTGCTGAGGTGTTTGTATAAGAGAGGGAGGTAATGTTGCTAAGGTAACCATTTCTCAATGGGATTTTCCTTTGTAGGTCAAATGAAAAGCGTTGGTCAGGAATAGCGGTAGAGGAGGAGGTTGTCCAGAGTTTATTCATTTCGCGACTTAAGCTGACAAGTTTTTGTTGATTTGCCAGATATTGAGGGTCGTTAAAGTCATTCAGTGTATTTAAGTGGGTCGGGAAGTTTGATGGTAGGCTTCTTGTTCCATCATCAAAACCTAAGAAGTCAAGCCCCCCACCTTTGAATTTTTCAAAGCTTTTGAAGGTAGTATTTTCTCTATAGCTGGCAGAATATGATAGTGATGTAGTGTTTTTATCGGGGTTATTTCTTGTGTAGACTTGTATAGCTGCACCGGCAAAGCTTGCTGGTAATTCAGGTGCAGGCGTTTTAAAGACCAGGATGTTATCAATCATTCCCCCGGGGATGGCATCAAATGAGAAGGCTTTTACATCAGCCTCTGAACTGGGTGTTACCGAGTTGTTAAGCCAAACCTCGTTATATCGTTCACTCAGACCTCTGACCATTACAAAACGACCCTCAACAAGAGTGATTCCCGGGACACGTCTGATGACTTCGGAAGCGTCACGATCTTGAGATCTGGCGATCTGTTCTCTGGAGATCCCATTAATAACCAGACTTGAATTGCGAATGGCAGACATTACGCTGATTTCAGAGTCTTTTTTTCGGGTTTCAGTAATGGTGACTCCTTGTAAGGAGGCAATCTCTTCCTCTAGTTCAACGTTAAGGGTGACAGTTTTTCCGGAAGGAACCTTAACGTCAAATGATCTTTTTTTGTAGCTGATAAATGAAACTTCAATCTGATAATTACCTGGTGTCAAACCTTTGAGTTCGAAATATCCATCCAGATTGGTGCTCACTCCACGAGTAGTCCCTTTTATGGAGACATTGGCACCAATGATCGTTTCTTTACTTTTTTTATCAGTAACTACACCCTTGATTTCTCCTGTCTGGCCTAGCAGGAAGCTGTAAGAGAATAATAGTAGCGCAATGAAGAGGTATTTTACTTTTAGAATCATGATGATCAAAATTTTGCTAAACGCGAGAAGTCTGAAGTAACAATTGGTTATAAATCTCTATTTTGAAATATTCCTAAAATCTAAGGGGAGCGCAGCCCAGGGCTGCGCTCCCCTGAAAATCTATCGGAGAGCTATTACTTAACCTCGTAATCAGCATTATTAGGATCAAAGTTTGTCCAACCCGATGCCCAGTTTTCTGTTCCGAAAGCACCGCGGAAGCTAACCTGTGAGAAGAAGCTGTTTTGTAGGTTCTCATTGGTAAATGAACCACCTTCCAGTAACATTGAGCCAGCAGCGGGAAGAAGCTGAGGATTGTTGATGGTGAAAGGATCATTTAGTCCGAGAGAACTATTGTTAACAATAGTATCATTAGCGAACTCAGAGGTTAAGAACCAGTCAGCAACCTCTTGTGAAGTCATTGTTGTTGATGAAGAACTTACACTGAAGAAGGTTTTGTTGCCAGATAAGATACAATTACGAATCTGAAGAAGGCCATTCTTTGCATTATTTTCTGCTTTACTTCCGTCGAGAAGTAGTCCGTTTGGATGACCAACGAAGAGAGAATTATAAACTTTAAGAGCAGTATTACGACGTAGGTGCATGCTGTTCTTGTAGTTTCCGCTTACGTTTGAAGTAGTCAGTTTTGCAAGGGGTCCGAAGATACTTACGTTAGAAAAGATTGGGCTTGTTTGAGGAGCATTATCAGAACCGGTTGCATCATTGTCGCTTTCAAAGCCATTTGAACCAGATACGTCAGCAACAGTACGATCGCGCATTGAAAGAGCGAACTGAACCATACCATTCCAACCGTTGTCACTGTCAAAGTCATCATCTAAAGCGCTTTGAGCAATGATATGCTTAGCATTAACGGTACCGCCGAACCATTCATATGCATCGTCGTTTGAGAAAGATACCTGAACATAGTCAATAGTTGTTCCTGATCCAACACCAGCCATTGTGAGTCCGTTGATCTCTTTATCAGGTTGGAAGGGGTATCCTGCGAATTCTATACGAACATACTTTAAGATACCTGAGTTGTCGGCTGCATCAGTACCACCGTAATGTGAACGTGGACCACCTTCAATCTGAGGATCTCCATTGTTTACAGGAGCTTTACCACATAATACGATACCACCCCAGTCACCACGGTTTCTGAATCCTTGAGGTCCGTTAGAGGTAAAGACGATAGGATTGGTTTGTGTGCCTTCTGCGATGATCTTGGCACCGCGTTCAACAATCAACGTGCCCATTGAAGATTTATCTCCTTTGATGATAGTGCCGGGAGCAATAGTCAATTTAGCACCATCAGTTAGATATACGAAACCTTTTAATAAATACTGTTTGTCAGCGCTCCAGTTGATTGTACCGGTTAAGTCTCCTTCAACGGTAACAACTTTTGACGTTGTAGGTGTAGGATCGGGGTCATCTTTGTCATCACTGCAAGCCACGAAGCCAAAGGCCATTGCTGCTAAAAGAAGTAAAATTCTTACATCGATCTTTTTCATAATACTTAAAAAATTGGTTTAAGGTTTTTTGTTTTTTGTTGTCGCAAAGTAACCCTGCCAATCAAAATGCAATCTTAACTCTCTATTAAAGGTTGGTTAATTAAGTGCCGGTAGGTCTGGACTTCTTTAACAATCAATTAACACTGTAATGCTTAAGTTAAAGAGCCATATTTTCATTATCATCTGATAGATGCGTTAGTGTTTTTATAGATTATCAGTTTATTAGATGGTCTTGGTATGTAAAGTGGATGTTAATTATTAAGAAACATATCAGATTCGAATGGTCTGATCATCCATGGTAGTCATTAAACTTTTAAATTCAGGGTATATATCGTTTGTCTGTATGAGAAAAATCATAGCTTTGTAAGGCACCAATTAAAAAAACAGCAGATATGATAAGAACTGAGCAATATACTGTTCACGGAAGTGAAATCGACCATACCTATCACCTTAAACCCTATTTAGTTGCCTCTTTAGTTCAGGATGCATTCGCAAGGTATTGCGCTGATTTAGGATATGCAGCGTATGATCTTCAACATAATGATAGAACCTGGATTTTGTCTGATATGCATGTAGAATTTGATGGATTAACCCCTTTCTGGCGTGAGCCTTATACTGTTAAAACGTGGGTTAGGAAGAATCAGAAGGTTAGAATGTATGTCGATTTTGAAGCAATTAATAGCATGGGTAAGGTTTTTAGTCGAGGTAGCAGTTGTTGGTTAGTGCTAGATGAGAATACTCGTGAAGTGATAGATGCAGCCGAAGTTCTTAATAACTTTCCGGTAACTGACCTTCTGTCTGTTCCTGATTTTCGGTTTATTTTATTGCAACCTGAAGGCGAATTGTTAAATACCGAGGAGCAGGAAGTTCGTACGTATGATATCGACTTTAACGGTCATCTTAATAGTGTTCGATATGTAGCTGGGGGACTTGAAGCTATTCCTCGTGATATTCGGTTGATCAATAAGCTTAAGTCAGTTACAGTTCGATATATCAAGGAGGTATATCTTGGCGATGTTGTTAAATGTGAGGTTCGTCGTGTAGATAATTCATCAACTATATGGGTGCAGCTATTTAATGGAATGGATGAAGAGGTGTGTCGGTTTAAAACTGAATGGGATCTGTTTCATGAATAGAGGCTAGAGGTACGAGAGAGACACACGGAATAACAATGAATCGTAATGACATGCGGTTCATTGCTTTCCGATTTATATTATTTTTGTTTATTGCTATTTAGACAAAATTTGCAAGCTATGAAAGCTATTAGTTTGGTTATTCTTTATTTCATAGGTGTCGTAATCGGTGGGTTCGCTCAGCAACCCCAGTGGCTTAATCCATTACCATATGGAAGCTCCACGAACGATATCGAGTTTTTTGATTCACAAAAAGGGCTCATGGTTGGCGATAATGGAGCTGTGGCCATTTCAAGTGATGGCGGAAAGACCTGGCAGAATGCAGCTAATTATACGACCCTTTCACTGAAGGAGGTAGAGATCCTTCAGCCCGATCATGCTTTAATCATGGCTGATAGCTGCCTGTTTGAGACAGTTGACGGAGGTGTAACCTTGTCCGTTCGTTGTCAACTTTCAGGTTATACCTTCTTGATGTTAGATATGATTACAGAGGATCAAGGATGGGCTTTGGTACAGATCAATCAGAGTACCTCAACTCGTTTGGCTAAGACAACCGATGGAGGAAGCACCTGGAGCATCTCTTCTTTTCAGGGTATTCCCTCTTCTTTGATAATAACATGTATTGCATTTAAAAGCATGGATTCAGGATTGGTTATGGGTCATGATTTTGATTATGAAAGTGTCTATCGTACCTACGATG
>MTLC01002583.1_pt1 | contig 13575 bp, 11 predicted proteins | sample 1982451 | NCBI WGS metagenome assembly MTLC01 (sample SAMN05710165, study PRJNA340218) | biofilm metagenome | isolation source: sample SPH anode biofilm adapted to +100 mV | place: USA | collected 2012-02-03 | reverse complement strand
ACGTCAGAACCCGGTTTGTATGCTTGCGCCAACCCGCCGAGGGTGGTGTCAGGCGCCGTTTCAGCCCAGTTTTCGTTGATGCGGACCTTCATTGTTGGTCAGAGTTCCTTTTGCTGGTGGAAATATCGGCATCAGTGGGAAAGATAGCTGCAACGGCACGACAGACGGCTTCAGTTGTAAAACCGGCAACTACAGGTTCCGGATTAGCTCCACTCCATTTTTCTATCAGTATGCGCTGTAGAAAGTCTAGCTTTGCGCGGAGACCCACAGAAATATCCCCCTGTGACGGCTCTTCATCTTCATCAAGCGGGACAAGTTCCGGCAGTTCCAGTATTTCCAGCCCCCAGTTGCGGACGATCAGTTCGTGGACCGGCGGACCCAGGCGGTGCATGGCCTCCATCAGCGCCTCAGCGGAGATGGCATCGCCATGATGCGAAGAGATGTATTCCGCAGAGACCCCCAGCACTGCAAAGTATTCCACGTGATGCAGCAGCCCCAGCGTGAAGGCCTCACCCGGTGACATGGCTAGTTCGGATGCCAGTTGCTGACAGGCAATTGCCATCATCAAGGAGAGTTCGGTAATCCATTCGACTTCACGATGTAATCCCTTTCCACGCAGGATGCGCGTGCGCAGCGACATCATGATTACCAACCCCTGAATCTGGTTGAGTCCAACTCTGGTTACGGCCAGTTGCAAGTCATGGACCGGGATTGTTGCGCCGTAATATACCGAATTGGCCAGTCTGATTAACTCGGCCGAAAGAGCTGGATCGTTTTTGAAAATATCCACAAATTCGCTGGCGTTGACTCTTGGAGTGGATAGCAGTTTCTGGATATGCAGAGCGGCTTCAGGAAGTAGCGGTATCTCGAAAGTATTGGTCCTCAGCTTTTTAAGCAGAGTCGATATGAATGCCCGGTCGTATAATGAGAATTCCTGCAGATTGGCAGCCGGTTTTTCAGAAACCAGCGCCAGCAGGAAATCCTTAGCCTGCGGTGACATAAGCCGGGTGGAAACGTCACGGTTGTCCTCGTGCTGTCCTATCCGGCTAATAGAGCTTGCGCTGTCCTGCTCTTCCGTATCTTGAGGGGGTAAATCACTTGTAAGTTCATTCCTGAACAGTTCTTTGAAGAATTCACGCAGATATTTTAGCCAGTTGTTCATGCACACCCCAAACACTGCTCGCGCGGTTTCTCCGCCACTAGTTGTAGGCAGGAACCAAGTCTGAATGTCGCAGACGTCCGACGAGAAAATAAAGACTTATTCCGACGAATCATATTGGGGTATTTCAGCTTTGAAATCAAGACGTATCAGGATATTAACCCATGGCCTGTTGCAGGTCGGCGATCAGGTCGTCCGGGTCTTCCAGGCCGACCGAGAGACGCACCAGCGTGTCCTTGATCCCTTTGCGCTCCCGCACTTCTTTCGGTACCGAGGCGTGTGACATTTTGGCCGGGTAGGAGATGATGCTTTCAACCCCTCCCAGACTGACGGCGAAGGCCGCCAGATGTGAGCCTTCCAGCAGTCGCTTGGTTGTTTCATAGGAATCCAGTTCAAAAGAGAAGACCGCGCCCGGGCCATCGGCCTGGGCAGAATGGATGACATGACCGGGATGTTCCGGCAGGCCCGGGTAGTGCACGGCGGTGACCCGCTCGTGCGCTTTCAGCCATTCGACAATTTTGAGTGTATTCTGCTGGCTTTGGTCCATTCTGACCTTGAGGGTTTTGACGCCACGCAGGGTCAGGAATGAATCCTGCGGCCCCAGTCCGGTGCCGAAGGCGTTCTGGATGTAGCGGATGCGCTGACCAAGCTCCTTGTCCTTAACGACGGCGAAGCCGCACAGGACATCGCTATGGCCGTTGATGAACTTGGTGCCGCTGTGGAGGACGATGTCACAGTCCAGTTCCAGCGGGCGCTGCAGGTAGGGGGTCATGAAAGTGTTGTCCACCAGCGTTATGATGCCGTGGCGGCGGGCGATTGCGGCCGCACCGCGCAGGTCTGTGACCTTCAGCAGCGGGTTGGAAGGGGTCTCCAGATAAATGCCCTTGGTTTCTGGTAATATGGCTGCCTCAATGGCGGTCAGGTCGGTGGCATCCACAAAGGTTGACTTGATCCCCATCCGGCTGAAGATAGTGGAGAGCACCCGGTAGGCGCCGCCGTAGACGTCGTCACAGACCACCAGGTGGTCGCCGGGAGAAAAGATCATCAGTGTGGTGGAGATGGCGGCCATGCCGGAGGCGAAGGCCAGGCAGCGGCTGCCCCCTTCCAGTACCGCTATCGTATCTTCCAGCGCCTCGCGGGTCGGGTTGTCGCCGCGGGCGTAGTCGTATTTGCTGAAATGGTCGACCGATGTCTGACGGTAGGTTGATATCTGATAAATCGGAACGCCCAGCGCGCCGGTCTGCATGTCAACGGTCGGGCCGCCATGGATTAATTTTGTGGCTAATTTCATTTGATTCTCCCATCTCCTTCCAAAGCTTGTTTCAGGTCGGCGATCAGGTCATCGACATCTTCGATCCCGACTGACAGCCGGAGCAGAACGTTATTGATCCCGAGTCGGGCGCGCAGATCGGGCGGGATGTCGGCATGGGTCTGGACTTCCGGAAAGGTGATCAGGCTTTCCACTCCCCCCAGGCTTTCGGCGAACGAGATCAGCTCTGTTTTGAGCAAAACCTGCTCCACCAGCGCATGATTGTCAACCTCAAAGGCGATCATGGCGCCGAATCCACCGGAATTCCTTTTCATTAGTTCATGATCGGGATGGTCAGCCAGTCCCGGGTAATAGACCCTGGCGACGCGAGGTTGCTCTGTCAGCCACTCCGCAATCTTCTGGGCGTTTTCCTGCTGCCGGTCGAGCCGGACAGAAAGAGTCTTCATGCCGCGAATGGTCAGCCAGGAATCCTGCGGACCCAGGGTCGCGCCGACCGAGTTCTGATGGAAGTAAACCTGTTCCGCCAAGGCAGGGTCTTTGACCGTCACCAGACCACATACGGTGTCATTGTGTCCGGACAGGTATTTTGTGGCGCTGTAGATGGCGATATCGGCACCCTGATCCAGCGGCCGCAGCAGGTAGGGGGTCAGGAATGTGTTGTCGGCAATCAGTAAAAGTAAGTTCTTTTTGCAGAGTGCCGATATGGCCGGTAGATCAGCAAATTTGAGCAGCGGATTGGTGAGGGTCTCTACGAAAACCGCTTTGGTTGTCGGCTGGAGCGCGTCACGAATCGCATCCGTATTGCTGGTGTCAACGTAGGTAAAGGAGAGGCCGTACTGCGTGAATATCTTGTCAAACAGGCGACATGTGCCGCCGTAGAGGTCTTCGGTGACAATGATGTGGTCGCCGGACTTGAACAGCAGCAGCAGGTTGGCGATGGCCGCCATTCCTGACGAGTAGGCGAAGCCGCGGGCGGCTCCATCCAACCGGGCGATGCCGTCTTCCAGCGACTGGCGGGTAGGGTTGCCGGAACGGCTGTAATCATAACCGGTGCTTTGCCCAAGCCCCGGATGGCGAAAGGTGGCCGTCTGGTATACCGGAACCGATACCGCACCGGTGCGCGTGTCCCACTCGAGTCCGATCTGTACCGCCTGTGTGCCGATTTTCATGCTGTTACCTCCAAAAATGAAATCCCCTTCCGGGGTGCGGAAGAGGATCTCTTGGATGGCGCTCTTCCTTATCTCCCGAAACCGGTCAAGGTTTCGCTGGATTTGGCACCTTGCCTTTGCAGGCTGGTTGCCGCGACGTCATAGGGCCAGTCCCTCGGTCGCTCTGGATAAGAAGTATATGTTGATTAATTTGATGTTGAAACTACGGGTTGAAAATATCAGTTGCTCGGTAAACTTGTCAATAATTATTTTTGACTGTTGCCGCGTGATTTATGTGTGTATGTTCCCGGTTGTTTTTTGCGGCAGGTTCAGATGAGCAACACTTCTGAAACAACCCGGTTGCGGCCGGTATCTTTTGCCTGATAAAGATTTATATCGGCACGTTTCAGTAAATCCTCCGGACTGCTGAGAGGAATACTCGTTTTCGGGACGAGGGTCACCACGCCAAAACTGGCTGTAACACTTACCAAACCACCATCTTTAGCGCCAGGGTTAAGCGCCACGCGTTCTCGAATTCGTTCGGCTACCACATTGCATCCCGCCGCATCTGTTTCAGGAAGCACAATCACAAACTCTTCCCCTCCGAAACGAGCTACCCAATCTATGTTCTGGCGGATAGAGGCGCTGATGTTCTTAACGCAATCTTTAAGAACCGTATCACCGGTCTGATGGCCATAGGTGTCGTTAACCTTTTTAAAATGATCAAGATCACAGATCATGACGGAGAGCGGGTGCTGATAGCGGTAGGCCCGCTGCACTTCATGTTTGAGTTGATGATCCAGATAGCCGCGGTTAAATGCACCTGTCAGCGGGTCATGGATCGAGAGTTCCCGAATCTCCTCCAGGCTGTTTTTGAGGTTTTCTTCCAGGTCAAGGATCCGGCGGGCTCCCTTGAGGCGCACTCTGAGTTCGGCCGGGTTGATCGGTTTTACTATGTAATCGTCAGCCCCCGATTCCAGGCCCTCGACGATTGCATCCGGTGAGTTTTGCGAGGTCAGCAGGATCAGAAAAGTGTAGCTGTCGGAAAGATTGTTGCGAATAGCATGGCAGAGTTCGGTGCCGTCCATTTCCGGCATCAGCCAGTCGGTTATGACTATCGGAAATGGTTCCCGGGTGAACAGCTCCAGCGCTTCACGTCCGTTGGAAACCGATGCGTAAGGATAGCCAGCCTCTTCAAGATACATCTCAAGAAGGCCGCAGGAAAGGGGATCATCCTCGGCAATCAGGATTCGTGGAAATGTGGCTTTGTCACTCTCTCGCTTTATCGGCATTCGCGTTCCCGTTAAAGAATTTGATTCGTTCAAATAAATACGATTTCGAGGCGATCGGGATGTTTTGCATCAAGTTATCACAAATTACACAAGATGTATCAAGAATGTTTTAAATTCAGTTATATGGCGGCATTTGTAAACTCGCCATTTATCAGTCGCAATAGTCCTTGTGGGTTGGCATTCTTCAGTGGAGCTGGGAGAAGATCGTCCGGATATCCCTGATAGCATACGGGACGCAGGAAACGATCTATCGCCAAAGAACCAACTGACGTTGTCCGGCTGTCTGATGTCGCCGGATACGGTCCGCCATGAACCATTGCATCGCAGACTTCGACGCCGGTCGGATAGTCATTGAAGATGATCCGACCGACCCTTGTTTCAAGCGCTTCAATCAGTGGCAAGCAGTCACCCAACTCATTCTGTTCGGCAAACAGGCTGGCGGTGAGGTGCCCGTGCAACCTGGGAAGCAACTCCATCAGTTCCTGCCGGTCACTGACGGCAACCAGAACCGTTGCGGGGCCGAAAACCTCACTCTCCAACGGGTGGCTCTGGTCGCACAGCAGGGAAGAATCAGCCAGAAAAACTGCCGGGGCAGCCCTGTTCTCAAGGAGTGTTCCGCCGTTCAGGCGTTTTACACCCGGCAAGCGAAGTAGGCGATCAATTCCGTCATCATAATTCTTCAATATATCCCGATTCAGCATCACCGCCGGAGCTTTCTCCCCGAATGCTTCGGCCAGCTGACCGCAAAAATGGTCAAAAGCTTCACCTTTGAATCCAATAACCAGTCCGGGTTTGGTGCAGAACTGTCCTGAACCCAAAGTGGCGGAGGCGGCCAGTCCGGCAGCAATCAGCCCGCTACGCTGCTGGAGTGCGCCGGGCAGCAGGATGACCGGATTGATGCTGGACATTTCGGCAAACACCGGTATCGGTTCCGGCCTTTGTGCAGCCAGTTCGCAGAGTGCGCGTCCCGCCTGTAGTGAACCGGTAAAAGCAACTGCCTTGATACCGGGTGCTTTTACAAGGTCGGCGCCGATCATATTGCCAAAGAGCATACCAAAAAGGCCTTCATGCAGGTTGCAGCGCCGAATCGCCCGGACTATCACCCCGGCTGCCAGTTCGGAAGTAGCCGGATGGCCGGGGTGAGCTTTGACAACCACCGGACAGCCGGCTGCCAGGGCGGAGGCGGTATCCCCTCCGGCGACAGAGAAGGCCAGCGGGAAGTTGCTGGCGCCGAAAACGGCTACTGGTCCCAGGCCGATGCGATACTGCCGGATATCCGGGCGGGGCAGTGGCTGGCGTTCGGGGAGGGCAGTGTCAATTCGGGCACCCAGAAAATCGCCCCGGCGCAGTACCTTTGCAAACAGGCGCATCTGGTTGCTGGTACGTTGCCGTTCACCACGAATCCGGGCCTCTGGAAGACCACTTTCCTGCATAACCACCTGAATAAAGTCGTCATTGAGGAGATCCAACTCTTCGGCAATAGTTTCCAAGAATACGGCCCGCTCTTCAATGCCAGTTTGCCGGTAGTGGGAAAATGCGGCTGCGGCGGCATCGACCGCCTGCTGTACTTCCACTTTGGTCGCCTCAAAAAAAGTGTAGGGAAGAGCGTTACCGGTCGCAGCGTCAACGGAATGAAATGTAACTTCGGATTGAGCAAGCCGCTGGCCGCCGATAAACTGTTTACCAGTAATGTTCATATCAAGTCCTCTTGGCCGGTTATTACGGCAGCAGTCCTTTCATTTCCGGTTTGAAAACCGCCCAAACCTTTTGCTTCATCTGTGCAAAGAACTCCGGTGTGACGAATGCGGGCAGGGTTACTTTAGGGTTCGGATTTTCAAAAACCTGAGCAGGCAAAGTGTATTCATCATCCTCGTAACCTTGACGCAGTTCTAGCGCCAAACCGCGCAGATAGGCGCGTCGGACGGCTGCGACAATCTCCTCGGAAGAGACTTTTAATCCCGTTGCTTCACTGATTGCCCTGGGAATCAGCTCATGCCCCATGCCGACACCAACAAACTTGCAGAGGCCGATCATGTCATAGCCTACCTGCAAGAGCCCCTGGCGGGTAATGACCTCAACCCAGTCATCCAGTCCGGTTTTCCCCTCTTTGGCGAGATACATATGCGTTCCCATCGACATATGTCCGCCGGCAATGGCGAAAGCATAGGCCGGGTTGGTTTCCGGCAGGTAGGCAGGCAGTTCCAGTCCCTTGACATGCATGGCATAGGATGTTTCTCCGGTCTGTTCGGAAAGGCGCATGACCCCCCTTCCGACCGCGCAGAGATTTCCACGGCCGGTTTGTACAATCAAATCCCTGATCTTATCAAACTGGCCGAAGCCGACTCCATCGCATAGCGGTTGTTCAGGGTGGCGAGCATTGTATTCGAGCAGATATGAGATGGTCGTGCCAAGGGAAATGGCATCCATACCTAAAGAATCGCACAGATGGATCAGTTCTGTGACCTGGCGGCCATTATTGATGCCGATATTTGATCCGAACAGGATCAGCGGTTCGAAGTCGAATTTCGCGGCAAGTGCCCCGCGACTGCCGTCGGCATTGCGGTGGAACAGGTTGTTGTGGCAGCGGATTCCGCAGCGGAAACAGGCCTCACTCTGGATGTCAAAATCTTTTTCCACATTTCCACGGAACAACCCCGCCACATCTTCATCCCCCTTGGGACGGAAGTTGTTTTCCGGAACTGCGTGAAAAGCCTGCAGCACATCAATATTGGCCCAGGTTCCGCCATGACCTCCCTGACTGACCGGCTGAAACCGGGCTGAACCGCCATTCTTGATAACATCGCGATTGACATCGCGCATGTCCGGGGTAATTTTGCCCATTTTGTCGCTGCTCCTGGCAACAATCGCGATCAGGTTTTTGTACCCCATCATGCTTCCCATGCCGCCACGCCCTGCAAAGCGCGATTTTCCCTCCCCCGACTTCAGCTGGTTGTCGGTGCTCAGAACCACCGCGCCCATATATACATTGTTGAAATTTTCTCCGGCTGGACCAATTACGGCAAAATGAGCATCCGTATATTCCTTCTGCAGGGCCATGATCTTTTCGTGACTGGTGAGCCCAAGCAGGTGAGTGGCTGACTTGAGTTCAACATTCGCCCCATTTTCACCCTCACTGAAAACGGCGTAGACCGGCACTTCGGAACGGTTTTCAAATATAACCTCGTCCACACCGCTCCATTTCAGCTTGTTGCCGAAATTGCCGCTTCCGGCAGACCACATGGCGGATGGAAGCCCCTTTTTTGAATGTTTGAGCGGGCTATAGGATGAAAAATACGACCTGAGTCCGGTCATTACAGTTGAGCCGGTCAGGATGCCTATGTTGAGAATCAAGGGGTTTTCCGGGCAGTAAGCTTCCGAAATCCTGCGCTCGGCCAAGATCTGATATGATCTGCCAAAGCCGCCCAGCACATCTTCCAGGTTTTTGCAGGGAACGTCATTCTGGGTTGATGTGCCGGTCGCAAGATCGATAACACAGCGGCGGTATAATACGGAAGATGTGTCTGCCACAGGGTTCTGGCTCAGTATGCGCATCTGCTTGCTCCTGTTGGTGAACTGTTCACCTTGGATTTAAGCTGGTCCGGTACCGTGACCAGTTGTAGATATGTAGAACTTCAGCCGCCGTCAAGCATTGGAAGGAGGGAAATTGTGTCGCCGTCTTGGACTACTTCATCAAATTGTACATGACTGCCGTTTCGCAAGCGAATCAGGTACTCGGATGGTATGCCAAGGCTCTTGACGATTGTCAGCACTGTGCAGTGATCCGGGTATTCGCAGAGTGCGGAGTTAAACCTGCCGATACACAAAGATCCGTATAGTTTAACCGTAATCTGCATATTTGAATTCCCGACAGCCATGCATGAAATTAATTGAGTTTGCCCAATACGGATTCAGGGGATTTTGCATCAAGATGTGTGCAATTGCAACTGTCTAAAGTGAAGGGCAGGGAGGAAAAAACGGGAGGTCTTAGTGCCGGTTAAGGCATTAAAACAGAAAAGGTTGCCAAATCATGGCAACCTTTTCTGTTTTGCGGGGTGGATCAGGACAACAGTATGCTCTGATCAATGCTTTTTACTGAAATCACGGAAAGAACTCTTGGGGGGAGCGGGTAGCGGCCTTTTTGGTTTTTTACTTTCCCAGATCATGTTGGACAGGCTTTTCTCGATCGGCGACATGACAAGTGCCAACAGAAAAATCAGAAAAAATGCCATTGAAAATATCAGCAACATGCCGAAAGATACTACTAACGCTTCTAATATTACTGGCATGACACTCTCCCGCTGATAACACCAAGGGTTGGCTGAACTGATACTGGTTTAATTATACATGATGAATACAAAATTGAAAGCGGTGATTCTGCTTTCAATCGGAGGAGCTATTGTTAAAAAAATGGTACATTTTCTCTGGATTATGGGGTATTGTCTGAAAGTTAATAGCTGGTGTATCAATTGCAGTCACAATTTATATCCGCTGGGAGAAACCATTGGCAACCACCGAACGAAGCTTTGTTGAAACCGTCTGGGATTTTTTCTGTTCACTTAAACTCACCATGTTTTTACTGATTTCTTTAGCGCTGACATCGATCATCGGCACTATCCTTCCTCAAGGGCAATTGCCGCCGGAATATGTGGCTCAAATCAGTCCTGCCAAGCTGCAAATCTATTCAAAGTTGGGCTTCTTTGATATGTACCACTCATGGTGGTTCATTACGCTCCTGTACATTTTTAGTCTCAATCTGATTTCCTGCTCAATCAAGCGCCTGCCGCACGTGTTCAAGTTCGTCAGCACCCCCACACTGGTTCTGGCGGAGTCTGCTCGCAACTCTTACTCTTTGAGAAAAGAGATCAGCGTGTCCGGCCCGATTGATAAATGCAAAGAATGTTTGACAGCATTCCTTGGCGCTGAGTTTTCGACACCAATCGTGACGGAGCATAACGGCGAGTATCATCTTTTTGCCCAAAAAAGTGCCTGGTCACGCTTGGGGGTGTACGTCGTCCATTTGAGCATTCTGGTAATTTTTGTCGGAGCGATTATCGGCTCACTGTATGGCTACAAAGGATATGTTTCGATTGTCGAAGGAACCAGTATCAACACAGTTGAAGGGCGAAACGGCGGCCAGATCCCGCTCGGTTTCGAAGTGCTTTGCGAGAAATTCAATGTTGATTTCTACGCAACCGGCGCTCCGAAAGAGTTCAGAAGCATATTGACCGTGTTGGAAAACGGCAAGCCTGTCCCGGGTTTGTCACAGGTGAAGGTCATTGTAAATCATCCGCTCACCTATAAAGGCATAACTTTTTATCAATCAAGCTATGGTCAGGCAGCAGAGGGAAGTGAACATTACATAACTGTTACCCCGCGTGCCGGCGGTACACCGGAAAAACTCACGGTTAGCGAAGGCACAGCCGTGACACTGAAGGACGGGACTGTGGTCAAACTGCTGGAAACAACCCAGGAGGTTCGCCAGTTTGCTCCCGGTTTTTCCGGTCCGGCCGCACGTATAGAAGTAACACCCAAAGGTGCTGCACCACAAATATTTATAGTATTCAAGGATTTTCCTGAAATGAATGCCCAGCGCGGGGATGCACTTATCTTCGGATATGAGGGGACCAACGCCAAGATGTACACCGGTTTGCAAGTTGCCAAGGATCCGGGTGTCTGGATTGTATGGCTTGGTTGTACTCTGATGGTGCTGGGACTTTTTATTGCTTTCTTTATGTCCCACAAGCGGATCTGGCTTGTTATATCAAAGGGGCATGCCCGTATTTACGGCAATGCCAGCAAAAATCAGGCGGCATTCGAAATGCAGTTTGATGCAATTGCCGAAAAGTTTCAGAAGTTGAAAATCTAGCGGAGGTTACCAGTTCATGACCAGTTCCATGCTTTTTAATGTGACAGCAATTGCCTATATGATCTCGATGATCGTATTCTTTGCTTTTCTCGCAAGCAAAAATAAAACCGTCGGCCTTGTTGGCAGTCTGACAGCGTATGCCGGTCTTGCCGTCCATACAGTTGCCATCGGTTTGCGATGGAAAGAATCATACGATATGGGTGTTGGTCACGCTCCAATGTCAAATCTGTACGAGTCGATTGTGTTTTTTTCGTGGACGATTGTTTTGTTATTCGCCTACATCGATATCAAATACAAATACCGGATTATCGGTGCGTTCGTGGTGCCGTTTGCGCTGTTGGGCATGACCTGGGCGCAGCTCGGAATGAACACCGGAATCGAACCGTTGGTTCCGGCCCTGCAAAGCAACTGGCTGCTGTATCACGTAATTACTTGTTTCCTTGGTTATGCCGCCTTTGCCGTTGCTTGTGGAATTTCAATCATGTACCTGATCAAAGTGGCGCTTGAGGCCAATGGCTCAACAGCTCAGGCGGGTGGATTAATGTCGATGTTCCCCCCCCTCAAGGTTTTGGATGATCTTAACTACCGGGCGATCATGATCGGTTTCCCGCTGCTGACCCTTGGCATCATAACCGGCGCAGCCTGGGCTAATTATGCCTGGGGAACCTACTGGAGTTGGGACCCCAAGGAGACCTGGTCGCTGATAGTCTGGTTTGTTTATGCTGCGTTCCTGCATGCCAGATTTACCAGGGGGTGGGTTGGAAAGCGTGCTGCCTGGCTTTCGGTTATCGGATTTGCTGCAACCATCTTTTGCTACCTGGGAGTTAACCTGTTTCTTTCCGGACTTCACAGTTATGGCGGCGGGGCAAAATAAAGGATAAGGTCTTACGTGAACAATTCATCCGTAAAAATTATCGGTCTGAGTGTTGCTGTCCTGATGGGGCTTTTTGCAGTAATGCTGGTTTTAAAGGAACGTCCGGCCCAGGCTGCCGGAACGATGAATTGTGGGTGCCATCCCAACAAGGCCTCAAAGACCTTTGCCCACCAACCAGTCAAAGACGGCGAGTGCACCTCCTGTCACAAAGCCACTGAGCTTAAACATCCCAAGTTCAAGAAGGGTGCTTTTACCCTGACTGACAATGGCAAGGCCGGACTTTGCAACGAATGTCATGAGCGCAAGGATACTAAAAAGTTTGTTCATGGCCCGGTTGGATCGGGAGATTGTCTTGAATGTCACGATGTGCATCAAAGTGACAATAAATATCAGCTGAAAGAAGCGGGGGCAGCACTCTGTTTCATGTGTCACGAGAAAGCCTCTTTTGACCGGAAGTTCCCGCATCCTCCTATCTCGGAAGGAAAATGTCTCGGTTGTCACGACCCGCACCAATCAGACAACAAATACATGTTGAAAGGCGCAGGCTCCTCGCTTTGTATGAAATGTCACGACAAGGCGATGTTTACCGGTAAATCTACACATGCTCCGGTTGCCGCGGGGGAATGTGCTTCTTGTCATGCCACGCATGGCACCCAGTACCCAAAACTGTTGAAAAAAAGCTTCCCTGAAGATTTTTATGCATCTTTCGACAAGTCGCAGTACGAGCTCTGCTTTAATTGCCACTCCGCAACACTGGCCGATGATCAGCGTACCGGAGCGGAGACCAATTTTAGAAACGGAATGTTTAATCTTCATTTCGTACATGTCAACAAGGCTTCCAAAGGCAGGTCGTGCAAAGTCTGTCACGATCCTCACGCATCCTCACAACCGAAGTTGATATCAGACAAAATCAGCGGGTTTGGCCGATGGCGTATTCCTATCCGCTATACAAAGAACGAAGTTGGCGGAACTTGCGTAGTTGGGTGCCACAAACCAAAATCGTATGACAGAAATGATCCGGTTATTAACCCATGATCCAGTGCAAACTGGCAAACCTGAATTTAGCCAAGGAGATTGCGATGCTGAAACGCTTGGTGCTTGCCGTGTCGGTGGCAGTGTTGTTTAATGTCACAGCCGCCCAGGCAGCAGTTGATTTTATTTATCCCACCCAGAACAGCTCGGTATCCACTTCCGGTCACCTCATCTTCAAGCTTAATCAGAATGACATCTCATCTTTGAGAATAACACTGAACGGAATTGCCGGTGCTCCTGTTGATGTGGGCATGCCCGAATACCGTAAGCTGTTTCAGGACTTCTTTATAGCACAATCGCTGTGGGACGTTGGTGCGAACAAGGTTGTAGTCGATCTGTTCAAAGGTGGACAGAAGGTCGAAACTGCGTCACTGTCCGTTTATTATCTGCCTGACGGAAGTTCTCAGAAAATTCCTCCCGAGTATTCCCCGGTCAGTATGCATCGTCCGGAAAATGAAAAGCTGTGCCAGTCATGCCACAATATGAACCCGACCCCGGCTCAAATGAACAGCAGTCTTGAGAAGGAAAACCCCTGCTACGCCTGCCATAAGAAAATGCTGTCTGTCAAGTATGTGCATGGCCCGGCTGGAACCTACTCCTGCGGTTACTGTCATTCCAGCAAGGGTAATCCGAAACACGCTGTTGCCAAGCGTGGCGCCGCGCTTTGTTACGAGTGCCATGCCGATATGGCGGTTCAGGTGAAAAAGAAAAAGTTCGTACATGGCCCGGTTGAAGCGGGTATGTGTGAATCCTGTCATGACGCGCACGGCAGCCAGAATGAATCTCAACTGATCAAGCCGATCAATGAGTTGTGTTTGTCATGTCATGGGCATATCCGCACTCAAAAACATGTTGTAATGACAACGACAGGAGAAGGTCATCCGCTCTCCGGCAAGAAAGACCCACTGAGAACTGCCAGCGGCAAGGATATGAG
>MTLC01000928.1_pt2 | contig 13582 bp, 11 predicted proteins | sample 1982451 | NCBI WGS metagenome assembly MTLC01 (sample SAMN05710165, study PRJNA340218) | biofilm metagenome | isolation source: sample SPH anode biofilm adapted to +100 mV | place: USA | collected 2012-02-03 | reverse complement strand
CGGTGGCAGCGCTTTCTTTTGCAGCGATGACAGAAGAGCGTCAGCTCTTCGTATAGAGGACGGCGACGGCACGGGCCCGGATCTCGCCGACGGAAACATAACCATGCGGCTCGGAGGACTCATAGTATATGCTGTCCCCGGGGTAAAGACGCATCACCTCGTCCGCGTAGTGGAACTCCAGTTCGCCGTCGAGCAGATAGAGGAACTCCACCCCTTCGTGACTATAGAAGAGGCTGCTGTCCCATTCACGCTGTTCGAACTCGATCAGGAAAGGCTCCACCTTTTTCTGGCGCATGCCCGGAGCGAGCGGCTTGTACATGTAACCCTGCTGGACGTTCTCCTTGCCGGGGCGACGCTGAGTCCCCAGGGGGGACTGGTCTCCGCGGGTCAGCATGAACTTCTGCCGGTCACCCGCCTCCTCAAAGAAGTAATGGATCCCCACCTTGAGTCCTTTGGCGATCTTCAGCAAGGTAGCAATGGGCGGTGTGACCTGATCGTTTTCGATCTGAGACAAGAGCGGCTTCGACAACCCGGTCATGTCGGCCAGTGCCTGGAGGGTGAGCCGTTGTTCCTGGCGCAGTCCACGCACCTTCTCACCCAGCTTCATCTCTCTGATTTCCTGCTTGATCTTCTCTTGCACGCAGCACCCCCGTTCAGCATATATATTCAAATAGCGATCTGCCGTCAAGGGGTAAATAGTTATTCCTACAGTGTCTGTATCACAAGGTGGAAGGGGTTGACATCAATCCGGTTTTTGGCTAGGCTTTTTCCTTCCTTCTACCTGTTTTCTCCTAAGGAGGGACTCAATGAAAAGTATCAGACTGCTCGCCGTATTCCTCATCCTTTCCGCCGCCCTTACTTCCTGCAAGAAGAAGGAAGGTGCCATGCTGTACGAGTCGAACAGAAAAGAGTCTGTTCCGGCTCCGGTCCAGGAAGTCCCCAAGGACATACTCGTCACCCAGCAGGCCTTCACCACTCTTGTCAAAAAAGTCACCCCGTCCGTGGTGAACATCTCCACCATAGGGAAGAAGAAACTCGTGCGCCCCTTCTTTGAAGGCTCGCCGTTCTTCGAGGATTTCTTCGGCGACATGGGCCGCCCGCAGTACAGAAGGGAAAGCAGCCTAGGCTCAGGCTTCATCCTGAACCAGGAAGGGTACATCGTAACAAACGACCACGTGGTCAGGGACGCGGAGACCATCCAGGTCAAGCTCTCCAACGAGAGCGTCTACACCGGCAAGGTGATCGGTTCCGACCCGAAGACCGACATCGCGGTCATCAAGATCAACGCGAAGGAACCGCTCCCGGCGGCGGTCCTCGGCGATTCGACCAAGCTGCAGGTGGGACAGTGGGCCATCGCCATCGGCAACCCCTTCGGCCTTGACCGCACCGTCACCGTCGGGGTCGTCTCGGCCACCGGCCGCTCCAACATGGGGATTGAGACCTACGAGGACTTCATCCAGACCGACGCCTCCATCAACCCGGGCAACTCCGGGGGGCCGCTACTCAACATCTACGGCGAGGTGATCGGGATCAACACCGCCATCGTCGCAGCGGGACAGGGGATCGGCTTCGCGATTCCGGTGAACATGGCGAAGCAGGTGGTCACCCAGCTCATCAGCAAGGGGAACGTGAGCCGCGGCTGGCTCGGCGTATCGATCCAGTCGGTCACCGAGGAGATGGCCAAATCCTTCGGTCTGCCCAGGGCAAGCGGCGCCCTCGTCAACGAGGTGGTTCCCGGCGGCCCCGCCGCAAAATCAGGCATCCTGCAGGGGGACATCATCACCGGTTTCAACGGCACGGCCGTAAAGGACGTGCGCCAGTTGCAGCGGCTCGTTGGGGAAACCCCGATCGGCAGGAAGGTGGAGGTGGAGCTTTACCGCGACGGCAAACAGCTAAAGGTCCAGGTCACCACCACGCCGGCGGAGAGCGCGCAGGCCCAGCCTCAGGCGCAGAGGCCGGACCGCGAGGCCGGGGTTTTGGGGCTCTCGGTTGAGGAACTAGGCCCTGATGCGCACCGCCGGGGCCTGACCGGCGTGGTGGTGAGCGACCTCGAGCCGGGGGGGATCGCCGAGGAGAGCGGCATCCAGCGCGGCGACGTCATCGTCTCGGTGAACCAGAGGAAGGTGCGCAACCTCGCTGAGTACCAAAAGGCCATGAAGGATGCCGCCAACCGCGGCGCCGTGGCATTGCTCGTGCGCCGGGGCAACGCCAGCATCTATTTCGCCTTAAAATTAAGATAGAATCTTCGGCAAAAACTGCGTATAGTGTCGCCTGACATTTGCCCCCCCGGGAGAGATCGATGAGTCTCATAGAAAACCCAGATCAGGCCAGAAGACTTGCCAGGGCCATCATTTCCGATGTTGCTCTGTACAACCGCGAGAAGGTCGAACAGGGCATCAAGGATGACAACATCTTCGAGCTCTTGCAGGATCAACTAAACGAGGGAAGGGAGCACTTCCAGTCCCGAGTGACCAAGGATCTGGCAAAATCGAACATCTTCGACATTGCCGTAGTCGACGTACTGATCAAGCGGGCGGGTAAGATCGAATCATCCATCTGGTAGGCAGGTCAATACAACATTAGACAGTCCCGGGCGCGCTTCCATTCGAAACGCGCCCGCGCTTTTTTTACCGAATATCTCTCCAGGGAAACAGGGCCTTACATGGAACACCCCATCGAACTAACTTTCCCCATGGACACCGATGCCGAGCGGCTGGACAGCTTCATTTCCCGCAGCGTCCCCGAACTCACCCGTTCCGCCGCGGCAAGGCTCATCGACAACGGGTGCGCCACGGTGAACGGCCAGAAGCAGAAGGCCTCGCTCAAGCTGAAGGGAGGCGACGCCGTTACCGTCATCGTCCCCCCTCCCACACCGGCCGAGCCGCAGCCGCAGGAGATCCCGCTCGAGGTGCTGTACGAGGACCCCGATGTCATCGTGATCAACAAGGGCGCCGGCATGGTGGTGCACCCGGGGGCCGGCAACGAGGATGGTACCCTCGTCAATGCGCTGCTTGCCCACTGCAAGGACCTCTCCGGCATCGGAGGCGAGCTGCGTCCGGGGATCGTGCACCGCATAGACAAGGACACGTCAGGCGTTCTGGTCATCGCCAAGAGCGACCGGGCGCACACCGCGCTCTCCGACCAGTTCAAGGTGCACAGCATAAAGAGGATCTACCTGGCCCTCGTGTACGGGAACCTGAAGGAAGACAAGGGGCGCATCGAGTCGACCATCGGGCGCCACCCGGTGGACCGGAAGAAGATGTCCGGCAAGGCGCGAAACGGCAAGAACGCCATCACCCACTGGCGCGTCGAGGCGCGCTTCCCCGGCATCACGCTGGTGCGCCTGAGGCTTGAGACCGGCCGCACGCACCAGATCCGGGTGCACCTCTCCGAGGCGGGATACCCGCTTCTGGCGGACGAGGTCTACGGCGGGGGGAGCAGGCTCGCCCAGGTGAAGGACCCGGTACTGAGACAGATGATCAAGACGATGGGGCGCCAGGCGCTGCATGCGAAGACCCTAGGCTTCCTGCACCCGGTGACGGGGCAGTACCTCGAGTTCGACACCGAGCTCCCGGAGGACATGGCGGGGATCATCGCCTACCTTACAGAAAAAGCTGGGGATATGGAGTAAGGACGAGGGGCTGTTCGACAGCTCCCATATACATACAAGAGGTGCCATTCATGGAAATGCAGAAGGCAGGAAAAATCCAGTATCTGAAGCCGCGCTTCGCGGCCGCGGGGGGCGCCGTCGCCGGTTTCACCACCCGCCACGAGGGGGTCTCGCGCCCTCCGTACAATTCGCTCAACCTCGGCAGCAACACCCTGGACTCCTCGCACAACGTCGAGGGGAACCGCAGCCTGCTCGCGAGGAGCCTGGGCTCCACCCTGGACCGTTTCCTCACCGTGAACCAGGTGCACGGCACCGACCTCCTGGTGATCGACGCGCCCAATCCCGAGCTTTCCCACTTCCTTAAGCTCGAGTGCGACGGCATCGTCACCAACCAGCCCGGCATCATGATCGCCGTCTGCGTGGCGGACTGTGTGCCCATCCTGCTGCACGACCCGGTGCGCAAGGTCGTCGCCGCCCTTCACGCAGGGTGGCAGGGTACCGCCGGGAACATCGCCGGAAAAGGTATCGAAGCGCTGGTGAGTCTCTTCAACTGTGACAAGAAGGACATCCAGGCTGCCATCGGGCCGCACATCGGGGCATGCTGCTACGAGGTGGACGCCCCGGTGCGCGACGCCTTCAAGAAGGCGGGGATCCCGTGGGAGCTCTGCGCCACCGACAAGGGCGAAGGGAAGTGGATGCTCGACCTTGGTGCCGCAAACCGCATGCTCCTTACCGACGCCGGGCTTGCCGCCGACCGCGTGCAGGTGGGCGAGCAGTGCGTGAGCTGCAACCAGGAACTCTTCTTCTCCTACCGCCGCGACGAGGGAGACACCGGCAGGCAGGTCGGCTTCATCATGCTCGATGCCGAGCAATAAGCTGTAGCGCTCCGTCCAAGGTTCTGATATAAGACGGCGGAGAGTTAGAATCCTTTACAGGAGGCGTCCACAGATGCGGAACTTGTTCAGATTTGCCCTGCTCGTAATGACGGCGAGCGCACTTTTCGGCTGCGCTCACAACTACTACAACATCCCCCAGGAGACCCTGGAGAAAAAGGTGCGCACCATCGGTGTCGCCCCGATCTTCACCGACGCGGAATCGGACATCAGGCACCCCGACAAAGAGTCCATCGTCTCCATCGTGCGCACCTACAACATGAAAAACGAGAAGGAGCTGGTCGCAAAGCTTAGGAGCACCGGTATCTTCTATGCGGTCCGTCCGGTTGAAGGAGACGCGGCGAGGCTCTTTGAGACCCTGATCTGGAACCGTGAGCGGCGCGACGACGCCGGGATCATCTACAACAAGTACTTCGTGAAGAAGGAAGAGCTGAAACAGCTCCTCGCCCAAAACGGCCTGGACGCCATGCTCTTTGTTACCGTGAGCGGTCTCACCAGACCGGGCAAGGTCTTCTCGAGCAACCTCCTCTCCTACCTGGAAACCGACTTCAACTACCTTTCCATGACGGCGCAGATGCTGGATCGCGAAGGGAACACCATCTGGGAGTACCCGAACTTCAAGACGAACAGGCTCTCCTACCCGCTGTTCTTCGCACTTCAGTACCCTGACTTCGACGAGGCGGCGGCGAACCTGACCGAGAAGGTCGACGTGAAGTTCAAGACCGTGGCCGGCGTGAACGCTGCCTTCGCCAAGACGGAGGCATCTTCGGTACCCAACGCACCGGAGGTCTCCACCCTGTACGTCAAGCAGTTCGAGGAGATGCTTGCGCTCATGAAGACCTACACGCCGCTTTTCGGCGGCAAGGAGAAGGAACGTGAAGCCGCTCCCGCCCCGGGGGGAGGAGCACCGGTCTACTACAACCCGCCCGCGAAACCTGCGGCGGCCCCTGTAGCTCCGGCGGTTCCGGCGGCTCCCGCCGCGCCGGCCAAGGCGATCCAGACCGCCCCGGCGCCGGTACCCGCGACACCGGTGTCCGTCACTCCGGGCGACATCGTCCCGGAACAGCCTCCCGCGAAGTAACTAAAAAGGCGGCGCCAGGGTTTCCCCGGCGCCGCCTTTTCTCATCCGACCACCGCCGTTTTCTCCGGGCGGGCCTAAAGCTCTTCAAACTCTTCCGGGTCCTCGGCCTCTTCCTGCTCCGTCTCCCCTTCCTCCTCGTCTTCGTAATCCTCGTCGCTCACCCGTTTCAGGAACTCCTTGTTGCTTTCGATGAGGCGGCGGATCTCTCCGGCGAGTTCATCAAGATCTTCGTGTTCCACCTTACGCCTCCCCTCCCTTGCGCAGCAGGGCCTTGCGGTAAAGGTCCAGGTACTTGTGCACCGAGTTCTGCCACGAGTAATCGCTGCTCATGCCGCGCCGCATCAGCTTTTTCCAGAACGCCTTGTCCTGGTAAGCGGTGATGGCCCGGTTCATCGCCTCCCACAGCGCCTCTGCGCTGTACTCCTCGAAGACGAAGCCGTTCGGGGTCTTGTCGTTGTCACGGGGATCGAAGACGCTGTCGGCAAGCCCGCCGGTCCGGCGCACCACGGGGACGGTGCCGTAGCGCATGGCGATCAGCTGCCCCAGCCCGCACGGCTCGAAGAAGGAGGGCATGAGGAACATGTCGCTCCCGGCGTAGATCTTGGGCGCGAGGCTATGATCGAAGCCGGCGGCGAACGCGATGTTGCGCGCGCCCGCGGCCTTGATGTCGGTGAAAGCCTTGACGTAGCGCTCCTCGCCGCTGCCGAGCATGACGAACTGCATGGGCGCCTTGGCGATCACGGGCAACAGTTCCGCGATCAGATCGAAACCCTTCTGCGCCACCATGCGTGACACCATGCCGAAGACCGGGGTGTCGGGGGCACTGGCAAGCCCCATGAGGCGCTGCAGGCCGATCTTGTCCACCATCTTGCCGGAGAGGGAGGCATGACTGTAGTTCTTCATGATCTCCTTGTCCATGGCGGGGTTCCACTCATCGTAGTCGAGCCCGTTCAGTATCCCTACCAGGTCTTCCTTTCTCGTCTGCAGCACGCCGTGCAGACCGCACCCCATCTCCGGCGTGCAGATCTCGCGGCAGTAGTTTTCCGAGACGGTGGTGACGCTGTCGGCGGCGAGGATCCCCGCCTTCAGGAGGTTGATCTTGCCGTAGAACTCAAGCCCGTCGATGGTGAAGCACTCCTTGGAGAGCCCCATGGTGGAAAGCTCCTCGCGGGGGAAGAGCCCTTGATAGGCGAGGTTGTGTATGGTGAAGATGATCCCGGTCCTTGCGAAGAAGGGATCGTTCTTGCGCTCGTGCTTCAGGTAGTGCGGGATGAGTGCGGTCTGCCAGTCGTGGCAGTGGATGATGTCAGGCCTGAAGTCCATCTTCTTCAGGAGCTCCAAGACGCAGCGGCAGAAAAAGGAGAAACGCTGGGCGTTGTCGGGGTAGTCGCCACCGGGGGTGCCGTAGAGCTCGTCGCGGGAGAAGTACTCCTTGTTCTCGATGAGGTAGACCGGTATCTCGCCGAGCGCCGCCTGGCGCAGGAACCCTTTTTTCTCGACGCCGTCCACCATGACCGAGGCGCTCTTGCGCCCCTTGCGCACCGCCATCCCCCCCCTCTCGACCACCGAATAGAAGGGCATCATGATCCGTACATCGTGACCAAGCGTCCTGAGTGTCTTGGGAAGGGCGCTGGCAACATCCGCCAGACCACCCGTCTTGGCAAAGGGAGTGACCTCTGACGCAACAAACAAAATCTTCATGTAAAACCTCTAACACCCTGGAATTATAGGGACAGTCTAAATTAAGAGCGCCCCCGGGTAAAGTTTTTTTGTAGAAGAAAAATTTAAGAACCTTCGGATGCGCCCCCGTCCACCCCGAGCCCGGGACCTGCGTAGGCAATGGGTAGCGGGGCCTCGGCGGGCCAACGCCCGAGCGGGTTGCCGACCCTTGAAAGGGTCAGGTAGCAGGTGAGCCGGTCGCCGGCATCGAGACCGAGACCGTTTAGCGGTACGCGCAGTTCGGCGCTGCGTCCCACCGCATAGCGGGCGAGGGCACCGCAGGGAAGCCAGCGTCCCTCTTCGAGCTGCTGCAGCTCCCCCTCCCCCGCACCCGGCCGCATCTCGACGCGGTACTCACGCCCCCGGATCAGGTGCAGCGACAGGGCGTCCCCGGGCTGCAGCACCTTTTCCATGGATTGCACGCCGTCGATGCGGAAGTAAAGGAACTCGAGGTCGTAGCCGTAGAAAAAGGACTGCAGCACGTTCTCGGCGGGGTGCATCGCGCCTCCCTGGCGGGTCAGGTCGTAAAGTCCGGCACAAAGCCACTCGAGGTAGTCCCCGGCCGCGGTCTCCAGCGAAGGGGTGATGAGCCGCGACGGAGCACGCACGAAACCGGCCGGACGCTGGCGCTTGATCGGCTCGTGCAGCTCGCCCGGCACTTCCAGCGAAAGGAGGCGGTAAACGCTGATCAGGTGGCTTCTGAACAGAAGATCGAAGCTGCCGGAGTGGGCCGAGCTGTGATCGTCGCCGTACCACCAGAACCAGTCACTCCCCTGCGCCGCGTAAAGCGCCCGGCAGGCGCGCCGTGCCGTATCGTCCGTGCTCTCGCCGCCGATCAAAAGGCGCGCCGCTTCCGCGCTTCCCTTGGTCGCCGCCTCCCTCGCCCTCGCCAGGTACTCCCACCCCTTGTTCTCCTCGGGATGCCCGATCCAGATGCCGTAGTCGGCGTTGATCCAGGAGCCGGGGTGGATGTGACCGATGGAGCGGCGCTCCGGGACCCGCTCCAGCACCTCGGCAAAGGTGGCGAGTTCCACCCCGGCGGTCTGGGTGAGGGCCGCGTAGAGTCTTGAGAGGAAAGGGAGCCCGTTTTCCTGGTAGTGCTCCCAGGCGTTCTCGCCATCGAGGATCACCGGAACCACCCGCGCCTCGGGACAGTGCCGACGCACTTCCTTCACCCGCGCCACGAAGTCGGCCGTTGCGCGCTCCGGGTCCCAGTCCGAGTAGGTGAAGCCGATCTGGTCCGAGAGGACCTGGTCCCGGAAGAAGAGCGCGATCTCCCTGTCGGTCTCCTGGAAGAGGTAGGGGTGGTAGAGCGCCTCTCGTTCGCGCCCGAGCCCCCCGGGCAGGGTGCGGGAGAGGAGCCGTTCGTCGGAAGCGGTCCATGAAAGTCCCCCCTGCGCCATGATCCCCAGCACCTCGTCGCTCAACGCCCCCTCCGAGGGCCACACCCCCGCCGGGTCGAAGCCGAAGAGCCTTCGGAAGCTCTCGATGCCGTGCCGCAGCTGACTCTTCGCGTCTTCAGGGCAGCGAAACGGGATGCCCGGGAGGTTCACCCCCGGCTGCGCGATGCGGGCGACGCGGGAGTCGCACAGAAGGGGGAGGATCGGGTGGAAATAGGGACTCACCGAAAGCTCGGCCTTCCCCTCCTCGTGCAGCTTTCGGTAAAGCGGGATGATCCCTGCGATGAGGCTGCGCTGGGTATCGAGCAAAAGCGCCTTGTCCGCGGCGTCGAACCCCTCCCCCTTGCGTATCAGGTCGCGAAAACAGGGGAAACGGTTGCGGGCCGCCTCACCGGTCCAGGCAAGGTAGAACCAGACCTGCAGGTCGAGGAGGTCCCTCTCGGTGAAAAGTGTGACGCGGGAGGCGACGCTTCCGGGAACGCCCTCTCCCGCCATGCGGTACAGCTCGTGGTAGCGCGGGTAGGGCTCGATCATGCGCCGACGGTTCGCCGAGAAGAAGTTCTCCAAGAGGAAGAGGCGGTCGGCGAGCGTGAGCTCCGCAGGGGAGCGGCGCGCAAGGTCGAGGTACGGATCGACCGCCTCCCCAGAGGCGTAATCGAGGATCTGCTCCAACAGCGAGGGGACCAGGTTGAAGACCACCTTCACACCAGGGGTCGCGTCCACGATGGCCGGCATGTCGTAGTAGTCCTTCACCGCGTGGAGGTAGGCCCAGGGGAGCAGGTACTCCCCCCGGACCGGCTCCTTGTAGAAGGGCTGATGCATGTGCCAAAGCAGCGTGAGGTAAAGTGGTTCTTCGGTCATGCTCTCCCCTTTTGGCGTGAAGTGGCCGCCGGGTCCGCTACAGGGCCAGCTCCTTTTTCCAGTGCTCGACCTTCTTCATGTAATCCTCCAGAAGCCGCTGCGCCGTCCTTGGATCCTTCGCCTCGGCTACCACGTGGATCACAGGCTGGTACTGGTCCGGCAGGACGAGCACCCAGTCCTGACCAAAGGAGACCTTGATGCCGTCGAGGAAGGAAGCCTCTTTCTCCAGGCTGTCCTCGCTCATCTTGCGCATGATCCCCCCCTTCTTCTCCCAGACGCAGGGAACCCGCCCCTGCAGAAAGGAGCTCTTCGGCACCTCCTTCAGCACCCGGGAGATGGGAACCCCGGCGGCCGTGGCAAGCTCGATGGTCTTCGCGATGGTGAACATGCCGTCGAAGGCAGCCTGGAACCTGGGGAAGGCAAAGCGCCCGGCCATGGAGCCTGCCATCACCACCTCGGGGGATATGGCCGCCTCGATCATGGAGCGGTCCATGCTTTTCGTGCGGCGCACCGAGCAGCCGTTTTCCTGGGCCAGTTGCTCGATCACCGAGGGGGCGGACACGGGAATCGCGAAGGCGCCCCGGGCGCCGCTTTTCAGCATGAGCGCGGTCATGAGGCTTAAGTACTCCTCGGGCTGGTAGATCCTCCCGGTCTCGTCCACCAGCACCACCTCCTCGGCGGTCGGGTCGAGCCAGAAGCCCGTCTTCGCCTCGAGGGTGACCACGATCTTCGCGAGCTGCTGCAGGCTGTTCGGCTTCTCGTCCACCGTCTTCGAGCCGCGCTGCTCGTCCAGGTAGGTGTTGAGCCCGATCACCTCGCACCCAAGATCGTTCAGGATCTGGGGGAGGATCTGGCCGGCCGGCGAGTGGTTGAAGTCGATCACCACCTTGGGGGTCGCGCTCTTGATGATCTGCTGTTCGAGGCCGCGGAAGAACCCCTCGCGGTAGAAGTCCATCACCTGCGGGAGTTCGGTGATCCCCCCCGGCTCCATGTGGTGGGCGCGCCGGAAGTTCTCCTTGTAGAAGATGCGCTCGATGTTCTTGCCCATGGATGAGGAGAAATCGAGGCCGTCGGCGTCGAGAAAGACGATCTCGGTGGTGGCCGGGTCCTCGAGCGACTGCCGGAAGTGCACCCCGCCCACCTCGCCGAAGGTGCGCAGCTTGTAACGCAGGATGGGAAGCGACACCATCCTGATGTCGCGCACGTTGACCCCCGCGGAGAGGATCCCCCCGAGGAAGCTCCTCTTCAGCATGCGGGAGGAGAGGGTCGCGTCGCGGCCGACGAGCACGTGGCTCCCCTTGGGCAGCGACGTGCCGTAGGCGCAGCCCAGTTTGGCGACGAACTCCGGGGTAAGTTCGATGTTGGTGAGCCCCTTGATCATCTCCCCCTCGAAGAGCGATTTCTTCCAGCGCTCACCCCAGATGAGGTTGCCGGTCACGGTGGAGCCCCCCTCGATCACCTTCCGGGGCCAGATCTTCACGTCCCGCTTTATGTAGCTCTCCTCCCCTATCGAGGTGTCGTCCGCGATCACCCCCCCCTCTTCCATGATGGTGGCCGCCCCGACGCTCACGTTGTTGCAGACCACGCAGTCGTTGATCTTGGCCCCCTTCTTGATGTAGACGTTGTCCCAGATCACCGCCCGGGTCAGCTTCACCCCCGCCTCGACGATGCAGTTGCGGCCGATGACCGAGTCCTTGATCTCCGCGCCCCCCTGCACCTGGGAGTTGTCCCCCACGACGACGGTCCCCTCCACAACGGTCCCCTCGCTGAGCCTGACGTCGGAGCCGACCCGCAGGTCCACCCCTGCCATCTCGCGCCTGGGTTCGTCCACCTTCACCCCTACCTTCCCCTTCAGGATGTCGTGGTGCGCCTCGCGGTAGGAGTCGGTGTTGCCGATGTCGCGCCAGTACCCCTTCACCGGGAAGCCGAAGAGGGGGGACTTCTTCTTCAAAAGAAGCGGGAAGAGGTCCTGCGAGAAGTCGAAGTTCTCCCCCTCGGGGATGAACTTGAAGATCTCCGGCTCGAGCACGTAGATCCCGGTGTTGATGGTGTCCGAGATCACCTCGCCCCACCCCGGCTTCTCGAGGAACTGGGTGATGCGCTTCTCCTTGTCCGTGATCACCACGCCGAACTGCAGCGGGTCCTTCACCGAGGTGAGGGTGATGGTGGCAAGCGCCTTGCTGCTCTCGTGGAAGTCGATCACCTTCTGGAGGTTGAAGTCGGTCAGAAGGTCGCCGCTGATGATGAGGAAGCGCTCGTCCAGGTACTTCTCGGCGCACTTCACCGCACCGGCGGTCCCCATGTCCTCGAGCGGCGTGACGTAGGTGATGCGGACCCCCAGGTCCGCGCCGTCACGGAAGAAGTTCTTGATGACGCTCGGCTGGTGATAAAGAAGCATGACGAGGTCGGTCACCCCGTACTTCTTCAAAAGCTCGACGATGTGCAGCATGATGGGGCGGTTCATAAGCGGAACCATCGGTTTGGGGATGTTGCAGGTGAGCGGCTGCATGCGGGTGCCGAAGCCGCCCGCCATGATGACTGCCTTCATAGGTGAAGCCTCCAGGTCATATTGATGTTCGAATCAGATCGGGATGGGGTAGCGATCGAGCCGCCTTTTCAGGTGTAGGCCGCCTTCTGCCTCTTGGCGAGGACGCGGGCGATCTCGTCCTTCAGCTCCTGGAGGTCGCTCGACTTGACCACGTAACCGTCGGCGAGCCAGGCCGAAAAGTCGTCCTTGTAGCAGGAAAAGGCGGTGCACAGGATCACCGGAACGGTGTGACGCTCCTTGACGATGCGCTGCAAAAGCTCGATGCCGCTTTCGTTTTTCAGCTTGATATCTATCACCGCGAGGTCGAAGCTCTCCGACTCCAGCTTCTCCACCGCCTCGAGCGCACTGCCGGCAGTCACCACATCGTATCCCTCGTCGCTAAGTTCCGCGGCGTACAGAAGCCTTATGTTCGCCTCGTCATCCACAACCAACAGTTTCGCCATGTCAGATGTTCTCCTTTTTCGTCAAAAGCCTGATGCTGTATGTGTTTCCGCCGCCGGGACGGCTCGTTATGGTGAGGGTGTTTCCCTGCCGTTCCAGGATCGATTTGCAAAGGGAAAGGCCGACCCCCTCGCCGAGCTCCTGGGTCTGGAAAAACGGAGTGGTGAGTGCCACCTGTGCCGTCTCGCTTAGGGGCTTGCCGTCGTCGGTCACGCGCAGCAGCACCGCGTCCCCGTCCTTGAGGCTCTCCACGTGAAGCTCCCCCCCAAGCTCCATGGCAGAGAGGGCGGTGGTGGTGATGGTTTTCAGGCAGTAGCTGATCTGCTTGTAATCGATGCGCACCACGGGGAGGTCGGGGGCGAGCTCCATGCGGCAGGCGACCCCTGCCCCGTTCATCACCCCCTCCAGTTCCCCCATCGCCTTCACAACAAGTTCGTTCAGATCCCAGTAATCGGTGACCGGGAAGAGCGACTCCGAGTAGTCGAGTACCTCGCTTAAGACCTCCTCGAGCTGCCGGGTTTCGCGCACGATCGATTCGAGGTAGCTCCGTTTCTCGTCGTCGGCGCTGCTCCCCTTCAGCAGGGTGCGGGCGAAGCCGCCGATCACCATGAGCGGGTTTCTTATCGAGTGGGCGATGCTGGAGGTGATCTTGCCGACCAGCGCCATCTTCTCCATCTTCACGATCAGTTCCTGCTGTTCCCTGAGCTTCAGATTCGCCGCCTTCTGCTTGGCCACCTCCTCCTGGAGCCGCTCGTACAGAGAGGCGCGCTCGAGGGCGAAGGCAACCGGGAAGGCGAAGGTCTCCAGCGACTGCATGTCCTGCAGGGTGATCGGTTTGTGGGTGATGCAGTTGTCGGCGATGATCACGCCGATGCGGCGGTTTCTGGAGATGAGCGGCATGACCAGGAAGGTGTCGACGCCCAGGATGCGGGCGAGACCCCGGTCGAGGTCGGGGTTGTTCAGGGCGTTCTCAACCAGAATCGGCTTCTTGCCGCGCAGGGCGCGGTTGAAGATGTGCCCCTGGTCGGC
>MTLC01000228.1_pt1 | contig 13666 bp, 9 predicted proteins | sample 1982451 | NCBI WGS metagenome assembly MTLC01 (sample SAMN05710165, study PRJNA340218) | biofilm metagenome | isolation source: sample SPH anode biofilm adapted to +100 mV | place: USA | collected 2012-02-03 | reverse complement strand
AGTACCCGGCCGTCCTCGGCAAGGATCGGAACCGCCACCGTCGTGACGAGCGCCTCGCTCTCGCCGTCCCGTGCGCAGTAGCGCTCCACCCCCGTTCTGCACAAGAGCGCCCCCGACAGTATCTCGGTGGAGATGACAACGCGCTTTCCCACCAGCGCCTGTTCCACCACCCCCGGCACTTCCAGCCTCTCGCCTGGGTGGTCGTCCTTAAGGCTCGCCATCACCCGCTTGTCCGCGTCGAGCAGCACGAGGAACTCAAGGTAGGGGAGCACCTTGTGTATCCCCCGCAACCGGTCCTCCAGCCAGCCCCTGTCCCCGGCCTTCATGTGTTCGTGAACGACCCTGGAAGTAGCCGGCTGCAGCAGTGAGTACTTGACGACCTTGGCGCGGTCGGCAAACTGGCTTCGGGCGTAGGTGAGGTAGGTCTCGAGATTGCGGTCGACTTCCGAGTGCAGCGAGGCACTCATGGTCTTCATGGTGGAGTAAATGAGGGTGGAATACGAGATGAGCAAAATGGCGAGGATGGACAGGAGCAGTTTGGATCTTATGCCAAAGCGTGGTTGCATCACCCATCCTTGAAAGGCGGACTAAGACCTGGATCGAGGTTGGTAAACCGTCCCGATCCAGGTCTTGATCTTGATCTGTGGCTAAGCTCCTTCGGCCTTCAGGTTCCTGGTCATGAGCTCAAGAACCGCTTCGCGGGCCGACTTGTCCTGGTAGAGCATCTGGTACATCTGCTCGATGATCGGCATCTCTACCCCGAGCTTCTTCGCCAGGTTGTAGGCGGATTCCGTGGTCTTCACCCCTTCGGCCACCATGCGCATCTCGCCTAGGATCTCCTCGAGGCGGCGCCCCTGGCCGATCTGGATGCCGACGCTGCGGTTTCGGGAGAGATCGCCGGTGCAGGTGAGCACGAGGTCCCCCATGCCGGCAAGCCCCGCGAAAGTGGCGGGCTGCGCCCCCATGGCGAGGCCCAGGCGCGTCATTTCGGCAAGGCCGCGGGTGATCAGGGCGGCGCGGGTGTTGCTGCCGAAGCCCAGACCGTCGGAGATACCTGCAGCAATGGCGATGACGTTCTTGATCGCCCCGCCAAGCTCTACCCCGATCACGTCGCTGTTGCGATAGACCCGGAAGAAGTTGGTGGTGAAAGCCTCCTGCACACGGCGCGCGATCTCCTCGGATGCCGCGGCAGCGGTCACCGCGGTCGGCATCTCCTGCGCGACCTCGCGGGCGAAGCTCGGACCGGAGAGCGCCGCGAACCTTTCGTACATCGCTTCGGGAAGGATGTCCCGGTAGATCTCGGAAACGGTGGCGAGGGTGTCGACCTCGATCCCCTTGGATGCGGAGACGATCACCGCATCGCTCGGGATAAAGGGAACAGACCGCCCCATCACCCGGCGCACCAGTTGCGACGGCACCACGCTCAGCACCATGGTGCAGTCGCGGTAGGCCTCCACGAGGTCGTTGGTGTAGGCGAGCTTTTCATGGAGCGTGATGCCGGGGAGAAAAAGGTTGTTCTCCCGGGTGTCGCGCATGGTCTGCACCAGCTCCGGCTCGTACGCCCACAGGGTTACCTGGTGTCCCTTCTTGGCCAAGAGGTCGGCAAGGGTGGTACCCCAGCTTCCCGCTCCTATGACGGCGATTTTTTCCAGCATGTCTTCAAGCCCTCTCATTGTATCCGTAGCCCTTCATGAGGACTTTTACCGTAGCACATATAATGAAAATTCCCCCTCCCGTCAAGGAGGGGGAAGCGATTTTGGGTGAAGTTACCGTGCTTAGCGGCGCTCCGGTCTCTACTCGACCGCTCTGAGCGGCAACTCGTCGCCCCGCTCGAGGGACTCGCGCGCGATCTCCATGCTTTCGAGGGCGAAGCGGCGCAGGAAAGGATGCAGGTACGCCGGCAGCGGGTTATCGACCATACTGTCCGCGAGCCCCACGACTTTGGCAACCTCAACTACGTCCCTGCCGCAATGGAGCATGAGGTCCGCGCTGATAAGGAGTCGTTCCCGGATGAGCTCCAGCTCCGGCGTGATCAGTTCCGCGCAGAAGCGCTCCAGGACTTGCTCAGAGTCCTTCCCCTTCCGGTAATCCTCGGCGAAGTCGTAGACCCGCTGGGCCGCCATGTACCATCCCGAAAAGAAGGGATCCTCGAACAGGCGCTGGGCCAGCCGCTCTCCCTCCTGAAAGCTCAGGGCACGCGGCGCGGGAAGACCGGTCAGCCGCTCGGCCAGCGGGGCAGGGGAGAGGTCGACGCCGGCGAAGATGCCGCGCCTCATGTAGAAGTCGGCGGGAAGGTAGCAGAGATCGCGGCTCCAGTGCAGGGCATCGCGGATCAGGTCGATGAGGTATTCGGGAGCGACCTCGATCAGGTCGTCCTGAAGGCGGAAGCCTTCCACCTCGGCGAGAAAATTCTCGACCGTCAGTTCCCCGGCACCCCAGGCCGCCAGTACCCCGCGCCGCTCGTGTACCTGCATGTAAAGGACGCTCACCGTGTCAGCGCCCGCCCAGCGTGACAGGAGCAGAGAACGGTAGCCGTCGCCGTCCGGAGGAGTGGCGTAACCGGCATGGAAGGGGAGGTGTTCGCGAGGAGGCGGTATGGCGACGCCCAGGAAACGCAGGCGGCGCAACGACTTGTCGGCAACGGGAAGGAGGTCCTGATCGCACTGTGCGATGAAGTCCTGCAGCACGCCGGCGGCCTGCGGGTCCCTGATCCGGCCGAGCGCCTGCAGTGCGGCGTGCACCACTTCACGGTCCGGGTGCCAGAGCATCGCCTGGAGCATGAGCGGGGCGTGGCGGTCCCCGGAGCGGTACAGCTCGCGAATGACGATCTGCTGCACCTCGGGAGGGTGCGAGAGGAAATCATCAAGGAAGGTAACCATCCCCTCCTCTCCGAGTTGCATAGCTCCCTGCACCTGCTGACCCAGCGAGCTTGTGCCGGAACCGGACTTATCCTGGCTGAAGGGCGCCGAACTGACATCCACGCCGTACCCTTCCAGTGCGATCATGAGGGCAGCCTTGCCGTCCGCGGCGAGGTCCTGGCGTTTCAGGGCGATCTGGATCAGCTGGTCCAGCCAGTGCTCCGAGTCGAAGAAGTCCAGTATATAGGCGTACTTCGCGATCAGTTCGCCGGAATTTTCGCGCCAGAGTTCGCGCACGAGCGGGCGCAGCGCCCTTTTCCCGGCCTCCTGGAACCTGCGTCCGATCTGTTCCATCTCCTCGATGGAGATGCCTTCCCCTTTGAGCCGCCCCAGAAGATCCAGAATGTCGCGGCGCTCCTTCAGGGAGTTATCCACCTTCTCGCTCTGTTGCATGGGCCTACCTTTTGTCACTGCATGGCACCCCTCCAAAGGAGGGCAAAAATTGCATGTCCGGCTGCTGCTGATTACTGCTGCTTACTGCCTGTGGTTCTGTCGGACTGTCGGACCGGTCCGACTAGTCAGACTGGTCCGACTGGTCGGACAGCTTGTTGAGGGAGGCGCTTACTCTTCGCCCTCGCCACCCTCCGACTCCAGTTCCACGATATCGTCGATCTCGGAGTCGTCCTCGTTCTCGTCCTCTTTCTCGGCGAGGCGCGCCACGGCTACCACGCGCTCGTTCTCTTCCTTCACCATCAGGCGCACCCCCTGGGTGTTCCTGCCGATGATGGAGAAGCCCGCCACCGATACGCGAAGGATCTTGCCCTGATCGGTGATCAGCATGAGGTCGTTGTCGTCCACCACCTGCTTGATGTCCACCACCTGGCCGTTTCTCTCGGTGGTCTTGATGGTGATGACACCCTTGCCGCCGCGGGTCTGGGTCCGGTACTCGCTGATCTCGGTACGCTTGCCGTAGCCGTTCTCAGTGACGGTGAAGATGGTGGAGTCGGTGAAGTTCTCGTTCAGGATCTCCATGCCTATCACCACGTCGTCATCCTCAAGGGTCATGCCGCGCACGCCGCGGGAGACGCGACCCACGGTGCGGACGTCGTCCTCCTTGAAGCGGATCGCCTTGCCGGTGGCGGTGGCTAAGAGCACGTCCTGCTTGCCGTCGGTGAGCGCCACGGAGATGAGCTTGTCCCCCTCGTCCAGGTTCACGGCGATGATGCCGCCGACCCTCGGGTGTGAGTACTCCATCAGGTTCGTCTTCTTCACGACGCCGTTTCTGGTCGCCATCATGATGAACTTGTCGTCCACGAACTCCTTCACCGGGAGGATAGTGGTGATTTTCTCGTTGTTGGCGAGGTTCAGAAGGTTCACGATCGCCTTGCCGCGCGCGGCGCGACCCGCCTCCGGGATCTCGTACACCTTGAGCCAGTACACCTTCCCGGCATCGGTGAAGAACATGAGGTAGTCCTTGGTGGAGGCGATGAACAGCTGCTCCACGAAATCCTCCTCTTTGGTCTTCATCCCGGTCTTCCCTTTGCCGCCGCGGCGCTGTGCGCGGTAGAGGGTGACGGCATTACGCTTGATGTAGCCGGTGTGGGAGATGGTGACCACCATGTCTTCCTCGACGATGGTGTCCTCAAGCGAGATGTCTGCGGTCTGCATGACGATCTCGGAGCGGCGCTTGTCGCCGAACTTGTCCTTGAGCTCGAGCAGTTCGCCCACGATGATCTTCAGAATCTCTGCCTCGGAGGCGAGGATTTCCTTCAGGCGGGCGATGTACTTCAGGATCTCGCGCAGTTCCTCGAGGATCTTCTCGCGCTCGAGACCGGTCAGGCGGTGCAGCCTCATGTCGAGGATGGCCTGGGCCTGCAGGTCGGAAAGGCCGAACTTCTCCATGAGGCCGACCTTCGCCTCGGCGGGAGACGCGCTCGCCTTGATGAGGGCGATAACCTCGTCCAGGTTGTCGAGGGCGATCTTCAGGCCTTCCAGTATGTGGGCCCTCGCCTCGGCCTTCTTCAGATCGAAGATGGTACGGCGGGTGACGATTTCTTTTCTGTGCTCGATGAAGAAGTCGATGGTCTCCCTGAGCGTCAGGACGCGCGGCCGGTTGTGCACGATGGCCAGCATGATGATGCCGAAGGAGGACTGCATCTGGGTCTGCTTGTACAGGTGGTTCAGGATGATGGTCGGGTTCTCGTCCTTCTTGAGCTCGATGACGACGCGCATACCCTCGCGGTCGCTCTCGTCCCTGAGATCGGATATCCCCTCGATCTTCTTCTCCTTGACCAGCTCGGCGATCTTCTCGACCAGCCTAGCCTTGTTCACCTGGTACGGGATCTCGGTGACCACGATGGACTGGCGCTCGGTCTTCTTCTGCGTCTCGATCTGCACCTTGGCGCGCATCTGGATGATGCCGCGCCCGGTCGAGTAGGCCTTCATGATCCCTTCGCGGCCGTAGATGAAACCGCCGGTCGGGAAGTCCGGGCCCGGTATCAGTTCCACCAGCTCCTCGAAGGTGAGCTGCGGGTTATCGATGATGGCGACGATGCCGTCGATCACCTCGGAGAGGTTGTGCGGCGGGATGTTGGTCGCCATGCCGACCGCGATGCCGGCGGAGCCGTTCACGAGCAGGTTCGGGAACTTGGAAGGAAGAACGAGCGGCTCCTTCAAGGAGTCGTCGTAGTTCGGTCCGAAGGGGACCGTTTCCTTGTCCAGGTCGTTCAGGAGCTCGTGGGCGAGCTGCTCCATCCTGATCTCGGTGTAACGCATCGCCGCCGGGGAGTCGCCGTCGATGGAGCCGAAGTTCCCCTGGCCGTCGACCAGCGGGTACCTGAGCGAGAAGTCCTGGGCCATCCTGACCAGGGTGTCGTAGACGGCGGTATCGCCGTGGGGGTGGTACTTACCGATGACGTCGCCGACGACGCGGGCCGATTTCTTGTACGGCTTGTTCCAGTCGTTGGACATGTCGTACATGGCGTAGAGGCAGCGCCTGTGCACCGGCTTGAGTCCGTCGCGTACGTCCGGAAGCGCGCGGCCGACGATGACCGACATGGCGTAATCCATGTAGGAGCGCTTCATCTCGTCTTCGATGTTTACCGATACCTTGTTCAGTTGATTCAGCATTTAAGAAACCCTTTCTGGTCAAAAGGCGGCACATTCGGGTGAAATGCCCCGAAATATGCCATCACAATTGATTTGCAGAGAATATATGCAAAACGCCATCCCTCCCGAAGGGAGGTGAAATTTTTTTTCTTTAAACGTCGAGGTTGGAGACGTTGAGCGCGTTCTGCTCGATGAAGTCGCGGCGCGGCTCGACCTGGTCCCCCATGAGCACGGTGAATATCTCCTCGGCGGCGACCGCGTCCTCGATCTTCACCTGCAGGAGCACCCTGTTCTCCTGGTGCATGGTGGTCTCCCAGAGCTGCTCCGGGTTCATCTCGCCCAGACCTTTGTAGCGCTGGATGTAGAGCCCTTTCTTCGCGCTCTCCATGAACCAGGCAAGGATCTCGCCCTGGCTCTCGCTCTCGAAGATGACCTTGTCTTCCGGTCCCATGATGACGGCGGAGCCCGCTCCCATGAGGGAGCGTACCCTCTTGTAGTTCTCCAGCAGCATGCCGTACTCGTAGGAGTCGAGCACCTCGAAAATCTGCTGGTCGATCTTCACGCGCAGGTTCCCGAAGGCGAATAGCATGCTGTCCGTGTACACCTGGGCGTCGGTCTCGGGGCAGGCCTCCTTCATCTTCGGCAGCAGTGCCGCGAGATCCGCCATTTCCTCCAGCCCCTGCTTCACGCCGGATTTGAGGAACACGCGCAGCAACTGGTCGTTGATCCCCTTCTTGACCACCTTGTCCAACAGGTCGTTGAAGTCGATGAGCTGGGTCAGGATGGGGATGATCTGCTTGCCGCGGTAGACGCGCTCGTCGGTCCCCGAGCCGAGCTTCAGGGTCATATCCTCGGTCCCTTCCTCGAGGAGGTAGGCCTGGAGCGCGGCCTCGTTCTTCAGGTACTGCTCCTTCCTGCCGCGCTTGATCTTGTACAGAGGAGGCTGGGCGATGTAGAGGTAGCCGCGCTCGATCAGTTCCATCATCTGGCGGAAGAAGAAGGTGAGCAGAAGCGTCAGGATGTGCGAGCCGTCGACGTCCGCATCGGTCATGACGATGATGCGGTGGTAGCGAAGCTTCGCGATGTCGAAGTCTTCCTTGCCGATCGAGGTGCCAAGGGCCGAGATCAGCGTCCTAATCTCCTGGGAGGCGAGCATCTTGTCGAAGCGCGCCTTCTCGACGTTGAGGATCTTACCCTTGAGGGGGAGGATCGCCTGGTACTTGCGGTCGCGCCCCTGCTTCGCAGAGCCCCCTGCGGAGTCACCCTCGACAAGGAAGAGTTCGCAAAGCGCCGGGTCCTTCTCCTGGCAGTCGGCGAGCTTGCCCGGAAGCGTCCCCACCTCGAGCGCTCCCTTCCTGCGGGTCAGTTCACGCGCCTTCCTGGCCGCCTCGCGGGCACGCGCCGCGTCGATGGATTTTTCCAGGATCTTTCTCGCCATCGCCGGGTTCTCTTCCAGGTACATCGCGAGCTTCTCGTTCATCAGGGTCTCGACGTACCCTTTCACCTCGGAGTTGCCGAGCTTGGTCTTCGTCTGCCCCTCGAACTGCGGCTGGGAGATCTTCACCGAGATGACTGCGGTGAGCCCCTCCCTCAGGTCGTCACCGGAGATGGCAACCTTCACGTTCTTCAAGAGGTTGTTCGCCGTGGCGTAGTTGTTCATGGTACGGGTGAGCGACGCCTTGAAGCCGATCAGGTGCGTCCCCCCCTCGTGGGTGTTGATGTTGTTGGCGAAGGAGAAGACCTTCTCGTCGTACGAGTCGTTGTACTGCATGGCGATCTCGATATCGACGCCGCTTTTCTCACCCTTGATGTAGATCGGCTCCGGGTTGACCAGGTTCTTGTTCTTGTTCAGATACTCGACGAAGCTCCTGATGCCCCCCTCGTAGAAGAAGTCGTGGTCCTTCTCGGTCCGCTCGTCGTGGATCTTGATGCGCACGCCTGCGTTCAGGAAGGCGAGCTCCCTGAGCCTCTTCGAGAGGATGTCGAAGGAGAACTCGGTGGTCTCGAAGATATCGCCGTCGGGGAGGAAGGTGATCTTGGTGCCACGCTTCTTGGTCTCGCCGGTGATGGCGAGCGGCGCCTGGGGCACCCCCTTGCGGTAGCTCTGGGTGTAGATGTTTCCGTTTCTCCGGATCTCCAGCTCGAGCTTGGTGGAAAGCGCGTTGACGACCGAGCTACCCACGCCGTGCAGGCCGCCGGAAACCTTGTAGGAGGAGTTGTCGAACTTGCCGCCCGCGTGCAGCACGGTGAGGACGACCTCAGCAGCACTTCTTCCCTCGGTCGGGTGCATGTCGGTCGGGATGCCGCGGCCGTTGTCCTCGACGGTAACCGACCCGTCCAGGTGGATGGTGACCTGTACGGCATCGCAGTAACCTGCCAGCGCCTCGTCGATGGCGTTGTCCACCAGTTCGTAAACCAGGTGGTGCAGACCCTGAGCAGCGGTGGAACCGATGTACATGGCCGGACGCTTTCTTACCGCTTCCAGTCCTTCGAGAATCTGGATCTTATCCGCCCCGTAATCGCTTTGTTCTTCTGAGCTCATCGTTACCTCTTTCAAGAAATTTCAGTTAACCAATTCCCTCCCTCGCCTGCGGACCGAAGCCCTATGGTGGGCGTAGGCCCGGAGTGGGAGGGCAGGGAGGGGGATGCTTTTTGGACAGCTACTGCGAAATGCTTCCTTCCTTGATCCGGAAGGTCTTGTTCTCTTCCATCTCCTCAATCGCCACGTTGGCAAGCGAGGTCGTGGTGATGAAGACCTGCATTTCCCTTTTCTTCAGGAAATCCATGAGGTTCCTGTTGCGCTCCCGGTCGAGCTCGCTCGTCATGTCGTCCAGAAGGAGCACCGGAGGCGCCTCGAAACATCTCGTTATGTACTCGATCTCTGCCATCTTGAGGGCCAGTACGAAGGAGCGCTGCTGTCCCTGCGAGGCGAAGTGACGTGCCGAACGGCCGTTCAAACCGAAGTAGAGGTCGTCGCGGTGCGGCCCGATGGCGGTGGTCATGCGCCGCCTTTCCTCGGCCGCGTGGGCCTTCAGGGCATCGGCCAGTGACGCCGCGGGATCGTGAAGGAAAGCTTCCTCGTTCACCCCGTGCAGCCGGTACTCGATCTGCACCGTCTCGTCGTTGCCGGAGATCTCGCTGTAGAACCCCTGCAACAGCTTTCCTATCTCGCTGAGGTACGCCTTTCTTCTCTCGATCACGAGCTGCGCGGCCTGGATCAACTGCTCGGTCCAGACTTCGATCCCGGAACCTTCGCCGATCTTCAGAAGGGCGTTCCGGTTCTTCAGGATCTTCGAGTAATCGTGAAACGCCGACAGGTAACTGAGATCGCAGGTGAATACGGCACGGTCCAGATACCTGCGCCGCAAATCTGGTCCCCCGCGCACCATTGATATCTCCTCCGGCGTGAAGAGGACCACGTTCAGGTTGCCGAAGAAATCGTCCAGACGCGTCGCGAGCTTGCTGTCTATCTTCGCCTTCTTGCCCTGCTTCTCCAAAAGGACCGCGATCTCGCGTGTTACGCGGTCCCGCTCGACCGATCCCTTCACCAGGGCAAACTCAGAGCCGAACGTGATCAGCTCGACGTTTTTCGCCTGCTTGAATGACTTCATCGTCGCAAGGAGGTAAATCGATTCCAGCAGGTTGGTCTTGCCCTGGCCGTTGTTGCCGTAGAAAACGTTGAACTTCTTGCCCGGAGCAAGTTCCAAGTTTTGCAGGTTACGGAAGGAAGCAAGTTTGAGTTTTATCAGTTTCATCAGGGCCTTAACACAGCCTGTCTAGTTCCCACTCCTCCATCATCACAACATTAACGCGCACTTGCAGCGGTGGCGGAGGTACTACAGCCGCATCGGCATGATGACCGCCAGGAATTCCTCGCTCTCCACCGCTTTCATGATCACCGGGGAAAGCTCGTCCTTGAGCTTCAGCTCAACCTCGCGCTGCTCCATGACGGAGAGGACGTCGATCAGGTACTTGGCGTTGAAACGTGCGGAGATGTTGTTGCCGTCGTAATCGATCTCGATCTCCTCGCGCGCTTCGCCGAGTTCCGGGTTGCTGGAGGAGATGATGACCTGCTCGGGGCTCACGTCGATCTTCACCCCCTTGAACTTCTCGCTGGAGAGGATCGACATCCTCTTCAGGGAATGGAGGAACTTATCCCGGCTGATCTGCACGATGCGGTCGTTGCTCATCGGGATGACCTTGGTGTAGTCCGGGAACTCGCCGTCGATGAGGCGCATCACCACTACGGTGTTCCCCTTCTTGATCACCGCGCTGTTGTCCATGAAGCCGAGCATGATCTCGCCGTCTTCCTCTTCGACCATCTTCTTCAACTCGAAGATACCCTTCTTCGGGAAAATGACCCCCTTGGAGAGCTCGGCGGTGATGTTGCCGTTGATCGCCTTCTGGGAAACGGAAAGACGGTGGCCGTCCGTGGCGACCATCTTGAGGACGTTGGCACCGTTCTCCTCGAACGCCTTGATGAAGACACCGTTCAGGTTGTACTTGGTCTCGTCATAGCATATGGCGTAGGACGTCTTCTCGATCATGTTCGCGAGGATCTCGTTCTTGAAGACCAGGAAGTTCTCCTCCTTCACCTTGGGGAAGTAGGGGAATTCCTCGGAGGAGAGACCGACGATGTTGAAGCGGGCCTTGCCGCAGGTGATCTCCACCCAGTCGTTGTCCTTGGTGGTGAAGAGGATCTCTTCGTCCGGCATCTCCTTGACGATCTCGTAAAGCTTCTTGGCGGAGACGGTGATCTTACCTTCGCGGATTACCTTGGTCGGGTAGGAGCTCTTCATGCCGACTTCGAGGTCAGTGGCCGTGATGAAGAGCTGGTCGTTCTGAACTTCGAGCAGGGCATTGGAGAGAATGGGCATGGTGTTGCGCTTTTCTACGATACCCTGGATTCTCTGGAGGGCTTTCATAAAAATCTCTTTGCTGATTCTGAATTCCATGTCTTCTCTCCGGTTCTGTTTTTATTATTATGTTTATAAGTAATGATCGTAGTAGTAGATAGTGTCCTGTTGATACTGTGGACAACCCTGCTTACCCTTTGAAAATGCAGCGTTTTCGCCTCTGTAAATCGTGCGGGAAAACTTCGGTAGTTTTTCCAGTTTCTGCACAGCTTTTTTTGACACGGCTTTATCCCGCCGGGTTATGCACAGTTTTCCCCACTAAGTGAACAGCTTTTTCTTGATATCTTCCACAGTCGTTTTCAGGTCCGCGTCGGCCGCCAACTGCTTTTCGATCTTCTTCACGGAGTGAATGATGGTCGAGTGATCCTTCCCCCCGAACTTCTCGCCGATCTCCGGATAGGATGCCTTGGTGAGCTCCCGGCATATATATATGGCAATCTGGCGCGGCACCACGAGCGTCTTGATGCGTTTGTCCGATTTGAGCTCCGAGAGCTTGATGCGGAAGTGTTCCGCCACTGTCTTCTGGATCATCTCAACGGATATGTCGCGGGTCTTCTCGACGATGATGTCCTTCATCACCTCTTTGGCCATGCCGAGGGTGATCTCCTGGCCGGTGAGGCTTGCGAAGGCCTCCAGGCGGATCAGCATCCCCTCAAGCTCGCGGATGTTGCTAGTCGCCCCTTCGGCGAGGAAGAGCGCCACGTCGTCCGGCAGGTTTACCGCGTGCATGTCCGACTTCTTCTTGAGAATGGCGACCTTGGTTTCCACGCCCGGCGGCTGGATGTCCGCGATGAGACCCCACTCGAAGCGCGATCTCAGGCGCTCTTCCAGACCGGGGATGTCCTTCGGGAACTTGTCCGAGGTCACCACGATCTGCTTGTGCGACTCGTAGAGCGCGTTGAAGGTGTGGAAGAACTCTTCCTGGGTCGCTTCTTTTCCCGCCATGAACTGTATGTCGTCGATGAGCAGCAGGTCCATTTTCCTGAACTTGTTGCGGAACTCGTCCATCTTCTTGTAGCGCAGCGAGTTGATCATCTCGTTCATGAACTTCTCGGACGAGTAGTAGCAGATCTTCGCCTTAGGGTTCTTGGCCAGGATCTGATTACCGATCGCGTTCACGAGGTGCGTCTTGCCCAGACCCACGCCGCCGTAGATGAAGAGAGGGTTGTAGTTCGTGGCCGGCTTGTTTGCCACCGCCTGTGAAGCGGCATAGGCGAACTGGTTGCTCGGCCCCGAGACGAAAGACTCGAAGGTGTACTTGGAGTTGAGGTTAGGGACGAGATCGTTCTTCTTGTCCTTCACCGGCTCTTTATCCTTTTCCCTTTCTTTGTCCTGTTCCTTCTCTTTATCTTTTTCCTTCCCCTTTACCTTCGGCTCCTTTTCCACCTTTGGTTCAGCGGACTCCGGTTGGGGCTCGGCAACGTGGAACTCTATATGGTAGTTCTTAGAGGTGATCGCGGAGAGAACTTCCTTGATCATCGAGAGGTACTTCTCGGTAACCCATTTCTGAAAGAAGACGCTCGGTACTTCGATGACTACGGTGTCGGCTGTGGCGCCGAGAAACTTCAACGGCTCGATCCAGGTCGTGTAAGTCTGTTCCGTTAATACTTGTTTCAGATTTGCCTGGGCTTCCAGCCAAACGTTTTCCATGGAGAGAGGCCTTTTTTTTCACTGTTTTTAAACAGCTTTATCAACAACTGTTGATAAGAAATAAGATAGGTAATTTCAGTGGCTTATCTAATTTTAAACAGTCTAAGCCTATGTTAATTTTTTTAGCGTGTCAGACTAACATGCCGTCCCCTTTGTTGGCAAGGCAAAACTTGCCGCAGCTAATGGCTCAGGAAAAAGCCCTTGACAAGAACTGGTGTTTATGTTTAAGTTCGACACTTGCCTTTAAAAGCATTGTTACCTCAAGACTTAAGGAGTAGATAAAGATGAAAAGAACCTTCCAGCCGAGCAATACCTCCAGGAAGAGGACCCACGGTTTCCTCGTTCGCATGTCCACCAAGAACGGCCGTCTCGTCATCAAGAGGAGAAGGGCTAAAGGGCGCAAGCGCCTTTCCGTAGGCATAGCTACCAAGTAATCTACTTTTTGTCCTGCTCGGATTTTCCCAAAGCTGAACGCCTGCGCAGACGCCCTGAATTCCTGCAGTTCAATGACGGCGCATCGAAGATGCATACGCCGCATTTTTTGCTGTTATGGAAAGTGAAGGATGGTGGCGTCACGAGGGTCGGGTTTACCGCTAGCAAGAAGGTGGGTAACGCCGTAGCCAGAAACTTCATCAAGCGAAGGCTGCGGGAGTTTTACAGGCAGAACAAGTCTCTTTTCATCTCGGCCGACTTTAACATCGTTGCCAAGAAAGGGGCGGACTTGCTTGACTTTCACCAGATCTCAACCGAGCTCGCAGCCGCCTTCGGGCGGCTGCGTAAAAAACATGGTCACTAGCACACTCAAAGGCCTTGTCGTTCTCTATCAGAGATTCATATCTCCGCTCAAGGCCCCATCCTGCCGTTTTTACCCCACCTGTTCGCATTACTCCTTACAAGCATTGGAAAAATACGGCCCTCTGAAAGGGTTGTGGCTGACGGCAGTGCGCATTCTGAAATGCCACCCGTTTCACCCGGGCGGTTACGATCCGGTAAAATAGTCTAGTCTCTCCAGGAGCATATAATGGAAAAACGTCTTATCGTAGCGATACTGCTCTCCATCGGGGTCCTGTACGCTTATACCTTTGTCTTTCCTCCCGCGAAGCCTGCACCCACCGGTAACGTAGCCAAGCAGGG
>MTLC01000215.1_pt5 | contig 13679 bp, 15 predicted proteins | sample 1982451 | NCBI WGS metagenome assembly MTLC01 (sample SAMN05710165, study PRJNA340218) | biofilm metagenome | isolation source: sample SPH anode biofilm adapted to +100 mV | place: USA | collected 2012-02-03 | reverse complement strand
AGGCCCCGGCCCGCAATCCCCAGGCGAGGATCACCCATATCGTCTAAGCCGATGAAGAGGGGTCGATCCGGACAAAACAGCAAGATTGCTACATCAGAAGGCGGGCCGGGGAGCACGATCGCGGCTTCAGTTGTAAGCCCGACACCGACGGAAACAACACGCCCTGGGAACGTCAGATGAGCCCGAGGGGGTGGGGCAAAATCAGAGTAACTCCGCTTGTCAACAGACCCCCTTCCCCATCCGAGCGACGAATGGGTTCGACAGCGCCTCAACGGGCCGGCCCGGTACCAGGGTCTTCCCTGCGACCGTCACGCCCTGCGCCTTGCCCGTGACGCGGCTGGGTAGGCCCGACGGAAGGCAGACTCCCACCCATTGAAGGGTCGCTCATGGACGACTCCATCGCGCCAACCATCCACCGGCTTCTGGCCGACATCCGCGAACTCGCCGGCCGACTGACACCGCTGGATCCCGCCCGTCTCACCCGGGAACTCGTGCGCACCGTTCATGAGGCGGTGAAGTTCGACGCGCTGCTTGGCGGCTACCTGGTCGGCGGACCCGACCGCGAACTCGACGGGCTCGGCCCGATCAGCAACGAAGCAGAACTCTGGTACGAGTACCTGGCCACCGAACAGATCGAGGGCCTTCGCGGCACAGACCGGTAGGCCCACTGGACCCGGGCCAGCGGCAGCAAACTCCATCTTGCAGAACGTCACACTATCTGTGACGATTGTGAACATGACTCAAGTTGTCGCGGTGCGGGTTCGGGCGCCGGAACTGGCGGACTGGGCCCTGGCGCACGGCCGCGGCTCGCTCACGTCCAGCGAGGTCGCCGAGCTGCTCGGCATCGGCGAGGACCAGGTACGACAGCGACTCAACGCACCCGCGCGGCGCGGGGAATGGGTGCAACCGACCCGTGGCCTGTGGGTGCCCGTGTCCCCGGAGTACCGGACGTGGGGCGCCCCGCCAGGGATCGAGATCGTCGATGCGATGATGCGCCACCGGCAGATCGGCTACTACGTCGGCTGGCTCAGCGCCGCCGAACTGCACGGCGCCGCACACCAGGCACCACAGGTCTTCCAGGTCGCCGTCGACCGGCACACCCGCGACCGGATCGTCGGCCGCACCCGCTTCGTCTTCGCCCAGCGAGACGTCTCCGCCATTCCGACCATCGACCACCCCACCCGGGACGGCACGGCCCGCGTGTCCACCGTGGCCGCGACCATGCTGGACATCGCCGACGACCTGACCCGGGCGGCCGGCATCGACAACGCCGCGACCGTCATCATCGAGCTGTCCGAACACCACACCTTTCACATCAACGATCTCGTCCAGCTCGCCCCGTCGTTCCCCGCCGCGGCCGGCAGACGGGTCGGCTGGATCCTGTCCAGGTTCACCGACCGCGACGACCTCGCACCACTCCGCCACACCGTCGCCCCCGCCGCGGCATCCCCGTCGCGCCTCGACCCCTTCACCAGCGACACCGGACCGGTTGATACCGCCTGGATGCTGGCGATCAACCGCGAACTGGAGCCCGAGGCATGATCCCGGCCAACGCGATCACAGCCTGGGGCGTCGACCATCCCTGGCCCACCAGTGAACAGGTCGAACAGGACCTGCTGCTGTCACAGGCCATCTGCGCGATCGCCGAGCACGAGTACCTCGGCACCGAACTCGTCTTCCGCGGCGGCACCGCACTGCACAAGCTCCACCTCGACCACCCCTACCGCTACAGCGAGGACCTCGACTACGTCCGCAGCTCCGCCTCCGGCATCGGACCCCTCACCCGCGCACTGTGCGACCTCGGAGTAGACCTCGGCTACACCGTCAACACCCGCGTCAGCCAGCACCCCAAGGTCTACTGGAGAACCACCGCCGCCTCCGGAATCCCGCTCCGGATCAAGATCGAGGTCAACACCCACGAACGATCCCCCGCCCTGCCGCTGATCTACCGATCCCACGAGGTCGACTCGGCGTGGTGGAACGGGCAGGTCGAGGTGCAGACCTTCCAGCCAGTCGAACTCGTCGCCACCAAGATCCGCGCCCTCTACCAACGATCCAAAGGCCGCGACCTGTTCGACCTGTGGCTCGCCCTCAACCAGCTCCACCTCCCAGCAGCCACCATCCTCGCCGCGTTCGACCCCTACCGCCCCGAAGGACTCACCGCGGCACGAGCACGAGACAACCTCGCCAAGAAGCTCCAGGACCGCCTGTTCCGCACCGATCTCGACCCGCTCGTCACCACCTGGCCCGACACCTACCAGCTCGACACGGCAGCGACCCAGATCACCAACGAGATCCTCGACCACCTCGACGACTGACCAGGTCCTCTGACGCAACGGCCGTCGCGAGCACACTGAAATCGAACAGATGTTCTACCCTATTGAAGTGTCCGAGCGCCTGTACCCCGCACCCCTCAACGCGCTCGGACCGCCCCACGGACCCAGCAAGGACAAGCTTTACGAAGGACGCCGCCTCGTCCTGATCAGGCTCGTCTGGCGCACCCACACCGAAATCCGACCCGGCGTCGCACTCCACAGCGACCAAGGCAGGATCTGCGTCGAATGGAACCCCACCCGCGGCATCACCAGATACACTTGGCTCCCCGAAGCCGACGTCCGGCCACGTCTCAAGTACCAGAGGTGACTGGATCTGGAGATGAGGAGGACCCGGCGACGCCGCCTACCCCCAGGAGCATCAACCGGGTCCAGAGGCCGTCAGCGTACGACCTCCGGCACGGAGACCGCCAGAGTGCATCGGCACGTTTGGGGCAACCCACTCGGGCGCGGAAGTCGCCGGGTCACCATGGCCTCGGGCGGGGTCGACTTGCCGCAGCCGGCACCGGGCGGAAGACCCGCTTCAGGTCGTCGAGCCGCACCCTGATCAGGCGACGGCCGGAGTGGACAGCGGGAAGTTCGCCAGAGATGATGCGCTCCCGCAACAGATCCACGCTCACGCCGTAGATCACCGCTGCATCCTGCAACGACACGTACTCAGGGCTCGGAACTGCGCTTGCGGACATGATCGGGTTCTCCTCACTCGACGGTGATGTCTGAACCACTAAGCCGAACAGAGCCCCCCGATCCGGACAGACTGCGGCCGAAACCGCAGAATTCCCGCCGGTTCGCACCGACGTGAGCCCCCACCTCCGTGCTCACACCACCTGGGACGAAGGCAACGCCCGACGGCACGCGCCGAGGCCGCGTGAGCGTGGGCTGACAGTATCGAGTTGACCGAGCCTATAGCACGATAACAGCACGCGGACGAGATTTCGGTTTCGAAATGGCCTCTGACAAGGCCATACACACGTCGGGCTGACAGGATTTGAACCTGCGACCCCTTGACCCCCAGTCAAGTGCGCTACCAAACTGCGCTACAGCCCGTTCTTCGGTTGTGAGGCCGTCTCCGGCCCGGCTGGTGACTCTACTACGAATCGGTGGGTGCTCACGAACTGCCCCACCACGGTGCCGCCTGGCCCTAGGCTGGAGCTGTCGAAAGGCTCGCCATGACGCTCACGACACCTGCCACGACTCCGGCGCCGACGGTGGTCCGGACCCTCGTGCTCAGCAAGCCGGGAAGGCTCGGCAGCAGCTGGCAGCGAACGCAGAAGCTCAGCTACGGCCGCGACGTCGCCCATCTCGGAATCTCCCCGGGCGGCGAGAACGTGGCGTGGGGCCCCGGCTACGGCGCTCAGGTGCCCGACCGCACCTGGTGGTACGCGGACGCCGCGAAGAGGCGCCTCGCGCACTACGGTGACCGCGGACGCTACCTCGGCCAGGTGAAGCTCCCCAAGAAGTACCTCGCGCAGGGCCAGTACTTCCAGTGGGCGGATCCGATCGCCCTCGCTGATGGCTCCGTCGTGCTCACCAGCACCACGGTCGACTCCCCCGCGCTGCTCCGGCTCACCCCGTCCAGTCAGCTCAAGACCGTCTCGATGGCCCGCTACGTCCACCTCGTCGTCGGCGACGGCACGAGCCTCTACGGCTTCGACGCGAAGGGCAAGCAGGTACGGGTGAATCCCCTGACCGGCAAGATCGCCACCGTCAAGGCCTTCAAGGGGCAGGGTGGACGCCGATTCACCCTCGCCGCCGCTGCCGGCCACCTCCTGCTCACCCGGCCCGGGGTGAACCTGCGCTTCGACCTCACCGACGCCGACCACCCGAGCCTTCTCGTGCACCCCAGCGTCGAGGCTGCGATGAGTTCCAGCGGCAAGCTCTGGATCCTGGTCACCGGCATCGTCGAGGTCACCCCGGAGGAGGCACACGACGTGATCGGCATCTTCTGGGTGGACGCCGACGGAAACTCCTCCCCGGCTCGTCGCGTCCGCACCCCGACCAGCGAGTCCGACCCCGGCGACGGCAAGCACCTGGGCATCCGTCACGGAAGCTCCCGTCCGACCCTCACCTTCATCGACACCGACGCCGTCCGCACGTACCGCAAGAACTGAACGGAGACCCCATGAAACTCGCCGACGCAGCCCACGACTTCCTCGCCAGTTCCAGAATCGCTGTCACCGGTGTCTCGCGAGATCCGCAGGGCCACGGCAGCAATGCCGTCTACGAGCGCCTCGTCGAGCGCGGCTTCGAGGTGTTCCCTGTCAACCCCAACGCCACCGAGCTCGCTGGAAAGCCGTGCTACCCCGATCTCGCCGCAATCCCCGGCGGCGTCGAGGCCGTCGTGATCGGCACCCGCCCCGAGCACGCCCTCGGCACCGTCAAGGAGGCCGTGGGGCTCGGCATCCACAAGATCTGGATGCACCGCTCCGTGGACGCAGGCAGTGTCTCCCCCGAGGCCGCAGCCTACGGCCGCGAGCACGGCGCCACCGTCATCGAGGGCGGCTGTCCGCTCATGTTCGATCCGGCCGCGGACGGCGGCCACAAGATGATGTGCCGGGTCCTGCAACTGTTCGGCAAGGTTCCCCGCACCGTCACCGAGCCCTGAGGTCGGTGCCGCCGATTAGGCTGGTCCCGTGCTCGCACCTACCCCAGTCCTCAAGCCCAGCCCGATCGACATCGGAGGCCTCTTCTCCGGCAGCATTGAAGCGCTCAAGCGCCGGTTCGGGCTGCTCGTCCTGATCTCCCTGATGCCGGCGCTCGCCGTGCTCGCGGTGATGGCGCTCGCCACCATGCTCATGGTGCCCTCGATCGTCGCGCTGGCGAACGGCGACCGGACGGCCGCACCGACCGGGCTGATCGCTGGAATCGCCCTCTTCGTCTTCGGCATGCTGGTCGCGGTCCTCCTCCAGGTGAAGGCCTACGGCATGCTCTCGCAGGCGGCCTACGAGATCGCCCAGGGCCAGTTCCCCGACTTCCGCGGCGTCCTCGCCCGCACCCGTGGCTTCCTGCCACGAATGGCGAGCGTCATCGCCATCGGCGTCCTCGCGGTCGTCGCGATCTACGGGCTGTTCGCGATCCTGGTCTTCGGTGCCATCGGCTCGGTGGCATCGAGCGGACAGGAATCCGCGTCCGGCGCGCTCGCCGTCGTCGGCCTGATCATGCTGCTGTCGCTCGCCGCCGTCCCGCTCGGCCTCTTCCTCGGCACCAAGCTCCTCTACACCGTGCCGGCCGTCGCGATCGAGGGCCTTGGCGGCATCGAGGGCATGAAGCGCTCCTGGAACCTCACCCGGGGTGCCTTCTGGCGGACTCTCGGGTACTACCTGCTCGCTGCGTTCGCCGTGGCGATGGTGTCATCCACCGTCAGCATGATCGGGCAGGTCGCCCTGCTCCCCCTCGGCATGAACATGAGCTCCCTCCCCGACAACCCCGATCCGGCGCAGGCCCTGGCCGTCGTGGGCGCCATGATCCCCGCGATGCTGGTCATCTACGCCCTGCAGGTGATCGTGCAAATGGTCGCCTACCCGTTCCTGCAGTCCTACCTCACCTACATGTTCATCGACCAGGTTCGGCGCAGCGAGATGCCTGCCCCGCCCGCCTACGGGTATCCGGGCGGGCCCGGGTACTACGCCCCGCCCGGCCAGTACTACGCGCAGCCACAGCAGGGCTACCCGGCGCAGTGGCAGCCGGATCCCGGACGCTCATGGCAGCCGCCGGGATGGACGCCACCGGGGCAGGCTCAGCCACCGCAGCAACCGGGTAGTCAGCAGACCCCTCCGCCGCAGGGTTGGAGCGGCTGGCAGCAGGGCGGCCAGCAGCCGCCCTCGGGTCAGGGTCGCGCACAGGGCTGAGCGAGTTTCCGACCAGCCCGCCCCGCCGCTACTTCTTGCGCTTCTCCCGCGCACGTACCTCGACGTGCACCGGCGAGCCGCGGAAGCCGAAGTCCTCCCGCAGCCGCCGCTCGACGAACCGCACGTACTGCGGGTCGAACTGGCCTGACGTGAACAGCGCGAACGTGGGTGGGGACGTGTGCGCCTGCGTGCCGAACAGGATCCGCGGCTGCTTGCCACCCCGGACCGGGTGCGGGTGCGCTGCGGCGAGCCGGCCGAGGAAGGCGTTCAGCTTGCCGGTGGACACGCGCGTCTCCCAGCCCTCCAGCGCCTCCTCGATCGCCTTCGACAGCCGGTCGACGTTGCGGCCGGTGAGCGCGGAGATGTTCACGCTCGGTGCCCAGGCGAACGCCCGGATGTCCTGCTCCACCTCCCGGGCCAGGTAGTGGCGCCGTTCCTCGTCGGTGAGGTCCCACTTGTTGTACGCGATCACCAGCGCCTTGCCGGCTTCCTCCACCATGGTCAGGATGCGCAGGTCCTGGTCGCTGATCGTCTCGGACGCGTCCAGGACGACCACGCAGACCTCGGCGCGCTCGATCGCGCCCTGAGTGCGTAGGGAGGCGTAGTACTCGTGACCGGACGCCTCCTTCACCCGGCGGCGCAGGCCTGCGGTGTCGACGAACCGGTAGACCACACCGCCCACCTCGACCAGCTCGTCGACCGGGTCGACCGTGGTGCCGGCGACGTTGTCCACCACGGCCCGGCGCGAGTTCGCCACCTGGTTCAGCAGCGACGACTTACCCACGTTGGGGCGGCCCACGATCGCCACCCGGCGTGGTCCGCCGATCTGCTGCTCGCCCTCGCGCGGCGCCTCCGGCATCACGGCGAGGAGGGCGTCCAGCAGGTCGCCGGTGCCGCGTCCGTGCATCGCAGAGACCGGGTGCGGCTCCCCCAGGCCGAGATTCCACATCGCGGCGGCGTCGGCCTCCTGGCGCAGGTCGTCCACCTTGTTCGCGGCCAGCACCACCGGCTTGCGGCTGCGGCGAAGAACCTCCACGACGGCCTCATCGACGTCCTGCGTGCCGACGGCGGCGTCCACGACGAAGAGCACCACGTCCGCGGCGCTGATCGCCAGTTCGGCCTGCTCTGCGATCTGGGCGGCCATGCCCTTCGCGTCCGGTGCCCAGCCGCCGGTGTCGACGACCACGAACTCGCGGCCGTTCCACTCCGCGTCGTAGCTGACCCGGTCCCTGGTCACCCCGGGCAGGTCCTGGACGACTGCCTCGCGGCGGCCGAGTATGCGGTTCACCAGCATCGACTTGCCGACGTTCGGACGGCCGACGACGGCCACCACCGGCTTGACCTGGTCGGCCCAGGTGCTTTCGGTCATCGGCTTCCCCTCTGCTGTTCGTGCGACTGGCTAGGCTACCGCACGCGCCTCTCCAGTCTGGAGCCGCGGCGATGCCAGACTGCAGACGTGCACAGTGCAGCGGACGCGACCACGGGATCGGAACCCCGGCACTGGCTCGACACCGAGCGCCTGCGCGTCTATCCGCGGATCCTGCTCGTGATGTACGCGCTGGGGGTGCTGACCTACCTGTTCACCATCCACGACGGCCTCGACTTCCGTGGCCAGGTGGTGGGTGCGGACTTCCTGTGCTTCTACAGCGCGGCCAAGCTCGCCCTGGCCGGGCACGCCCCGCTGGCGTGGGATTTCAGCGTTCTGCTGCCCGTGCAGCAGTCGGTATTCCCTGCCTACACCGGGTTCGGCTGGCCGTGGTTCTACCCGCCCCCATTCCTCGTCGTGGTCGCACCGCTCGCGCTCCTCCCCTACCCGCTCGCCCTCGTGGTCTTCCTCGGCGCCAGCACCGCCGCGTGGTGGCTGCTGCTGCGCCGGACGATCGCCCGGCCGGGCGCGGCGCTGCTGGTCGCAACCTTTCCCGGCCTGTGGATGTGCGTCGCCCAGGGCCAGAACGGCCTGCTCACCGCGGCTCTCGCCGCCGGCTCGATCCTCACCCTGCGCCGGCGCCCGGCCGTCTCCGGGGTCCTGCTCGGCCTGCTGATCATCAAGCCGCACCTGGCCGTGCTGTTCGCCATCGCACTGCTCGCCGCCAGGGCCTGGAAGGCGATGTTCGTGGCCGCGGGCACGGCTATGGCCGCGCTCGGCCTGAGCGAGTTGATCCTGGGCCGGGGTTCGATCGCTGCGTGGCTGGCCAGCATGCCGATCGCGTCCGCTGCGACGGAGTCCGGCGCGCTGCCGTGGACGAAGATGCCCTCCACCTTCGCGATGCTCCGGCTGTTCGGGGCGTCCGTGGAGTGGGCGTATGCCGGCTACGCGGTCGTCGCCGTCGCCGCAGCGGCCGCGGTGTGGCTGGTCTGGCGGCGGACGGATTCGGTGGCCCTGCGCGGTGCGGTGTTGATGACGGCCACGTTCCTGGCGAACCCGCACGTGCACGACTACGACCTCGCCTGGCTCGCGTTCCCGATCGCCTGGCTCGCCATCGGAGGCCTCGCCAACGGCTGGCGGCGCGGTGACCGCGAGGTGCTGGTCGCCGCCTGGCTGCTGCCCGCCCTGTCGACCGCGATCGCGACCGCGACGCAGCTGCAGATCGGCCCCATCGTGCTCGGCGCCCTCACCTGGATCGCGCTGCGCCGGGTGTGGCCCGGGCCGGCGGAGGTCAGCGCCGGGTCGACGCCACCAGGTCGAGCACTGCCTGGATCGTCTCCTCCAGCGTGAGGTACGTGCAGTCCAGGTGCGTGACCCCGTCGGCCGCGGTCGTGAAGTTCACCAGCTTCGAGTCGTCGGAGTCCCTGCGGAGCACCTGGTCGGCGAGTTGGGCGGCGTCCACCTTGTCGCCGAGCTCGGCCTGGCGCCGCGCCATCCGGATCTTCGGATCGGCGGTCAGGAGCAGCCTCACGTCCGCGTCCGGCGCCACCACCGTGGTGATGTCGCGGCCCTCGGCCACGATCCCGGCCGGCGCCGCGTCGATGATCGCCCGCTGCCGCGCCACCAGGTCGGCGCGGCACTCGGCGACCGTCGAGACGGCACTCACCTTCGCCGACACCTCCGGCTCGCGGATGCGCTCGGTGACGTCGGCACCGTTGACCCGCACCCACTGGGCGTCCGGGTCGGTGCTGATCTCCAGGTTCGCGCCCACGGTCGCGGCGATCACGCCCGCCTCGTCGGACGGCTCGACACCCGCGTCCAGGTAGGCGCAGGTGACGGCGCGGTACATCGCACCGGTGTCGAGGTAGGCCAGGCCGAGCGCCCTCGCCACCCCCTTCGAGGTCGACGACTTGCCGGACCCGCTGGGTCCGTCGATGGCGATCACGAGGCGGTCGGCCATGGTGTCCTCCAGGGTCTACAGGGGCGTGTCGGCGTCGCGGACGGTCCAGCCCGCGGTGGTCATGGCGGTGGCGAGGTCGTCGGCCCGTTCCGGCGCCACCTGCACCGAGAGCCAGCCCACCTCGCGCTCGAGGTCGTGGTCGATCGAGACGTCCTCGACGTTCACCCCTGCGGCCTGGATGTCGGCGAACAGCCGGGCCAACGAGCCTGGCTCGTCGGGGATCTCGACCACCACGTGCGCGTAGCTGGTGGCGGTGAGCCCGTGCTTGCCCGGAAGCGCCCGGGTGCCCTCGCGCCCCCGCTCCAGCAGCGCGGTCACATCGCCCGCGTCGAGCGCGGCGATCATCCCGGCCAGGTCAGCCTGGATCTCCTCCAGTTCGTGCCGGACGGCCATGGCATTCGCGCCGATGATCTGCTGCCAGAGCTTCGGATCCGAGCCCGCGATCCTGGTCACATCACGCACGCCCTGGCCGGCCAGGCGGAGGTGCTCGGGCGGCACGCGGGTGAGCGTCCCTGCCATCAGCACAGAGACCAGGTGCGGCAGGTGGGAGACCTGCGCCACAGCCTCGTCGTGGTGGGCAGCCCCCATCGTGACCCGACGGGCCCCGCAGAGCCGGGCGACCTCCTGCACGTCGAGCACCGCGTGGGCCGCGGACGTGTCGTGCGGCGTGACCACCCAGGTGCGGTCGACGAAGAGGTCGGCGTGCGCGGTCAGGGGACCGACATGCTGGGATCCCGCCATCGGGTGGGAGCCGACGTAGCGGGCAAGGTCGGCGTCGGTCTTCCGCAACGCGGCGAGGATCGTGCCCTTCACGGAGCCGACGTCGGTGACGGTGGCGTGCGGATAGGCGTCGAGCGCCTTGTGGATCACCGCAGGCAGCGCGTTCGGCGGCACGGCGACGACCACCAGTCGCACCTCATCGGGCACCGGAGCGGCCGTGGTACCCGCACCCCGGGACGCCGCGACGCGGGCATGGCTGGAGACCTTGTCCTGCAGGTGGACGGTGATCCCTTCGCGGGTGAGTGCCTGCGCCACCGATGCGCCGACCAGGCCCGTGCCGATCACCAGCGCCGGGGAGAGTTCGCGATCGCTCATGCGGGGTCCCCGCGGTGTTGTTCGGGGGAGCGCAGCGCAGGAGAACAACTCCGTGGGGTGTTCATTGGCCGCCCTTCTGCACAAAGGAGCGGACGTACTCCTCCGCGTCCGATTCGAGCACCGCGTCGATCTGGTCGAGGATGGCGTCGTAGTCGAGGGACCGCACCGGAGCCGGGGTGGCCTCGGCCACCTCGTCGACACGTTGGGGCGTCCGCTTCCGCTGCACGCGCTCGGCCACCGGGTCCTCCTGATCTGTCGGCGCCGACAGCCTACTCGTGGTTCCCCGGCACGCTGGTCCGCGCCAGAAGCAGGTCGACAGCGCCGGCGTCGGCCAGATCGCCCACCTCGTCCCGGCTGTGGCCCAGTGGCTCGGCGAGATCGAGGCGACGTTCGATGCCACGCAGGTCGCGGACCCGCATCCAGTCCCAGGACGCACCGGTCACGCGGTCGGCCACCACGTCGACCACCCTCCCCCGCGTCCAGGCGCGCGTGTCGGAGGGTGGCTCGCTGCGCGCCCGCTCGACGTCCTCACGCGTCACCACCGCGCGCAGCCGGCCCGCGCCGGCCAGGGCGTCCCATGGACCGGGCCGGTCGAGTCGCGCCCAGGCCAGGTCGAGCTGGGCCAGGCGCGGGCTGGTCCAGTCCAGGCCGTGCCGGGCGGCGTAGGCGTCCAGCAACTGGTGCTTGGCGACCCAGTCCAGGCGGTCGGCGCACCGGGACGGGTCGGCACGCAGGTCGTCCAGCACGTTGCGCCAGGCGGTGAGGACGTCGAGCTCGTAGGCCTTCGGGCGCCGGTCCGCGGCCGCCGCCACGGCCTCCCACGCCGCGTCCTGCAGGTCGAGCGCGCACATTCGTCGCCCGTCGGTGAGCTCCAGTGGCTCGGCCAGGCCCACGTCGTGGCTGACCGTGTGGAAGGCGGCCACCGGATCGGCCAGTTCCAGCTCCGGCAACGCGCCCGCCTCGAGCGCGGTGAGGAACGCGGCGAGCGTGCCTGCCTTCAGCCAGGTGGCGTACTCGCACCGGTTCGCGTCCCCGGTGATCACGTGCAGCCGCCGGTACGCCGCGGACGGCGCGTGCGGCTCGTCCCTGGTGTTCACGATCGGCCGGCGCCGGGTGGTCTGGATGCCCTCCACGGTCTCGAAGAAGTCCGCCCGCTGGGTGAGCTGGAACCCGACCCGCTCCCTGTGCTGCCCCACGCCGACCCTGCCCGCGCCGACGACCACGGAGCGCGAGACCAGGAACGCCGGCAGGGCGGCGAGAATCGCGGGCCATGGCACCGAGCGCGACAGCAGGTGGTTCTCGTGGCAGCCGTAGGAGGCTCCGTGGGAGTCGGTGTTGTTCTTGTAGATGCCGATCTCCAGGCCGAGCTGAGCGGACGCGGCGCTCGCGGCGTCCACGACCGCGGCGTCGCCAGCCAGGTCGTAGGCGACGGCCTCAGCAGCCGTCCTCACCTCCGGCCCCGAGTACTCCGGGTGGGCGTGGTCGACGTAGAGCCGTGCGCCGTTGGCGAGGACGCGGTTGTGTGCATCCTCGATCGGGATCGGGTCCACCCAGTCCAGCGTCGTGCCGGTCGCGGTGCCGGGGTAGGCCGCGACGACGGCCGCGCTGAGCGCCGCGGCGTGCACCTCCGGCGCGGAGGGCGCAAGGATGCCGTACTCGGTCTCGATGCCGAGCACGCGCGCGGTCACGGTCGGCCCCGCGGGACGGCGTCCGCGGTCCCCCGAGGCCGCCTCGGGCAGCGGTGCAGGCTCACGACGGATTGAGGGCGCGCGAACCGACCAGGGTGCGCAGGAACACGATCCGCTCACCCTTCCGACCAGAGATCCGGGCCCAGTCGTCGGGATTGGTGGTGTTCGGTAACTCCTCGTTCTCGGCGATCTCGGCGGCACACGCTGACAGCACGTGGTCGCGACGCAGGCCCCGCTCGCCACCGCCGATCAGCTCCTTGATCGCCGCCTTCTTCGCCCGCCCGACGATCCCGGCCAGCATCGCGCCGGAGACGAAGTCGGCCACGTAGAGCACCTCCCGGTCGCCGCCGGCATAGGTCACCTCGATGAACCGGTTGGCGTCACTGCGCGCGTAGAGCCGCTCCACGATCGCATCGATCAGCCCCCGCCGGAACTCCGCCGCGTCGACGCCTCCGGTGTTCAGCGGGGTCTGCCCGTCCAGGTAGCGGGCCAGGATCTCCGCGGCCGCCGCCGCGTCCGGCCGATCCAGCTTGATCTTCACGTCCAGCCGGCCGGGCCGCAGGATTGCGGGATCGATCAGGTCCTCGCGGTTCGTTGCCCCGATCACGATCACGTTCGCGAGCCCCTCGACGCCGTCGATCTCGCTGAGCAACTGCGGCACGATCGTCGCCTCGACATCGGAGGACACCCCGCTGCCGCGCGTGCGGAACAGGGCGTCCATCTCGTCGAAGAAGACGACCACAGGGCGTCCGGAGGTGGCGTGCTCCTTCGCCCGGGTGAAGATCGCCCTGATCTGGCGCTCGGTCTCGCCCACGTACTTGTCCAGGAGCTCGGGGCCCTTGATGTTCAGGAAGTGGCTGCCGGCGGAGTTCGCCACGGCCTTGGCGATCATCGTCTTGCCGCAACCCGGCGGCCCGTACAGCAACACTCCCTTCGGCGGACGCAGCCCGAACTCGGTGAACAGCTCCCGATGCCGGAACGGCAGCTCGACGGCGTCGCGGATCTGCTCGATCTGGGCCCCCAGCCCCCCGATGTCCGCGTAACTGACATCGGGCACCTCTTCGAGGGTCAGGTCGGCCACCTCGCTGCGCGGCACCGTCGCCAGCGCGAGCAACGCACGGCGATCGGCGAGCAGGGTGACCCCCGGACGCAGCGTGTCGGCGGAGAGCCCCGAACCCGGCAGCAGCACCACCTCCTCACCGGACGCCCCCACGCTCAGCAGGCGGCCGTCCGCAAGCACCTCGGCCAGCCGGACGACCTCGCCAGCCGGCAACGGCTCGACCGCCGCCACCACGAGGAGGGCCTCGTTCAGCAGGACGCGGCTGCCCACGCCCAGGGCGGCCGGCTGAACGTCCGGGCTGAGGGCGCACCGCAGCAGGCGCCCGCCGG
>MTLC01002950.1_pt2 | contig 13721 bp, 13 predicted proteins | sample 1982451 | NCBI WGS metagenome assembly MTLC01 (sample SAMN05710165, study PRJNA340218) | biofilm metagenome | isolation source: sample SPH anode biofilm adapted to +100 mV | place: USA | collected 2012-02-03 | reverse complement strand
TTCGCACCATTTAACAACAAATTCAGCAAGTTATGTTTCCGGATGGAAACTAGTTATAAGGACGCACTCTTCATCCTTCCCAAGAATTTTTTTCATCCCAAGAGAGCGTCCTATCGCTGCATGTTCGAAATCGTTACGGAGGATAGTCTCAATATTCAACTCGGTGGTGGTGTTCATCAAGGGAAATCATCCGTTTTTTCCCGTCTTGGATTCACCGAAGCTGATGGGTCAGATATCAAGATGAACACCCACCAACTTCGCCACTGGCTGAACACCTTGGGCAATGGGGCTTGCCTGAGTCAGTTGGACATAGCCCTCTGGTCTGGTCGGAAGGATCTCCGGCAAAACCAAGTCTACGACCACATTACCTCTGATGAGTTCCTCGCCCGAATCAGGAACATAAATAACCAAGCAATTCCTGAGGGGACCAAGGAAATCGCTATGAACGCCCCCATGAGCCACGAGGAGTACCTGCAGCAAAAGTTTCCAACTGCGCATTCCACGCCTTTCGGCTTCTGTATCCACGACTGGAGCAGCCTTCCCTGCCAGCGGCACGCTGACTGTCTAAAGTGCCGTGAGCACCTATGTCTAAAGTGCGACGCTGGGAAATCTGCTCGTATTCGACAAACGCTGGAGGATTGCGAAGTGCAACTCGCAAATGCCGAAGAAGCCGTCGCGGATGATTATTATGGTGCCGATCGTTGGCTGGAGCACCATCGGGAAAGGACCAAGATCCTCCGCAGCCTTGTGGCACTTCTTGATGACCCTGAAGTACCTAATTCCGCAATCTTCCAGCTTACCCTGCAAGAAGAGTATTCGCTGATTCGTGCCGCTATCGAGGATCGTAGGCTTGTAGATGAGGAGGCAAAACAAATTGAAATGACCCGACTGTTGCCAGGGAATCTCGACCCGGACGAAGTTCCGGGTTAATGCGTAGGAGGGGAAAAAATGTCAAAGCAGCTTTGTGATGGTGATATAGAAATCATCGTCAAACTCATTGATGGCTGGACGGGCAAATTGAGTTGGGAACTTCTTATCGATGCCGTCTGGAAACGACTTAAAACTAGGTACACCCGGCAGGCGTTTAACAGGCATGACAGGGTACAGGCAGCGTTTGCCGCCAGAAAAAAGGATCTTCGTACCAAGACGCCAGTCCGAAAGACGATAGTATCTTCACCCGAACTCCAAGCCGCTTTAGATCGCATAGATGCCCTTGAGGCTCAAACGCGACGTCTGGGCATGGAAAACAAGGCACTCTTGGAGCAGTTTGTCCGGTGGGCTCATAATGCAAAATCAAAGGGTCTAAATCATGAGTTCCTGAACCGGCCGCTACCGCGGATCGACCGGGGTAGATCCGATAGCTGATAAAAAAACGTGGCGCGAAGAGAGTGGCCACCCCAAGCTAAAAACACAACATTGGTGTAGCAAACTCTCATTTATAGAGAAAGCTTCTGTCCACACTAGAAACTCAAAAGACATCTGAGGCTAAGACTTACTGTCTATTGCTGATTCTACTAATTCTACGAGAGAGGCCGCTGTTACACCCAAGACTTTTGCGATATCCAAAATAGTAGTGAATGACGGTTGCCTTAATCCTCGTTCTAGTAAAGAAATAAAAGTCCTGTCAAGATTCGCCTCCAATGCCAGCTTCTCCTGCGAAAGACCCTTTTTCACGCGAAGTTCCCGCAATACTTTGCCAAATGCTTGTTCAGGTCTCACGTGTCCCCCTTTGGGGCACGGTACCTATAAAAGACAGATAAGTCTTCGGACTATAGTCTTCAAAAACTTGTTAATTCATGCTATTGTTGAGACTGCTGAGGATGATGTAGGCTGCCAGGGCGACCTCAACGCCACCCCATACAGGAGCTAACAATGACGCATTCTCATGGTGGCAACCAGGAACAGCAGTATTTTACAGCCCAGGAACTATCGGCCATGATTAATGCCTACATTAAATACTGGACGGACCCAGGTGAGAAAAGCGATATCGAAGCCGAAGCTGCAAACCTTTTACACCGGAACTGTCTCAACATAGCCGACCAGCTTCTAGCTTTGCTAACTCTGGTCAATACACCTGTTGCTGCGGAAACTCGCCAGGAAACACACTATTAATTCGGATAAAGCGTTGCTCTCGAAGCAAGAGGTAACGGTTTTCCAGAATCTGTCGATTATACTTTTTTAGCCATTGAAAAGCAAAAAGACGTCCCCCCCTTTCTAATCCCCTATCACACCCTGCCTAGGAGGACTCCGTGGCAATCATCATAACAGACATCCATGGCGATCCTGCTGCCGCGCGCGCCTTTCTGGCCCATAAGCCTAAAGAACAACATATTTGCTTAGGCGATCTCACAGACAGCAGGAAACATATCGGACTCGAAGCGGAAACGGAATGCCTTGAGCTGATTCTAGCTTCTGACACCATACTTCTGTGGGGTAACCATGATCTTGCCTATCTGCCGGAGCACCCTTGGAAGTGCTTCGGGAGCTTTGGCGATCTGGCGTTCAGGGAGCAGTTCCAAACCGCTCGACATCGCTTCCATGCAGCATATGCCGTCGACGGATGGCTTTGCACCCACGCCGGCATTTCACCCCAATTGGCCCGCTACATTCCTGAGGAGGTGCTTGCTGCCAATGTCGAGGCCATCGCTGAATGGTTGAACAAAGAGTTTGTGCAGGAGCTTTCAGTCCTTTCTCAGGGGAATGTCAAAGGGGGACGGGGGCCACTATTCAGTGTCCCTGTTTGTCGCGGTGGAGTTGATGAATACGGCGGAATATTTTGGTTCGATGCAGAGGGAGAACAGACATGCCCCACCGCTGCAGTCGGACGGCAGATCTTCGGGCATTCCCCTGTGCCCACTCCTGAGAGGGGCCAAGGTTGGAACCTCAATGAAAGGGAACCTGTGCCCTGGATTAACTTAAATTCCTTTGACGGCCACTGGATTTATGACACCACCGTCAACGAACTGCTGGAACTAAAGACTTGAGCCTTCTATGTAGAGTGGTTTTTCGTTTCATCTATGAGTGAGGTTCGAGATATGCTATGCTTCAGAGAAGCTAGTTTATGGTCGAGATTCCTCGTCGCCTGCAGGGGCTACACGAGGTTGAAGGGTCTAGGTAGGGCCTGCAACCTATCTAAGACGAGACGCCATAGACTGGCTTTTTTTCATCATTACTAACTCTTACGTGGTTATCTAGTTAAAAAGATTACAAATCCCATCGCGAGAATACTGAGTCCAACGCATTTTCTCTCAACTACTGCACGTCCTGATCTGCCTTGATCTCCACAGCCTTCACTATTAACGGAGTTTATAGAATGTCTGATATCTCACCAGAAAATCAGCTGATCGCCGATGTTGCATCGGGAAAGTTTAGGCACATTGATGGAATAATGTCGCCACTAACGATACAGCTAATGAACGCGCACGACGCTGTTGAAGCCGACATGACTGAATTCTGGATGATGACGCCACAGGGTTGGTGCTGCCCTGTTTGTAATCGAAGCAAATCCGAAATTGTAAGGAAGGACAAAAACAACCGTCTGATCTGCAGGCTTGTTGAGCATCATGATCACATGATTGATATATTAGGGAAGCGGTTCAACGAGATCTCCGCAACTCTTATTGGCGGCGTCATCGCTGACGATGCTGCGGAAAGATTCGCAAGGAGATCATCCTCGATGGTCTCGGCATACAACAACATCGTGATCTGCCAAGATTGCAACAATGCTGATGCAAAAGCCAAAAAGGCAGTCGGTATGTCTGTACACTTTTCATATTCTCCTGATGAGATTTCCCGGTTCATTACTCCCCAAAAAAACTCCCCCCATGATGTCGATGTTAACATTGCGCGCGAAATCTGGGCCCAAACCAAACCAACCTTCGATCTGAGGATGAAAATAGTCGACCGGATAGCTTATATAGCAGCCACTAACACACATTGGTTTCAAGAAGGCCCACGTAAATATCAGCCACAAGGGATAGAGTCTGAGTGCAGGTCAAATTTACGTCTTTTTTACCGCTTAGACAGGTTCCCATATCATGCACTTAGAGGCAAACGAGATAAGACCCAAGATAATTCTGGCTGGCGGTCAAAGGGCACTGTGCGACAGGGGGAGAGGCCAACTGCTGGAGAGTGTGATCATGTGGCCAAGGTGACAGATGCTTATGTATGGAAACTTGTGCCAGATGATTGGTGCTGCCCCGTTTGCAATAGGAATAAAGTTGCAATAATCAGAAGGAATAAAACAAAGGATTGGTGCTTCGGGCTGTCGCGCCAGAACTACCGTGATCTAGCATCACCGAAAAAGAAAGCGCACCATGTAATTTGCTTTGACTGTGGCATTGTAGCTCGGGATATGGGCCAGGAAGCAGTCAAAACGGCAGGTTTGTCTACCAGTGGGGTATCGGTGTGGGTAACTCTGGACGATATCACTGCCGTGATCAAGGCGCGTCCACATACCCGCCATGAGATCTTAGAGGACGCTGCCGAGAGAACCGTCGCCAAGATCATTGGCGTTATCAAATCCGAGGTGTGAGGAGCAGGTGCTCAATACTCCCCGGGTTGCAGACACTATGGTCCCTATTTACCACAATGCCCTGTTATTCTTTGCATATCCTCCATCTCGGTCAACGCCATGGACATAAAGCTCCCGATAGCCCTCAATACAATTAATGGATTCCTTATCTATGTAGCCGACCGCATACCAAGCGGAGCAGTTCTGGTGTGTCCTTTTTGTCGCCACCCGGTGAAAAAGAACGCCGGCAGCATTCGGCGTCACCACTTCGTTCATATGCCAGGCGCCACTTGTTCCGTCAGTTATGAGACTCTTCTCCATGAGGGGGCTAAAGTTTTTTTACATAGATGTCTTGAAAGGGAAGAGCCAGTTGATATCTTCATCGATACTATCACCCTCCAACGAAGCAAAACCCGGCAGATGCTGGAGAGTCTTGGCATCCGCCGCTTTTCGATCTCGTCAAAATGTGTCCTCAAAAGCAACAAAGGTACCCACCTTCTGGAGCGAGTCGTCGCCGGGAAGGTAAAACCTGATGTCGTCTCCTACGGGGAATACTGCCCCGGGAAAGAGCGTGATGTATTTGCCTGGGAAATTTTCGTCACACACGAGGTCGAGGAGGATAAGGCAGAACTGCTAAGAGCTAATGGCATCCCGTATATCGAACTGTCGCCGATTGAGGAGGGGGCGAACTCCTACATCTACACCATGAAGTCGCATGGCGGCATCAGCTTCATTGACGATGACACCATCTTCAACGACACCATGTACTTGGACAACAAGGTCGACCTAATGGCCACCTTCGAGAAAGAACTGAGCCAGGAAGTGCTCAAGACGAAACTGGAAGAGGCAAAAATAACGTGGGAAGCTGCGGCGGCTAAGAGCACCGAGCAAGAGCTTGGCCACCGCATCGTATCCCAAATTGAAGAAATCACCGCCAAAGATGCCATGGCCCTGACACAGGCCGCCTTGTCGTCTCCGGTGGTTATTCTTCCGACGACCAACATACCGCTTGAAAACAGTGCGATTGATGGCCGGTGGGTGAAGGTCGAAAACGTAGGCTGTGAAAATTTTAACGGGAAATATATCGTAGTACTGAATGAGAGGCACTATTTCTCCTCTTGCCTCGGGATGTTAAGAGGCATCTATGAAGAGCTTACGAAGATGGGAGTTTTGAAGGGTGTCGCGGTAAAGGAGAAGGGACGGAACGAGATAATTTTGGTCGGAGTTAAGCTCTCCTTGCCGCTTGTGATGAGAAAAGAGATTATCGAATGCTCAAGCATTCTGTACAAGTACATGGATTACCCCAAAGAAGAGGTCATCATCTGGGAGACGCGAAGCAAAAAGAGTAAAACCAGCGGAAAGTATTATATGCTGGTCAACGACGACATCTTCGTCGATTCTTACGAGTGGCAACTAAAAAACATCCTTTATCACCTGTTGCGTTTCACCATGGTCGAGGCCCATCTGACGCTTAACGCGGACAAAAAGCACCGGGTGGATGCCCTAAGGATTTCGGGGCTGGTTCAGGTGGAAAAGCTGAAAGGCTCCGTTCTCGCTGTGATGACAAGGCCTTGTGGCGGTGCCTAATCGGGCAGTATCGCTTCCAGGGCCTCTTTAAGGCGATGGAAATCTTCGGCACAATTCCTCCTAAGCGGCAAGCAGATGGCAGCTTCCTTCCGCGGCAAGAAATCTATAGGCTCCTCCCCGTCTGCATCCATCAGGTATACCTTGACTATTTGCTTTCCCCGTATCTTCTCACCGAATTCCTCCCAGACTGCAGCGTCGTCTGCCTTGTCGAACCCTAAAATAGTGACCGGATGGGGATAGAACGGCGTCAGCTCTCGGCGAACAGCAGCAGTGGTGGTTCTTACATCTAGGTCGTTGCACAGTTGTGAGATTCTCGTGGCGAAATACTCCCTTTTGGTCAAATCACAATAAAAAGTGGGAATAAAGTAGTTCCGCCAGGCTATTTTTCCAATCGCTTTAGGGGTAAGTTGTTCCTCCTGATAGAGGCTTGACACCATGCTATCTAAAATTTTAGTCGGGACGAGGCACTTCTCTTTCTCTGAATGAATAAGCATACCCATCCTGGATAGCTTCTGTAATGAGACGTTTTTGAGCGGGTCGGATGTAACAGTCAGGGCTTTTACCTGGGCAGAAGCCGAATTAGGCCCCTTGAAGTCGTGTCTGGAAGAGATGTACAACTCCCGCAGGAAGTTAATCTCGGTGCTCGTCAGTTCCTTCACACACTTCAGAATGTGCAGCTTGTAGGTCGCCTCAATTTTACCCAAGATGATGGTCTTAAAGAGCTGAGAGTAAAACTGCAATTTTGCATCCTCATCGTCGGCAATGGCGCTTGAAAGAAGAGAGCAGTAATCCTCTATGGAGAATTCAGTATGCAGCAATGGCTCGCTCTCCTCCTCTGTCATCCCTGCCAACAGGAGCCTGTTGAATTCGTCAATTCTCGCCTCATTTCGGTCTTGCATGTACCTCTTGCCATGCTCAAATAGAACTTTCCCTACGGAATAGATGAGCCCCCCACCAGGAAGCAAAAGGCCCAGTCCCTCTTTTACTCCAATTTCAGCAAGGGAGACCGTCGATTTCTTCGCCCTGCCGAGGCTTTTATCGGCATTAGTCATTTCAGTTAACCTCTTAAAGTGGTCGAACATCGAAGCCTAGAAACTTGAGAACCTTCGTCGTCCGACCGTTGATGACTGGGCTGTCTTCGCCTCCAGCCCATCCGAGAATTTCCTGGGCGTTGGCCTGCCCAAATTCGTTCAACTTATATTGCGAGTTGAAGATAACGTTGGCAAGTCGTTTCACTGACTCGCCTGGGCCGAACAGCAAGTACGCGAGGGTCTCTCGGATGTGCATACCGTCATTACTTTTGAAAAACTCTACCTTCTGCGTGGGAGTGCTGCCGGCGTAGAAGCGGAAGCGGTCGCCAAATGAGTGGGCGACGCACAAGGCATCAAAGAGATCATCATCGTTGAGCTGCAGAATCATATTCTTTGAGTAGAACGCTTTGCGTATTCGAGGGTAGTTTTCGTTGACAATAGTTTCTTCAAAGTATGGCCACGGAGTGACAATCCACTCTTCGACCAAGTCTCGTATTTTATCCTGTTGTGCCTTTCCGCTCATCGGCTGGGCGTCCCTCCAGACATCCCCCTTGGCGTGTTCCTCCCTGACGAAGCTGATAAAAGAGTCAATTTCCAATCGGAGCGGAATCTCTGACTCAGGCACCTTGCGTTTCCCGACGCTTTCGTAGACATCCCTGATGACGTTGAAGGCGGTGATAGCGTCCTGATAGCTCTTACGGTACGAATCGAGGAAGATGGTCTCAGCCGACTTCTTCTTTTTCTCCCGCTTGATATTGTTCGATACTACGTGACCAATCTTTTCGATGACCTTGTTGTCGAAGTCCTCGACGTCCTTTTGTATTTTGACCAACTGCTGGTAGTGCTTGTCGTATTCCTCCAGCACATCCTTATTCAGCACCGCAGCATCCTCCCAATATTCCGCGAATAGGCTGGCCAGCTCCAGAAAGCGCTTGTCGCTTGCCGGGATAGTGACCATGACTTCCTGATTGGTCCTGACCGCCTTTTGGGTAAGGTTGGCGGAACCGACCATAGCGGCATGGTCGCCAAAGATGTAGAGCTTAGAATGGAAAGCTGGGTCAGTAAAGTACCGTATATCAACATTTTTAAGTGACAGCAATTGAGCGAGGGCGTAAGGAGAGGTAGGAAATCCAAGGCGAACCACGAGCCGCAGGTGCTTGTCCTGCACCAGTTCTTTCACTAGGCTCGCTTCCGTAAAGAAAGCCACTGCGGCGAATACATTATCAACACCCGCGGCATGATTTGTGATCGCATTCCTGATGAAGTCGCTCCGCGAGTTTCTATTCGTAAACAGGCCGTCATGCATTCCTCATCTCCTTTATTCCAAGGTAGCGAGGTTTCCGGTAGTGAGGGCCGCACTTGGCGCCCCTCCCATTGGAGGACTCTCGTGGCGTCGTTCAATGCCGCCTCGGCTCTCTTCTTCTTTCCCATCATCAACAGGGCCAGTACCTTCCCGTGGCCCGAACACATCCTTGACTAGAGTAAGGGAGATGGCAAGCCCACCAACGGAGAGAGTGAGGATGTATTTGCCCTACTGTTCCTGCCCTTCACGCAAAGCGTCCAATAAATGTTTGCGGTCTTCGTTAACCGAGAGATCGCTGCAGGTGGGTTGTGTTGTGGCCGCGTCGTTCACAGGTTCATCCATGTTTTCCCAGGCGTTGCCACAGCAGCGCCAGAAAAAATGGGCGCCCGAAACCGGGCACCCATTTTAGTTTTGGAAAGACTGCTATGCGTAGGCAGTCAGCTTCCATGTCACCGCCTTGCCTGCGTAAGGGGGCATGGTGTTCCCCTTCGCAATCGGTGCTGTGGTTGAGGGAGTGCCGACTACAGTCCAGACTCCGCTTTCGGGGCATTTCTCGCCAGTTTTTGCCGTCGTTCCAAGAGGTGCTTTTGTCATGGTTCTGTTCTCCTTCTACTGCTGGTTGAGGTTGTCCTACTTCTCCTTGCGGACACCTTTGAACGGGGTTCCGTCGGACTTGACGTCCATGAAACGCCCAGTGTTGGTGTCCCTCTTCACGTAACGGTCAATCGTGGGGTTGTAGACCTGCGACCGTTCGCGGACGGCACCGTTACGGTGACCGTCACCCTTGGGAGGGTTAGTTGCCATCGACCATTCACCTCGCTTCTGGAAACAGACCGCTTGAAACGACGAAGCTATTGTGGTATTACCACAATCGAGACACTTCAGTCCAAGCGCCCAACCTTACCATGTTGGGAAATGTCGGGATGCTGCTCGCAACAGCATCCCGATTCTTTTTTCTTATTTGAAATTTTTCGCAGAGCTGAAGTACCTGTTGATGGCAATGGACATCGCCTGTTTGCTCACCAAGAAGAGTTCCGCCATCTTGTCCAAGTTCTTTAGTTCGCTCTGGTACTTCTTCAGCTGTTCCATCGGTATCAGGAGTTCGGAAGCAAAAGCATCTGCCTCCTGCTCCTTTGCCGGTTTCTTGTTCTCAGGAAGATCTTCGCCTAGTTCTCTCGCCACTTCTGGGTCGTAGAAATCGCGTTTCCCGTGTTCCAGGCAGATATGCCCAAGTTCGTGGGCCAGGGTAAAGCGCCCGCGGACAAAGGATTTGGCCCGGTTCAGCATGGCGATGCGCATCCCGTCCATTTCCAGCAAAGCGCCGTCCAGTTCGTTGGGGTCGTTCAGCTCAACGTATTCCACGCCGAGCCCCTTGCAGATGGCTTGCAGGTCCGTAGGCACATCGGTAATCTTGTACTTCCTCAGTACCTGCCGAGCTTTCTCATATGCGAACTTGTAATTCGCCCCTATCATGGCCTCGCTCCGCTGTCTATCTGTGAAAGTGCCGTTTTCACCTTCGCCAGATACTCTTCGCTCACGCTTCTCTTGACCTTCAGCCCGCCCTTCTGCTGGGCCAGCTTTTCCAGGATTTTGTTCACGCTGCTGTCTTGGATGCTCGCGCCCTTCCCGTCATAAGATGTTGATCTGGCATGTACTGCAGTAACACCCGACTTCATGTCTAGAATCCCCATCGAGTTGTTCAAAAGATTCCTCAGCGCGTCCAAGTTGAGTCTGAAGAACCTGGTGAATCTCGCCGAGACCTCCGCCGGAATTTTTTCCGGTTCAACCTCGTTGTTCTGCAGCTTGGTCAGCTCCTGCGGGGTGATGCCCACCGCCGCACAAACAGTCGTAGGAATGAGCTTCGTTTCCTCCAGCGCCTTCCTGATGTACTCCCCAAACGAAATTTCGGGCCTGAGCACACGTGGGTTGATGCTTTCCAGCTTCCGTTCTCTTTCCGCCGGGAAGAGGTTAATGGCAGCTTCGGGGACCTTTTCGATGAGGTTGTGCACCAGGAGGTTCATGGAAGGGGTGATGTCCGAGTCCCCGCGCTCCCACCGCCCGTAGGTGTTCTTGCCGATACGCAGCACCTCGCATATCTCGTCCAAATTCATGGAGAGCATGTTGCGCAGGGCCTTGAGCTGCGCCGGGGTGAGCAAAGGCTTGAGCCCGAACTCCAGGGCGACCCGCTTCTTGTCGATTTCCAGCGACTGCTCATGGGTGAACATGGTGTCGCCGCAGGAGGGGCATACCTCGCAGTCCATGTCGCGCAGAACCCGCTCCTCTCCTTCTATCGAAACCGGCACCTGGGTCTTTTCGGTCCGGTAATGGTCTTCGAAACAGTTAGTGCAAATCATATCGCTGTCCCTACCTGCTCGAATGATGTCAACACCCAATGGATGAAGTCGTTGGTTTGCGGATGGTGCTTGCTCGTGAATCGGCAGCAGACTTTGGCACCGTTGGTGCTCTTTCCGTAAATCACGTATCGGGTGTGGTTCGAATTACCCCCGTCCGTAGCCTCTGCTGTTCCGCCGTTCCCTGTTGCCTGGGCGTCCATGAAGACCTTCTCCACATCCGCTTCAAACAACCTCTCACGTGCCATGCCTTCCACGCATTCCCGTGTCCTGCGCAGCTCCCGCGTCAAGTAGGCGTCCCGTACGCTCTTAAGGACGTACTCTTCCGGTTCCCTCTCAACCAGTGTCATAGCATCACCTCTGGCCCTTGACACCAATTGGTGTCTAAGAAATATACCAATTGGTATAAAGTGTCAACTTTTTTTCTACGGCAACCGGCCTTGGCCTGCGTCATTTTCAGCAGGTTCCGCATTTGCACCACAAACAGTTAACTGGATTTCATGCTGCGGGATACTGCCATAACCACTCCGGCTATGTCAACAGCAGGTAGGTTGGAGGAACTGAGCCGACATTTGGCGTTGTTATTTCATCGACTGCCTAGTTGGGCTCAGTGGTAATGGAAGGGAAGAGAGGCCATATCTATGTCGGTATCTATACCAGAAGGTATGCATTCACTAATTCAAAGTCAACCCTGGGTAAAAAAATATTTCACGGCGAGAAAATTCTCTCTCTGTCAGTGTTGAAATTAAACCTCTCCAGAGCGGCGGGATGAAGAAATGGCGGACAGGAGAAAAGCAGGTGCTGGCGGCAAACTGAGACAGACTCGTGCGGAGACAGACTCGTGCGGAGACAGACAGTTGTGGAAGTCTATGACGGAGATAGGGGCTTATAGGACACAAACCGAGAGGCGGAAGTGCTTCAAAAAGCGTTAGAGTTTGCGGAGTTTTGGCTAAAATGGCATGAACTTTCCCACAAGGAGAGGCGGGGCGGGCTACTGTACTTTGAAGGCGAGTTGAGGTGTATCGTTTTCTCAGGACAAATTAGCTATGCCTTAAAAATCATCCAACGAAATGCTTTGTGTCCTTAAATTCCCGTTCTGCCTCTTTATCAACTCGATTGAATAACCAGTTACGTGGTCACCCTCCCTTCTGAAATGCAGGTCTTGGTCCGCAACGCTTACCGACGTTTCTGGCCCAAAGAGGTACTTTCGGCCGTACCAAGTGTTACCACACGCATATTTCACCCTATACGTCCCCAGCGGCACCTTTATTTCCACCGAGTTGCCTGACCAGATGAAAACTACTTTTACCGGTTTATCTGTTGCGACATCGACAACCTTGGCAAAATAATGCTCCCCTGCATCTGGAACTGTGATTTTTAAAGGCGCAATGGCCCGCTTCGAGGAGTAGCTATGGACCGCCCCGTTCTCCGGCAGCGGTTGCTCCGGGTAATCGACCACCACCGGTTGCTTGTCCGGTAATTGGTCGAGGGCACTGCTTTGCCGTGATTCCCGATTCGCATAGTTCTGAAGGTCAGTCGCGGCTTTTACCTGATGACTTACCAAGGTAGTCGTATTGGCGAGAAACAACGTCAAAGCAGCAGCTATGACAACTGCACCACCATAAAACTTAAACTGTTGCCTTGTGAACCCAGAGGGAATGTTTTCGTTCTTGAGGTCCCTCAAGATATCGTTGGCCGTGAGCCATCCCCATTTATCGGCTACGCTATAGCGTATTTTGTCGAATTCGCTCAGGCGGTTCTTAAAGCGCTCAAAAGAAAAAAATGCAGGGGCTGAAAAAGAGTCCGTGTAGCTGCCAAGTCTAAAGTTGAAATACCCGGAATATTTTTCACGGTGGTAATTGATTGAATCTATCTCCCAAGAATATCCGAAGACGATGTCGGAGTAGGTGACCTTGATAAAATACATCGGGGTGAAGATGACGCATGGTTTGACCCTCGCATAAATGAAGTTGTAGACAGAAAGGCTGCATTTAGCGGCAAGGCCGGCCAAACCGAACATGAATAGCACCTGGACGGTGAAAGTGTCAGTGGCCAAGCTGGCCGCATCCTGTATGGCAGAAGCTATCCCCCATATCGCCAGCAATGATAAAGCAAGGAAGACCACTGCGAATTCCACCGAGTGCTGCCGAAAGGTAATGGCGCCATCGTTATCTTTTTTGAGAGCATTCAGGAAGTGAATGTGATTGGCGGTTAGGCTAGAAGTCCGAGCACGTGTAGGCCCCTTCCCTTGAGCTCCGGCCTCAGCCGCGGAAGCGGAAGCGGACTCTGTGCGACCGCGCTTCGGCTCCTGTTCCTCGCGAGGAGGCTCTTGCCGACCTTGCTTGGCCGATGACTCCGCCCTATAAGTCCCGGCCGAGGTGGAGCGACCATGGTTTGCCTTCACCCAGGCATACGCCTCGTTCAGTTCCTGCAACATTTTGTTCGCTTGCTGCCACTCCTCGGCCTGAGTGCGAGGGTCGAAACGGTCAGGATGAACTATCTTCAGCCGTTTGCGGTAAGCTTTTGCGATGTCCTCTATGCTGGTATCCGACGAAACACCAAGAATGGAATAGTAGTTTTTCATCCTGAATAATCCCTTCCAAGAGGATACTGATAGCTCTTGTCATGGCTAACCGGTGTCAAGAGTGAGCCAACGCGGATACTTGCACAAGTGTTCTTTAATGTCAATGACAGGGACTTTGAGAAACGCTCTCAACTTTGGGGGGGAGGTAGAGAAATGTAAACTTTGGTCGTCTTGGAGGCCCCAATTGGGCTTATAGTTTACAAAGTGGCGGGAGCCGATGGTGTTTGCCCAGCATAAGGGGCCGAAAGGACAGCGGTAACCCACACAGTTTACAGTTTTCTGGGATACATAACCCTTCTGACCCGAACAACGGATGCCATCGAAAAAGCCGTGCGACCATGAGTCGCACGGC
>MTLC01001477.1_pt1 | contig 13732 bp, 11 predicted proteins | sample 1982451 | NCBI WGS metagenome assembly MTLC01 (sample SAMN05710165, study PRJNA340218) | biofilm metagenome | isolation source: sample SPH anode biofilm adapted to +100 mV | place: USA | collected 2012-02-03 | reverse complement strand
ATGGCGGGCGATTTTATCCTCTTCAAGAGTGGTTGTACCTGGCAAGAGCAACTCACGGTGCAGAGTTCTGGCAGCGCCGACAATCCCATCACCTTTGGTGCCTACAGCACAGGCGCCAAACCCGTCATCTCCGGTGCCGACAAAGTGGGCGCAAGCGGCTGGACTCTCTACAGTGGCAAGATTTACGTCACCACGATCGGCACCGGGTATGCTCCAAACCAGCTCTTCGTCGACGGGATCTATTACGATGTCGCCCACCATCCGAACAGCGGTTGGTTGCTGGCAACTACCAATTCCAGCAGCACGACGTCCATCGTCAGCAACAACCCGACGTTTTCGGCGGCTCAGGTGGTGGGAGCAACGGTCGTGGCCAAAGCAGTTAGATGGAACATCAGCACGAACGCAGCGACAGCGTACGACCCCGGAACTGGCTCGATAACACTGAGCGGTAACGTTTATGACAGTTCCGTATTTATGAGCACGGGGTATGGTTTTTACTTAGTCAACAAACTTTGGATGCTTGATTCTCCAGGCGAATGGTACTACGACCAGAGTACGGGTAAGTTGTACCTCTGGACTATAGGTGGGGATGCCCCTAGTGCTCATAGGATCGAAATATCTGCCCGCAACTATGGCATCCTTATTAGCGGGAGAAATTATATAACCATACAGGACTTGGTGGTGTCCAACACGAATCGTAACAATATCAACATCTCTGGATCCAACTATATTACTGTCAAAAGATCCGATATATCAGGGGGACTGACAGGAATTTTCTGCAACGGGTCAACTTACTGTTCCATAGCAGAAAATCGTATAAACAACACGATACGCGAAGGCATCAATATAACTTGGAACGCCGTCATAAGTGACTCCAACAATCACAATGTAAGCAACAATACTCTTGATAACAATGGGAATGTCGGATCTGCACCAAAATATTCATTGGCAAGCATGTCAGTGGCCGGAGTGTCCATCAAACTTTCAGACAATATAATCAGCAACAGTGGGCGAAATGGCATATATTTCACAGGAGATGGAATTATAGTTACAAACAATATTGTAGATAAAGTTTGCAACATGCTGGATGATTGCGCAGGGATATACACTTACCCGCGTAGTTCAAACAGCAACAATACAATAAGCCAGAATGTAGTGACCAATTCGGTCGGCAACAATACCGGTACAGTAAAAACTACGACTTTTTCAAATGGAATTTATCTTGATGATTTTTCGCATGACACTGTTGTCTCAGGCAATACAGTTTCAAACGCGGACTATGGTATTTTCATCCACACAGGGTACAACAATACTGTGACCGGCAACATGGTGTACGGAGCAAGGACAAGTGGATTCATGATAAACGAGAACAGCAGTGGTGCAGTGCCCGGATCTGCCCATGGAAATATTGTCACCGACAACACCTTCGAAACGGTGTCGACTGGGTCAGTTGCTACCTACTTCAGCACGATAGAAACTGCTACCAACTTCGGGACCTATGACCGTAACCACTACTTCCATCCGAACACGGACTATGTCGTCAACAATCAGTATAGGAATTATACTCTCAACGATTGGAAAGCGTTCTCCAATCAGGATCTCAATTCGACGGATGCCAAATCCTATGTGGACAGGCCAGATGCCCCCACAATTACCCTCACGGCGACGCCGGTTGCAGTGGTACCAGGCGGATCCGCCACCATTAACTGGTCGTCGCGCAATGCGATCAGTTGTGTCGCTGACGGAGATTGGGCGGGGAACAAGGCAGTAGCCGGAAGCTTCACAACAAACAACCTGACCTCCACGGCTACCTACACCCTTACCTGTTACGGGAACAGTGCATCAACGACATCATCGGTGAAAATCCCCATCCAGTCCTTGAATTTAAAATTACTGCAGTAGCCATCCTAAAGCGCGTTTTTCATTCTAAATATCCGTTTCATCCATCGGTTGCTACAGGAGTAGATAGCAGTGAACTGCACTATGGGCAATATGTTTCTCAACTTTGGCTTTAAGGTGCTCATCGTTCTCACAGGAGCAACTTCGCAGATTCTCCTTGCCAGGATCCTGGGTCCATCTGGACGCGGATCTTATGCAGTCGCACTACTTTTCTCGACCGTTTTAACCATGTTATTTGTGCTGTCTACGGACACCGCCGGTCGTTATTACATATTAAATAAGCGCTTTACCTTATCAGAAGGAGTCGCACATATAACGATCTGCGGCCTGATCGGATGTACCGTTGCCGTCGCATTCGGTCTGCTATTGATACAACTCCCTTTTCCGTTCCTGGCTAAGTCCACACCTGTCTGCTTTTATCTAGCATTAGCCACCATACCGTCGTCCTTCTTCTCATATGCGTACCTGGCCCTACTCGCCGCCGATGACAAGTTTCGCTGGTTCTTCATTGTCAGTTCAGGCAGTTCCGTCCTAGGTCTGTTTCTTATTTTTGTCTTCTTGTGGTTGCTACGCCTTGGCGTGGCCGGCGCAGTGCTCGCCATAAACATAAACCAGATGTTAACCATATTTACAGTCCTGGTAGTCTTGCGCCGCAGTTATGGGTTGAGGCTCGCACGAGTGACGCGACAGGGCATGATCGACATGTTTCGATACGGCGCCCGATATTATGCCGGAAAGATAGGAAATCAGGCCAACTTCCACATCGGGACGATAATCCTGGCCCTCTTTGCAGACCAAACTGAAATCGGCATGTTTTCTCTGGCTGTGACCCTCACAAGCCAGATCATGCTGGTACCAGACTCACTTGGCGACATTCTTATGCCCCGCATAGCGGCAGACCATCTCCAGGGCCAGTCGGAACTGGTTGCAAAGGTCTGTCGCATCATGTGCCTGCTAAGCGGCTTTGTGCTGTTCACTTTTGCGCTTTTTGCTGAACCGATAATCACTGTGCTTTTCTCCAAGAGCTTTATCCTGATGGTCCCACTGGTTCAAATTCTTTCTGTTGGATTCTTTTGTCGATCGACTGTGAAAATGATGGAATATTATTTCATCATGACTGGCAACCCCAAAATAGTGTCAACATCTACCCTGCTAGGAGTAACGGTGAACTTGGCATTGATGTCTGTGCTGATGCCGATTATGGGGCTATCAGGCGCGGCCACCGCAATGAGCGTCTCATATATGGCAGGCAGCAGTCTTCTTTCATTTAATTTCTGCCAACGCACGGGCAAGGATTTTGGTGAGGTGTGGCGCCACAAGAAGTCTGACTGGCTTGCCGTAACGGAAAACACTCACCGTTTGTTTTTAAAGCAAAGATCCTAGTGCTGAACTTGACGTCTCACATTCATGAATTTCAGGTGGGAACTAACAGTGCGCACAGTAAGATTGTATGAAAATATCGTGGTTAAACGTGATGCTCCGCATTTGATGCGTGTAGAAGTAGAAAAGACGCGACTTGGCTATGAACTAGGCCAGGCTACCGGACTTTTCCGCGTCCCGCGCATACTTGACTACGACGCCGACACTGGAACTGTGACATTCGAGAGAGTACATGATCTTCGGACGATGAGGGATGCCTTGGCAACTGCTCCAAACCGTGATGTGGTCTCCCGCATTGGACATGTGCTGGCTGCCATTCACGACAACCTGGCCCTGCCAGATGAAATACGAAAACCCCTTCCCGTCGCGCTTCAGGAACCGCATGACACGGAAGTCTTCATCCATGGCGACTTCACGGTCGAAAACCTTCTGATTTCAGAGCGCTCCGGAACGATAGTCGTACTGGATTGGCAGATGACATCCGCGCATGGATGTGAAGCAACTTGGGGCACTCGCTTCTTTGACATCTCCTGCTTCATCGGAACTTTATTCTTCCGCCCGCTGGAGAAGTTCCTAGGCGCAAAGAAGGAGTTTCCTTGGGCGGAGCTGTTTTTAAAAAGCTATTCCGCAGCTGCAAGGAGGAGGATCGAAAGAGATTCCCTTCGATCCTATCTGACAAGGTATTCCAGGGTGAACCTTGCCCAACGCCACGAGGGAATGACGCGCTTGAGACAATTGTCGATGGTCCCGGCCAACATGCGAATGTCACATTTCATCCGATCATTCGAACTATAAGGAAGTGGTGCAAAAATGTACACAAACTACCGAGAATCGCACATGAGCCCCAGCAAGGGAAATGCTTACGAGAAAATGTTCCAAAACAATCCACATCGATCATTGATATGGGAATTGGAAAGGAAAGTTCTTGATGAAGTAGTACAACGATTTCTCGGCGATCGTCCCCTAGAGCTTCTTGACTTTGCCTGCGGAGCCGGACGGATCATCGCCTACCTCGAGGAAAAGGCCCATCAAGCTGTCGGAGTAGACATCTCTCCAGAAATGCTGAGTATCGCGAAGAAGAACGTAAAAAAGGCGAGGCTCGTTGAGGCCGACCTGACCCGGGGAGATGTTCTAGGCGGGGCGAAGTTCAATCTGATCACTGCTTTCAGATTCTTCCCCAATGCAGAAACTGAATTGCGGCGTGAAGTGATATCAGTTCTTGTAGAACACCTGGCACCGGGTGGCTGCCTCGTCTTCAACAACCACAAAAACATGGGAAGCACTTTGTACAGGTTGAGCAGGTTAATGGGACGTGGCGGGAATGACGGTATGAGCCAGTCCGAGGTTGACGAATTATTGAAGCTTGCAGGACTCAGACTGGAAGAAGTTTACTCAGTCGGGCTGATCCCGGTAACAGAAAAGCACATGCCAATCCCTAAAGGGGTGCTTCGGCCGATTGAGAACACGGCTATGGCTTTAGGAGTCCTGAAGGATTACGGTCAAGACTTGATCTTTGTGTGTTCGCGATCATAGGCAGCCGATTTCGACACCTCAATTCATGTAACTCTTCGAGCGAGGGGAAACCATGGATGGGAATAAAGAATTTAAATTAGCAATTATTGACAGTGATGACAGCTTTTGTTCAAGATGGTTTGAGTACTGCAATAGGCACAACATACCTCACGTTAAAGTCGACATGTTCGACTCGGCCTTTCTATACGACCTCAAACAGTCACAGGCGAACGCGTTTCTGTTCCACCTTCCGCTTCACGACCTGAAGACCCAACTTTATGCAGAGCATATCGCCAGGGCAGTAGCGTTGATGGGCATAAAGGTTTTCCCGTGTGACACAAATTACTGGCACTTTGACGACAAGATTGCGCAAAAATACCTTTTCGAATCTCTAAAGATCCCTGCCTGCAGGACCTGGGTTTTTTATGACCATAAACAAGCTTTGGAGTGGGCAGCTGCCGCCACCTACCCCAAAATCTTCAAACTCAGAAGAGGCGCGGGATCTTCTAATGTCAGCATGATAACCTCAAGTAAGCAAGCATGTAAGATAATCGACAAGATGTTTGCCGGTGGGTTGAAATCCACCCCCACCCTTCTGCAGGATTACAAAACGAAGCTGTACAAACACAAACAACGGCGCGACTGGCTGGAAGTCTTCAAGCGATTACCTTCGACAATGGCAAATATCGCCTTCATGCAGGATTGGATACCGCGTGAAAAAGGTTATGCATACTTCCAAGATTTTCTTCCTGACAACTCACACGACACCCGCGTCACGGTCATTGGTCGAAGAGCATTTGCCTTCAGGCGGTTCACGCGGCCAGGCGACTTTAGAGCATCTGGTAGCGGACATTTGGACTGGAATCCTGAGCTCATTGATAAACGCTGTATTGAACTTGCATTCGATGTCGCAAGTAAAACCGGGGCACAATGCCTGGCCCTTGATATAGTTTACGATTCAGACAGGCGACCAATTGTGCTGGAGGTCTGTTATGCCTTTATGCCCACAGCGGTGTATGAGTGTCCTGGATATTGGGATCAAGCTTTGAGCTTCCATGAAGGCCATGTATGGCCTCAAGACGCGATAATAACTGACATCATCCAATCAATACACGATGACGGCAATGAATCCGCAAGTCATTGAAACCACACAGCGACCTTCTATCATTTCAAGCTGGCACAGTGCTCTAATCGCGATCGCTTCTTTTTCCTATGTACTAGTAAGCTTTGGCTTCACCGGTGTGCCCAGTGTAAGTCGTATTGCTTTGATTTCAGCGTGCGCCATACTAACTTTGCTCACCTTTTCATTCAACAAATTAAAAATACCATACTGGATAGTACTATGGTCGGCACTATATCTTTATCTTGCACTTTATTCTCTTGTACTTGAGAAAGTATATTATGACATGCTCGGAATGATGGTGGCGACGTTCGTTGGAACTCTTGCCATAAGCCTCGCAGTATTGAACCGTCGAGTCTCATATAGCATCATCGTATATGCGGCAATATGCGCATCCATCATAAACATAATAGCGGTAAGCATGGGAATTGAAACGTCCCAGGATTTTGAAGATGGCCGTTTTTCCGGCTTGATAGGTAATCCCAATGGCCTATGTATAAGAATGGCACTGACTTCTTTTCTTATATGGCTTTTCCCGGAAAAATTCTGCTGGTTCGTCAAGCTAGCCAGTTTCCCTATTATTTTTTATGGAATGTACATTACAGGGTCCAGGAAGGGCCTGGTGTACTGTGCCGCTTTCGTCCTTCTCATATTGGTCGATCAAATAGCAAGAACGAAGCTGTCTAGGCTGGTCCTTTACGGTTCGATAATCACAGCTTGTCTTGTTGCAGCTCAAGAAAACCTGCAAGCAACTGCAGTAAAGTACACATCCACTATTACAGCCGTAGAGCGCGCTAAGATAGCCATTAATGGTCATGAAACTTCTTACGACTCCCGGATAAGGCTCATGAACACCGGCATAAAAATCTGGAAAGAATCTCCAGTATGGGGACATGGTTTTTATCAGTTTGCCAATTTAAGTGGATATAAGACTTACTCGCACAACAACTACATCGAACTGGCGGTGTCAGGAGGAGTAATAGCATTAGTACTTTTCTATTCCGTCCATGCAATAATATTAAAAAAGAGCATTGCATTGAATCTCTCTTGTATGCTGCGTGTATTTATTTTTTTGACGGCAATCCTCTTTGTAGATTGTGCAGTTGTCTCGTTTTATGACAAGGCGGTCATGTGCTCGTTGGGCACATTGCTGGCATACATCTCTGTGCCAAAGATGAAAGTTCAGTAGCACTGGGCATGGGTCTGATTGCGCCTCCGGGAAAACGGGACTATACACAAGGTGCTTGTATGAGAAACGAAGCAAGGTACCTGATTAGATTTGACGACATATGCCCAACCATGAACTGGTCCACGTGGGAAAGCATAGAAAAAATACTGCGGGCAAAGCATGTCAAACCGATCATGGCCGTGGTCCCCGACAACAGGGATGAAAACCTGATGGTTGCCCCCCCAAAGAAGGATTTCTGGGATCGAGTCCGTAAGTGGCAACAATGGGGGTGGACGCTGGGACTTCACGGATATCAGCACAGGTATGAGACCAAAGCAACCGGGATTTTGGGGTTGAACCGTTCCAGTGAATTCGCGGGAGTCCCAGAAGAAGAACAAATGGAAAAGCTTAAAAAAGGCGCCGCCATATTCACGCGTGAGAACGTAGTCCCGGACCTTTGGGTGGCGCCAGGCCACTCATTCGACAAGGTGACCATCTCGTTGTTGAAAAAGATCGGCATTGGAATCGTAAGCGATGGCTTCGCATTTTATCCATACATCGAGGACGATTTAATATGGGTTCCACAACAACTTTGGAAGTTTACTCACAAAACGCGAGGGGTCTGGACAGTTTGTTACCATCACAACGGCATGAGCAATGACGACATCGAAACCTTGAGGATGGATTTAGAGTTGTATGAAAACAAGCTGGTACACCTAAAAACCCTCCTAGGAAGCTCTCCACTCCAAAACGGGCGCGGCCTCGCAGACTCTCTCCTTGGCAGCATCATCAAGTCAAGGGTGCGCATGAGCAGGTTTAAGTCCAATTTTTTAAAAGAGTATCAAGGGAAAGTCACCGGTAAATGGATCGCGCAATAACAAATACCCTTTTCAAAGAAATGATTGCGGCATTGACAAGGCTTTCCGGCCTGCCGTTCCTCATAAGAAAGCTGATAGCTGCAAACAAAGTGACCATTCTCGTGTATCACGATCCAAGTCCCAGCGTACTTGAAAAACATATTTCGTATCTAACCAATAAATTTCACATCATACAGCTTGATCTTTTATTGCAGGCCATTCGCAGCAACGACTGGTCGCGCATACCAACAAACGCACTGGTATTGACCTTTGACGACGGACATGCAAACAACTACGGCCTGATCGGAGTTTTCCGCAAGTACAACTTGAGGCCAACTATATATTTATGTACTGGCATAATTGATTCATACAGACAATTTTGGTTTAAATTAAACTTAAAAAACAAAGAGTATATTAAACACATACCGAACTCGAATAAAAACAGATTATTGTCAATCCATCACGGTTTCCGCCACGACAAAGAATATCCGGACCAAGCGCGACAAGCCCTGAATAAATCCGAGTTATGCGATATGAATCCACTGGTCGATTTCGGAGCTCATACCATGTATCACCCAGTGTTGACCAACTGTGCTGATTGGGAGTGCTTCGATGAAATATCGACAGCAAGACAGCACATGAATAAACGTTTCGGTTTCGATTGCAGACATTTCAGCTATCCAAATGGCGATTACGGCGATCGGGAAGTGCAGTTTGTACAACAGGCAGGATATGATTCAGCCAGAACCACCGATATAGGGTTCAATGATCTCCAAAGCAATCCATTCAGACTCAAGGCAATCGTTATCAACGACGCGGCATCAATCAACATTTTAAAAGTACAGCTATCTGGGATACCGGCATTCATAAAACGAGCATTAAAGGGGAGCTTCGATGGTAAAAAGCCTCGTGAGGTCTCATAAAACACCCATTATGACTGCAACAACGGTGAAAACCAGAACAAGAGAAGAGACAAAAGGCAGACCTATTAAGGTCGTCTACCTCATAGATTCCTTAACATCTGGTGGAGCACAGAGACAGTTCGTTGAACTCATCAAGGGGCTCGACAAATCCCAGGTCGATCCGATAGTCGTGATATACCATGACATCCAACATTTCAGGGAGGACCTTGATAAAACCAACATCCCTGTTCACCTGCTCCAGAAGAAAGGGAAAATAGGAATAGGTTTTTTTTTACGTCTGCAAATATTTTTAAGACAGCATTCTCCAGTGTTGATCCACAGCTTTTTAAACACGCCCAACTTTTATGCGAGGCTTTCTAAGGTTTTCAAGAGCGTGGGCCTCGTAGTTACGAGCGAGAGAAGCATGGTCACCACAAGATCTTTTTTTTGTTACGTCCTGGAAAGAACTATGTGGAAGATATCTGACCACATAATAGCCAATGCCGAAGCAATAAAAGACAGCCTGACAGGCAACATTGGCATACCCAAAGAAAAAGTAACGGTGGTGCAGAACGGAATCAACACAAAGATGTTTTGCCATGATCACAACAAAGTCGTTCCGACTTCCCATCATGTCGAAAGGCTCACTATCGGTTATGTCGGCAGAATCGTACCGATAAAAGGAATCGAATATCTTCTTGAAGCCTGCCACTTGTACAAAATCAAGACGAATGCCCAAATTTCAATAAAACTCTACGGCGAGAACCAGAACCAGGAATATCTGGCGAAACTACTTCACCTCATAGAGCAACGCAGCTTATCCGACAACGTCCAATTTTGCGGTGTCGGAAAAGATATGTCCTGTGTGCTTGCATCTATCGACCTGCTCGTGCTCCCTTCCCTGAGTGAAGGTTTTTCCAATGTGATCATCGAATCAATGGCAGCCGGCAAACCTGTGATCGCCACCTGCGTCGGTGACGCAAGGATGGTGATCACAGAAGGAACCAATGGATTTCTTGTTCCTCCTGGTGACCCGGTCAAGCTTGCTGAAAAAATCGTGGAGGTATCCTCGATGGATAGAGCCGCGCTGGAAGAAATCCTTCACAATGCCAAGGATTGCGTTGAAAAGGACTATTCAATAACGAGCCTGGTGGGCAAAACTTTAGAAGTGTACAAATCGATAGGCGCGATTAGATGAACAAAGGCCAAATGAAAGGGAAGTCGAGCATCACCACCCACCCACTGAAACTGCTATTGGTTTCACCTCTGCCTCCACCAGCTAGCGGCATCGCGTCGTGGACAGTAAGGGTCTTGAAGGAAATATCAAAGCGCGATGACGTGGAGATTTGTCATGTGGACACGGCAGTGAGATGGCGCTCGACTAACGACAACAGGTGGGGAGTGCGTCTTCTCGGTGGCAGTGCTCAGGCTTTACGCGATACACTGAGGATCTTCTCCGCCATGCGAAGATTCCGGCCAGACGTCATTCACCTATGCACCAGCGGGTCTTTAAGCATCCCCAAGGACATACTCATACTCCTGCTCGCCAGGGCCCTGGGGGTGCCATGCGTACTGCATTATCGCAAAGGGGACCTACCTGAAATCATGACGAAATCCGGCCTGGAGTGGCACATGATGCGGTGGACCATGAAGCTGGCTGATACCGTTTTAGTCCTTGACCGGAAATCCGAGACTGCATTGACGAAAACCTTCCCCCATTCATGCATCCAAAGAATACCGAACCCCATTGATATTGAAGAGATTGAGTCGACTATCGGGAGGAACCCGACCCACCAGTCAGGCAATGTTACGACAGTACTGTTTGCCGGATGGGTAGTGCCGACAAAAGGGGTCTGCGAATTAGTTGAGGCATGTCTTGCAATTGAAGGGGTGCAGTTTGAGCTCGGCCTGGTTGGTCCTGTATTGGGAGAATTGCGCAGCAAATTAGAAACTGTCGCTTCAAAGCGCGAAGAGGGTAAATGGCTTAAAATTCACGGCCATGCATGTTGGGAAGACACCATCCACTTAATCAACGCTTCATATATGTTCGTCCTCCCAAGTTACTCAGAAGGCTTCCCCAATGTGATTCTTGAGGCAATGGCGTTGGGAAAACCGATCGTAGCGACCCGGGTTGGGGCAATACCCGAAATGCTCGGGGACGACGCCCTCTATTCTTGCGGGATGCTGGTCCCGCCTCAAAGCATTGATACACTACGAGATTCCATCCTTTATTTGCTGCAGCATCCTGGAGAAGCCTGGGCCTTCGGAACACAGGCGCGTGAAAGAGCTGCGTCACATTACGATATAGTCAAGGTGTTCGATAAGTACTTGCAGCTCTGGTGCGCTTTAGGCAGATGATGGTTGCGGATTCAAACCGTACAGGCAAGGCTTAACAGTGCCCCCGACAATCACAATCATAACGGCAACCTATAACAGCTCTGCTACTGTTGGCGACTGCCTGGACAGTATAAGGCACCAAGGTGTTTCTGTTGAACATTTGGTCATAGATGGCGGGTCCAGTGACAACACCCTTGATATTATCAAGTCTTACCCTCACGTTTCAAAGATCATTTCAGAGACGGATAGAGGGATTTATGACGCGATGAATAAGGGCATTTCAATTGCTAGCGGTGAGATAATCGGGATATTGAACTCTGATGATTTTTACGCAGACTACAATACACTCACCAAAGTCTGTAACATTTTCGACAATTCCAGCGTTGACTCCTGCTACGGCGACCTGGTTTACGTTGACTCCCAAAATACAACCCAAATACGCCGCTATTGGAAGTCTGGTGCATACAACGCGAATAAGTTTTATTGGGGATGGATGCCGCCACATCCGACATTTTTTCTACGGCGCGATGTCTATGAAAAATACGGGAAGTTCAACTTGGATCTTGGTACCTCTGCAGACTACGAATTAATGCTGCGTTTACTTTTAAAGTACAATGTGACAACAGCCTACTTACCTGAAGTCCTGGTAAAAATGCGTGTAGGCGGCGCCAGCAACGCATCCCTCAGAAACAGATTATCAGCAAATGCCATGGACAGGAAAGCCTGGAAGGTCAATAACCTCGATTGTTTTCCGTGGACCACTTGCCTGAAACCGCTTCGAAAACTTGGACAATTCCTTACCGCTCCTTAGCTTCATCCGTTCCGCCTTATACTGCCCCCGGTTAATACTACTTACGCCAATGCCTACCGGTCATTCAATTTTCAAATTGATTAGCGATCCCCCCAACCCGGCGCGCCCCGTTTTGCAGGAGGCTAGAGTAATGCATGCACGCGTGCTGAGCGGTATATATCTCATCCTGGTGGGACTCCTTTATAGTGAAAGTCTCATTTTCATGGTCAGAAGGTGGGGTGAGGAAGAATTCACCTATTGTGGCGTAGTGCCGCTGGTGGTGGCATACCTTTTCTGGGGGAAGCGCGACATGCTGCAGACCCTGCCGTCAGTCCCATCGCGGTGGGGGCTTCTGCCGTTCGGGCTCGGTGTCCTGTTTTTTCTACTGGGTGAACTTGGAGGAGAATTCTACACCACCTATTTGTCGTCCTGGCTGTTGGTAACGGGACTGCTCTGGCTACATTGGGGATGGTACAAACTGCGCATCGTTAGGTTCCCCCTTTTGTTCAGCATTGCAATGTTCCCGCTCCCCGATGTCATCAACAACACCCTGTCCCTCAAACTTAAGCTGATCTCCTCGGCGCTCGGCGTGCATTTCCTGCAGGCATTGGGCATCACCGCCTTTCGCGAAGGCAACGTGATCGACCTGGGCTTCACCCGGCTGCAGGTGGTCGATGCCTGCAGCGGACTCCGTTACCTCTTGCCCTTACTGATTCTCGGGGTGTTACTGGCCTATTTCTTCCAAGCACCGTTATGGAAACGAGTGCTGCTGGTAGTTTCGACCATACCGTTGACCATCATGGTCAACGGTATGCGCATCGCCAGCGTCGGGCTGCTCTACCCCGTCTTCGGCGCCCAGGTGGCTGAAGGGTTCTTCCACGATTTTTCGGGGTGGCTGATCTTCATGATGAGCCTGATGGCCTTACTTGGCGAGATGTGGCTGCTGAAACGGCTCCCTGGAGATCCGGATGAACCTTTACCCTCAGAATGCGGCCTACGTGATACGGTCGCCGGCGGCGCTTCGGCGCTCTGGCTCAAGTGGGGCGCAGTCTTCCTGCTGGCCGGGGTGGTGATAACGGTGAGGGTGGTGGATTTCCGTGAACGGGTGCCTCTGGTCAAGCCGCTGTCAGGATTTCCCCGGGCCCTCGGCCAGTGGCAGGGAAATAGAATGACACTGGAACGCGCCACTCTTAATTCCCTCAAACCGAGCGATTACCTGCTGGCAGACTTCAGGGACACCAGCGCCAAAACGGTGAGCCTGTACGTGGCATATAACGCGAGCCAGCGCAAGGGCGAATCAAGCCATTCGCCGTCCAGTTGCCTCCCCGGAAGCGGTTGGCTCTTTGAACATTCCGGCCTGACGATGCTCCCCATCGGTCCCCGCGGCGAACTGTGTACTGTCAACCGGGCCGCGCTGCAGAAAAACGGCGAAAGGCTTCTTGTCTACTACTGGTTCCCCCAGCGGGGGCGGGTGCTTACGAACATGCTTGAGCTGAAGCTTTACGCCTTTTGGGACGCACTCACGCTTCGCCGCACCGACGGCGCCCTCGTGCGACTGATCACGCCTATCGATGCAGGTGAAAAGGCCGCTGATTCGGAACGCCGGGTTGCCGACTTCGCCCGGCAGGCCATGCCGGTCCTGTCAACGTTTCTGCCGAGTCGCTAAATGAACCTACTGACCACACTCATCGCATCGATGCTGCTGACGGCCGTGGCGATCCCGATCCTGTCACGGGTGGCGCTTTGGTGTAACCTGGTCGACCTCCC
>MTLC01000401.1_pt1 | contig 13740 bp, 13 predicted proteins | sample 1982451 | NCBI WGS metagenome assembly MTLC01 (sample SAMN05710165, study PRJNA340218) | biofilm metagenome | isolation source: sample SPH anode biofilm adapted to +100 mV | place: USA | collected 2012-02-03 | reverse complement strand
CCGGCCGCCATACGACGGGCTCCCTCGGCCAGCGCCCGAACCGGGCGGGCCAGCTTGTTACTGATCCAGCCCGAAAGGGCGATGCCGATCAGCGCCACGAAAGCCAGTACTCCGCCAAAGATCAAATTGATATTGGTGCGCATGGTCAGGAAGGGGCGCTCCGGCATGCCGACGTAAAGCGCGCCGATTGTGCTTCCGACAGGGTCCAGAATCGGTTCGTAGGCCGAAAAATACCAGTCGTTAAGAACAAAAGCGCGGTCGCTCCAGAGTTTGTTGTTTTCCAGTACGACAGTCGCGACCTCGCTGGACATCAGCGAACCGGTAGCCCGCTCCCCTCCGCTGTCACGCACGCTGGTGGCAATCCGGACATCGCCCAGGAAAATGGTCGCCGAGCCGCGCTCATCCCGCTCATAAACAATGCTGGTGATGGTATCAACTACCCGGTTGTCGCCGTTGAGCAGCTGGCCGGCCTGCAACACTCCGGTTACGCTGCCGTCCGCCGCCAGCAATGGAGCGGCCGCCACCAGCAGCAATCCCCGATCTTCGCTTCTGCGCGTGGTGGAACGGGAGCGGGGGGTGGCCTTGATCGCCATTGAAACTGTGCTTGCCAGCTCCGGATTTTCCAGCGCCAGGCGCTGGTGATCATAAATCTGGCTCCCGCCGACGGCGGTTCCCAGCAGGGCTTTCGCCACGAGCGGGTCTTTTGCCAGCGAGTCACCGGCAGCCAGGGGGTTGGCGGCCCGATAGCGTACAATTCCCTTGCTGTCAATAATGTTGATGAAACTGAGCTGTTCACTCTGCAGGAGTTTGCGCAGCATGGCTTTGTGCCCGTTAAACATGCCGGAGTGGAGGGCTTCAGAGAGGTCGGAGCTCAGTCCGGCAATTTTGACGGTGCTGCTCAGGTGTTCGATCTCGCCCCAGTATACCTTGCGGGCGGAGTTCAGGTCGCTGACCACTTTTTGCTGGGCCTGCTTGAAGATGCGATCGGTAATCAGGGTGGCGCCGATCATCCAGCTGAGCAGGATTGCAGCGGAGAGCGGAGTCAGTGTGGCAAACAGCAGTTTGCGGCGGATGGGGGTGCGCAGACGGTGCATCTTACTGATCTTCCAGCTGCTTTGGCACAGGAGTATTCAGGGCGGACAAATTCAGCTTATTTGACTTTTTTATGATGGCAGTCGTTACATTCAACCGGACCTTCGCCGAATAAATCATGACAATCCTTGCAGTATTTATGGGCCCACTCTTTGCCGAATCCTTTGATCTTGCCGGGATCGGTTGTTTTTACGACTTTAGTGTCTTCGGAAACCGATACGTTATCGTGGCAGACATAGCATTTGCCGACTTTTTCGGTCTGATGAAGTTTGTGATTAAAGGTCATGCCGTTTTTGAACTCGATAATATCCGAAGCAAAAGCGGTGGAAGCGATCAGCAACAGGGTCAGGGTCAGCGTTTTCAAAATTCACCTCCGGGATAAGTTACTGCAATCGTCACGGCATTTATCGGACACTGCCATTAGCATGCCTAAAACCATCATTTCACTGAAAAAGTACAAAAAAGCGGGCAGTGTTGCTGTTGATCGGTAATAGCGGATGGTACTCTTATGTCAATCCATATTCTTAACAAATACAATCCCGGCTTATTCACGTAGATTATATTTGCTTCACGTCAATTGCCCGATTCGTCCATCAGGCCGAAATCCTCGATCCTGCGATCCAGTGTCCTTCTTGAAATCCCCAGTATTTCCGCCGTACGGCTTTTGTGGTAACCGGTTCCCTTCAGAACCATCTCGATATGGTGACGTTCCATCTCTTCCAGTGGGACCATGGTGCCTTTGGAAGCTGTGAACGTGCCGGATACGGCAGCGTCAGGTGGTTGTGGCGACTGGCGGGGCGCACTTCTGAGCGGAATTACGTTACCCTGGACGCTGCTGCCGCTGGTCAGGATTACGGCCCGCTCCATGACGTTTTCCAGCTCGCGCACATTGCCGGGCCAGCGGTAACTTTTCAGAGCTTCCAGCGCTTCCGGTGAGATGGAGTAAATCTCCTTGGCCATCCGGGCGGCGAAGCGCTTCAGGAAGTGCAGCGCCAGCGGTTCGATGTCCTCTGGGCGTTCCCGCAACGGCGGCAGCGGAATGCTGATCACGTTCAGCCGGTAATACAGATCCTCGCGAAAACGACCTTCGGCCACCTCCCGTTCCAGGTCCTTGTTGGTGGCGGCCACGAAACGCACATCGACTTTTTTGGGGCGGGTTGAGCCGACCGGGATGAAATCACGTTCCTGGATCACCCGCAGCAGCTTGGCCTGGACGGCCGGACTGACATCGCCGATCTCATCCAGAAAGAGCGTGCCGCCGTCAGCCTCCTCCAACAATCCTTTCTGATTCATGACCGCGCCGGTAAAAGCGCCCTTCAGATGGCCGAAAAGCTGGCTTTCCAGCAGGGTATCGGACAGCGCGGCGCAGTTCAGCGACACAAACGGCCGCGTCCGCCGCAGGCTGTTGCGGTGCAGGGCGCTGGCGATCAGTTCCTTGCCGGTGCCCGATTCACCCAGGATCATGATGTTGGCGTCACTGGCGGCCACTTTGAGGGTCAGGTCATAAACCTCCCGGAAAACACGGCTGATAAAAACCGCCGTTTCCTGATGGTCAACTCCGCTCAGCTCCTCCCGCAGACGCAGATTCTCGGCTGCCAGACGGCGATGCTCCAGAACGTGCTCCACCAGCCCCAGCATCTTTTCTTTCGGAAAAGGCTTGATCAGATAATCGTAGGCTCCCAGCTTGATGGCCTGGACCGCATCATCGACGGTGCCGAAGGCGGTCATCATGATCACCGGCAGCTCCGGGCGGAGTTTTTTGGACTGTTTCAGTATCTGGACACCATCCATGTCCGGCATGCGCACATCCTGCAGCAGCAGGTCCACCTCGGCCCCGGCCGGTGTTTCCAGCAGCGCCAGCAGATCTTTGCCACGGTTGAAGGTATCTACCTGATACCCTTTCAGCTGCTTTTTCAGGTAGCGCAGGATTCCTTCTTCATCATCACAGATACAGATATGCGCCATGGCGTGCCTCCCTAATTATTCACTGTTCGGCAGATTTGTACATTAATGGGCAGATTTGCGCAATCATCAAAAGCACAAATCCCAATTCAAGTGATCAACAACTGATCATGGATACTGTAAACGCCGATATAAAGCTGGCTCACCGTTGTTTGGCAATACCGTAAACGCGATTGGCACGGCATTTGATGTATACGCCCCAGATTACCGAAAAAACGGCATTTTGTCGCGTTTTAATAACGAAAGGAGAATTATCAGTATGGGTATGTCACGCAGGCAATTCTTGCAGGGTGGGGCGCTGGCAGCAGCCGGTGTCGCTCTTTCCGGCAAGCCGGGAGAGGCAAGCGCCGATGCCCCGGTCACCAGGATCAAGGGGTTGAAAGCCTCCACTACCATCTGCCCCTTCTGTGCGGTCGGATGCGGGCTTCTGGTCCACACCAAAAACGGCAAGGTCGTCAACATCGAGGGTGACCCGCAACATCCGATCAACCAGGGTGCTCTCTGCTCCAAGGGAAGCTCCATGTACCAGATCGCGGTCAACGACAAGCGCCTGCAGAAGGTTATGTATCGCGCTCCCGGTTCGGACAGGTTCGAAGAAAAATCGTGGGACTGGGCGCTGGATAAAATCTCCATGCGTATGAAAGAGACCCGCGACAAGACCTTCAAGGTCAACGAACTGAACAAGAAGGATAATAAAGAATACGTTGTGAACCGCACCGAAGGTATGGCTTTTTTTGGCGGCGCCGGTCTGGACAACGAGGAATGCTACCTTTGGGCAAAATTTGCCCGCGCCATGGGTGTTTCGCAGTTGGAACACCAGGCACGACTTTGACACTCCTCTACAGTCGCCGGTCTGGCGGCTTCATTCGGTCGTGGTGCCATGACCAACCATTGGATAGATCTGAAAAACAGTGACGCAATTCTGATTATCGGCTGCAACCCGGCTGAAAACCACCCGATCTCCTTCAAGTGGATCGAAGAGGCTATGGATAAAGGGGCCAAGCTGATCGTAGTCGATCCGCGCTACACCCGCAGCGCCTCCAAATCCGACATCTACGCCCAGATCCGACCCGGCACGGACATCGCCTTTTTGGGCGGCATGATCAACTATGCCCTGCAGAACAATCTGATTCACGAAGAGTACGTGCGCGATTACACCAACGCCACCTTCCTGATCTCCGAAAAATTCGATTTCCAGGACGGTCTGTTCTGTTCCTTTGATGACCAGGAAAAAACCTACGACGCCAAATCCTGGGCCTATGAAACCGGTCCGGACGGCAAACCGAAACGCGACCTGAGCATGAAAAACCCACGCAGCGTGCTGCAGCTGATGAAGAAACACTTCAGCCGTTACAATGTGGACATGGTCTGCTCGATCACCGGCACCAACAAGGAAGATTACATCAAGGTCGCCCAGGCTTTTTGTGCCACCGGACGGGCTGACAAGGCCGGGACACTGCTGTATGCCATGGGTATCACCCAATCCACCCACGGCACCCAGAACGTGCGGGCCACCGCCATGCTGCAGATGCTGCTGGGCAACATCGGCATCGCCGGCGGCGGTGTCAACGCGTTGCGCGGCGAGTCAAACGTGCAGGGTTCCACCGACTACGGTCTGTTGTTCCACCTGCTGCCCGGTTATCTCAAATCACCCGAATTCGACAACGTCGATCTGAAAGCCTACATCGAAAAATGGACCCCGGTCACCAAGGACAGCAAAAGCGCCAACTGGTGGGGCAATACCCCCAAGTACATCACCAGCCTGCTGAAGGCCTGGTACGGCGACAACGCCACCGCGGCCAACGACTTCTGCTACTCCTACCTGCCCAAGCGGATGGGGAGCTTTTCCTACAGCAAAATCATGGAAAAGATGCTGAAAGGGGATCTGGAAGGTCTGGTCTGCATGGGGATGAACCCGGCTGTCGGCGGCCCTGACTCCGGCAACGCCCGTGTAGCCCTGAGCAAGTTGAAATGGCTGGTAACGGTTGACCTGTGGGAAACCGAAACTTCGATCTTCTGGAAACGCCCCGGCGTCAATCCCAAAGATATTCAGACTGAAGTTTTCATGCTGCCGGCCGCCTCATCCATCGAGAAGGAAGGCTCCATCTCCAACTCGGGCCGCTGGGCACAGTGGCGCTACAAAGCGGTCGAACCGGTCGGGAAGTCCATGAGTGATCTCTGGATCATAGACCAGTTCTTCAAGCGGGTCCGCAATCTCTACACAAAAGAGAAGGGCGCTTTCCCGGAGCCGATCACCAAACTGGCCTGGAATTACGGCAACGGCCACGAGCCGGATGTGCATCTGGTCGCCAAGGAGATCAACGGCTATTTCACCAAAGACACAACCATCGTTGACAAGGACAAAACCCTGGAATTTAAAAAAGGGGATCAGGTGCCGATGTTCAAGTACCTGCAGGCCGACGGTTCCACCGTTTCCGGCAACTGGCTCTATTGCGCTTCCTATACCAAGGATGGCAACCAGATGGCCCGCCGCGACCAGTCCGATCCGACCGGTCTGGGGATGTTCCCAAAATGGTCCTGGTGCTGGCCTGTCAACCGCCGCGTCCTTTACAACCGCGCTTCGGTCAACATGGCCGGTGAGCCGCTTAATCCCAAAAAAGTCGTCATCGCCTGGGATGCGCTTGAAAAGAAGTGGAAGGGTGATGTGCCGGACGGCCCATGGCCTCCCATGAAGGACGACAAAGAGGGTAAATACCCGTTCATCATGCTGCCGGAAGGTCATGGCCGTTTGTATGCGCTGGATCTGAAGGATGGTCCGTTTCCTGAACATTACGAGCCGATGGAAAGCCCGGCCCGCAACCTGCTCTCCAAGACCCAGAACAGCCCGGTTGTCAAGGTTCCCAAGAATGTCAGCAGCAACCTCAGCAAGTTTCCGTTCATCGGTACGACTTACCGCATGACCGAGCATTGGCAGACCGGCGGCATGACCCGCAGTGTGCCCTGGCTGGTGGAGCTGGTGCCGGATATGTTTGTGGAGATCAGCGAAAGCCTTGCAAAACAGAAGGGTTTCCAAAAGGGTGACAAGGTCAAGGTCACAACCGAGCGCGGCTCGATTGAAGCGGTTGTTCTGATCACCTCGCGTCTGAAACCGTTCAATGTGGAAGGTAAAATGATCGAGCAGGTCGGCATGCCGTGGCATTTCGGATACGCCGGAACGGCCAAGGGTGACAGCGCCAACATGCTGACACCGTCGGTGGGTTGCGCCAATACAAGCATCCCCGAATTTAAGGCGTTTCTCTGCAATATCGAGAAAGGGGGTAGCAAGGCATGAGCAGCAGCAATCTAGATGTATCCAAACATAAGACGTTCCTGATCGACACCACCAAATGCACCGGCTGCCGCGGCTGCCAGGTGGCCTGCAAACAGTGGAACCAGCTGGGCGCCGAGAATACAAAATTCTTCAGCGGCGAGGGGTATCAGAATCCTCCGGCCATGTCCGAGTACACTTTTACCCGGATCAAGTTCAAGGATTATCAGAAGAACGGACAGAACGAGTTCGCCTTCTACAAAGAGATGTGCATGCATTGCAACGAGCCGGCCTGCGCTTCGGTCTGCCCGGTCGGAGCCTTCGTCAAGTCCCCCGAAGGGCCGGTTATCTACAACGCCGATCGCTGCATCGGCTGCCGCTTCTGCATGATCGCCTGCCCGTTCGGCATCCCGAAATACGAATGGAGCAAGGCGTTTCCGCTGGTCAAGAAATGCACCGGCTGCTACAGCCGGGTCAAGGAAGGGCTGCATCCGGCCTGCGCCACCACCTGCCCGACCGCCATCAGTTATGGCAACCGGACCGAGATGCTGGCGGAAGCCGAGCGGCGCATCAAAGCCCGTCCCAAGCATTATTACCAGGCCATCTATGGCAAGGAAGAAGCTGGCGGCACCAGCGTCATCTACCTGACCCACCAGCCTTTGGACGAGCTGGGTTTCAAAAAAGTCACCACCAGGCCACTTCCTTCCTACACCTGGCAGGCGCTGCGCCTTGTTCCAGGCATATTCCTGGCCGTAGGTGGCGGACTGTCGCTTGTTTCCTGGTTCAACCACCGCAAGGATCGCATCAAGCGGGAAGAGGCCTTCAAAAACAGTAAGGTCGAGCCGGAAACGACAGATCAGGAAACGAAGGAGGAGGGGCAATGACCGCAGCGGCACGTATCATCATCAATGAAGTAAAAGGCTATCACAATTTTCTGAAGTTCATGATGGCCCTGGTGGTCATGGCGGTGCTGGCATCGGCCGTCCGCTTCATCTTCGGTCTGGGTGCCACCACCAATATGAATGACACCTATCCCTGGGGATTGTGGATTTCATTCGACGTCGTCACCGCCGTACCTTTGGCGGCTGGCGCCTTCACATTGGGCGCCATCGTACACTGCTTTCATATCAAGAAACTTGAACCGCTGGTCCGGCCGGCCATCGTAACCGGTTTCCTCGGATATTCGCTGGTCAGCGTAGGTTTGCTGCTGGATCTGGGACAATTCCAGCGCTGCTGGCATACCATGGTTTACTGGAACGTACATTCACCGATGTTCGAGGTCTCCATGTGCATCATGGCCTACACCACAGTGTTGTTCCTGGAGTTCCTCTCGCCGGTCTGCGAGAAGTTCGGTTATCACATGCCGCTGCGCGTACTGCGCTGGCTGGAGATGCCGCTGGTAATTGCCGCCGCCTCGATCTCGACCCTGCATCAATCCTCGCTGGGAACCTTCTTCCTGATCGCGGTCGATAAGTTGCACAACCTCTGGTACAACCCGCTGCTGCCTCTGCAGTTCTGGATGTCGGCCATTTTTACCGGCATGTCGATCATTATCCTGGAAGCAACCATGGTGCACCGCTACCTGGGTCAGCCGGATGAATCGGAACTGCTGGAAGTACTGACCAAGATCATCCCCTGGGTGTTGGGAGCTTATCTGGCGGTCAAGTTTGCCGCAATGGCTTTTCTTTCCCATGGGCCGCTTTTCGATCGTCCGGTCCTGCTGGTGCTGTTTCTGGTCGAAGTCATTGTCGGTGTGATCATACCGATGCTGATGTTTATGAAACGCTCCAACTGCTGTGATCACCGCATGCAGCTGCGCGGTGCCAGTCTGATTATTTTCGGGGTCGTGCTGAACCGCTTCAATGTTTCCATGTTCGGCATGATCCAGCCCGACCAGGTGGTCTACTATCCATCAATCGTGGAATCATTGGTAACAATCGGGATCATCGCCGGCCATATCCTGTTTTTCGTACTGCTGGCCAAGTACTTCCCGATCTTTGAACACCACCCGGAAACAGTCGATTATTCGATTCCGGACCATTTTGAAACAGTGGCTGAGCATGAGCATGCCAAGGGCGCCGAAGCGTAGCGGTGTTAGAAGTCCCCCTTTTAGAAGGGGGATTTAGGGGGATTTGCTTTTGAAGTCGACTGCAAATCCCCCCTGCCCCCCCTTCATAAAGGGGGGGACGTAGTGAGGCAAAATGAAAATGGATCGTGCAAACATAAAATGCAACTCGCGCATCCCCAACGTCACCGGTGTGATCCTGGCCGGCGGACAATCATCCCGGATGGGGAGCAACAAAGCTCTGCTTCCCTTCCAGGGGGGACGCTTCATCGAGGCAATTTACCGCCAGTTTGCGGAGCTCTTTCCGGAAGTGCTGCTGGTCACCAACACGCTCGAACAGTATAATTTCCTCCCCTGCCGCAAGGTGGCCGATCTTTACCCCGGCCTGGGAGCGCTGGCCGGCCTGCACGCCGGACTGCACCATGCCGCAAACCCGTACATCTTTGCCGTGGCCTGCGACATGCCCTGGCTGAACAACACCCTGATCCGCCGCCTGGCATCCCTGCGGCATGCTGCCGATGTGGTTATTCCGCAAACAGAAAACGGCCTGGAGCCACTGCACGCCCTGTACGGCAAGCAGTGCTTGGGGCCGATGGAAGAGGCATTGTCAACCAACCGGCGACGGATCATCTCTTTTTTCCCGCAGGTGCGGGTGCAACATCTCCTGCCAGAGCAGATCGCCGCCATCGACCCGGCTTTTGATTCCTTCCGCAACGTCAACACCCCGGAGGATTATTATCAGCTGAGGGCCGAATATTCTTCGGATGAACATGGCGAGGAATACGGCCTGCTTCGCAAAACGAATTAAAACAAACTGGCAGATGGATTTACAAGAGGGCTAACCTGGACAGGTTGGCCCTCTTTGTTTTCTGCTCTTCTTAAATAGGGACACTCCCCATTTAAGAGTTGTTTCGCCACTCTTTATGCATTATTATTCACGGCATGCCAAGAATCGCTCGAGTCATAGCCACCGAGTATCCCCATCACATTACTCAACGCGGAAATAATCGCGCAACGGTCTTTTTCGACGACGAAGATCGTCAAACGTACTTGAAGCTGCTGGCTGTATATGCGCTAAAGCATCGCTTCCAGGTCTGGGCGTATTGTCTGATGAATAACCATATCCATTTACTTGTCGTGCCGGAGACAGAAACCTCTCTTGCAAGAGGCATTGGTTTGACCAATCAGGTTTATACTCAGTACCTTAACCGCAAATTGAATCAATCCGGGCGTGTCTGGCAAAATCGGTTTTTCTCATGTGTGGTAGAAAACACCAAATATCTCTGGGCTGTGGCACGCTATATCGAGCGCAATCCCCTGAAGGCGGGAATGGTGGAGGAAGCAGGGGAATATCGCTGGTCCAGTGCCAAAGCTCACATAACCGGAGCCGACGATAATCTTCTTGGTGTATCATCATGGTTATCTCCGCATGAACAGAGCGTATATGCTGAATTTGTTGCTGCCGAGGATGAAGACACTGATAATGCAATCCGCAGAGCGACCCGCACCGGTCGGCCATTTGGTTCTGAAAGTTTTGTAGATTTGTTGGAGTTTGAACTGAAACAACCCTTAAAAGCCAAAAGAAGAGGAAGACCTAGCAAAATAAATGGGGAGTGTCCCTGATTTACGAAGGAGAGTACCACTATTATGTCCCGTCTGTTCATTATCATGTTGTTTTTGTCGCTCAGTTCCGTGTCTGCCTTCGCCGTCGTGCCCCCATCTTCGATCAACCTGAGTGTGGAGAGTACCGCTGCCGATCTTGCCGCCATTATCAACCGGTCGCTTCCCAAGGAACTTTACAAGGGACAGGGCGGATTGGGCACAACGGTCACTGTGCTCCGGATCGGCGCGGCAGCCGTTTCCGCAGCCGACAATTTTGTTTACCTTACGCTGCCGGTTCAGTTGACCTTCGGCAATGCGTTCTATGAGAGTTATCCGCTCCGGACCGGGCTGAAGTTCAAGGCCAGAGTCAGTGTCACTCCGGATTGGCGACTGAAAACCGAGCTCTACTATACCGGGTTGTCGGATAACCTGGCCGAGACGTTGAGTCTTGGGCCGTTGTCGCTAAAGCCGAAAACCATGGTCGAAAACGTCACGCAGCCGGTCCAGAGAATGCTGGCGCCGATCATTGATGCCAAGGTTAACGAGTCGATCCAGCTCCGCTCCAAGGTTGCTCCAATCTGGCAGAATGCGTTTGCCCCGCTGCTGGTCAGCAGGGAGTTCAGCACCTGGCTGAAGCTGACCCCGGAAAAGATCGTCATGAGCCCGCTGGTCGCTGCCAATAATCGTGTGCAGTTGTCCGTCGGCGTGATTACCGGTACTGCCATAACCGTCGGGCCAAAACCGGCTGCCGCGCCGGTGAAGCCGTTGCCGCCGGTGCAGCAGCTCCAGTCCTTTGACAAACGTTTTCATGTCCAGCTCGCCACCGACATCTTCCTGGCTGATCTGGTGAAGGCGCTGAATCCGGTGCTGATCGACAAGACTTTCGGCGATGACCGAAAGATTACCGTAAAGAGTTTCAATCTGAAAGGGGAGGATGGCAAGCTGGTTGTCAATCTGACGGCTGCCGGAGATTTCAACGGCGAGATAACTGTCCTGGCGAAGCCGGTCTATAACCGGCAGAGCAATACGCTGACGTTCGAAAATGTCGATTTCGACACCCGTAACGCCGGGTGGTTGATCAGTGCCGGGAGCTGGCTGTTCAGCAGCACCATTCGAAGTACGATCAAGGAAAAGCTCGATTCCTCCGTAGTGGAGCAGCTGGAGGGCGCCCGCGTCAAGGCGAACACGGCTTTGTCCTCCGTGCATGTGGCTGATCATATGAACCTGAGCGGTGCCGTCACATCGCTGTCACTTGGCGAGGCGACTGTGCTTAATGACCGGTTGTCGGTGGATGTGATTGCCATGGGCGAGACCCGCGTCAGTCTGAAACAATGAAGTGCAATGGTTTTTGAAATCGGAGGCACATCTGCTGTCCTTCGTTTGGGGCGATCGTAATCTAAGGATGTTAACCGCTGGTGGGGTATCTAAAACCAAAGCAGCAACTTTATTCAGCACACAATATTGCACCCAATAAAATAATAAAAACTGGCCCTGTTAATAGGGCCAGTTTTTGTTTATCTTCACTTTAACGGAACAGCAATCGACTAACTCAAGCATATTTTGGCGAGTATGGCGATACCCCGCTCGATCTCGCTGCCATTCATCCCGCCGAAACCGAGCAACAGCGTCGTGGCTTCCGGTTGGCCGGTGACGTGGAAATCAGAAAAGGGGAACAGCCGGATGCCTTTTTGTCGGCCCCGGTCAATGATCTCCGCCTCGCTGTGTGCGGCGTCGGGCAACATCAGAACAACATGGAGTCCGGCACCCTGTCCGGTGACAACGGCCCGGTCGCCGAAATTATGCTCGACAGCCCGGAGCAGCGTATCGTGCTTCCTTTTATAGAGCATGCGCATTCGCCGGATATGCCGCTCCCAGTGCCCCTGCTCCATGAATTTCGCCATGGTTCTCTGCTCCAGCAGTGAAACCGGTGAAAAATAATCCCGGTAAAGCCGGCGGTAAGCTGCGAGCAGTGAATAAGGCAGTACCAGGTAGCTCAGGCGCAATGCCGGAGAGAGTATTTTGGAAAACGTGCCCGAATAGATGATGTTCCCTTCCGGTCGCAGCCCCTGCAGAGAAGGTATTGGCTTGCCGTGATAGCGAAGTTCGCTGTCGTAGTCGTCCTCAAAGATGTACTTGCCGCCCGATTCGGCCCATTCGATCAGCGCCAGGCGGTTGGCAACCGGCATCACGTAACCCAGCGGCAACTGGTGTGAAGGGGTGACATAGGCGATCGTGCTGCTGCTGGCCTTGAGGTGGTTCAGGTCAATCCCGCCCGTCCCGACCGGGACAGGACAGATGCTGTATGAATGGTTATGGAAAACGGACCGCGGCAGGTGGTAACCGGGATTCTCGACCGCCACCACGGAATGACTCTCCTTCAGCAGATGTGCGACAATATCGAGGCCCTGCTGAAGTCCGGAGCAGATGATAATCTGATCCGGGTCGCAGAGTACCCCGCGTGATCGCTCCAAATAATTTTGAATAGAGCAGCGCAACCCCCAGTCTCCCTGCGGGTCGCCATACTGGACAAGCTGCCGGCTGTTTTGGCGCAGGCTTTCAACAAAGCATTTCCGCCAAAGTTCTGCGGGGAAACTCTCCGGGTCGAGGCGGGCAGGGTGGAAATCATAGTCAAAACACGAGGGAGGTCCCGGAAGATGGTCATGTTTGCCAGCTGATGCGGGCAGAGATCGAGCTGCAGTGTCCTGGTCAAGTGCCGACACAAAATAACCGCTGCGCGGTTTGCTGTACAGGTATCCTTCTGCGTACAACTCTTGGTATGCTCCATCAACCGTGTTGCGGCTGGCTGAAAGTTCGACAGCCATATCCCGGACCGATGGAAGCCGGGAATCGGCCGGCAGTCTGCCCGACAGGATGAGTTCCCGGATCTGGTTATAGAGCTGTTTGTACAACGGGACCGGATCGTTGTTATTCAGGATGAACATAGCACTCTCCGTCACCTCTGTTATTTGTTGGCTGAAGGGAGTTTAGGCAACAGTCGCAGTGGCGTCAAAGAAAATCTGCACCCATTTAGTTTGAAAAAATTGCCGTTGCTTATGGTGTCACGGCTAAGAGACAAGCTGGAAAAAAACATATACCAGAGGAGATATCACAATGATTACGGAAAAACTGCTGGAAGTAATGAAACAGGATGGGGTAGTTGCGATTGCAACCCTGGGGCAGGATGGGCCGCACATGGTCAACACCTGGAACAGTTACCTGCGTGCAACCGATGATGGCCGTCTGCTGATTCCGGCCGGCTACATGCACCGCACCGAGGCGAACATCGCCTTCAATCCGGAAGTGCTGATTACCCTGGGAAGCAGCAAGGTGCCGGGGCTGTACGGACCGGGAGCCGGTTTTCTGATCAAGGGCAAGGCCGCTTTTGTAACCTCCGGACCGGATTTTGATGTTCTCAAGGCAAAATTCGAATGGCTGCGGGCCACATTGGCAGTCACCATTGAATCCGTCACCCAGACCTGGTAGTTTTGCATATTAAATCATGGAGCAGAACTCTTGCATGGCGGGGAGAATTGCATGGAAGGCATGCGCAGAAAAGACAGGGAAATAAATTCCCCGAATAGGCGGGGGGTAGGTCTTGAAAAGTTAGTTTATTAGACATACTAGGCCAGAAAGTGATATTTCAAGACCCCAATGCTCCGGAATTCGTGGCAACAAACCCGATATTAAATTTCAGCGGCAAACCGGTACTTGCTTATGAGCTAGTTGATGATTTTTTACAGACGGTTTGCAA
>MTLC01000672.1_pt1 | contig 13763 bp, 10 predicted proteins | sample 1982451 | NCBI WGS metagenome assembly MTLC01 (sample SAMN05710165, study PRJNA340218) | biofilm metagenome | isolation source: sample SPH anode biofilm adapted to +100 mV | place: USA | collected 2012-02-03 | reverse complement strand
CCCGCAACCGAGTCATCATCCTGATGATGTTCGCCCTGGTGATCGCCTGGGGTGTGTGGGCCGTCTATAAGACGCCGGTGGATGCCATTCCGGATCTTTCCGACAACCAGGTAATCGTCTTTACTGACTATCCCGGCCGTTCGCCGCAGGTGGTCGAGGACCAGGTGACCTATCCCCTCGCGGTGAACCTGCAGGGGCTCCCGCAGGTACGCGCGGTGCGCGCCTCCTCAGCCTTCGGTTTCTCCATGATCTACGTGATCTTCGAGGACAAGGCGGACATCTACTGGGCGAGGACCCGCGTCCTGGAGCGCCTGAACTACGCGGCCTCGCTGCTTCCCGCTGGCGTGGTGCCGACGCTCGGACCCGACGGCACCGGTGTCGGACACGTTTTCTGGTACACGCTGGAAGGGAAGGGGTACGACCTCGAACAGCTGCGCACACTGCAGGACTGGTTCGTCCGCTACCAGTTGAACACGGTTCCCGGCGTGGCCGAGGTCGCCTCCATCGGCGGATTCGTGCGCGAGTACCAGGTCGACCTCGATCCCAACCGCCTCTTCGCCTACAACATCAAGGTGGGGCAGGTGGCCGAGGCGATCAAGAAGTCGAACAACGACGTGGGGGGAAGGCTGCTCGAGCAGGCCGACGCGGAGTACCTGATCCGCGGCCGCGGCTACGTGAAGTCGACCGCCGACCTCGAAAACATCGTCGTGGGCGCCGACATGCGCGGCACCCCGATCTACGTGAAAAATCTCGGTACCGTGCAGTTAGGCGGCGCCATCCGACGCGGCATGCTCGACATGAACGGGGAGGGGGAGGCCGTTGGCGGCATCGTGGTCATGCGTTACGGTGAAAACGCCAAGGACGTCATCGACCGGGTCAAGGAGAAGATCGTTTCGCTCGAGAAGGGGCTACCTCCCGGCGTGAAGATCATGGTTTCCTACGACCGAAGCGACCTGATCGCCCGGGCCATCAACACGCTGAAACACTCGCTCATCGAGGAGTCGATCGTCGTTTCGCTGGTGATCCTCGTGTTCCTGCTCCACTTCCAGAGCGCGCTGGTCATCGTGCTAACACTACCCATCGCCGTGCTGATCTCATTCATCACCATGAAGCTTATGGGGGTGACGTCGAACATCATGTCGCTCGGGGGGATCGCCATCGCCATCGGCGTCCTGGTTGACGCGGGCGTCATCATGGTGGAGAACTGCTACCGGCACCTTTCCGAGATGCCGCCCGAGGAGCGCAAAGAGAAGCGCCTCGAGGTGATCATCACCTCGGCCAAGCAGGTTGGGCGCGCCATATTCTTCTCGCTCGCCATCATCATCCTCTCCTTCGTTCCGGTGTTCCTGCTCGAGGGACAGGAAGGCAAGATGTTCCACCCGCTCGCCTTCACCAAGACCTTTTCCATGATGGGCTCGGCCTTCATCGCCATCACCCTGGTCCCGGTGCTCATGTACTTCTTCATGAAGGGGAAGATGCCGCCGGAGAGCTCAAACCCGGTATCGAGCTTCTTCATAAAGTTGTACTCGCCGGTCATCAGGTGGGTGCTCAAGTGGAAGAAAACCACCATCGCACTGAACGTCGTGGCGCTCGCCATTGCCATCCCGATGTTCATGAGCATAGGGAGCGAGTTCATGCCGCCTCTGGACGAGGGGTCGCTCCTTTACATGCCGGTGACGCTCCCGAACGTCTCGATCAACGAGGCAAAACGCCTGATCCAGGTGCAGGACACCGTGATCAAGAGCGTTCCCGAGGTGCAGCACGTGCTCGGCAAGGTGGGACGCGCCGAGACTTCGACCGACCCGGCGCCGGTCTCCATGTTCGAGAGCATCATCATCCTGAAGCCCAAGGAGCAGTGGCGCCCGGGCGTAACCAAGGCGGACATCGTCTCCGAACTGGACGGAAAACTGCAGCAGATAGGTGTTAGAAACGGCTGGACCCAGCCGATCATCAACCGCATCAACATGCTCTCCACCGGCGTCCGCACCGACCTCGGCGTCAAGATCTTCGGATCCGACCTGAACGTCCTGAAGGATCTGGCGGTGCAGGCCGAGGGGATCCTGAAGACGGTACCCGGTGCCGCCGACGTCGTTGCCGAGCGTGTCACCGGCGGCAACTACATCGACATCGACATCGACCGCGAAGCCGCGGCGCGCTACGGCGTGCAGGTTGGTGACATCCAGGAGGTGATTTCCACGGCGCTTGGCGGAGAGATGCTCTCCACCTCGGTCGAGGGACGCAACCGCTTCCCGATCCGCCTGCGCTACATGCGCGAGCTGCGCAGCGACATACCGTCCATCCAGCGCATCCTGGTTTCCGGCATGGAGGGGACGCAGGTCCCGCTGTCGCTGGTGACCAAGCTCAAGGTCTCCACCGGCGCGCCGGAAATCAACAGCGAGGGGGGGCTTTTGCGCTCCATCGTCTTCCTGAACGTCCGCGGGCGCGACATGGGCGGCTTCGTGAACGAGGCGAAGACGGTACTCGAAAAACAGCTGAAGCTTCCCCCGGGATATTACGTCGCTTGGTCGGGGCAGTGGGAAAACCAGGTCCGCGCCAAGGCGAGGCTGCAGATGCTGGTGCCTGCAGGTATCCTGATCATCTTCATCCTGCTCTACTTCACCTTCCATTCGGCGCTCGAGGCGAGCATGGTCATGCTCTCCGTCCCGTTCGCTCTGGTCGGCGGGGTCTACCTGGTGAAGCTCCTGGGTTACAACATGTCGGTCGCCGTCTGGGTCGGCTTCATCGCCCTTTACGGCATCGCGGTAGAGACCGGGGTGGTCATGGTCATCTACCTGCACGAGGCGCTGGATCGAAGGCTCCTCAAGGGTCCGGTCACCGAGCAGGACATCTACGACGCGACCTTCGAGGGAGCGGTCTTGCGCCTGAGACCTAAGCTGATGACCGTTGCCGTAGCTCTTCTCGGCCTCGTCCCGATCATGTGGTCCTCGGGGACAGGCGCCGACGTGATGAAGCCGATCGCGGCGCCGATGATCGGCGGCATGATCTCCTCGGCGGTCCACGTTCTCATCATGACCCCGGTGATCTTCGTCCTGATGAAGAAGCACGACCTGAAGAAAGGGAAGCTGAAATACTCAGGGATGAAGCACTGACAGGGGAATATGCTACTGCGTGAGTGGAATATTCTTCAAGGTTTTCCCAATGGCACAGCAATGGACAGCAAATTCGGCCTTTTAGCTCTTGGCATGCCGTATGCTAAACGAAGCCTGGTTACTTTTCACATCAAAGGAGAATGAAACATGAAAAAACTCATCGTCCTCGTAGCAGCAGCACTCGCACTGACCGCCCCGATCGCCTCTTTCGCCATGGACCACGGCTCCATGAACATGGAACACGGCGGTCATGACATGGGTGGCGCCGCACACGAAGAGGTTGTCAAAGGCGTCAAGGCTACCTTCAAGGTTATGAGCATGAAAGAGCACATGGCCGCCATGAAGATGGAACTCCCCAAGGGGATGAAAGAGACCCATCACATCGCCCTGGAACTGAAGGACGCGAAGACCGGCAAGGCGATTACCGAAGGTGAAGTGACGGTCAAGGTGCAGGGGCCTGACAAGGCCGAGCAGACCAAGGAACTGATGGGTATGCAGGGACACTTCGGCGCGGACTTCGACCTGTCCAAAAAAGGGAAGTACGGTGTCATGTGCAAGTTCAAGGTTAAAGACGGCCAGGTCCGCAGCTCCAAGTTCTGGTACACCGTAAAGTAGTGCATCCGGGGCGGCTTCCAGACAAGAAGCCGCCCTTGGTTCTACCTCCCGCACAGCAATTTTCTGTCATCTTCTTCCGCCCCTGCTACAGCTGATGTAAAGCGCATCTTATTGAACTATTAGATTAATCATCTGGCGTTTTTACAAAAAATGGCTTAGAGGATCCTTCTATGGAAAATTCTAACCTCCTCAGGTTCTCCACTTTGGCCGTGCTCTTTTTCCTGATGGTTGTCTTTGCCGGATGCAACGCGCGCAAAGAGATTCCAGCCGAGGCAAAGGGGAGGGTGAACGCCACCGGCGCCTTCGTTTCCCAGTTCGGTCCGGTCCCGCCCATCGACAAGGGGACCTGCTACGGCTTCGTCATCTATTTCCCTTCGGCGAAGGAACCTGGCAAGGTGCTCCCTTTTCCGTTCTTCAGTTTCGACGAGGCGAGCCTCAAGAAGGTCGCTCTCAGCAAACTGGTGGCCGGCATGGGGGATCTTCCCGCCTACCATGGAGAGCTGACCCAGCCGTTTCCCGCAGGGACCCGTGTCCTCGATGTCGCACAGTCCGGCGATACTGTAGCGGTCAACTTCAGTAAGGAACTTACCGGGGCACAGCTTGATGCAAAGGCTCAGCAGGCCCTGGTCGGCGCGGTCGTCCTGACCGTGCGGCAGTTCCCTGGCGTGTCCCGCGTGGTCATCAAGGTGGACGGCGCCGATACCCCGCTCAACAAGCTCACCTCATCCGTCGATGAAAAGGGCGTCCTCCCTCTAGCACCGCCCAGGCTTTTGAGCGTGACCGGCATGAAGGAGAAGGGGCGGACCGACATAGAGGAGATCGACGCGTTTTTTGACCGTCCGGTCGACATCAAGGAGCTCACGCTCTCCTCTGCCGACGGCAGGAAAATCGAGGGAGAAATCTTCCAGTCGGTCTTCGACATGGCAGGTGTCCTGAAGGCGAAGAAGCCGCAGCCCTACCGGCCGGGAACCGCCATCAAGGTGCACTGGAAGGTGGTAGACAAGATCGGCCGCGCCTCCTCCGGCGACATGGAAGTCGCGTTGGAAGTAAAGGAGCACTGACCTTGGTTCTTTGTAGGTACGGTTGCAAACGTTGAGGGAGGCGGTGGCATAGTCACCGATCCGAAAGATGACGGTCAAAGCCCATGTTTAAGAAAGCAGCGGTTCTGCTGGTCATACTCGTCACTTTCCCCATGCTCTGGTTCTCGATTTACGATTACCGGCAGGCAGGACCGATCGCACAGGAGAACCTGCGCGGTCTTGCCCTTACCCTAACCACGGCCATAGAAAACCTGGCTGCTAACGATCCTTCTTTCAAGACCCTGCACGCCTTCCACCCGGTCGATGTCGCCTACTTCGCACTCATCGACCGTCGCGGTGTCTACCGTTTCCACTCCAACAAGGATCTCGTCGGCACCGCGACGGATCCTGAATCCGCAGGAAAAACTCAACTGCTGACCCGGTCCGAAACCAGGGTGCTTCTTGGTACCGGTGAGCGCGCCTACCAGTTCACTTCCCCGGTCACCGTGCAGGGGGAGCCGCTTGCCCTGGTGCTCACCCTGCATACCTACCGCGCCGACGCGGTGATCCGCCGGGCCCGCCTCAACGCAACGATCGTCTTTGGGCTTGTCCTTTCCGGATGGCTGCTCTGCATGGTGCTCATACGGTATGAGCGGCGGGAGGAAAGCCACAAGCAGGAACTGGCCCGCCGGGAGGCTCTCGCCAAACTCGGCGAAATGGGAGCACTGCTGGCACACGAGATCCGGAACCCGTTGGCCGGCATCAAGGGGTTCGCCCAGGTCATCGCCGCGAAGCCGCAGGAAGCACGCAACGGTCCATTCGCCCAGAGCATCGTGACCGAAGCGGTCCGTCTCGAGGCCCTGGTCAACGATCTGCTCACCTATGCGTCGAACGAGCCGTCGGTAACAGAGGATTTCCATCTCTGCGACCTGCTCGACCATGTCCTTTCCCTGCTGGAGCCCGAGGCCCGCGCCCGGGGCGTCGAGATGACGAAGAAGTGTGCTGGCGAAGTTTCGGCCCGTGCGAACCGGGATCGCGTGGAACAGGCGCTGCTGAACCTGGGCACGAACGCGCTCCAGGCCATGCCGGACGGCGGCACGTTGCGGTTTACCGCAGAGAGGCAGGGGAGGGAGACGGCCGTCACCGTCGAGGATAGCGGTCACGGCATAGCCGATGAGCACCGGTCGCACGTCTTCGAACCCTTTTTCACCACCAAAACGCGCGGCACCGGCTTGGGACTCGCCCTGTGCAAGAAGATCGTGGAAGGAAATGGCGGCAGCATCACGCTGCAAAGCAGGGAAGGGGAGGGGACCAGGGTGACCCTCAGCCTCCCCGCAGCTACGCATGAATAAGGAGCGGAGATGAAGGGAACCGTGTTGGTAATAGAGGACGACGACACCTTTCGCAGTTTCCTGCAGACCATCCTGCAGGACGCGGGGTACGAGGTCGAATGCGCGGGGGACGGCGCGAAAGCGTTGCGCGAATTGCGCCGGCGCAGCTTCGACGTGGTTGTCTCAGACCTGAAGCTGCCGGGAAAGAGCGGCCTCGAGATCTTCCGCGAGACACGCGCGGACCTGGCCGCCCCGCCGTTCATCTTTTTGACCGCCTTTGGCGCCGTCGAGGAGGCGGTTTCCGCCATCAAGGAAGGAGCGGTGGATTTTCTCACCAAGCCGCTGCACGACCCGCAGGCGCTCATTGCCCTCGTGCAGCGCACCGTCGAGGCTGAAGGAAGGGCGCGCGAGTACCTTTCCCTTAAGGAGGCGGTTGCTTCGGGCCTTCCCCCGGAGGAGCTTCTTTTCGCAGGGGACGCGATGCGCGTGGTGCGTCAGCTTGTGTACGACGTATCCGGGACCATGGCGAACGTTCTCATCATGGGGGAAAGCGGTACCGGCAAGGAACTCGTTGCACGCACCGTGCACCTCTTAAGCCCGCGAAAAAACGCCGCCTTCGTCGCCATCAACTGCGCCGCGATACCGGAGAACCTTTTGGAGAGCGAACTCTTCGGCCACGAAAAAGGCGCCTTCACCGGTGCCGTCCAGGCCCGACAGGGTAAATTCGAGCTTGCCAAAGGGGGGACCATCTTCCTGGACGAAATCGGCGAGATGCCGCTTCCCCTGCAGGCAAAGCTATTGCGCGTGATCCAGGAGCGCGCTTTTGAAAGGGTGGGGGGGACACGGGAAATCAAGGCGGATGTCAGGATCATCGCCGCAACCAACCGCAACCTGCGCGACGAGGTGGCTGAGAAGCGCTTCCGCGAGGACCTCTACTACCGGCTCAACGTCTTTCCACTTCCGCTGCCCCCCCTGCGTGACAGGGAAGACGCCATCCCCATCCTGGTCGAATACTTCATGCAGCGCTTCTGTCAGCAGATGGGAAAGTCCCTGAAGGGGGTCGATCACGACGCCATAACGACCTTGCGCCGCTATGACTGGCCCGGGAACATCAGGGAACTGCAAAACGTAATGGAGCGTGCAGTGATCCTTTCCAGGGACCTGGTGAGGCTGGAGGCGCTTCCGGAAGAAATCGTGTGCCAGTCCGAGGGACGTTGCCTTTGCAGCCGGGACCGCCTTAAAGGGACGGAACGGGAGATGATCACCCAAGCGCTGACCAGGCACGGCGGCAACAGACGCCTTGCCGCCGAGGAACTCGGCATGTCGCGCCGCTCGCTGCAGTACAAGTTGAAGGAATACGGGTTACTAGAGGAGAGCTAGGTGGTGCAAACCGCTGGCCGGGATGTGCAGCTTTTTGCACCGAATAGCGCCCTCGTCAAAAATACTCTTTCATTGAAAGCTCTCTATTTCAGGCTCTTACCCGATTATCTCCCTATGGCACAGACCGTGCTCTTCTCCTGATCGTGGTGCACCAAATAGGAGGAGTTCGCGGATCTGCAGCCCGCGGCTCCAAGGCAACGGACTGAGAGGGTAAAACGATGAGAGTTTTGGCAGTCGCATTGGTAGTTATTTTGGCCGCAGTGCTGCTCAACGGGTGCTGCATGTTGCACCCGATGTGGTGACCAATTTCAAGGTGGTGAAATGTTATGTCGTACAGGAGGCTGACCTTAACGCTGATCTTGTCGCTCTTTCTCAGCGGACTGACGGGGAACGCTTTTGCTGGATTTCTCGGTTTCGGTTCCGAGGAGAAGGGGAAAACCGGTCTGGACTTCAACCGGGGCTACGACGTTAACACCGTGGGGGTCGTGAACGGGCCTGTCGTGTCCCTGCCTCACGCGGTTGAAAACGAACAGTACGCCTTTGAGATCCAGACCGGGGCCGGCCCCGTTAACGTGACCGTCGGGCCTGGCTCTTACTGGCAAAAGTCCGGAATCGCACTCCGGATCAACGATGAAATCAGCGCCAAAGGCGCGAAAGCACAGGGACAGGATGGGAAGCAATATCTGCTCACCCAGAAATTGGTGAATCGCACCACGGGCAGCACGGCAGAACTGCGCAGCGAAAACGGTGCACCGGTCTGGTCTGGTAAAAGTTCTGGTTCTTCAGGGTTCCGGTCTCAGAACGGGCGCTTCGGCGGCGGGTTTATGCGAGGCGGTGGCATGATGGGCGGCGGCATGATGCGGCGCTAGCGTTGGCGCGATGGAGTGGTAATGAAAAACAAGTTGCACCGTTGCAAGTTCTGGTTCTCGTTGACGTTGGCAGCCGCTTTCGCGGTTCCCGGCACTGCCATGGGGGCGGGCCCGGCCGTCTCTGCCTCGCTCGGTTTCGAGTTTGCCTCCGGCGATTACGGGACAGGGACCACGACGCGATCGATTTTCCTCCCGTTCACCCTGACCGTCGCACCCACCGAGCGACTCGGCTTCTCACTGGAAGTCCCCTACGTCTATCAGAGCAACTCGGCGGTCAACACCGGCGTGCTTCTTGGCTCCGGCGGGCAGATGGCTGGGATGCGGAAACAGACTGCAGCCATGGGTGGATCGATGGGCGGATCCTCGAGCGGAAACGGCAGCGGCTCCATGTCGTCCGCAGCTCCCGAGAACTACGGACGTTCCGCCAGCGGAGTAGGGGATGTTACTGCGAAGGCAGGGTATGTACTGGTGCAGGAAGGGGAGGCCATGCCGAGGATCAGGCCTTACCTGTTCGTGAAGTTTCCCACTGGGGACAAGGACCACGCCCTTGGTACCGGCTCCTTTGATGAAGGGGCTGCGGTGGAGTTTTTCAAGCAACTGGGCAACTGGTACTCCTTCGCCGAAGTTGGCTACACCTTCCAGGGTAGCTCGTCGGTCTTGTCCCTCAAGGATTACGTGAGCTTCAACGCCGGAACCGGTTACGCAATAAGCGAAAAACTGCTCCCGATGCTGATCGTGAAAACGTCTTCCACGCCCATCTCGGGAGGAAGTGAACTCCTGGAGACACGACTCAAGCTCAAGTACCTGGCCACCACGAACACCGGCATCGAAGCCTACGCCGGCAAAGGGTGGACCCGCAGCAGCCCTGATTTTACAAGCGGGGTTTCCATCACTTACGATTTCTAAATTCCAAATTATCAGAACGGTTACAGGAGGATGATATGAAAAAACGGTTCATCGGGTTTGCGGCGGTCGTCGCGGCAGGGATGTTGGCAGGTTGTGGCGGCGGTGGTTCGTCGGCGACGGATACCACCAAGGTCGCGGGAAAGGTGGCTGACGGCTACCTGCAGAACGCTACCGTCTTCATGGACAAAAACGGCAACTACCTCCTCGATGCCGGCGAGCCTTCCGCCCAGAGCGACGAAAACGGCGCGTACGCGCTTACCGTCGATCCGGCCGACATAGGGAAATACCCCATCGTCGCCATGGCGGTGCAGGACGTCACCATCGACAAGGACACCGGCATGAAGGTGGCGCACAGCTTCCTCATGAGTCTCCCGAAGGAAAGTGTCTCCGGCACGGTGAGCAGCAACTTCATCAGCCCCCTGACCACCCAGATACGCGAGATGATGGAGACCGGCAACTACACCATGGATCAGGCGATGACCCAGTTAAGGGACAGGCTCCACCTTGATTCTGGTTCCAACGTGATGGGTGATTACATCCAGGGACAAAACCAGACCATGCACAGCACGGCTCAAAACATGGCGACCATTATGGGTGGGCAGATGGACCAGGTGTTCACGACTTCCGGCTCGACGACTACGGTAGACGTGAACCGTTACCGCGGCATGATGGGGGCCATGTTCAGCAACATGTCCTCGGTGCGTGCCGCGAACACCATTACGGACATGAACCAGCTGATGAATCAGATGACCTCGACGCTTGACACCATCAGCATCGCTCAACCCTTCCACAACATGTCCTCGTACTACCGCCAGGGCATGATGGGTGGCGGCGGCATGGGCATGTAACGCCGGACCGGGCGCCCGGTTCACATCCGCCGGGCGCCTTTGTCTTTCAGCTTGTCAGGGCCTCGCGTACTTTCAAGGCGAGAGACTCCACGCTGAAAGGCTTCTGCAGAAAGCACATCTCCGCTCCTATCTTGCCCCTTTCGGCTATGACGTCTGAGGTGTATCCGGACATGAACAGGCATTTCATATCGGGGCGGCTCTCCAATAGCCGTTCCGACAGGTCTCTGCCGTTCATACCGGGCATGATGATATCGGTCAACAGCAGGTCTATCTTCACTTTGCTGTTCTCGGCTATGTCGATCGCTTCCTCTGGTGAGGCAGCTGGATAGACTCGATAACCAAGCTGCTTCAGGATGGTGGCGCCGATCTCCATGATGGCAGGCTCGTCCTCGACCAGCAGTATCGATTCCGTCCCGCCCGTTGGACGCTTCTTCTCCTGCTCGTTTTCTTGGGAACTTTTGATGACAGCAGGAAGGTATACCGTGAAAACGGAACCCTTGCCGACCGAGCTGGTAACCTCGATGTGGCCTCCGTTTTGCTTCACGATGCCGAAGACGGTTGCAAGCCCCAGTCCGGTTCCGCGCCCAAGCTGCTTGGTTGTGTAGAAGGGCTCGAAAATCCTCTCCATCACCTCCGCGCTCATGCCGCAGCCGCTGTCCGCCACGACCAGCCTGACGTACGGCCCGGGGGCAAGGTCTCCGACACGGGCCAGTTCAGCCGTGCCCACCGTGACGTTGTCGGTGAATATCTCGATCTTTCCGATGCCGGCGATCGCATCGCGGGCGTTGACGCACAGGTTCGCCATAACCTGGTCCAGCTGACTTGGATCTATACGCACATGACTTAGCTCAAAGCCCGGGGACCAGGAAAGGTCTATGTCCTCTCCTATCAGGCGGTGCAGCATCTTGAGCATCCTGGCGATGGTCTCGTTCAGATCGAGCACCTTTGGCTCGGCATGCTGCTGGCGGGAAAAGGCGAGTAATTGTCTGGTTATCTCGGCAGAACGGCTTGCGGCGTCGAGAATCTCGCGGAGCCGGTCCTGCATCTGCCCGGAAAGATCGGTTGCCAACAATGCGAGTTCGGCATGTCCGATGATGACCCCAAGCATGTTGTTGAAATCATGGGCCACGCCGCCAGCCAGTTGGCCGATCGCCTCCATCTTCTGCGACTGTGCAAGCTGGTGGGCGAGCACGCGGCGCTCTTCTTCCATCTCGGCCTTCTCGGTAACGTCCCTGATCACCAGCACCATGCCGCCGAGCTGTTCGGCCGCGTCGACGATCGGAGCGCCGTTGACGGTCACCGTGCGATCGGTCCCGTTTTTTGAGCGCAACCGGCGCATACCAGGCAATTCGAGAGCGCGCCGTGCCTCAAGCACGGAATGCAGCGCAGGAAGCGCTTCTGTGTCTTGCGGGCTCCCCTCGATTCTGAGCACGTGGTCCAGGTGTTCCCCCTGAACCTCGTCCTGCGTCCATCCCGTCAGCGTCTCGGCAACGTGGTTGAGGAAAACGATCCTGCACCCGGTATCAGTAGCGATGACACCATCACCGATGGACTGCAAGGTGACCGCCAGGCGCTCCTGCTCTGCCATCAGGCGTTTCTCCGCCTCAAGTAAACGCGCGGAAGAGTGGTTGAGCGCATCTGCAAGCGTGTCGATCTCCAGAACCCCGTGTTGGGCCGGCACCTGCGCCCCCTTGCGGTCCTGAAGTTCGCCGGCAAATCGGCTCAGGTCGCGGATCGCGCGCAGCGGCGGACGCACCACAAGGATCATCAAAAAAGTCCCCACCAGAAGCCAGAGCACCCCTATCTGGAGCGAACTGCGCCATGCGGCGTGCTGCAAATCGCGTGCGGTTTCCAGCGTTAACGCCATCCGCACCCAGCCTAGGTGGCTTCCCGCCAGGATCGGAGCCCAACTGACCAACTGGTCCCCTTCACGGCCAATACTCGGCTCGTGCCCGGGCGGCACCGGGAAATGCCTGACGTCATAGGTCAGGTGCGGCGCCTCTCCACGCGAGGGTCGCTGGACGTTGCAAAGCACATTGCCGTCAGGCTCAACGACCAGGACACTCAGCACCTCGGGGATGTGGGCCGCATTCAGCATCTGCCCTTCAAGCCCGGCATAATCCAGAACAACGAGGAAATTCGCGGCGTTATCGGCGTAGCTATGGGACAGCACTCGAAGGTTGTTCGACAGAGACTGTATGTAGACCGACTGTTGCCTGCTCCCTATGCGCCAGCCGTAGACAGCGATCATCGCAGCGAGGATCATGGCGAGGGAGACGATTATTTTAACGTCGAGGCGTTTTAGCATTGACTGAATTCCGGTCATTTCGGCTGCTGTTTGTCCAAACGCTCGAAGTCTACCTTGGCGAAGAATGAGTAATCGCGGTTATAGTCCGCCCGGATCGGCTTGTTCAGTTTCACCGTGTCCAGTATTTTTCTCCCTTGGTCGGTCTCGTCCAGTTTGAGCAGCGCCGCAGTCACCACTTCCTGCACATGTTTCGGTACGCGCGGATGGGCGGCGAAAGGGTGGGGCGCCATACGTTCGGTTTCAAGGAGGACACGGAACTCCTTTCGCATCTCGGGCAGATCGTTCATCATGCTGGTGTCGAGCGTGGCACCCGCATCCGCCTTGCCGACGAGGACGCTCTTCGCTACGTTGATGGTCGATCCGCTGAACGAGACGTTGTAGTCGATCGCGCCCTGCCCGGTAAGCAAGGAGTGGCGTGTGATGATGCTGCAGACGTTCTTCGGTCCGACAAAGGCTATGGTCTTTCCTTTTAGCTCGTTCACCTTGGTGTAAGGCGAGTCCTTGCGCACGAAAACCTGTCCGCGGATCATGTGCGAACTGCGCACCAGCGGAATGTATTTCTGCTTCTGGTAAGCAAGGAAGAACATGTTCGGCGGGGCGTAGAGAAAGTCCGCATGCCCAGCCTGTGCATCGGCCAGGAATGTATTGATCTTGTCGTAAAGCTTGAGCTCGATCCTGACGCCGGCTTCTTTGGAGAGATATTCCACCAGCGGACTCCAGTTCTTGTGCAATGTGACTGCCGGGAGGTTAGGCACAACGGCCAGGGTGTAGACCTTTTCCGCCGCCTGAGAGGAGCAGGGGAGGGCGACCAGCAGTAGTATCAACAGCGCAAGACGGCAAAAGTCACTCTTGAAGCGAAACATCATCACCCTCCTTGAATAAGCTGACCTTCATTGTCATAAATGTTTATATCCATGATATTAATACCATGTATTTCGAAAAAGTCAGTCATTGAAACTTGATTTATAATTCAAGTCTAATATGATGACTCACTGTGACTGAAATTCAGCATCGGAGAGGGAGAACTATGAAGAAAACAAGTCTTGCAATACTTGCCGTGATTAGCCTTATGTGCGGTGCGAGGGTGGCGGGGGCAGATACAATCGAGGTCACCTACCATTCAGGCAAAATTCAGAGCATCGAACTCGAAGGAAAGGCCAAGGATGTCAAGGATATCAAGCTAAAAGAAGTAACCGCAGTGCCGTTGCCGGAAAAGATCCGGAACTTCTTCAAAGAAGAGAAGCCGGGACAGCAGCCCTCTGGGAATGAGCAACCGCCAGCCGCTAAGAAAACCGGTCCCACATTTAAATGGGCGCCTCCTGTCTCTGAGTGAGAGAATCGTCCGCCATTGAGAGGGACATCACAAGGCAAGTCTGT
>MTLC01001075.1_pt5 | contig 13813 bp, 21 predicted proteins | sample 1982451 | NCBI WGS metagenome assembly MTLC01 (sample SAMN05710165, study PRJNA340218) | biofilm metagenome | isolation source: sample SPH anode biofilm adapted to +100 mV | place: USA | collected 2012-02-03 | reverse complement strand
CTGGTCTCGAACGCGTCCCTCGATCCGGGCGGCACCCGCCGCCGCTACGGCCTGCCCGTGGAAGGCCACCACACCGACCCTGTCGCCGCGGCGGCATCCCTGTTCGACGTTCCTGTCGATACCTACAAGCAGCTCGCGCGTGCGTGCTGAGAAAGCGAGACCCATCATGCAGAAGACCCAGACCCAGGTCCTGACCAGTCACGGCTACAGCGACCTCGCGGTCGAGTACCCCGAGCTCGAGATTCCCGTCTTGGCGGGGGCTCAGCGGCAGGGCGACGTGCTGATCGTGCCGTGCGCTCCGCGGGAGGGTGGCGTGCCGCTCGGGAAGGGTGTCGAGGTGGTCCGGTCCGAGGCAGGTTCGAATACCCACACCTTGCACGGCGACGGCACGTGGCTGGCTGCGGAGGATGCCGGCCGGTCGCTGGTGCAGGGGTTCTTGACGGTCCCGGATGGTGGCGAGTGCTACCTGATCCATTCGCAGGAGCACGGCGCTGCGGGGATCGCGCCGGGTTCGTACGAGGTGCGTCGCCAGCGCGAGTACGCCGGTGAGTGGCGCAGGGTCGCTGACTAGCCGTGATCGTCGCGAAGTGGCCTGTCGCCTGCACCGGGTGTGATCGCCAGATCGAGCCGGGCGAGTTGATGGAGCGGTCCGGTCAGGGCTGGGTGCACGTGTACTGCGACCCGGCCACTGAGGCTGCGCTGGACGCGTGGCAGCGTGACGCCGCCCATCTGGCGCTGGCCGGAACCCCAGGCGGGTGGGTCTGATGTCCGCGATCCCGAAGCGTGTCCGCGTCCAGGTCTTGGAGCGTGACGGCGGCTGCCTCCGCTGCGGTGTCCACCCGTCGGTGCGGGGCTACAGCCTGCACCACCGGAAGGGCCGCAGGGCGCTGCCCGGCATGCCCGATCCGCACGTGCCGGAGAACCTCGTCACGCTCTGCGGCGATGGGGTTCGCGGCTGTCATGGCTGGACCCATGCACATCCGGAGGAGGCGTACGAGCAGGGCTGGATGATCCGCCGCGGCGGCACCGACGATCCCGCCTCCGTGCCCGTCACCGACCTGCTGGGCCACCAGTGGCTCGTCGGCCAGCACCTCTCCCCCTACGACTCGCCCACGACCAGTGGGCGTGCATTTGCGGCACAGGAAGGAACCGCATGACCACCTACACCAACCACGGAACGGGCGAGGTCGTCGAGACCGAACCACGCCCGTTCGACCAGATCCTCCGCGAGCTGGGTGAGGGATCGACCCTCTCCGAGCTGTCTGAGGCCATGTTCGACGTGATCCAGCGGGTCCAGGAGACGTCGAAGGCCGGCCAGGTCTCGCTGACCCTGCATGTGGGGTTCGACGGTCAGGGCCGCCTCGTCGTGAAGGACGAGATCAAGAAGAAGCTGCCGGAGTTCAACCGGCCCGAGACCCGCTTCTTCGTCGACAAGACCGGGAACGCCAGCCGGCGTGACCCGAACCAGCCTGTGTTGCCGTCGCTCGACGACAAGCGCACCCAGAGAGAGGCTCAGAACTCATGACCGACCAACCCACCAACACCTCCGTGTTCAACGTGACCCCGGAGGACCTCGACGAGCGCGGCTACGGCCTGCTCGCGCAGACGGCGCAGCAGGCGGTCCTGCCCCGCCATCTCGACGAGGGCGTGTACGCGATCCTCAACGCCGACGGCGGTATCGAGATCCGCGAGACCGACGGCTACCGGATTCGGCGCGAGCACGACTGGGAACGGGCCCGCGCCGACACCGTCGAGTTCGTCCACCGGAACGTCACCCTGCTCAACGTGCCGTCGTTCATCGACTACCTCGCCCGCAACACCCGCGACGAGCCGAAGGACGTCGGAGAGGACTACCTGTACTGCTCGGGCGGCCTCGAACTGTGGGCCGACATCGACGCCCGGAAGATCACCGCGATCCTCGACGGCATGGACGGGCTGCGGAAGCACACCGCGACCCTGACCCTGAAGACGTCCCGGGAGTGGGACGAGTGGCTGAAGGTCGACGGGAAGCTGCTGCCGCAGGTCGAGTTCGCCCAGTTCATCCAGGACCACATCTCCACGATCGGCGAGCCGTCCGGGGCGTTGCTGGTGGACATCTGCGAGACCCTCGTCGGCTCGACCGATGTGCAGTGGAAGAGCCAGCAGCTGGACCGTTCGGGGCAGCGGCAGTTCGTGTACGAGGAGGTCGTGAACGGGCAGGCGGGCGCGAAGCACGACCTGAAGATCCCGACCGAGTTGACGTTGGTGCTGCGCCCGTTCCAGGGCTCGGAGCAGCTGCTGATCACGGCCCGGTTCCGGTTCCGCTTGTCGGGTGGGGCGGTGCAGTTGGGCGTGAAGCTCGTCGAGCCGGACCGCGTGTTGGAGGACGCGTTCGACCGGGTTGTCGACGAGGTGCAGGGCCTGGTGCCTGTGCATGTGAACCACGGGCGCCCGTAGCGGCTCCCTTGTTCGTGTCCTGGCTCGGGGGTGTCGGGACACACCGGCTGGCCCGTCCGGGGGGTCGGGCCAGCCACCCCAAACACGCGAAGGAGAGAGCAATGAGCACTGAGGTTGTCTCGGTCGCTGCTGCGTTTGTCGTCGCCCTGCTGCTGCTCGTCGTGGCGCACTACGCCCGGCTGTCCCGCAGATCCACCACCTACGTCTGCTCGTCGTGCCTGTACGCGACCAGCGACTATCCGTCGGCGCTGCTGCATGTGGCGTCCGTGCACCCGAAGGAGAGCGTGCGATGAGCGATCAGATCACGACCGCCGCCGAACGCCAAGCACTTCCCGCAGGAACCGTGGTGACGCGGGCGCAGGTCTGGGACGAGGGCTATGCGGCTGCCGTGGACGACCTACCTATTCCCGATGGCCGCTGGGCTTGGACCCCCAACCCCTACCTCACCGACGACCGAAAGGAGGCCCAGCGATGATCGACAGCTTGACCGAAATGCTGCTCCGTGAGTGGGCAGACCACCGCGCTCGCAAGCCGGGAAGCTACGCCGACGACTACGCCGTGAACATCGACCACCTGCGCATCGCCGCAGACCAGTGGGCGCGTACCGATGCCGACCTCCGACACCTGATCGGCGAACGCTTGGCAATTGCTGCAATCCGAGAGATCGAGGCCCAGCGATGAGCGCCCGCGACGACCTGATCGAAGCCATGGCGCGGATGATCAAGCCTCTGTTCGTATCGGCCGGGTTGGTGGATTTCGACGCCGAGGACTACGCCTACGACTCTGCTAATGCCGCCCTGCCTGTCGCGTTCGCTGAGTTCGACCGGCGAGTGCGGGCGCGCGCGGATGACTTCAAGGGTGACGCTGAGTGGACCGAGGGCAACTTCCTTCCCGGGCCGAACTCCACGGGATACGCCAAAGCATGTCGCGAACTGGCGGCGTCCCTGCGTGAGTTCGCCGACGAGATGCGGGCCGAGTTCGGGGGTGAGCGGCCGTGAGCGACTTCGGAACGACCTCGCGACCCAAGGCCCGCAAGTCATACCGCTGCGACCAGTGCAACGGCACCATCCAACCCGGAGAGACCTACGTGCGCTGGACCGGAAAGTACGACGGCGTCATGCAGACCACCCGAGACTGCCACGCCTGCGACGACCTCGCGCACGCCCTCTATGACCACAACTTCTACGGCGAGGGCGCCTACGGTGAGGAAACGCTGCCCTGGTTGCTCGAGGTAGACGACTGGCGGGGGATTCGCGAGAGCTGGCCAGAACTGGGCGGGCAGATCGACGCGTACCGCGCTCGCCTGAGGGGTGAGGCCGACAACACCATGTGTGCCCGGTTCGCTGCGTGGTTCTTCCGCCAGATCGCGAGGTGGGACCGATGACCGCCACCCTCCACGCCAACCTCGCCGCCTACGAGGCCTTCCTCCAAGGCAAAGCCGACTTCCATCACACCTACGGCCACCCCGTCCAGACCGACCAGATCAACCCGCTCCTCAAGCCACACCAGCGCGCCATCGTGCAGTGGGCCGTCGAAGGCGGACGCCGCGCCATCTTCGCCGCCTTCGGACTCGGCAAGACCCTGATCCAGCTCGAAGTACTCCGCCTCACCCTCAACGGCCACGGCCGCGGCCTCATCGTGCTGCCGCTCGGCGTCCGGCAAGAGTTCTTCCACGACGCCGCGATGCTCAACATCCCCGTCCGGTTCATCCGCCGTACCGACGAGATCGACGAGGACGGCATCTACCTGACCAACTACGAATCCGTCCGGGACGGCCGGCTAGACCCCAACGAGTTCCAGGCGGCCAGCCTCGACGAGGCGTCCGTGCTGCGCAGCTACGGGTCGAAGACCTACCAAGAGTTCCTGACCCTGTTCGACCAGGTCCCGCACCGCTTCGTTGCGACCGCAACCCCGTCACCGAACCGGTACAAGGAACTCATCCACTACGCCGGCTTCCTGGGCGTGATGGACACCGGGCAGGCCCTCACGCGGTTCTTCCAGCGCGACAGCACGAAGGCCAACCACCTGACCCTCTACCCGCACAAGGAACACGAGTTCTGGTTGTGGCTGTCGACGTGGGCAGTGTTCCTGCAGAAGCCGTCCGACCTCGGATATTCGGACGACGGCTACATCCTGCCCGACCTGGATGTGCGCTGGCACGAGATTCCGGTCGACCACATGGCGGCAGTCGAGTACGACCGCGACGGCCAGGGCCACCTGATCCGCGGCGGGGTGCTCGGCGTCACTCAAGCGGCCCGCGAGAAGCGCGACACCATGGCCGCCCGGATCGCGACCATGGCCCAACTCGTCACCGAGGCGCCGGATGACCATTTCATCCTGTGGCACGACCTCGAGGATGAACGGCGCGCGATCGCGAAGGCTCTGCCGGACGCGGTCGAGGTGTACGGGTCGCTCGATCTGGATGTGCGGGAGCAGCGGATCATCGACTTCTCACGGGGCCGCAGCCGGCTGTTGGCGACCAAGCCAGAACTGTCCGGTTCGGGCTGCAACTTCCAGCGGCATTGCCACCGCGCGATCTTCGTCGGTGTCGGGTTCAAGTTCAACGACTTCATTCAGGCCATCCACAGGGTCCACCGGTTCCTGCAGACCGAGCAGGTCCGCATCGACATCATCTATGCCGAGTCCGAGGCCGAGGTGGTTCGGACGCTGCGAGAGAAGTGGGCTCAGCACGAGCAGCTGACCGCGACCATGTCGGAGATCATCCGAGCCCACGGCCTGAACCATCTCTCGGTCACCGAGGAGCTCGTCCGCACGATCGGTGTCGCCCGCCAGGATGCATCCGGCCAGGGCTGGCTCGCCGCGCACAACGACTGCGTGCCCGAGACCATGGCCATAGCCAGCGACTCTGTCGACCTGGTTGTGACGAGCATCCCGTTCGCGAACCACTACGAGTACACCCCCAGCTACAACGACTTCGGTCACACCGACGACAACGCGCACTTCTGGGCGCAGATGGACTTCCTCACCCCGCAGCTGCACCGGGTTCTGAAGCCGGGCCGGATCTACGCCTGCCACGTGAAGGACCGGATCCTGTTCGGCAACGTGACCGGCGCCGGAATTCCGACCGTGTCCCCGTTCCACGCCGAGGCGTTGTTCCACGGCCGCCGGCACGGCTTCGACTACATGGGCATGATCACGGTCGTCACCGATGTGGTCCGGGAGAACAACCAGACGTACCGGCTCGGCTGGTCGGAGATGGCCAAGGACGGCACGAAGATGGGCGTCGGGTCACCCGAGTACATCCTGCTGTTCCACAAGCCGCAGAGCGACCGGGCGAAGGGCTACGCCGACGTTCCCGTGACGCACGACAAGGCCGCCTACACCAGGGCCCGCTGGCAGGTTGACGCGCACGCGTTCTGGCGGTCGTCCGGCAACCGGCACCTCACCCCTGACGAACTGATCGCCCTCCCGGTGGAGGACCGCTCTCGGCTGTTCACCGAGCAGACGTTGCGGGAGGTGTACGACCACGCCGAGCACGTCCAGGTCGGCGAAGTACTCGACGGCCGCGGCGCCCTGCCGGCGACGTTCATGAGCCTCACGCCTGGCTCGTGGTCGCCGTGGGTGTGGCACGACGTGAACCGGATGCTGACGCTGAACACGGAGCAGTCGCAGAAGGCGCAGCAGATGCACGTTTGCCCGCTCCAGTTCGACATCGTGGATCGGCTCATCGAGCGGTACTCGAACCGCGGAGAGCTGGTCTACGACCCGTTCGGTGGCCTATCGACCGTCGCTCTGCGCGCCCTCAGGTTGGGCCGGCGGGGCCGCACCTGCGAACTGAACGCCGAGTACTGGCGTGATGGCGTCGCCTATCTGAGAGCTGAGGAGCGGGCCCAGAACGTGCCCACCCTGTTCGACATCGGGGGTGCCGCGTGAAGCGTCTGGTCGAGCAGTGGCGGACGTGTCTGGCATGGCTCGTTCTCGCCGACATCTATCCGAATCGGGATCACCGCCGTCACGGCTGGCAGCCCACCCACACCACACGAAAGGACTTCTGATGATCCTCAACTTCCGCCCCCTCCAGAAGCCCTGGGGCCAGGAGATCACGAAGGTCCGCCGGCCACGGTCCACCTTCAAGGCACCTTGGTCCGACACCATGACCCTGCTCGACCGCGAGCTGAGCCTCCTGAAAGCCAGCGCCGTGGTGCTGCAGATCGACGTCACCGAGGACATGATCCGGCTCGACGGCCTGCTGCGCGCCAACACCGAGCCCGGCTTCCCCGGCGTCCGACTCATCGCCGACACCAAGGTCGGCACTCTGTCGTGGCAGACCGATTCCTGCGTGTGGTGGCGGCACAACGTGCGCTCGATCGCGCTCGGCCTCGAAGCGCTGCGTGCCGTTGACCGGTACGGCATCACCGAGCACGGCGAGCAGTACAAGGGCTGGCTGGCGATCGAGGCCGGAACGCCGACCGTCACGCCGCGCGAAGTGTTCGCTGCGGTCATCGGGGAAGGAACCGATGCTGCCGATCGATCGCTCACTGACCGGGACCTGTGGCGTCGTGCCCGCGCCGCCGCACACCCGGATCGGAACGGCGGCCATCGCGAACTCTGGGATCAGGTAGAGCAGGCCGCCCGCCAGCTCGGGCTGGAGGGCTGACCGGTGAGCGCATGTTCATTCCCTGATTGCGGCTATCCCCATTACGGCCACGGACTTTGCCGCGCCCACCTGTGGCAGGAGAAGCACGGCATCCCGCTCCGTCCGGTCCGCCGACTGACCCGGCACCGTTCGTGCGGTGTTGAAGGCTGCGATCGGAAACACAAGGCGCACGGCTGGTGCGCGACCCACCTGTCGCAATGGCAGAAGGGACACACACCAGGTGAGCCCCGGCCGCGCCGCTCCAAGAAGCCGGCTGCCCTGAAGTCGCTGCCCTCCACGTGGGAGAAGTCATCCACTGCGCCTGCCCGGGTGAAGGCGCAACAGTCTGCCCTGATGCGGACCGTCGTGTTCGTCCCGCCCACCCAGCCGGCCACCCTGGCCGCTGTCCTCGTGGGCCTGCGCGACCGCGGCTGCGAAGACCTCGCCGAAGCGCTCGGCGTGACGCCGGACCAGATCCGTGCAGAAGCTGCCCGGTGGGCATGGTGGGAAGGGACGGCCGCCTGATGCTCACCCTCACAGACATCCCGGAGCGCATCACATCGCGAATCGACTTCCAGGACGATTGCTGGATCTGGACCGGCTACCACAACGCCACCGGGTATCCCTACTCGTCGCTCGACGGCCGAGACCAGCCTGCGTACCGCGTGGTCTACCAGATGGTCGTCGGGCCCATCCCAGAAGGTCTCGAACTCGACCATCTCTGCAACGTGCCGTCCTGCGTCAACCCCGATCACTTGGAGCCGGTTACCCACGCCGAGAACATGCGCCGTATCCGCGACAGGCAGTTGGCCTGCCGCCGCGCTGGCCACGACTGGACTGACCCGCACAACGTCCGAGTTCGAAAGAACGGCTCCCGCTACTGCGCGGAGTGCGATCGAGAATCGCTGCGCCGTAACTACGAACCCACCGGACGGCCGCAGAACGGCACGCAGGACGCATGTCGTCGTGGCCATCCGTACTCCGGAGAAAACCTCATCATCTCCACCCACCCAGATGGACGGTTCCGGCAGCGCCGGTGTCGCGCCTGCATTGCCGAACTCAGGAAGGCCTCCCGATGTCATTAACCCTCGCGGACTTCTTCTGCGGCGCCGGCGGCAGCTCGACAGGCGCGGTCCAGGTGCCCGGCGTCCAGTTGCGGGCTGCCGCGAACCACTGGAAGCTTGCCGTCGACACCCACTCGGCGAACCACCCCGGCGCGGACCACATCGTCGCCGACCTGAGCCAGTACGACCCGCGCTACTTCCCGCACACCGACCTCGGCTGGTTCAGCCCAGAGTGCACCTGGCATACCGGTGCGCGCGGCAAGCGGTACGACGGCGACACCAACCAGCCCGACATGTTCGGCGAGACCCTGCCCATCGAGGCCGCCGAGCGTTCCCGGGCGACCATGTGGGACGTGGTCCGGTTCTCCGAGTACCACCGCTATCGGGCCGTGTTCGTCGAGAACGTTGTCGAGATCTTCAAGTGGCCGCCGGTGCATGCCTGGCTGGCCGCGATGCAAGCGCTCGGCTACCGGTGGCAGGTCATCAGTCTCAACGCGATGCACGCGCAGGCCCACGGCCTTCCCGCGCCACAGTCCCGTGACCGGGTCTACGTCGTGTTCTGGCGGGCCAAGGACCGCGCGCCTGACCTCGATAGTGTCGGACGCCCGCCCGCCTACTGCCCCAGCTGCGGCGAGGTTGTGCAGCCAATCCAGACGTGGAAGAACGGCCGGACGGTCGGCAAGTACCGCGCCCAGTACCACTACCGCTGCCCCAAGCACTCGTGCCGCGGGCAGATCGTCGCGCCGGGATGGCTGCCCGTCGCGTCCATCATCGACTGGTCGAACCTGGGTGAGCGCATCGGGGACCGTGACCGCCCGTTGAAGCCGAAGACGCGGCGCCGTATCGAGGTTGGGATCGAGCGGTTCTGGACGCCGTTCGTGGTGGCCGCGTCCGGCCAGACCTACGACGCTGCCGACCCGCGCCATCCACGTTTCGGGGACCCTGACAGCTACTACCGGGCATGGCCGGTGAGCGACCCGGCCAGGGCCATCACCACCACGCAGGGCGAAGCTCTCGTCGTCCCGGTCGAGGGCCGTGCCGGCGACGACACCGCCAAGGCTGCCGACCAGCCGCTGCGGGCGTTGACCACCAGGAACGAGACCGGGCTCGCGACGCCCCCGTTCATCGCCGAGATGTACGGAACTGGTGGGGCGCGGCTCGCGTCTGACCCGCTCTCGACCGTCACCGCGGGCGGATTTCACCACGCGCTCATCACCGCCTACTACGGGCAGGGGGGTGCGCAGACAGCGGACGAGCCCTTGTCCACCGTCACGACCCATGACCGGCACGCGCTCATCACCCCTGCCGGTGGGACGTGGAACAGCGAGGCGTACCCGACCACCGACCCGATGCGGACACTCACCACCCGTGAGCCCGGCGCTCTGGTCACTGAGGGCCGCACGATCGCCGTGGATGATTGCCGTTTCCGGATGTTCGAACCTGCCGAGTCGAAGCGGGCGATGGCGTTCCCCAACGATTACCGGATGCTCGGCACTCGTCGCGAGCAGCAGCGGATGGCGGGGAACGCCGTCTGTCCTCCGGTCGCGCGTGATGTCGTCTGGGCAGTCTCCGAGGCACTCGGCGGTGCGGCATGACCCGCTACGAGGCGTTCCTGCGTGACCTGCTGGCCGGCGATCCGGTGTCGGCGCTCGTCATGTGGCGGTCGAAGGACTGGACCGAGGCGGAGCGGGCGAAGGTGCTCCGGCTACTCAAGGCCGGGCTTGTGGTCGGACTGGAGGTACTGCCGTGAGCCGTCTCATGTCCGTGAGCTTCACCGAGCAGGCCGTCCGCGAGCGCCGCAAGACCGTGACCCGCCGCAAGGGCTGGTGGGAGGACTCCAGCGGCCGCCGCATCCTCAAACCGGGCGACCACCTGACCCTGTGCCGGAAGGTGATGGGCCGCAAGCCTGGCGAGCCGCTCGAGCGGATCTGCGAGGTCGAGGTGGTCAGCGTACGCCGCGAGCCGCTGACCCGGCTCTTCTACTTCGACACCCCCGAGGAGTACGCGTACGCCTTCGACGAGGTCGCTCGTGAGGGGTTCCCGGGAATGCACCCGGCCATGTTCGTGCGGGAGTTCTTCATCATCGCCCAGAGGATCCTCCCACCCACCGTGATCACCCGTATCGAGTGGAGGTACCTGACGTGAAGATCTTGGCGATTGACCCCGGTAACGCCGAGTCCGCATGGGTGCTGATCGACGCCGCAACGTGCCAGCCACTCGCGTTCGCGAAGGAACCCAACGAGGACGTCCGCGACCGCTTCGAGCTGGCCAGCTTCTCCCCGGCAGTGACCGCGATTGAGATGGTCGCCAGCTACGGCATGGCCGTCGGCGCGGACGTGTTCGACACCTGCGTGTGGATCGGCCGTTTCCAAGAGGTCCTGATCCGGGCTGGTGCCGATCCGCGACTGATCAAGCGGCACCCGGTGAAGATGCACCACTGCCACTCCGCGAAAGCGAACGACAGCAACATCACACAGGCGCTCGTCGATCGGTTCGCGCTGGGCGAGCGGAACCACGGGAAAGGCACGAAGTCCAAGCCTGGCTGGTTCTACGGCTTCTCGCGGGACGTCTGGCAGGCGTACGCCCTCGCCGTGTACGCGGCCGACACCATGGCTGGACGGGAGGCCGCATGAACACTCTTCCGATCCCTCTCCCCCACCGGGTCACGATCCGTAAGCGGGGTGGTGTCCGGCCGTGGTGTGCCGAGTGCTCCTGCGGCCGGTGGGGATGGCGGTCCGAGTTCCACCGCATCGCACTACTGATGGCTGAGGGGCACCTCCGCCGCCACTCCGGGAAGGCAGCCTGATGGCCCGCAAGTTCGCACAGGTCAAGGTGAGCATCTGGGACAGCGGGTCCTTCCGCAGCCTCAACGCCACCGCCCAACGCCTCTACTTCGTCCTCCTCACCAGAGTCGAGACAAGCCTCGCCGGAGTGATCGAGTGGCACCCGGGACGCTTCGCGCAACTCGCCAGCGACACCAGCCCGGACGACATCGAGCAGGCCGCGGCCGAGTTGGAAGAGGCCCGGTTCATCGTGATCGACCGCACCACCCAAGAGTGCCTGCTCCGAACCCTCATCCGGCACGACGAGACACTCCGGAAAGGCACCCGGGTAGCCGCCGGCGTCGTCGCAGCGTGGCGGGCGATCTACTCCAGACACCTCAGATCCGTGGTCGCTGACGAGGTCGCGAAGATCGAAACCACGTCAACGGTGCATCAAGTGATCGAACCCCTGATTTCTTGGCGTATCGAATGCCCTACCGAATACGTCAACGAGACGTCAAACGATATGCCAACCGATACCCTTTCCGAAGAGGTATCCGGGCAACAAGCAACAGGCAACATACAACAGGCAACATCGCGCGCTGACGCGCTGTTCACTGGATTCTGGTCGGTCTACCCGAGGAGGGTCGCGAAGAAGGCCGCCGAGAAGGCGTGGGCGAAAGCGGTCCGGGCCGTCGATCCGAACCTGATCATCGCCGGCGCCGCCCGCTACGCAGACCAGACCCGCACCTCCGACCCGAGGTTCGTGAAGCACCCGGCGACGTGGCTGAACGGCGGCTGCTGGGACGACGAGCCTGCATCCGACTCGGCCGATCCTGACGGGTGGATGAATGCCTGAGCTGCTGAATCCCGAACAGGCCGAGATGGCTGTGCTCCACGCCGCGTTCACCGATCCGCAGTGGACCCGCGTGTTGAAGGTCCGGCCGTGCGACTTCTACGACCCGGCGAAGGGCGCCCTGTGGCAGGCGTTCGGCGAGCTCGACGCGCAGGGCGTCGCCCCGGACCCCGGCACCGTCGCCCAGCACCTTCGCCTTGCCGAGCACCAGCGGCAACGCATGTCCGACCTGATGGTGGCGGTCGTCACCGATCCGTCGGTGCCTGCGAACGCCGAGACGCACGCCCTCACGGTCGCCGACCGGGCAACCCGCCGGGCCCTGCTCGCCGCCACCGACGGTGCGCGGCAGAAGCTGAACGACCTCACCCAGCCTGTCGACGCCGCGGTCGCCTACGTCGAGCAGGCACTGGTGGGTTCGTCGTCGGGCCAGGACCGGGAAGCCGACCAGCTGTGGACCTACGACGAGTTCGTGTCCCAGCCGCTTCCCCCGGTGGAGTGGGTGATCCCGAACCTGCTCGCCAGGGAGGACCGCCTCGTCCTGACCGGAACAGAGGGTGCGGGCAAGACGACACTGCAGCGCACGATCGCGGTCATGGCCGCCTCCGGTCTTCACCCGTTCACCCTGCAAACGATGGAACCCCGACGGGTCCTGTTCGTCGACTTGGAGAACCCGAACCGGATCATGGTGAAGCGGTTCCAGGAGATCGGCGCGATCGCGGAACGCCGCGGCCACCACCCGCACCTGCTGAACATCCGCCGCATCCCGCAGGGAATGGACTTGTCCAGGCCGGATCACCGGATGCGGCTGCGGTACCTGTGCCAGGCGACCCAGCCGGAACTGTTGGTGATCGGGCCGGCGTACAAGATGGTCCGCACCCACGCGAACGAAGGGTTCGAGGAGTCGGTCGCGCACATCGCCGAGGCGCTGGACGACTTGCGCGAGGAGTACCGGTTCGCGCTGCTGCTCGAGCATCACATTCCGAAGGGTGAGCAGGGCCGGGATCGTGGCGTGGCGCCGATCGGGTCGTCGTTCTGGCTGCGGTGGCCCGAGTTCGGGATCGGTTTGAAGCTCGACCCTGCCTCGACGTTCCATGACCGTCGCGCCGAGCTGGTGCATTGGCGTGGCGCCCGTGACGACCGGCCTTGGCCGAAGCAGTTGGAGTCGGGTGGTCCCGGCTCTCTTCCTTGGATCGACAGACAGTCCCTAGCAGCCTGAGGAGGCACACATGTCAGGAGAGACGCAGATCACCGTGGTTGGGAACCTGGTGGCGGATCCGGAACTTAAGTTCACCCCGTCTGGGGCGCCGGTCGCGAACTTCACGGTCGCGTCGACGCCGCGGGTGTTCGACCGGCAGGCGAATGAGTGGCGGGACGGGGACGCGATGTTCCTGGCCTGTCAGGTGTGGCGTGGCGCGGCGGAGAACGCGGCCGAGTCCCTGCGTAAGGGGATGCGCGTCATCGTGCAGGGCCAGCTTCGGTCGAGATCGTTCGAGACCCGGGAGGGTGAGAAGCGGACCGTGTTCGAGGTGGTGGTCGAGGAGGTGGGTCCGTCGCTGCGGTACGCGACTGCGACGGTGACTCGTTCGCAGCAGGGCCAGCAGGGTGCGGGGTGGTCGAAGGACCGTGCGGAGGCGAAGACGGGCCGGGACCCGTGGGCCACCGCCAGCAACGACGAGCCGCCGTTTTGATCGGGGTGTGGTGATGAAGAAGTCCGTCATGGCAGCCCGGATCCGGGTGTTGGAGTCCGACCTCGAGCTCGTTCGGGCCCGCGACGAGATGCACCGCGAGGGACAGGTGCGTGCCGAGTCCGCCCTGCGGGAGACCGGCGAGGTGCTGGCCACGATCACGGCTCGCGCGATCAAGGAAGACAAGGGCGCGGTCGGTGGGTGGTTCGCGTGGCTGATCATCTCGACGCCGACGCTGATCCTGCTGGCTGAGCAGGCGAAGGGTGCGCTGGAGGCGAACGTGGAGGCGTTGCGCCATTTCGATGCATGGACGTTGGGAAGGGGATCGAAGTGAAGTTCTGGGTGTGGATGGCTGGCGTGGTGTTGGCCGCCGGCGGGGTTGTGGCGCCTGCTGTTCCGGCGGCCGCGGCCGG
>MTLC01003353.1_pt2 | contig 13841 bp, 11 predicted proteins | sample 1982451 | NCBI WGS metagenome assembly MTLC01 (sample SAMN05710165, study PRJNA340218) | biofilm metagenome | isolation source: sample SPH anode biofilm adapted to +100 mV | place: USA | collected 2012-02-03 | reverse complement strand
CGCCTTAAATTGGGACGACCCGGGAAGAACAACCTCTCGTATCAGAACCAGGGTGGATGCGTTGCTTGCCAGAGAAGAGGTGAATTGTTGCTGGAGCGGCAAACCACTTCGCGGTGCGAAGTATGCGATCGATCATGCATTTCCGTTCGTCCGTTGGCCAAACAATGATTTATGGAACCTGTTGCCTGCCAGAGCTGTCATCAATTTGCAGAAATCCGACAAACTGCCAAGCCGCGTGAAGCTGTCACAATCGAAGGAGTTGATTCTGCACTGGTGGCAACAGGCATGGCATGACAATAAAACCGAATTCTTCACCCAGGCCAGTTTCGCACTCCCCAGCATTCAGCCGCATAGTGAAAACTATGAGGATGTTTTTGAAGCCATGTCACTGCAGCGGGATCGGATCAAGGATTTCCAGCAGCTGGAAGATTGGGGGTGATTTTCTTTTTATTCCCATTTGAAAATTATATCTAAAGCTATCATCATTGTTTCATTAGCATCGCATTGGTATGTGAATGGCAAGATGCCAGATTCAGTTGACTGCTCAATGAAATAAGGATATTGATTTGATCATCGCACTCGCTCTCTCAACCTCAATTATCGGTTCTATTGGAAACTTCATCGTACAAGATATTACCGACACAATGGACACCTCCCTGAAAAGTGAATATGTGAAATATCACGATCAGGAAATAGTGTATCAGCATTAAATGTGGCGCATTCCGAACCAGTCAGTCTGTTCAAACTTTGAGGCCTATTCGCCGGAGTTTACAAAATGCACTGTCGCTGCAAGTCAGTATTTTTCAGAGACATGTAAAGCCTTATCCGAAACAAACACCACCAGTAATAACATTCAGCAAATTCGCAGCATGATGTGTACCGCTGCCGTAAATTTCAAACCCACAATTGCAGAAATCAGTTCGTCAAAAGCCAAAAGCGGCTTAGAAAAATTAGAGCAGGAATGTAATCTATTGATCATGCAGGCTTCTTCCTCTGACGACGTAGCGATTACAAAACAACGTGATCGCGTTTGTGCTAAGTACAATGCCGCCGCTCAGTAGTTATTCAATGTACTCACATGATTAAAAAGGCCAGCGCAATATGAATCTGAATGTCAGTTACTTTATTACGCCATTACTCGATCAACTGATGGCACAGATGGTCTATATCCTGCCAGTTCTTGTTCTGGTTACCTTATTCAAATCTCGTTGGTTTAAAGGAAAGTTGGGTGAGTTTTTCGTGAATTCATCTGCGAAATTGCGACTAGATAACAAAATCTATCATCTGATCAAAAACGTTACATTGCCGACAGAAGACGGCACAACACAAATCGACCACATTATTGTTTCTATCTACGGTGTCTTCGTGATTGAAACGAAGAATATGAAAGGCTGGATTTTTGGTGCTAAAGACCAACGAACCTGGACCCAAAAAATCTTTAAAGAGAGCCATAAATTCCAGAATCCACTGTTTCAGAATTACAAACATACTCAGACGTTAAAAGAGTTACTCGAGCTAAATGATCAGCAGATCCACTCAGTGATTGCATTTATGGGTGAAGCAACATTTAAAACTGAAATGCCGGAGAATGTAACTCAAGGCGGAGGCTATACCCGTTACATCAAGAGCAAAACCACGCCTGTTCTGACGGAGTATGAGGTCAGCGCAATCATAGATAAAATAGCACAAGGCCGGTTGCTTCCTTCATTTAAAACTGATCGCGCGCACGTTGCATATTTAAAAGAAAAAGCCGCGGAGAAATCTCAACAGAACCTTTGTCCTAAATGCGGTGCGGTAATGGTGTTGCGTGAAGTGAGGAAGGGAGAAAATGCGGGAAAGCAAATTTGGGGCTGCGTAAGTTATCCAAAATGCAGAGGTATTCGGGAATATCAACGCCCCTGACAAGCGAATAGCGAGAAATATATTTTCGGCCTCAAGTAGAGATTAAAGCTAAAGCGGATGTGTTTTTATTTTTGTGATACAAGATCAAAATATAAAATAGGAAATATCGAATAAAAGTGGAATGATACATGCCAGACTAAAATAGTTTTCCATGAGTATGCTGTTATGGAATGTAAGTGTTTCCTGTTTGATTTGGATGGTACCTTAATTGACTCCTTACCTGCCTCAGAGAAAATATGGACGGAGTGGGCCATCACACACCATGTAGTGCCGGACGATGTTTTACATTATATCCATGGCAGGCAAGCAATAGAGTCATTGCGTTATTTCTTAAGAGGCAAAAGTGATGAAGAAATTCATTACGAGTGGCTAGAATTAGAAAGGAAAGAATGTGCAGAGGTTGAAAGTATAACTGCATTACCTGGTGCATTAGATATTTTAAATTTCTTAGGGCAACATCAAATCCCATGGGCCATCGTGACATCGGGAACACCCAAGCTGGCCCGGGCACGGCATGCTGCAGCTCAGTTACCTATGCCCAATCTTTTTATTACAGCAGAACATGTTAAGAACAGTAAACCGCATCCCGAACCCTATCTACTTGCAGCCAGTCGGTTAGGTTTTGAGCCAGCGCAATGTGTTGTTTTTGAAGATGCAATTGCCGGTATTCAATCCGGGCTTTCAGCGGGATGTAAGGTGATCGCAGTTAATGCACCATTAGATACTAAATGCATGCAAGATATTGATTTTAATGTTAAATCAATACAGCAGTTATCCTATAACTGTTTAGCCAACGGGCTGGTAAAAGTGACCTGCAGGTAATGAGAGCGTTTTCTGCTTAATAACGTGGATGCTGTAAATGAATACTGAACTGATTGCTACTCTTGAGTCATTGCTACTACCTGAAAAAGGGATCTCAGAGGTAGTGTTTTCCGGAGAAACAACGACTCCGCTTCCAATGGCGTATCAAGTCAATTTTCCGCGACTAGAGCTGGTAATTGATGGTGCGATTGAAATGTCAATTGGTGGTGATACGGATAAGATCAGTAAATTCATGCAAACATCACCAGTGGCGTTATTTGTCCCTGCCGATGGATGGAACCGACCTGAATGGAAAGATCCGGTTACCACGCTAAGTGTGTTGTTTAGTAAACAACAAATAGGTTTCAGCCTTACACACTGGAATGGCAAGAAATTTGAGATATTGAGTAAAGAACATATTTCAATATCTAAATCCAGAATTTGTGAATTAATGCTTCAGGTGTTAAAGGAGTTATCAATTCAGGTTGAACATTCTGCGACTTCCGTACAACTCATAAGAGCCTTGATTTGCTTCTCAATCGAGAACCTAAAGAATACGGCCAGTAAATACTCCAGAGGGTATGCTTTATTTGATGCTGTACGAAATTTTATAGAAAAAAACTATCAGCAACCATTGACCCGAGAGTCTGTTGCTGCAGACTTTTTCATTTCGCCCAACTATTTGTCCTGGCTATTCAGAAAGGAAGGGCATATGACATTTGGCGATTACATTAATCACGTCAGATTAGAACGGGCGAAATTTCTGTTGAAACGATTTGATCTTACCATTCACGAAATATCTCACCAGTGCGGATTCAATGACGCCAATTATTTTTGCAGGATCTTCAAGAAAAAGACGGCATTAGCTCCAACAGAGTATCGCAAGCAGTTTCGTGTCAACCAATAGTTAAAGGTCTAGTTTGGCACCCTTTGGATGATTCAGGATCTTATCTACTGCTCTGAATAGCTTGTCAGTATTAAGCATGATATCGCTGATACTTACATTGATCCGTCTGCAAGGAATTTCAAATCGTTCTGCACCTGCAATATTGATGTCAGACGTGATAATAACTACATCGGCATTCCGAATGGCCTCTTCATCAACATGCTGTTCTGAACCGAGAACACCTTGAGTTTCTACAATGAGTTTATAGCCTTTGGTAGCACAGTATTTTTTTAATTTTTCAGCCGCCATGTAAGTGTGAGCTACACCTGTTACGCATGCTGTTACAGCTACTAAATTAAGGTTAGTTTTCATAAAACACTCAGTTGTACAAACTCTAATAATCAGAAATTATAGTTCTTTTTTTATCAAATTTCAAAAATATGTTATCTGAATGAACCTTCTGCCTAAAGAAAGAGGGGGGTATTCCCCCCTCATTTTTATTTTTTTGTCATATAGGCTTCTATTTTATCCATCATTTTTTTTGAACTGCGAATGATTTCGCTACAACCTGCTTTAATGGTAGGTTTTCCTTTAAAACGATCTTCACCTTTAATTTGTACATCAGTTGTTAATATCACAATATCAGCACTTTTAATTACACCGGCATCTAAAGGATTATCAATTCCAAGAGAACCTTGTGTCTCGATAGTAACATTCCAGCCTTTTTCCTGAGCGGAAGAAATAATTGCTTCTGCCGCCATATAAGTATGAGCAACCCCCGTAGGGCATGCAGTAACGCCTACTATACTTACCATGATAGTAATCTCTCTATAAAATATGTTGATATTTAAAAGTTAAATATCTGAATATTTGTTTGATTAAAGTGCAGACACCGTTTTAGTTAAGCCTGGCATATTGAAACATTCAGCTTCATTTTGAATCATATCTTTAATCTTGTTGATTAAATAACGATTTGGATTGACACCAAATTTTTCCAAATTAGAGAACATGACTTCTTTTTCACGAAGAACAGATTCTTTTTCATAGTTGTAGTGACCACTCAATTCACATACAACCTGAAGCAGTTCTTCATTTTTTAACAGCTCTTCATCAGTGATATTCTTATGTTCATCAGTCATCCATTTCTTCCATTTATGACTTAGAACGCATTCTTTCTTCAACTGCGTAGTAAATGATGAACAATTACTGATTAAGTTTTTACTTGCCAGATCTTTTTCTACTTCATGCAATTTTAAATATGCACGAGTTTCAATGGTGCCATAGGCTGGTGCCACGTTCATTGCTGTAATACCCAATCCCGGGTGTTTCAGCAGAATGTCGTCTGGCAGATAGTCACCGTTATGTTCTTTCAGACCAACACCATAGCGGGCAGCAATCTGACCTAAATTGTGTGATTGAACTTCAGTAAAGTGACCTACGTTTTGGGTTAAACGAGTGAGAGTACCTGTTTGTCCTACAATAAATACCGGCTGAGGCAAATCTTTCTCTTCAAGACGTTTACTCAGTGTCACAATAAAGTTTTCAAATGTCTCTAAAGAAGTCAAACCACCGTTTGTTTCTTCTGTTCCAACTTCATAGAACACTTCTGGCAGGTTATTTTCTTTACGATATTCTTCACAGAATCCAATTAAATCAATGGTACGGTCAAGAACCACGTTCACATCGATCACTTTGCCGACTACATAAGGATCTTTAGTTGGGTCGATATGCAACAGGTGGAATCCGGCTTTCATATCTTCTATATAAGACTTACGAGCCAGTTTCATCGCCTCTGCTTCTGGCAGATGATTGCTACGTTCTGCATCACGCTGCCATGGACCGCCGTGATCACGGCATAAGAAGTAATCGCCATCAAAATTTACTTTATCTGCGATTGCTTTCAGGTCTGAAGCAAAGCGATATTGATCCCATCCATTTACGTAACCAGCACCAAATTCATCGGCATCAACCTGATTTCGGCTCGCAATAAACATAATTGGCATTTCAAGATCACGACCTAGCTCAAAGCAAGCCTGGATCAGGTTTGGCGACATAGGACCAATACCGAGCATTGTCACTTTATTATTATTTTTAACAATGTAATCTACGTATTTCTTTAATGAGTTTTTCATATTTACCTCTTCTACGGCTATGGGGTACTGACTCTGTGTTTGTCTGATTTAATTTAGGGTGATGTTAAAGTCGTCATCCACAGAGTCAGCTTTTTCTGCTTTTGAGCTTTTCCAGAATTTTTTCAACAGCATTACTGCAACCGCGGTTGTTAATGCGCCAAGTACTACCGCAATTACATATCCAACCGGATTACCTACGATTGGCAGTACAATCAGACCACCCCATGGGGCATGGTTAGTCGCACCGAACATTAATGAAGTGATAGAAGCTACTGCGCCACCAATCATGTTTGCAGGGATAACACGCAGTGGGTCTGATGCTGCGAACGGAATTGCACCTTCACTGATACCAATACAGCCCATGATCAACGCTGGTTTACCAGCTTCACGTTCTTCTTCAGTAAACACGCCACGGAACAGGAATGTAGCCAGTGCCATACCGAGAGGAGGTGTACATACCGGAGCTGCAACAGCGGCCATCAGTTCAGGGTTGGTACTCATCAACGCAACAGCAAAGAAGAATGCGGTTTTGTTCATTGGACCACCCATATCGAAGGTGATCATGCAACCGAGGATAATACCCATCATGATTTTGGATGAATCCTGCATGCCGGCTAACCAGTCACCCATATATTTCATCAGGCCAGCAATTGGTTCACCCAGCACGTAGATCACGATCAAGCCAGTGAGGAATGTCGCGACGAGAGGGATAATGAAGATTGGCATTATCGATTTCAGAAAATCAGGTAATTTTAATGATTTAATGATTTGGATAATGTAATGAACGATGATCCCGGCGACGAGACCTGCAAGCATCCCGCCCAAGAAACCAGCGCCCATTGAGTTGGCTAAATATGCCCCGATTGCACCTGGAGCAATACCCGCTTTATCACTGATAGAATATGAAATAAAGCCGCCAAGGATTGGAATAAATAATGTCAACCCGGCAATACCGATTGTAGACATTGCTTTCAGGAAGCCAGTATCCGGAACAGCGGCTTTACCGCTAATCATAACAGCGAGAGCCAATAATACCCCGCCAGCTACAACGAACGGGATCATATAGGAAACACCAGTCATAAAATGTTTCCGTGTGTCTTTTAAAATTGACAACATAAATTTTTCCTTATGAAATTAAATTTCAATTTAATTAAATAGTTACTTCATCCTGTTTATAACTGGAACCAGAAATTTAAATTGCCACTATTTTTGATTTTTTATTGCTTTGACTGCATTTTCTTTCGTTATGCCAAAATGCTGGTATAACAATTCTGCTGGAGCTGATTCGCCAAAGGAGTCCATCCCAATAACCGAACCATCTAACCCAACATATTTGAACCAGAAATTTTTACTTGCAGCCTCAATGGCGACACGATTTCTGATTGATTTTGGTAATACCAACTCTTTGTATTCTTCACATTGAGCATCAAACACATCTGTAGATGGCATTGATACAACGCGAGTATTAAAGCCATCCTTTTCCAGCTCAGTCGCTGCCTGCATAGCTAAGCCAACTTCAGAGCCGGTAGCGATGATGATTGAGTCAACCGGGCCTGCTGGCTCTCTCAGAACATAACCACCTCTATTAATATTATTCAGTTGTTCCGGAGTGCGTGCTTGCTGTTCCAGATTTTGTCTGGAGAAAATTAAAGAGGTAGGGCCATTTTCATTTTCAATGGCATATTTCCAGGCCACTGCGGTTTCAACCTGGTCACAAGGGCGCCATGTTGAAAGATCCGGCGTGCTACGCAGCGAAGTTAGTTGTTCAACCGGCTGATGGGTTGGACCATCTTCGCCCAGGCCAATAGAATCATGCGTATAGACAAAAATGGCACGCTGTCTCATTAAGGCCGCCATACGCACAGCATTACGCGCATATTCCATAAACATTAGGAACGTTGCGCCGTAAGGGATAAAGCCACCATGCAACGCAATACCATTCATGAGTGCGGACATACCAAATTCACGAACGCCATAGTGAATGTAATTCCCTGATGCATCGTCGTTGGTCAGGGACTTCGAACCGCTCCACATTGTCAAATTAGATGGTGCTAAATCGGCAGAGCCACCTAAGAATTCAGGTAACAACTTGCCGTAAGACTCAATTGCATTTTGGCTTGCTTTACGTGAAGCCAATGTCGCCGGTTTAGCTTGAAGCTGTTCAATATAGTCCTGAGATTGACTTAACCAGTCAGCAGGTAATTCACCGTCAATACGACGCTGATATTCACTTGCCAATTCAGGATAGGCATTTTCATACGCCGCAAATTTCTCATTCCATGCCTTTTCTTTTACGGCACCCATTTCTTTTGCATCCCATTGAGCTGCAATGTCGGAAGGGATGACAAATGGTTCATGCTGCCAGCTTAGGAATTCACGGGCAGCTGCAATTTCAGCGGCACCTAATGGCGCGCCATGGCAGTCGTGTGAACCTGCTTTATTCGGTGAACCAAAACCAATCACTGTTTTACAACAGATCAGTGTAGGTTTGTCTGTTTCGGCTTTGGCGGCTTCAATAGCAGCTTTGATGGCTTTCGCATCATGACCATCAACAGCACGGATAACATGCCAGCCATAGGCTTCAAAACGTGCAGGGGTATCGTCGGTAAACCAACCCTCAACATGACCATCAATAGAGATACCATTGTCATCCCAGAAGGCGACTAATTTGCCCAGTTTCAATGTACCCGCTAATGAACAGGCTTCATGAGAAATACCTTCCATCATGCAACCATCACCCATGAAGACATAGGTATGATGATCGACAATGTCATGGCCCGGACGATTAAATTGTGAGGACAGGATTTTTTCTGCCAAAGCCATACCAACGCCATTCGCAATTCCTTGACCCAGAGGTCCCGTCGTTGTTTCTACGCCTGGCGCATAACCATATTCTGGATGACCCGGAGTCTTGGAATGTAATTGGCGGAAATTCTTTAAATCATCAATCGATAAATCATAGCCAGTTAAATGAAGCAAAGAATATAACAACATTGAACCGTGACCATTTGACAGAATGAATCTATCACGATTGCTCCATTTAGGATTTGATGGATTATGATTTAAAAAATCACGCCATAAAACTTCTGCTATATCCGCCATGCCCATTGGTGCACCTGGATGACCTGAATTAGCCCTTTGAACCCCATCCATTGATAATGCGCGTATAGCATTAGCTAGAACTCGACGTTCCATAATTGACTCCTGGAATTAACTTTAAACTCTGAGTATATTGATATTTAAATTTTGCTTAATTTTTCTTTAATGATGGATTCGAGTTTTTCTTGATCCTTGGCAAAAGCTCTAATACCTTCAGATAGTTTTTCTACTGCCATCGCGTCTTGATTATGTTCCCATCTGAAAGCAGCTTCTGTAATTACTGTTTTAGTAATTTCCTTGTTGTTTTCATCAATAATTGAAGGGGTAATATCGCCTTCCATATTGCTAAGTTCTTTCAATAATTCAGGATTGATAGTCAGGCGATCACAGCCAGCAAGCGTAATAATTTCATCGGTATTACGGAAGCTTGCACCCATAACAATGGTTTTATAACCATTCTCTTTATAGAAATTAAAAATATTCTTAACTGAAATGACACCTGGATCTGTTTCCGCAGTATAAGTTGTACCTGTTTTGGCTTTGTACCAATCCATGATGCGACCAACAAAAGGTGAAATCAGGTATACACCAGCATCAGCACAAGCCTTGGCTTGGGCAGCCGAGAACAATAGAGTAAGGTTACAATTTACACCTTCAGACTCCAGTTTTTTGGCCGCCTGAATTCCTTCCCAGGTTGATGCGATTTTAATGAGAATTCGGTCTTTTGAAATCCCAAATGACTCATATAAATCAATCAGTTCATGTGCTTTTTTGATGGTTGATTCAGTATCAAATGACAGACGAGCATCTACTTCTGTCGAAATACGGCCCGGAACGATATTCAGGATTTCCTTGCCAATACCAACAGCCAACAAATCTGCTATGTATGAGACTTTGACCGAATCAGGGATCTGTTCTTTCTCTGCCCGAATTAATGCACTTTCAAATAGATGATCATATTTTCCACTTGTAATTGCCTTCAGTATTAAAGATGGATTCGTGGTTGCATCTTCAGGCATATGCTCTTTAATTGAATCAATATCACCAGTGTCTGCCACAATGACGGTATGCTGTTTAAGAGCTTCTAACTTATTCATCTGATCACCTATATCAAGCTAAGTTTTCAATAAAAATCGTATTTAGATCTTCTATACAATGTGCGTTATATATTTGGTCTCTAAATCCTTGGTTCATGATTTTTTTCGCTAACTTCGAAAAAATCTTCATGTGTTCGTTGCCACTTGAATCAGCTAGTTCTTTTTTCAACGTAAGCATTACAATTACAGATACTTCCGTATTTCCCCAATTGATAGGGTTGGCTAGCTTGCAAATACTAATTGTGTTACTTCTCATTTGTTCAGATTTTGAGTGAGGGATTGCAAATCCAAATCCAATATCTGTTGTATATGCCTCTTCCCGTGTCCATAAGTCATCTATCAATTTGAATCTATTTTTGCATCTGTCTGCTAAATATATTTTGTCAACAATTCCTTTGATGGCTTCTTCTTTATTTTTATAGTCAGCATCAATAGAAATACAATCGATGGTGATAATCTGGTCATCTCTAACTTGTGTTTCTTCTGTTTCTAATAATCTTTCGACTTCATCGATTGTTTTGCACGCACAGATTTTTTCTGACAAAGAACGGCATAAATTGAAATCTAACTTAGCCATTTCTTCTTTAGTACGGGCAATGACATTGCCACTCATACTGATTTCATCCAGCCCTAAACCAATAAGGATTGGCAATACCTTTTGCATGCCTCCCATTTCGCCGCATAAACCAACCCATTTTCCGTGTTTATGTACGGTATCGATAATATGTTTAAGTGCTCTGATAAAAGCTGGATTCAGGCAATTGTAATACTTGCTGACGTTATGGTTATCCCGGTCAACTGCCATCAGATACTGAGTCAGGTCGTTACTACCGACACTAAAGAAATCAAGTTGTTCACAGCATTGGTCGATAATGAACATGATTGATGGTACTTCAATCATGATCCCTACTTGATAGTTGTTTGCAACAGGGTGTCCCTCTTGTATAAGATATGCTTTTGCTTTTTCAATTTCAGATTTTATCCATATCACTTCATCATATGAGCACACCATTGGAACCATGATTTTTACTGGTCCAAGCATTGTTACTTTTAAAATTGCGCGTAGTTGCTCTTGGAATAACTGATTAAATTCTTCATAAATCCGGATTCCACGATAACCAAGGAATGGATTGTGTTCTTTATTGATTTTTATGAATTCAGCGGGTTTATCTCCACCAATATCCATAGTGCGAATAATTACCGGCTTGCCTTGTGCCGATTTTACTGCTGCAGAAAATGATGCATATAATTCATCTTCTGTAGGAGCTGATGACCGGTCCATATACAACATTTCTGTTCTGAATAAACCAATCCCATCCGCTCCAGAGTTGAATGCTTTTTCTGCTTCTTCACCGGATGCAATATTTGCTGCAATTTCAAATGATTTTCCGTCGTGTGTTTTTCCTAGTAAAAAACAGCATTTTTTCTGTTTATTAGATAATTGCTCACTAACATGATTTTCCTGAGCATAATATCTGGAAACACTCTCTGAAATATCATGAACTAGAATGCCAAAATTTCCATCAAGAATAATTTCTTTTCCTTCAAGAAAAGCAACACCGGCATAATCAATACCAATGATTGTAGGTATACCAAAAGAGCGAGCTAAGATGATCGTATGAGATGTATCGCCAGCCTGAGATAAAACCAAACCTTTGAGGAATGATTTATCCATGTCAATAAACTGGCCTGGAGTCATGTTATCCGCTATGCAAATTGAGTTCTCCGTTAATTTGAATTCATTTTGTGATAACAGATTAGGATCTACAAAGCTTATCAATTTATATGCGACATCAATTACATCCAATTCGCGTTCTTTGAGATAATTACTCTCAGCTGCTCTGAATGTGTTTCTGAACGTCTTAATGACATCATTTATCGCTTTGATACAATTTTTTCCTGTAGTGATCTCTTTTTCGACCTTTTTAATAAAGTCGATATCTTCAAGAAATGAGATCTGAAATCCCAGGATGTCTTTCTCTGTAGCAGAGCATGTACATAATTTGTCTTGTATAGAATTAATGGTTTGTTTTAAAGCTTTCTCAAACCGAATAGACTCATAATCAACTGGTCCAGATTGATCAATATCATCAACAATGGAGTCAATGTTGAAACTGTTGATCTGTTTCAATTTACCCAGACCAATACCATGAACAACCGCTTTACCTTTAACAAAGGCTGGGGATGATTTCATTAATGATCTAGGCAAAGTTGAGTCTTCATAATCCTCATTTTTACTTTCTTCTAAATCTGAGTCGCATTTTTCCAGTTCATCTTCGATAAACTTGGAAATAGTAATGAGAGCATTGTCCTCATCGACTCCTTTTATGATCAATGTACATTCATCATTGAGTAACGTATTGGTTCCAATAAGTGATAACACACTTTTTGCATCACCACTGATCTGATTTCTTTGGTTGACCCATGTGATATCAGAAATAAAACCATTACATAATTTTTCCAAATGACTTGCTGGTCGAGCATGGATTCCATTTTTTAATGTACACCGAAAACTATGTTCAATACTCATAGCGACCATAACCCCCAAAGATTCTATTCTAAGAATTTGCCGAATTAATATTATTGGCTGATGGTTATACAATAGAGCAGCGGGTATGGGTTATCTATCGCACACAAGGGTAAAAATCTGGACAAATGTACTATTCGCTTTTTTTTGTGATATTCATCTCAAATATATCAGTTTGTAACAAATCATAGATATAAATAAAAATTCATTATTTATCATGATGTTGATTTAAATTCTTCTTCGTGAAAGATTGTTCTTTTGTCTAGCATCACTGTGTTTCATTATATTTTTCTGGATATAAATCACATTTATGGTGTGCTGAGATGCTGATTTAACCTTCTCCGGAGAATTTCAGTTATCAATACTCACGCCTGATTTTCATTGGGACGAGCGTCTGCTTGTCCAAGACCGATGCCGGCGGGCGTAGCACCCGCTATGTTATCTGCAACATGAGCTGATCTTTCCCCAAACTCAGCCCGGCTTCATTGGTTCTACATCTATTACCGTACTAAATAACTGAACCTAATTGTGTTCCACCCATTTATTCTATGTTGCTGTTGCAAATGGACTGACATGATCCAGGAAATACTTCACTTTCCTCAGTAGCTCCCACATAGCCCGACATCGGTGATCTCTGGTGACCATCTCATGCATCGAGCGCCAAAGTAGTTCAATCCGATTGACCCAAGGTGAGTAAACAGGTTGAAATAGCAGCTCAAATTTCGGATTGTTCTCGAGCCATATCTGCGTCATCGGAACAGTTATTTAGGACAAATCAGCGCGATTGCCTATCAGGTTGAGCAACGGGTTCGGGATATCAAGAAAGATAGTTAATTAAGCTTGTTCTATCGGTATGCAGGGACACAACCACCCCGCCTTATTTCTGAGGAGTATGAATCGTGCTGCAAGTGGGTATATACGAGCAGTTAATCACTCAGTTGGTATCATCCCGCTTAGATCGAGATACTTTCTATGTGGGTGAACGGGCGCTTGAGCAGGCGGAGGCTGCAATATGGTTGTCTCGCTTTCTGAGCCGAATATTCGAATATGCGTTAGGTTCTGTACCCGCGGGCAACGATCAACTACAAAATCAAATCGAACTGGCGAACCAGTTATTAATGTGGCTCAAAGATCGTATTCAGGATGATGATTTCATTGAAGAAAACCTTATCCATAGCCAAGGTAAAATTCTGACTGCGCTTTACCAGCTTGAAAATCCGGTTGCCGCCAATCTTAAGCAATATGTCAGCGATATATTCCCACTCACCGGGCTGAGTCAGAGCGAGCTTTTTTGCGGTAGTAATGCAGGTATTTCATTAGATACTGAGCTCAAAAGAGAAATTCTGTCTGCGGACAAAATCTATTGGTTGGTCTCCTTTATTAAATGGGCCGGTATT
>MTLC01000316.1_pt2 | contig 13853 bp, 12 predicted proteins | sample 1982451 | NCBI WGS metagenome assembly MTLC01 (sample SAMN05710165, study PRJNA340218) | biofilm metagenome | isolation source: sample SPH anode biofilm adapted to +100 mV | place: USA | collected 2012-02-03 | reverse complement strand
GGCAGGCCGATGGAGGAGAAGGTGACGATCATGAACATGGTGGCGAAAACCGGCATCTGCTTCGCGAGACCGCCGAAGTCGGAGATGAGACGGGTATGGCGCCGCTCGTAGATGAAGCCGACGATAAGGAACAGCGCGCCGGTGGAAACCCCGTGGTTCAGCATCTGCAGCATGCCGCCGGTGACGCCCTGCTGGTTGAGGGCGTAGACGCCCAGCATTACGAAGCCTAAGTGGGCTACCGAGGAGTAAGCAACAAGTTTCTTGACGTCCTGCTGCATCATGGCGACAAGCGATGCGTAGATGATGCCGATTACCGACAGGGTCGCGATGAGCGGGGTGAACTGGGCGCTGGCATCCGGGAAGAGCGGCATTGCGAAGCGGACGTAACCGTAGGTACCGCACTTCAGCATGACGGCGGCCAGGATTACGGAGCCTGCGGTCGGTGCTTCGGTATGGGCATCCGGCAACCAGGTGTGCAGCGGGAACATCGGAACCTTGATGGCGAAGGCCAGGGCGAAGGCCAGGAACATCCACATCTGGGTGGCCGGGTCAAGGTGCAGTTCGTAGAAGCGCAGGATGCTGAAGTCGCCGCCGCCTGCCTTGAAGTAAAGAGCGATCAAAGCGACCAGCATGAGGAGCGAGCCGACCGCGGTGTAGATGAAGAACTTGACTGCCGCGTAGATCCTGTTCTTGCCGCCCCAGATACCGATCATGAAGTACATCGGGATCAGCATGATCTCCCAGAAGATGTAGAAGAGGAAGAGGTCGAGCGAGATAAAGGTACCGACCATGCCGACTTCGAGAAGCAGCAAGCAGATCATGTATTCCTTCACCTTCTCCTCAACCGCCGTGTAGGTGGAGAGGATGGCGATCGGCATGATGAAGGTGGTCAGGATGACGAGCCAGAGGCTGATACCGTCGATGCCCAGGTGGTAGCTCATCTGGAAGGGGCCGGCCGCGATCCAGGGGATGTTCTCGAGGAACTGGAACCCGCCGATGTCGGTGCCCGGCGCGTTGTACCCGGTGATCAGGGGCAGCGAGAGGATAAACGTCACCACCGTCACCGCCATGGCGATGGTACGGAGCACGCCGTGGCTGTTCTTGTTCACAAAGAGGAGCAGTATCGCCCCGATCAGCGGTGTGAAGGTTAATATGCTCAGTAACGGTAGCTGGCTCATTTACTCTGCTCCTTTTACTTCAGGTCAAAATTATCTGAAAGTCTTCAAGTCTTAACGGAAGAGGTATACCGCGACGATCAGCACCACGCCCAGAACCATGGAGAAGGCGTAGTTGTGAACGAAGCCGGTCTGCACGTAGCGCAGGATGCCGGAGAAACCACGGACCACGGCAGCAACGCCGTTCACGATGCCGTCGACCACCACCACGTCGAACCCTTTCCAGAGGAAGTTGCCGAGTGCCTTGCAGGGGTTGACGAACACGAAGTCGTAGATCTCGTCGATGTACCACTTGTTGTAGACCGCGCGGTGCAGCGCCGGGAAGGTCGCGGTGAACTTCTCGGGGATGCTCGGGGCGATGACGTACAGCGCGAAAGCGAGGCCGATGCCGGCGAAGGCGATCACGACCGAGGTGCCCATGAGACCCCACTCAAGTGCTACGGAGTGGACGCCGTGAGCGCCGTGGGCGATCGAGTACTGGGTCGAGTAGGCGAATACCGGCTCAAGCCAGTGCTCGAAGTAGTTCGGCATTTCGCCGAAGAGTTCGCCGAGGACCTTCGGCACGCCGACCCAGCCGCCGACCAGGGAGAGGAAGGCGAGGCAGACGAGCGGCACGGTGATGACCCACGGGGACTCGTGCAGGTGGTGCCATGCCTTCTCGGAGAGACGGGTCTTGCCGAAAAAGGTCATGCAAACCAGGCGGAACATGTAGAAGGCGGTCAGGCCAGCCGCGATGGCACCGGCTGCCCAGAGGGCGTAGTTGACGTCATGGTGATGCGGGTTGGCGAACGCCTGCCAGAGGATCTCGTCCTTGGAGAAGAAGCCGGCAAGGCCCGGAACGCCTGCGATGGCGAGGGTGGCGATGAAGAAGGTACCGAAGGTGACCGGCATCTTCTTGTACAGCCCGCCCATGTTCCTCATGTCCTGCGGGTCGGCCTCGGAGTGCTCGTGGTGCAGCGCGTGGTGCATGGCGTGGATGACGGAGCCGGAACCAAGGAACAGGCAGGCCTTGAAGAAGGCGTGGGTCATCAGGTGGAACACGCCGGCGGTGAAGGCGCCGACGCCCATGGCCAGGAACATGTAGCCCAGCTGGGAAACCGTGGAGTATGCGAGGACGCGCTTGATGTCGTTTTGTGCGGTGCCGATGGTCGCCGCGAAGAGGGCGGTGGCGGCGCCGACGCAGGCGACTACGAGCAGAGCGGTCGGGCTCTTGATGTAGATGAAGTTCATGCGGGCGATCATGTAGACGCCTGCGGTGACCATGGTGGCGGCGTGGATGAGGGCGGAGACCGGAGTCGGGCCTTCCATCGCGTCAGGAAGCCAGGTGTACAGCGGGATCTGGGCGGACTTGCCTGTTGCGCCCAGGAAGAAGCAGAGACAGATGGTGGTTACCACAGCGCCCGGGACGAAGAGGTCGGCGTTTTTCGCGAGCTCGACGAAGTTGATGGTCCAGACGTTGTTGTTGTGCCCCAGGTACCAGAAGAGGGTGAAAGTGCCGAGGAGGAAACCGAAGTCGCCGACCCTGTTCATCACGAACGCTTTCTTGCCCGCGTCGCCTGCGCTCTTCTTGTGGAAGTAGTAGCCGATCAGGAGGTAGGAGCAGAGACCGACGCCCTCCCAGCCGATGAACATGAGGAGCAGGTTGTTGCCCGACACGAGGCAGAGCATGGAGAAGGTGAAGAGGTTCAGGTAGGAGAAGTAACGGTAGAACCCTTCCTCGCCGTGCATGTAACCGATGGAGTAGAGGTGGATCAGGAAGCCGACCCCCGTCACGATCATCAGCATGGTTGCCGAAAGCGGGTCGATCAGGAAGCCGATGTCGGCCTTGAAGTTCCCCGACTGGATCCAGGTGAAGATCGTCTTTTGGATCACCCGCTCCTCGCCCGGCAGACTCAGGAGCTGGAACAGGATCCCGCAGGCGACCATGAAGGAGGCGAACACGCTACCGGCCGCGATACCGCCGATGACGGTCTCGTTTTTGATCTTCTTGCCGAGTAGGCCGTTGATGACCGAGCCGATGAGAGGGCACAGTGGGATCAACCATACTAAATCAAACATCCCTGACTCCTTTGTTCTGTATTCTTATAAGTCGTATCTTGGCAAGCGGCACGTCGCCGCCCATTCGCTTGTGACTGTCGCGGATCTCTCCGCCCGCAGCTGAGCGCGTCCAGTGGCGGCGGCGTGAAGCCCCGCTTCTAGAGTTTCAGCAGGTTGATGTCCTCGACGTCGATGGACTCGCGGTTCTTGAAGAAGGCGATCATGAGCGCGAGGCCTACTGCGGCCTCGGCCGCGGCGACGGTCATGACGAAGAACACGAAGACCTGCCCGTCGATGTTGCCCAGGTGCCTGGAGAAGGCGATGAAGGTCAGGTTCACCGCGTTGAGCATCATCTCGACGCACATGAAGATGACGATGGCGTTTCTCTTGGTCAGGACGCCGATGGTCCCGATGGAGAAGAGGATGGCCGAAACTATCAGGTAATTTTCGATCGCTAGCATGTCAGTTCCCCTTGTAGCGTTAAATTTTCTTCTTGGCGAGAACGACTGCGCCAACGATCGCAGCCAGGAGGAGCACCGAGGTGACCTCGAACGGCAGCAGGAAATCGGTGAAGAGCGCCTTGCCGATCAGCTCGACGTGCCCGACGCTTACGATCTGCTCCTTGGTCATGGTCCCGACCTGGCCGGTCATGGAACCCTTCATCAGGAACCAGACGGTCTGGAAGAGAACGAAGAGCCCGATGGCGGAGCCGGCGATCACCGCATGGGTGCCGCGCTTCACGGTCTCGACCCTCACGTTCAGGAGCATGATCACGAAGATGATCAGGACCATGATGGCGCCCGCGTAGACGATGACCTGGGTGGCCGCCATGAAGGGGGCGTCCAGCATGACGTAGAAGGTAGCCAGGCAGAAGAAGGTCATCACCAGCGACAGCGCGCTGTTGATCGGGTTTTTGCAGGTGACCACGAGGATGCTGGAAATGACGGCCACCGCAGCCACGACGAGAAAGAATAACGATTCCATTGCTGCTCCTTTATTTCTTTTCTAAGAGTCTGTCTTTGGTGTAGGTGAAGTCAGCGCGCGAGTAGTTGGCGAGTTCGAACTGTTCCGTCATCCGAATCGCGTCAACCGGGCACGCTTCCACACAGTAGCCGCAGAAGATGCAGCGCAGCATATCGATTTCGTATTTCGCAGCGTACTTGTCGTGGTTTGCGTCCTCGCCAGCCTCGACCGTGATGCACTTGGCCGGGCAGACGGTGGGGCAGAGGTAGCAGGCTACACACTTCGCCTTGTCGTGGGAGACGTTCAGCGCGTGCAGTCCGCGGAAACCGGGCTTGATCTCCGGACGCTCGGTCGGGTACTGCAGCGTGACCGGCTTCTTGAACATATGTGAAAGGGTGATCTGAAGACCTTTTATGAGCGGCATTATCATTTGCGGCACCTCGCCTAGAAGTTGTGTAACTTAAAGTCTGACTACTTGCTGATGAACATGACCCACAGGCCGGTCCCCACTACGTTGAGCAGGGTGAGCGGCAGGAACACCTTCCAGCCCAGACGCATCAGCTGGTCGTAACGGTAACGCGGGTAGGTGGCCCTGACCCACATGCAGACGAAGATCAGGAAGTACACCTTGGCGATGAACCAGAACCAGCCGGGAAGGAAGGCCGGACCTTGCCAGCCGCCCAGGAACAGGGTGGTGGTGACGGCGCAGACGGTGATCATGTTGGCGTATTCAGCCATGAAGAACATCGCGTACTTCATGGAGGAGTACTCGGTGCAGAAACCGGAAACCAGCTCCGTCTCGGCCTCGGGAAGGTCGAACGGGGTCCTGTTGATCTCGGCCAGCGAGCAGATGAAGAAGATGATGAAAGCGAAGGGCTGCTTGAAGGCGTACCATGCGCCGCCCGCCTGATCGGCTACGATCTTGTGCAGGCTGAGGCTCTCGGAGAGCATGAAGACCGAGATGATGGCGAGGCCGGCGGCAAGCTCGTAGGAGATCATCTGCGCCGCGGAGCGAAGCCCGCCGAGCAGGGAGTACTTGGAGTTGGAGGCCCAACCCGCGAGCACGATGCCGTAGACGCCCAGGGAAGCCATGGCCAGGATGTAGAGGACGCCGACGTTGATGTCGAAGACCTGCTTGCCGGCTTCATCGTAGTAGGCGGCGATCTGCAGCGGTACGGTGTACCCGCCGATGGTCACGCTGTCGCCGAAGGGGATAACGGCGAAGGAGATGAATGCCGGAATCAGTGCGACGAGGGGAGCTATCAGGAAAGCGAACTTGCTCGCCTGGGACGGGACGATCTCCTCTTTGAAGAACAGCTTAACGCCGTCCGCGATCGGCTGGAGCAGGCCGTGCCAGCCGGTCCTCATGGGACCCAGACGCACCTGCATGTGCCCGATGATCTTGCGCTCTGCGTAGGTGGCGTAAGCCACGGTAAGCAGTACGAAGACAAAGGCTACGAGCACTTTGGCAACCATGGCTATGTAGTACGCGACCGGCAGTCCTAAGATTAGCGTATCCATCTGATAGTCTTCCCCTCTTGTATAGATTTTCTAGCTGTCAGCTATTTCTTGGCGACGGTGACGTAGGTGACCTCGGCGCCGTCAGTGATGGTGTTGACGCTCCCCTCACCGAAGTGGTAGGGGGAGAAGACGACGCCCTGGGGCACCCTCTTGCCGACCTTGGCGGCAACCTGCACCGCGCCGGTGGCGCTCGTTACGGTGACCTGGTCACCCTCGGCGATCTTCAGTGCCGATGCATCGGCCACGTTCAGTTCCGCGTAGGCATCCGGGCAGACGTACATCGGGCCTTCGCCGAAGCGGCTCATGGTGCCGCAGTGGTACAGGGCGCTGCCGGTGACCATGGCGAGCTTGCCGGCAGCAGGTGCTGCCGTTTTTGCCTGAACCGGAACCAGTTTGGCGGCGACGGCGACCGGGTAAACGGCCCCTTCGTCCTTGAGACCCGCCTGGCTGAGACCCTTGTAAGCCGGGACGGTTGCTGCGATCTCGGTGAAGACCTCGCCCTGGTTGTTGTAGCGGGCCCCGCCGAGAGCCTGGGAGAGCGCGTTCAGGATCTCGAAGTCGGTCTTCGCAAGGCCCACCGCGGGAATCGCCTTCCGCACGTTCTGAACGCGGCGCCCGAGCGAGGTGAAGGTACCGTTCTTCTCCGCGAAGGAGCAGGCCGGGAGCACCACGTCGGCAAGGGCCGCGGTCTCGGTGAGGAAGAGGTCGGCAACCACCATGAACTCGACGTTCTCGAGCGCCTTCTCGACCTTCTTGCGGTTCGGGTAGGAAACCACCGGGTTCTCGCCGGCGATGAACAGTGTCTTCACGTTGCCGTTCGCGCAGCCGTCGATGATGGCGGAAGCGGCAAGCCCGGTCCCTTTCGGGTAGATACCCATGTCGACCGCGCCCTGGCTGTTGTTCTTCTCGCCCATGATGAGGAGACCCGAGCCTTCCTTGCCGATCTTGCCGGTGAGGATGGCGAGGTTGCCTGCGGCGGAGGCGAGGGCAGCGTTGTGACCGGGGTAGCCGAGGCCGATCGGCAGGATGATGAGTGCCTTCTCGGCGGTGGCGTAGTCTTTTGCGACTGCCGCGATCTCTTCGGCGGTGACACCGGCCTTCTCGGCGGTGGCATCGGCGACTGCGGCCTTCAGGGCGTCCAGACCGGCAACGCCTTCAGCGACGAGACCCTGGTCGATGACCGATTTGCAGAGCGCGTTGAAGAGGGCAACCTCGCTACCCGGGGTGTGGACCGTGGTCTTGGCGCCCGGCAGACGGGTGAGTTTACCTTTCTTGTCGGAGACGATCCTGATGGCGACCCCTTTTCTCTTCACGCCGAGGTTGATCTCGAAGCCGATGACCGGGTGGGTCTCGTAGGCGTCGGATTTCACGACGAGGAGCAGGTTCGACTTCTGGATGTCGGCGATCTCGGAGGGGGAGGCGGCCACGCCGAAGGAAGCGACAGCCCCCTTGGTGAGCGCCTCGTGGGCGAAGCCCGCCGAGTGGTCGATGTTGTCAGTGCCGATGGTGCCGCGGAAGACCTTCTCAAGGAGGAAGAGTTCTTCGTTGGTAAGCCTCGGGGTGGCAAGCGCCGCCACGGAAGCGGGATCGCTCTTGCCGGCGGAAAGCCTGGAGGTCACCTCGGCGAGGGCCTCTTCCCAGGTCGCTTCCTGGAGCTTGCCGTTTTTCCTCACGAGCGGACTGGTGAGGCGCTTGTCGGAGTTGACGAACTGGTAGCCGAAGCGGCCACGGGTGCAGAGCTGGCCGTTATGGAAGCCCTGGTTCTCGTCGTAGATGGTGGTGAGGACCTTGCCATCCTTGCTCCCCAAGGTGAGCTGGCAGCCGGTGCCGCAGTAGGAGCATACGCTCTTGGTCTTCTGCAGCGCCCACCAGCGGGCCTTGAACTTGAAGGGGCGGGAGTTCAGCGCGCCCACCGGACAGACCGAGACGCAGGAGCCGCAGAACTCGCAGTTCAGGGGGCCGTCGAACTCGGTGCCCATCTTCGCCTCGATACCGCGGTTGATGAAGGTGTAGGCGCCGAAGGAGACGATCTCGTCGCAGATCCTCGCGCACTTGCCGCAATGGATGCAGCGGTTCATGTCGCGCTCGATGAGCGGGTTCTCGTAGTCGATCTCGTGGTTGAACTTCTCGTCCACGAACCGGTTCATGTTCACCTTGTACTCGTAGGTGAGGTTCTGCAGATCGCAGTCCCCTGCGGCGTCGCAGACCGGGCAGTCGATCGGGTGCTTGAGGAGCAGGAGCTCAAGGACCAGCTTCCTCGCCTTCACGATCTCGTCGGTGGTGGTCTGCACGATCATACCCTCGGTGACCGGGGTGGTGCAGGCGGGGATGAGACGTCCCTTCATCTGCTCCACCTCGACGAGGCACATGCGGCAGCCGCCGAACGGGTGCAGCTTTTTGTCATGGCAAAGGATCGGTATCTTGATACCACACGCCTTGGCGGCGTCGTAAATGGTGGCGTCCTTTTCTACCGCAACCTGTTTTCCGTTTATCGTAAGATTTACCATCTCGACCTCTGTCTCCCCGGAGTCATAAATCTGGTTCTACGTTCTATGTTCTACGTTCTACGTTCAGGCTTTTAACTTAGAACCTGGAACGTAGAACTTAGAACTATCGTTATTACTCAATTGCCATGAAGCGGCAGGCGTCGTAGCAGGACTTGCACTTGGTGCAGTTCTCCTTGACCAGGAACGCCACCTCGCCCTTTTCCCACTTGATGGCGTTGGACGGGCAGGCCCTGAGGCACGCGCCGCACTTGACGCACTTCTCGGGAACCACCTGCCACAGGAGGAGTTCCTTGCAGGAGTTGGAGGGGCAGCGCTTCTCCAGGATGTGCGCCTCGTACTCGTGCCTGAAATACTTGACGGTGGAGAGAATCGGGTTCGGAGCTGTCTGCCCCAGACCGCAAAGGGATGCCTTCTTGATGGTGGCGCCCATCTCCAGGAGGGTGTCGATGTCTTCCATCTCGCCCCGACCTTCGGTGATCCTCTCCAGGATGTCGAGCATGGCCTTCAGGCCGATACGGCAGGGAACGCACTTTCCGCAAGACTCCATCTTGGTGAAGGAGAGGAAGAAGCGGGCCACGTCGACCATGCAGGTGGTCTCGTCCATGACGACCAGACCGCCGGAACCCATCATGGCGCCCGCCTTGATCAGCGAGTCGTAGTCGACCGGGGTGTCAAGCACCTCGGCCGGGATGCAGCCGCCGGAAGGACCGCCGGCCTGAACCGCCTTGAACTTGCGGTTGTTGGCGATGCCGCCGCAGACCTGGTAGATAACGTCACGTACCGACATACCGGCCGGAACCTCGACGAGACCGGTGTGCTTCACCTTGCCGGTGACCGCGAAGATCTTGGTACCCTTGGTGGTATCGGTGCCGAGTGACGAGTACCAATCGGAGCCCTTGTTGATGATGTGGCGCACGTTGGCGAAGGTCTCAACGTTGTTGATGTTGGTCGGGAAGCCCCAGAGGCCCTTGACCGCCGGGAACGGCGGACGGGGACGCGGCATGCCGCGCTCGCCTTCGATGGAGGCCATGAGGGCGGTTTCCTCGCCGCAGACGAACGCGCCGGCGCCCTTCTTGATCCTCATGTCGAAGTCGAAGCCCCAACCCTGGATGTTCTTGCCCAGGTACCCTTTCTCGTAGCAGGTATCGAGCGCCTTCTGGAGGCGGTCGATGGCGAGCGGGTACTCGGCACGGACGTAGACGTATCCTGCGTCGCAACCGATGGCGTAGGCCGCGATCATCATCCCCTCGATGACGCAGTACGGGTCGCCTTCGAGGATGGAGCGGTCCATGAACGCGCCCGGGTCACCTTCGTCGGCGTTGCAGATGAGGTACTTGTGGTTGCCCGGCGAAGCGGCGCAGAAGCTCCACTTCATGCCGGTCGGGAAGCCACCGCCCCCACGGCCACGAAGCCCGGATTTCTTCACTTCGTCGATGACCTCGGAAGGCTTCATCTCTTTGACGCACTTCTCGATCGCCTTGAAGCCGTCCTCTTCGAGGAAGGCGTCCAGACGCTCGGGGTCGATCTGGCCGCAGCCGGTCATGACCACGCGCATCTGCTGGTCGACGAAGGTGTTGTAGTAGGCCTTCGCCTTCTTCTTCTCGATGATTTCGTTGTTGACGACGTGCTGGTCGAGGATCGCCGCGACGTCCTCGGGCACGACGAAGTCGTAGGTGACCCTGCCCAGTTCGGGGGTGATGACGTCAACCAGAACGTCGTTGGCGCACAGGCCGCGGCAGCCGGTCTTGACCACGTCGCAACGCTTGCCGACCTGGGCCACGATCCCCTTCTCCGCTATCAGCCTGGTGAACTCGGCCTCGACCTGCTTGGCGCCGGCCGAGATGCCGCCGGTGCCCTGACAGATAAGTATTTTGATTCCTGCGTTATCGCTCATGACAAAAGGTCCCCTGCTGAGAAATTGACGTCTCGGCTTACTTCATCGGCCGTGCGTTGTAGGTTTCAATGATCTCGTCCACTTTCTGGACCGTCATCTTGCCGAAGGTGTCGTCGTTCACCATGGCCAGAGGCGCCATGCCGCAGGCGCCGAGGCAGGCCACCTTCTCGAAGGTGTAGCGCAGGTCGGCTGTGGTTTCCGCGTGCCCGATTCCCAGGCGCCCGAAGAAGGTCTCGGTGATGCGCTCCGCCCCCTGTACGTGGCAGGCGGTACCGACACAGACCCTGATGATGAAACGGCCGCGCGGCTTCAGGTGGAACTGGGCGTAGAAGGTGAGCACGCCGTAGATCTGGCTCGGGTAGACGTTCAGCCGCTCGGCGACCAGGTCGATGGTCGGCTTCGGGACGAACCCGTAGGCTTCCTGGATACCCTGCAGGACCGGCATGAGGTTGCCCGGCAGTGTCAGGTACTTGTCGATGACTTCGTTGGCCATGGTCAAATCGATTTCTTCGGCCGGAATTTCTTCGGCTGGAGCGTTAGACATTTACCCCATCTCCTTTACTTGTTGATTAAAACTAACGGTCAATTTCGCCAAGTACGATGTCTAGCGTTCCGATGACTGCAACCAGGTCGGCCAGCATGGAACCCTTGGCCATCTTCTCGATGGCGGAGAGGTTCACGAATGACGGCGGGCGGACCCTCATGCGGTACGGCCTGTTGCCGCCGTCCGACACGATGTAGTAGCCGAGCTCCCCTTTCGGGTTCTCGACGGCCATGTATACCTCGCCCTCGGGGACGGGGAAGCCCTCGGAAGCGATCTTGAAGTGGTGGATAAGCCCCTCGATGGAGTTGTACACGCTCTCCTTCGGCGGGTAGCAGACCTGCGGCGCGTCAGCCAGGATCGGTCCGGGCTTCAGCCGCTTCAGGGCCTGGTCGATGATCTTAACCGCTTCGCGCATCTCTACGAGACGGACCTTGTAGCGGTCGAAGGTGTCGCAGTTCTCGCCGACCGGGACCTTGAAGTCGAAGTCCTCGTAGCCGGAGTACGGCAGGTCGCGCCTGAGGTCGAAGTCGACGCCGGAGCCCCTGAGGGCCGGGCCGGAGATGCCGTAATCGATGGCGTCCTCGGCGGAGATGACGCCGTTGCCGATGGTCCTTTGCAGCCAGATGGTGTTCTTGGTGAGAAGCCCCTCGTAGGTGTCGAAGTGACCCGGGAAGGTGTCCACGACCTCCTGCACCTTCTGCTCGAAGCCGGCGGGGAGTTCGCGGGACAGGCCGCCCACGCGGAAGTAGTTGGAGGTCATCCTGGCGCCGGAGACCATCTCGTAGAGGTCCATCACCATCTCGCGCTCGCGGAAGGCGTAGAGGAACACGGTCATCGCGCCGATGTCGAGGGCGTGGCAGGCGATCCAGACCAGGTGGCTCTTCAGACGGGTGAGCTCAGCCATGATGACGCGCACGAGCTTCGCGCGCTCCGGGACATCGAGGCCCAGGAGCTTCTCGACGGCCAGGACGTAGCCCAGGTTGTTGTGCATCGGGGCCAGGTAGTCCATGCGGTCCGTGAGGGGGAGGGCCTGGTGGAAGGTGCGGTGCTCGGCGAGCTTCTCGACGCCCCGGTGCAGGTAGCCGATGTGAGGGGTGATCTTCTGTATCACCTCGCCGTCCAGCTCTACTACGAGCCTCAGAACGCCGTGGGTACTGGGGTGCTGGGGCCCCATGTTCAAAGTCATTATTTCACTAGCCATTGATCGCCTCTATTTTCTTGGAAATGGAAATCGTCCCTGGTTTCGAACTTGCTCAGTCTTACGACACACGTCCCTTGTACGGCTCGCGGTCGGGGCCCTGGACCGGGTAGTCCTTCCTGAGCGGGTGCCCGACCCAGTCATCGGTCATCAGGATGCGCACCATGTTCGGGTGGTTCTTGAAGTCGATGCCGAAAAGGTCAAACACCTCGCGCTCCAGCCAGTTGGCGGAGTTCCAGAGGGCTGTTGCGGATTCGATGGAGCAGTCCGCCTCGGTCACCGGCGCCTTAATCCTGATCCGGTCCTTGTTGGGGATGGAGAGGAGGTTGTAGACCACCATGAAACGCGGCTCCTGGCCCAGGTAGTCGACCGCGGTAAGGTCGGAGAGGAAGTTATAACGCAGGTCGTCCCTGAGGAACTTAAGTACCTCGAGAACGCTCTCCTTCTTGACGATCACCGTCACCTCGCCGCGATGCTCCTTGTACTCGAGAAGGGCATCCGCGTAACGCTCCTTCAGCTTCACTACAGCGCGATTATTTTCTGCCATGTCAGCCTTACCTTTCCCTTTGGTCGTTTTGGATTATGCGGCGGGTTCGAGTCTTTCGCCCAAGCCGATGGAAGAGCCGAAGGAGTTCTTCTCGTTGGCGATCTTGTCCTGAAGCTTCATCAGGCCATAGAGAAGGGCCTCAGGACGCGGCGGGCACCCCGGGATGTAGACGTCGACCGGGAGCGCCTCGTCGATGCCCTGCACGACGGAGTAGGTGTCGAAGATCCCGCCCGAGCAGGCGCAGGCGCCCATGGCAACCACCCACTTCGGTTCCGGCATCTGCTCGTACACGGTCTGAATGACCGGGAGCATCTTCTTCGTTACCGTGCCGGCGATGATGATGCAGTCCGACTGACGCGGGGAGGCGCGGAAGATGATACCGAAACGGTCAAGGTCATGCTTGGCCGCGCCGGTCGCCATCATCTCGATCGCGCAGCAGGCAAGACCAAAGGTCATCGGCCAGATGGAGGACTTCCTGGCCCAGTTAACCAGGCTGTCCAGGGAAGTCGTGATGATGTTGTCGCCCAGCGGCTGATTTACTCCCATTCCAGTGCTCCTTTTTTCCAAACGTAGATGTAGCCTACGAAGAGTATTACGATGAAGAGACCCATCTCGGCCAGGCCGAACATGCCCAGGCGCTTGAAGAGGACCGCCCAGGGGTACATGAAGACTGCCTCGATATCGAACAGGATGAAGAGCATCGCGATCAGGTAGAACTTGATCGAGAAGCGCTCGCGTGCGCTGCCCACCGGCTCGCAACCGCACTCGTAAGGTGCGAGCTTCACCTGAGACGGCTTCTTCTGGCCTATGAGCGATGAGAAGACCACCGACCCAAGACCGAACAAGACCGCTATGACCACCAGCACCAAGATTGGCAGATATGCACCAAGCATCCCTTATCCTCCCGTACTACCAGGTTGTTGTTGATTTTCTTTTCAAGCACGCGGAAATGCCGTATACTGCACGCTTCTCGACCAACAAGCCCGCCGCTTCCGATAGTTAGCAAGCGCTGCGCCTTCGAAAAGGTATACTGTATACAACATTGCGACCGAAAATTATTTCATTTCACCATCTTTGTCAAGCAGAAATTATGCAGTTAGCCACGAACCGTTTACAGAACGGCGTATACTTTTCTCAAATTGTATTACACCCTTAGGCCTCCCCCCCGCCTGCGCCTCTTTCACCCCTCCGGCCGTATACGAGAAAAGTTTTTAATTCTTGACAGAATATCCGCCCCTATGCTACCAGAGAGCCCGATAGTTAATAATTTCCAGCCATTTAGGAGAACCCCGTCATGCAAAACAGCCGTTCGTCGCAACTCTTTCAGCAGGCGCTCAAATCTATCCCCGGCGGGGTCAACTCCCCCGTGCGTGCCTTCCGTTCGGTAGGCTCCGATCCGCTGTTCATAAAGAGCGCTGCCGGCCCCATGATTTTCGACGAAGACGGCAACGGCTACATCGACTACGT
>MTLC01000441.1_pt1 | contig 13905 bp, 11 predicted proteins | sample 1982451 | NCBI WGS metagenome assembly MTLC01 (sample SAMN05710165, study PRJNA340218) | biofilm metagenome | isolation source: sample SPH anode biofilm adapted to +100 mV | place: USA | collected 2012-02-03 | reverse complement strand
TGCCGGTTGCGAGCCTTCTGAAGGAAGAGGCTGCCACGGGAACCGAGAAGCTTTACCCGCCGGTGAAAAGCGGCGGCGGCATCGTTCTCGAGGGGGATCTGGCCGATGTGGCGGACCGCCTGCTTGGCATTCTGAAAGAAAAGACCACGGTCATGAAATAGGGGGTGAGCCATGAAAGCACTGCTTGTCTGTGAACAGCGGGAAGGGAAGTTACTCGACACAAGCTACGAACTGGTGGCGTTTGCCGAACGTCTTGGGGCGGAGGTGAGCCTGGTCCTGGTCGGTAAGGAGGCGCAGGCCCCGAAGATTACCGGGAAGCTTTACCTGGCCGATGCCGACAAATACGGGGAATACAACCCGGAGCTGCACAAGCACATCGTGGTTGCCGCGGTGCTAAAGGAGAATCCGGACTACATCATCTTCCCGCACTCCTCCTACGGTTGGGACCTCGCACCCAGGGTTGCCGCGACCCTCAGGGTGGGGCAGGTTTCCGAGGTCGTCAACATCGTGGACGGCAAGTTCGAGGTGAGCCTTTGCAACGGCAAGCTGCGCCGCACCGTGAGCCCGAAAGCCGCCCGCGCCGTCCTCACCGTCCAGGCGGGTGCCTTCAACTACGCGGGGCAGCTCTCCGGCTCGCCGCAGGTGGAGGCGATCGAGATCTCCCAGGGGAGCTCGCCGCTGCAGTTCGTGGGGTACGAGCCCGCCGAGAAGAAAGAGGTCGATCTGGGTCGTGCCGAGATCATCGTGAGCGCCGGTCGCGGCGTAGGCAAGAAGGAGAACGTCGCCGTGATCGCCGATCTTGCCAAGGCGTTCGGCGGTGAGCTCGGTGCTAGCCGCCCGGTGGTTGACGCCGGGTGGGTCGGGCACAGCCACCAGGTCGGCACCACGGGCCAGACCGTATCGCCCAAGCTGTACGTCGCCTGCGGCATCTCCGGGGCCATCCAGCACCTGGCCGGGATGAAGAAATCCGACTTCATCGTCGCCATCAACAAGGACAAGGAAGCCCCGATCAGCGAGGCCGCCGACGTCATGGTTGTCGCCGACGTCCTGCAGCTCGCGCCGGTCCTCGCCGAGAAGTTGCGCGCGGCGTAAGAGGAACATGGTCTGTTGAGGGGAAGTGCCTCAGCTGGTTGTACCCCTCTCCCGAGGGGAGATGGAGTGTCGAAGGAAAGTGCGTAACAGGTTGTACACCTCTCTCCCGGAGGAGAGGGAGAGTTTACAAGCATCGCCGGAGCATATCGCTCCGGCGCAGGATATGGCTCGGGACAGTAGGCCTGGGACCAGCAGCACCACGCGCAGGTTCTTCCTGGTTTCCTGCGCGTGGTGCGACTTACATCAAGGAGGGAGTCATGTCCGTGGCAAGCATAGAGGAAGCGATAGCGGAGATCAGGTCCGGCAGGATGGTGATCCTGGTGGACGACGAGGACCGTGAGAACGAGGGCGACCTCACCATGGCCGCGCAGTGCATTACACCGGAGGCGATCAACTTCATGGCCCGCTTCGGCCGCGGCCTCGTCTGCCTCACCATGACCGCCGAACGCTGCGACCGCCTAGCGCTCCCCCCCATGGTGCGGGACAACACCTCCTCCTTCGGCACGGCGTTCACCGTTTCCATCGAGGCGAGGCTAGGCGTCAGCACCGGGATCTCCGCTGCGGACCGCGCCCACACCATCCTGACCGCCGTGGCGCCCGACGCGCAAGCCTCGGATCTCGCGCGGCCGGGTCACATCTTCCCTCTGCGCGCACGCGACGGCGGTGTCCTCGTCCGCTCCGGACAGACCGAAGGTTCCGTCGATCTCGCGCGGCTTGCCGGGCTCGAGCCCGCCGGAGTCATCTGCGAGATCATGAAAGAGGACGGCACCATGGCGAGGATGCCCGACCTGAAGCGCTTCGCGCTGCAGCACGGCATCAAGATCTGCACCATCGCCGACCTGGTCGCCTACCGGCTGAGGCATGAATCCCTGGTGCGGCGCTCCGTCGAGGTCGCTATGCCGACCAAAACCGGCTCCTTCCGGGCGATAGCCTTCGAGAACGATATCGATCACCTTGAGCACATAGCCCTCGTGAAGGGGGATCTCTCGGGCGACGAGCCGGTTCTCGTGCGGGTCCACTCCGAGTGCATGACCGGGGACGTCTTCGGCAGCGTGCGGTGCGACTGCGCCGACCAGTTGCACCAGGCGATGGAACAGGTCGAAGCGGAGGGTAGGGGAGTGGTGCTCTACATGCGCCAGGAAGGGCGCGGCATCGGGCTCACCAACAAGCTGAAGGCGTACGCGCTGCAGGACCAGGGGAAGGATACCGTCGAAGCGAACCTGGCGCTTGGCTTCAAGGCCGACATGCGCGACTACGGCATCGGCGCCCAGATCCTTGCCCATCTGGGGCTCAAAAAGATCCGGCTCATGACCAACAACCCGAAGAAGCTGGTCGGTCTGCAGGGGTACGGCATCGACATCGTCGAGCGCGTCCCCCTGGAAGTCGCCCCCGGCAGCAACAATATCGGGTACCTGCGGACCAAGCGGGAGAAAATGGGACATTTGCTGCAGTCCATCTGAGCGGGCGCTGCGGCTTGTGGGGTGAAGTATGGAGCACTATCAAGATCTCCCTTCTAAACGCAATATCATCTCGGTGCGCATCACCGATGACGAACGCAACTTTCTACTGCGCCTGATCGACGGGCGCGAGATGACCCTCTCCGACCTGATGAGGGAAGCCTTGGGCCGCCTGACGGTGTTCCCGCCTGCCTCATCTCGGAAACCGCGCCAGCATGGATTGCAGCAGCTGGAACCAAAAGCCCAGAGTGGCGACCCGGCCCAAGGGGCAAGCACTACCTGAGCCTAAGCCTCGGCGGCGAGCTAGCGAAACGGTAAAAAATAGATAGCAATAAAATAAATAGGATGCTATCTATATTGCATGGCAAACGAAACAACCAAGGTAGAAAAGTATAACCTCCTTTACCGTCTGGGCTTTTTGACGAGACGTTGGCGCCAGGTGCTCGACTCGTCATTCCAGTCTTTGGGAGTCACCGACGCGGCATGGCGCCCATTGCTGCACCTGCACCATCTTGGTGACGGCATCAAACAGAAAGACCTTGCGGCCTCCCTCGGCATTGAAGGCCCCTCTCTCACACGCATCCTGGACCAGTTGATAGCGAAAGGTTTTATCGAGCGCGTTGAAGACGCGAGCGACCGCCGGGCGAAACTGCTCACGCTCTCACCGCAGGGGCGGGCGATGGTCACCGAGATCACCGGCAAGGTGTCGGCCCTCGAGCATGACCTCCTCAGTGCGTTCGATGACACGGAGATCGAGCAGATGAGCAACTTCGTGGAGCGACTGGAGAAGAGGCTGCAGGAAACCCGCTCGAGACTTAAAGGATGAACTCGCACCACCGCTTGAAACTCATCGTCGCCCTGCGCGGAACGCTTTCCGCGCTTACGGCACTTGGCGTTGCCCAGTTCCTGGGGATCGAGAATCCCTACTGGGCCGCGATGACCGCACTGATCGTCATCCAGCCGACCCGCGGTCTTCTTTTCGAGAAGAGCTTCTACCGCCTGGTCGGCACCGTCTTCGGCTCCTTGGCCGCTCTTTTTCTCCTCCAACACACCGTATCCCCCTCTATTCTGACCTTAGCCCTCGTCTTCTGGATCGCCGGTTGCGTTGGCATCGGGAACCTCCTCCACGGTCTGCGGTCCTACGCCTTTCTCATGGCTGCCTGCACCTGCGCGGTCATCGTGATGAGCGGCTTCATGAATCCTTCACGGATGAATGAGATCGCCTTCGGCCGGATCGCCTGCATCGTCGTCGGCATCATCGTCTCTACGGCGGTCACCGCCTTCTTCACGCCGTCTTCGCAACGCGAGGAGTTGGAGCGACGCCTCCGGGAGGCGGTCTCGGACGCCATGTACTGGCTGTCAGTGCTCATCCGTCACGGACGCACGGAGGAAGTCACAAGACTTGAACATGCACTGCTCCTGGAGTTGGCTGATCTGGAGGTGCTTTTGGATGCGGCGGGGGCGGCAGCTCCCGGCTTCAGAAGAAGGAAGCGGCAGGTAAAGAGCCTGATCGCCGCGCTTTTATCCCTGCTCTCGGTCGGGCGCCTTTCCGCGGAACACCTTGAGCGTCACAAAGACGAGGACGGCAGGCACGCGCAGTGGCGTGAGCTCCTGGCGCGGCGTTTGAACGAAGCTGCGGCGACGTTCGAATCCTCCGAAGGAGCGGCTTTTTCCACCGAACTCGCCGCTCTCTCCTCCGAAGCGCGCTCCCACCTGCCGCTTCTGGGGGAGACGCTGCACGGGCTGGTGGCCGCGCTGGAAGACGTCCTTTCCGGAGTCGAGGCGGTTGCCGGCGATCAGGAAAGCGAGCCGCAACATCGGCTCATTCGGCACCGGGACTGGGTTGAAGCGGGTAGGGCAGCCTTTCGTTCCGGCCTTATCATCGCGGCCGTCGGATTTACCTGGAGCGCAACCGGCTGGAGCAAGGGCCCGCTCATGCTGATGGCCCTTTCCATCATGACCACCGTCTTCTCGAACAAGGACCATCCCGCCCACTTCGTCGGCAACATCTTCGTCGGTGCGGCGATCGGCTCCGCGGCGGCGGTTCTCTGCAGGATATTCCTGCTCCCTGGTGTGGTTGACCCGTACCTCACCATCGCCGTCGTCGCCCCGTTCGTGCTGCTCGGTTTCATCGCCATGCAGTACCGCAAAACGGTGCTGGCCGCGACCGACGCGACCCTCTTCTTCCTTTTCGTGGTTCAGCCGGGGGTAGCGGTTCACGTCGCCAATATCGACTTGGCCATCGGCGCCGTAGCCATGGTGGCGGGTGTGGGAACCGCATGGATCTCCTACACCTTGCTGGTTCCGATCAATCCTCGTCTGCGCATGCGGTCCATTCTGGCGGCAGTTTCCCGCGACCTCGTGCGCATGGCGCAGGACGGGTCACCGCAGGTCATGGCCCGGACGCGCGAAAGGCTGCACCACAGGGTGATCCGTTTGGTGGACATGGCCGCGCGGCATGACCCGGAGCATCTCAGAACCGTAGAGGGGGGGGGACCGCGCTCGGCATGGCCGCATGCATCATCTCGCTGCGTGAAAAACTGGACAGGCAGGATCTTGCCCCGACATCGGAACGGATCATAAGGGAGGCGCTGATGGCGATAGCCGTCCTGGCCCCTCAACCTGAAAATGCCGGGCAACTGTTAAGCCGTGCGGCACGCGCCCTTTACGCGGTATTGGAAGATGGGGCGGTGATGAAGGACGTGGCACACGCAGAGGTAGGATCAACCGGTCATGCAGGGGACGTGCAACTGCATCCGCACCGGCTGCTGTGGGCAGAAAAACAGTAAGACTGAAGAGGAGAAAAAAATGGATTTGGCAGGCAAGGTAGTTTTGGTCACCGGCGCCAACGGCGGCATAGGGTGGGCACTGGTGCAGGAGTTATTGGAGCGTGGAGCGCCCAAAGTATATGCGGCGGCCCGCAACATTCAGGCTGTGGCCGAAATGGCGAAGTTCGATCCGGGTCGCGTGGTCGCGCTGAGGATCGACGTGACCCATGAGACGAGCGTGGCAACGGCGGCGGCGCAATGCCAGGATGTCGACCTCGTCATCAACAACGCCGGGGTCAACCACTGCAAGAGCCTGCTCGGTCCGGACGGGCTCGACAGCGCGCGCCAGGAGATCAAGGTCAACTACCTCGGCACCCTTTCCATGTGCCGTGCCTTCGCGCCGGTACTGGCCGCACGCGGTGGGGCGATAGCGAACGTCTGCTCTATACTCGGTCTCGTGAACCTTCCTGTGAACGGAACCTACTCAGCCTCCAAGGCGGCCGGTCACTCGCTGCTGCAGGGGGTGCGCGCCGAACTGGCGCCGCGCGGCGTTAAGGTCTACGGGGTGTATCCCGGCCCGGTCGACACCAGGATGACCGCCGGGCAGGAGATGGAGAAAGCGACTACGTCTCAGGTTGCGAAAATGATCCTGGAGGGCATCGCGAAAGACGAAGAGTACATCTTCCCTGATGCGATGTCGCTTGATGTGCGCAAGGGGCTGCTCCATGCCCCGAAAGAGGTCGAAAAGCAGTTCGGCGCGATGGTGCCGTAAGGAACCGAATACTCCAAAAGCTTTCGCAGCAAAAGAAAAGGCCCTGATCTCTCAGGGCCTTTTTCTGTCTGGGTGTCCTTTGTGCCTGGGATCGGGCGTCAGGATGAGGCCAGGTCGAATGAGGATGCTGCACGGGAAGCCTGGTCGTAGCTGCCTGATCCTGCACCATATCAACCATCGGGGAAAGCAGAAGCGCCTGGCGGACATCTGTTTCATCCGAAGAGGGGGGCTCTTGTCGCGAAGTCTGGTCCGCCTTCGGGGGGGGAGGCAATATATCTATAAATAAATATTGACTCTAATCTTTTTCTGGTTTAAAGAAGTTCTGTCTAATATAAAGTTCCACATTATTTTTACTAATCAAAATAGTAGCATCACCGAAAGAGCAAACCCGGGGTAACCCGGGGACGCAAAGCCACCTGTCCAGGTACGGCCCGCTGGGGAAAAACAGCGGCCATGTCGTCACTGGAAAGAGGGGTTGCCGAAGTGGAGGGAGACGAACCCATCCTCGGATGGGTTTTTTTTTGCTCATTCTGAGTGAAAAGTACAGGAGGCGGGCGACAAGATGGCGTGGGTATGCGAATGGCAACACCACCATCTCGCAGGCACGCACCGTCGGAAATACCACGGCGTGGGGCTCATACAGTGGCGGGAGCTACGGTGGACTGGCGCTTAACGGTAACAACACCTACGGTAGCTATGCCGATCCGATGGACCTGGGCAGCGGCGGAGGCGGCAACACCGGCATGTACGGCGGTTACAATCGGGGGGGGGCAGGTGGAGGGATGGTGAAAATTACTGCTAACGCCCTCGCTCTTTCCGGCAGCATCACCGCAGATGGTGAAGGGGGCAGCAGCGGCAGTGGCGGTACACAAGACTGCAGTTCCTCACCTGGGGGATGCACCTTGCAACAAATGACTACGTGGACATCCCGAACGTGATCATCACCAGCCAGCTCTACTACCGACCTGCAGACTATGAGGCAGGAGCCAGGGCCGCAGCTACCCTTACGACTTCTGAGGGGCAACTCTCTGAGGAAGTGTTCCAAGCGTTCAGGAAGGGCGAGACCGCTCATCACCTACTACAGTGCATCTGCCGTGGGGCTGTCAGGAAGGCCATAGGCAACCAATGTCCTCCTTCACGATGCTGGATCATTTCAGCCAAGGGGATGAAGGTGGAGGAACAGCTTCCAGAAATCTTCCCTGGGTGTTCAGTGGAGCCATGGGAGAATGCACCTGTAGCCGTCAAGGAGATCAAACTGCAGGTTCTGCGATGCATTCTCGACACTCTCGGAACTGGTGCGGATAAGGTCAAGGCATCAGCCGTGAGGGCATCAGCAGGTATCAAGTCAGTTTCCAACTTCAAGCGCGACTACCTGACCGACTCCAAGTTCGTGACACTGTGCAGTGACCACGGCGTAATGATCATACAAGAAAACAGCAGGTACTACTTTGAGTTGAATCCATTCATGGTGCAGTAAAAGTGCTCAAACTCCGATAAGTATAATAGCTTTTGAGTACCTTTACAGGGTGACCCCAGTTTCCTTTCCTCCTGGTCGGAGAGAACAAGCCACTACAGTACCACTGCAATTCCAGTAATGACCTACTTCAGTTCAGCTCTGTTACAGAGTGTCGCTGAAGCTCACCATTAGCCACATGCAGTTACCTCCAGTTTCATCCTCCTCGCAGTTAACAACTAAAGCCTCATCATCCAGAGGTCAACCAAAACAATTGGAGTCGATGCGTAGCTCATCAGACCTCCCAACACTAAAGGAGCAATCATGCCAGGAACTCTTGAACAGAAACTCTCAAGCCGCACTCCCACCAACAACAAGTACCCGTACCAGACGGACGCCAAGCTGGAGGTCGTGGCCAAAGCTACTGACCCCTTCGTGCAGCAGGGCTTAGGTGGCCAGGATGTCGTCAAGGCACTCTCAGCCATCAACCCTGCACTCAAGTCCTACGGGGACATCCAAGAGGCGAACAAGCCTGAGAACGTGGCGAAGGCCAAAGCTGACGCCATGGCAGGAAAGTACGATGCACCCAATAGCTTCCTCAACCAGGGTGCTGGCTACTCGGGAACCTGGAGGATGACCAACGGCGAGGCCAAGATGTCCAAGGTCAGCGCCCAGCACCTGGAAGACCTCAAGGCCAACGATTACTTCATCAACTCTCCCGACCCACAGAAGGCCATCGAGGAGAACTACCAGAAGCACTACGAGGCTGCGTTCGCTGATGAGGAGACGAAGGATGCCTTCACCATGGCGGGAGCCTCGGAGCTGTACCACCAGACAAAGGCTGCAGCAGCCAGAGGGTACGAGGCAGCGTTCAACAAGAAGGCCATCAACACCCATGAGCAGAACCTCAACGACATCGCTCTGACCACCTTCCAGGACGCCTACCGCGAGGGGATTCACGACCCTGCCGCAGTCAGGATGCTTCTGTCCAACCTCAGACATGGCGTGGACACCAACCTCGTTCCTCCCTCCAGGATAGGGACCGTGGTCACCAGCTCCCTCCTGGCAGCAGCCAAGGCGAACATGGAGGACCAGAGGATTCCTTTGCATGAGCGTGAGGAGTTCAACTCCCTGGTCTTCGCATCCCTACGGCAGACCGACAAGGACGGCATCTCCTGGTACAAGACCATCGATCCTGAGACCGGCAAGGCCATCAACAGGAGCGCCGTGGATGACACTGAAGCCTACCTCCACAGGGTGGCTCAGGAGGAAGAAGACAGGATGGATCGGAAGCTGGCTAAGGACCAGGACGAGAACTCCAACGCCATCAAGGCATCGATCCTCTCCGACCGCCACAGCCCCGACCTCACATCCTGGTACGGCACCCTCACGGACGCTGTCAGCCAGAAGGCCATCAACTCCAGAGACCAAGCTGAGATCATCAACATGCTGAACTCCATCAAGCAGGGCGGCACCCACATCATCGAGGAGCCCACCAAGGTCAACGCGCTCTACTACAACGTCCTCATGGGCAAGGTGTCGAGCAAGGAGGTCTATGGGGCTTTGGCCAGGGAGGAGATTCGTCCCGACACCGCAGACCGCATGATGGGCCTCATCGAGAGGAACAAGGCACACCAGGAGAATCTGGCGGCTGAAGGCAGGAACACAGAGCAGCAGCTGTTCAACCAGAGCTACACCCAGCAACACCAGACCCTCTACACCTTGTACTTCAAACTGGACTCTGAAGGACAGCCCACTGTGGACTCAGCAGAACGCTGGGGTGCAGTCCAGGACTACTACAACGACCTCGTCTATTCCCAGAAGATGTCGCCGGTCAAAGCCAAGATGGAGGTCATGAAGGCATTCCCTGCTGATACAATGGAGGGCGGTTACAAGACTGCTCAAGAAGCTCATGATGCACTTACAAGGGCCAAGGTGATGTACGGGACAGGAGCCATCAGCAAGAAGGAATACGACAGGATTAAGGCCAGGGTACTGCCGTGGGCCTACAGAGCGGCCAACAAACACTAGAACGACCGAAGCCGCTACAGTGACCGCCCCAGCCTCCTAGGGTACGCCCGCAGCTACCCTGAGGCAGAACTGCGGGCAATCGTGTTAAGTCCTTCTGGTCAGGCTACTTGAAGGCTGCCGAGATGAAAGCCATGAACTGCAGAGAGAGAAATTCGGGCGAAGACGCCGTCTCCATTGGGGATGGGCTGTTGCCCAGGGATGAAATATTTAGCTCCACTCAGGTGGATGAAATTGGGACGGCCAAGTTCGGCGATTTGCTCTTCAGTCAGAGCTTTGTCAGCTTCATCAAAGGCTGCAGCAATAGACTCCGTGATAGGATGATGCTGCGAGTACTTCTCGAAGGATATGACCTTCCCAGAAACTAGGAATCCCCCGACTAAAAGAGTCACATCTTGTTCGTTGGGTTCTTCGAGTTCAGCGCATTTGATAATGCTAACTAGTGCTGCATCTTTCATGTTTCACTTCCTCCTTAGATTTTCTAGGTCGTGATGCTCAAGGTGTAGGTCCGCAGGATTTAACCCATGAACGCGCCTCAGTGGAATCTTTTGGACTCTGATGGTACACAATGCCTGTTGCAGTGTCCAAAATCGTATAGCCTGGGTTGAAGGTGACGTATCTACCGACACCTTGGCTGGTATGGTGATACCACATGAGCATGGCTGCCGATGCGAGGACAATGATGAAGGTTTTGAAAGTTGAATCAGTCACAGTGCTCCTCCGGAAAGTTATGTGTTACTTATCATTTGATGTGGTCAATGTAAAGAAGTTAGTCCAGGCTGTAGTCAATTCGCCTCACGGCTTCCATCAACACTTTCGCCTGATACCGCTTACCGTATCGTCCAGTTGTGATGCTGTCGTTTGCATGTCCCATCAACTCAGATAAGAGCGACTCCTGGCACCCCAACTGCTTCAAAGTATCAGCAAAGGCATGCCTCAGGGAATGGAAGGTCTTGAGAGGATCATCAGTTACGTGCTTCCGGTTGAATCGTCCGTACCAGTTGCCAAGGGCAGGGCAGTATCCATCTATGTCCCGCCGCATCAGATTCGGCCAGAGTCTCACTGACCTCTTGTCCCTCATGGTCTCTACATAGCCCAGGAAGCCACACTTCAGCAGCTTCGGGTGGATGGGGACAAGCCGAGTGCTGGCGAGAGTCTTCAGTCTTTTGTCGCCTTGCTCGTTGACATCGAAGCACCAGACACCGTCAACCTGTTTCACATCGCTAACGTGAAGCCCACAGATTTCTCCAAGCCTCATCCCTGAATACATTCCGATCAAAGGCACCCAGTATCGCTCAGGCTTGCCAGTAGGGGAGGGGAGAGCTGCAGTAATCTTCCTCAAGTCCTCTACGGTGTATGCCTTCCGCTCCTCGTCAGCTCGCCTACTCTGCTTGACCTTCAAGCCTACCGCTGGATTATCTCCCCTGTATCCCTCCTTGACGCAGTGAATCATGAGACTGCCGAACAGGGTCAGGAGCTTGTTGACCGTGGTAGTGCTCATGGGGGTGATGCCGTCCAAGGCCAGGACCTCCTTGATTGTCTTGCCTGGATGCTTCTTGTAGAGGTTCGCAGGGAGTCGGCACAGGGTATCCCTCAGTTTCCTGACCTCTTCGCGGGTGACCTCTGCCACGGTAGCAACCTCAAGGACATCCTGCAGCAACCGCCAATAGCTTTGGTATTCCAACAGGGTCTTGCCTGTCCATGCTGACCTGTTGTCGTTGACATACTCCTGAATGACATGAGAGATGGTGGGGGACGGTGGAGGAGGAGAGGCAACCTTAGCCTCTAAGGGGTCACTAGCTGGCGGCGGGGTGGCTGTGTGGGAAACCCTCTGCTTCCTGTCCAAGAGTGAGCACAGGCGTTCCGATGCTTGGCCCTGAGTGAGGAAGCCAATTCGGGTAAGGGTGAAGACCTCAAGAAACTTGGGCAGCAAGCATGTGACGGAGAGTCGAGCAGCTTTAGGGTCTTTCGTGCGGAGTGACTTGAGGATTTCTGGTGAGGATGCTGACGGAAGGATTCCTTGGAGGTCGGCGGGGATTCTGAGACGAAGGTAGTACGAGTCACCCCTTAAACGCAAATAGTTAGCCATTAGCTCTTGCTCCTCTGTGTGGCAAAAGAGGGTACAAAGTGTGCTTAAGTGGCTAACTATCTGGTTTAACGTAGTTGGTGGGCGAGATGGGATTCGAACCCATGACCCCTGGCTTCGGAGGCCAGTACTCTATCCAACTGAGCTACCCGCCCGGGAAAGATCTATTTACTACACTATTTCTGGGACCAACTCAAGGTGAAAGTTTAAAATCATTTGGTCATAGTTCCGTACACCGGGACAGTGATCTCTTTTTTCTGCGTGCTGCTGGTCACTATGTGCAGGTAGCCGCTCAGCACTTTCGCTTCCGGTTTCGCCTGTGCAGAAACTTCTATCGTCCCGGTCTCTCCAGGATCCAGTTCTCTCTTCCTGATCACCGGCTTGATCTGCAGCGATGAGGACGTGACGTTCACGGCGAGAAGCTTTACCGTGCCTGCCCCGTTGTTGGTTACCTTCAGTACGCCTTTGGTGGCGAAGCTGCTACTCACCGGTCCGAGACTCAGCTGGCGCGGGACCACCTGCAGTTCCTCGGTCACCGTCCCTTCCATGCTGAAGGTGTAGCTCGGGCTCTTCCCGGCGTTGCTGGTGAGGGTCACCGTCTTGACCACTTTCCCGGAAAACGAGGTGGAATCGAAGGTTACTTCGATGGTGGCACTCTTGCCGGGGGGGACGACGGTGGTGGACGGCTTCACCGCGGTGCAGCCGCAGGACGCCTCCAGCTTCTTTATCTGCAACGGCGCATCACCGCCGTTTTTGATTTTGAAGGTATGCTGTACCTTTCTTCCCTGGGCCACGCTGCCGAAATGGAAGTTTCCCTGGTCGACGATCACTTCCGGTGCCGCCCAGGCCGTCGTGATGGTGAGGAGATTAATAAGAAGGGCGTAAAGGATGTGGCGCAATTCCATGTGGTACCTCTTCATCATATGAGGGATTTAGCACATCGGAGATATATACCACAAAGGTGCTGTAACGACCAGAATGATTGACACTATAATTTGCTTCTGTTATAGAAAACCGTTGGAAAAATCAATGTGTCGCTGTGCGAACATGTTCGGAGGGTCGATGATACTCCAATGCGACCAATGCAATACAAAGTTCAGGCTCGATGACTCTAAGCTGAAGCCGGGGGGCGTGAAGGTACGTTGCTCCAAGTGCCGGCACGTCTTCGTTGCCGGAGCGGAGCAGAAGCCGGAAGAATCCGACTTCGATGCCCTGCTCTCAGGGTTGGGCGCTCCGACACCGGCCCAGGCCGAGGCAGTGGTTTCCGCTGCCGAGCAACAGGCTGGGGGTGAGCCCGGAGTCGAGGCTTCCAAGCCTGACGAAGCGGATGACGGCCTGGATTTCGGCGCCATAAATATCGAGACCGGTGTTCCTGCCGGCAAGGAAGAGCCGGCTGCCGGCGCCGTCGCACCGTCCTCTGACGAGTTCGAGTTCAGTGCGGAACCGGTCGCTGCCTCCGCGATTGCTCCTGCTGCAGCGGATCTGGATTTCGGGGAACTATCCTTCGACGAAACGCCCGCCGCACCGAAAACGGAGCCGGCTCCTGCTGCCGCAGCCGGCGGACTTGACTTCGGGGAGCTCTCTTTCGAGGAGACGCCTGCGGCGGTGAAAGAGGAGCCTGCTGCTGAGGCGGCATCGACGTCGGTCGATTTCGGCGAGTTTTCCTTCGAGGAGACACCCGCGGCCGTGAAAGAAGAGGCCGCTCCCTCGGCGACGTCCGCTTCGGTCGATTTCGGCGAATTCTCCTTTGACGAGACCCCTGCGGCACCTTCGGAAAAGACCCCGGAGGCTGCTGGCGAAGCGATCGATTTTGGCGAACTCTCCTTTGATGAGACGCCCGCTGCAGCGAAGGAAGAGCCCGCTCCCGCCCCCGCTGCCGCGACTGATGATTTTGATTTCGGCGAGTTCTCTTTCGACGAGCCCCCTGCCGCCACCAAGGAGGAAACTCCTGCGGTTGGCGCGGCGTCTGATGCCGGCGAGTTCTCCTTCGACGAAGCTCCGGCACCGGCCGCGAGCGCTGCTCCGGCGGGAGAATCGTTTGACTTCGGTGATTTCTCCTTCGAAGAGCAGGCAGCAGCTGAGGCGGAAGAGCCCGCCGGACCTTCGTCCGCAGGCTTTGAGTCCTTCGCGGCTGAAGAAGAGTCTCCCGCGCCGCAGCAGCCTGCGGTCGCCGAGCCGGCACCTCCTGCTGCCGCACCCGGTGAGTTTTCCTTGGGCGGGTTCTCTTTCGGAGCGAAATCCGAAGAGCC